>ERZ791902.55-NODE-55-length-98720-cov-221.168601_pt1 | contig 98720 bp, 74 predicted proteins | sample MGYA00510149_ERZ791902 | MGnify/ENA primary metagenome ERZ791902 (study PRJEB30046, sample SAMN00792060) | human gut metagenome | study: EMG produced TPA metagenomics assembly of the A metagenome-wide association study of gut microbiota in type 2...
CGGTTTTGATACTTTCTTTTGTCTTCCCATGCTGTTATATGCTTTTATTTGTTTCAATTTTATGCCCCCATTCGGGTTTCTCCGAGGTCAAAGTTATAAAGATTATTTTGTTTCGCGTAACAAACGTGCAACAAAAATGCACCAAAAATAGATTTTTAACAGTCAAGGAAATAAAAGAAATCAAATCAAAGAAGTGCTTGTGTATCAATGGAATAACGTGTATTTTCTTTGATTTGTTACGACTTTGTTTTATGCCATAATATCCTCTACTTCGTGGGCTTTTACGTCCTCCTTCTCTTTGATATTGTTATCAGTGTACAGGTGGAGAACCTCACTGTTATCACGGCAGGAAAAGGAGAAATTACAGGATATATCCAAAATGCCTTCATGACCTGCGGTTACCTGCTGGTGGCTTCCATTGTATCGCTGAAGTGCCTGAATTTGGTGCCGGACCTGGCAGCATGGATGATTCCTGAGGGTGATACGGCTTTCAGTACCAGAAACTTCGGTGAAGGTGTGGCAGCTTCTGCCAAGCAAAGTGCCATGAGTCTGATGCCGAAATAGTCTTAACAACACTATCAAATAATAAGAATATGGCAGTTTTACAGAATTTGGAAAACAAGATCAAAATGGTGATGATCATCAGCAGCCTCTTTTTGGTGGGCTGCGTGGTTATCAGCCTGGGCAGCATCTTCATAGCCAGAGGCATGGTGAGTGATGCACATAAAAAGGTATATGTACTGGATGGTAACATCCCTATACTCGTGAAGCAGACCACGATGGAAGAGACCTTCGATGTGGAAGCCAAGAGTGACATAGAGATGTTTCACCATTTCTTCTTCACACTGGCCCCGGATGACAAGTATATCCGTTATACCATGGAAAAGGCCATGTATCTCATTGATGAGACCGGTCTGGCACAGTATAATGCATTGAAGGAAAAGGGATTCTATAATAATCTGATTGGAACCTCCACTATCTGCAGTATTTTCTGTGACAGTATCAGGCTGAATAAGGATTCGCTGACCTTTACCTATTATGGCAGGCAGAGAATAGAGAGAAGAACCAACATCCTCATGCGCCAGATTGTGACAGCAGGTAACCTGAAGAAAGTACCAAGGACTGAAAACAATCCGCATGGTATTTTGATTACCAATTGGCGTACCCTTCTGAATAAGGACCTGGAGGAGAAAAAGAAGTCAGAGTATTAACACTATACATTATTATATATATGAGTTTGAAGAAAATGATCATGGGTGAGGAAATGCCAAGCAAGGATGATCCCAAGTATAAGGAACGTTACCTCAGAGAAAAAGAGGCAGGAATGAAGTTTGCAGAGAAGTCGGGCATCAATTTCCTGGTGGCCAGGATTCAGGCTTTTGCCAACAATCATAGAATTGCCTTCATCGGCCTGGTCTTTACCATTGTGATAGGTTGCCTTGGCATCAATGTGGTGAATATGATAAGATCATATAAGAAACACGGTTCAACCAGAACTACCGCAGCGGAGATGGTGGATTCTGTCCTTCTGAAACGTCAACTAATTAAAGAACGCCCATAAGATGAAGACAAATAAGATTAATTTCAAACAGCCCAAGTATTACATGCCTCCGGCATTCTATCTGATATCCTTGTTTCTTGGTTACATCGCCATTGATACATTTAATATCGAGCTGGGGGAAGCAGGAAACGGTAATCTCAAAACTACAGATTATCTGTCCAGTGCCTTGCCGGATGCCAAGACGGATAGCCTCTTGGGAAGCAAGATGGATAATACGGAAAGAAAGTATGGTAAGATTACAGACCTTTCCGGATTGGCCAGTGTGGAAAGTGACCGTGACTCAGTGAACAAAAAGGAAGAATATGAGTCTCAATACAATAAGAAAGAGGCAGCACTTATCAGACAGCAGGAGGCTGAACAGGAGGAACTCAAGAAGTTACGCGCTATGCAAAGCCGTGTAAGAGAGAACTCCCAGCGACAAACTTCCGCTTCCAATGCCTTTGTGGCACCAGTGAGTGATTCCGAGATAGCGCGCCTTCAAAGAAAACGCAGAAACCAAACCTGGGAGGAGATGAATCGGAACCTTGCAGGACTCGCCTCACCAGACGAAATGGAGGATGAGCAGGATAAGCCTGTCCGCTATCGCTTATCTGAAACGAATCGAGTGAGTGAGAGACGGGAAACTACGGAAGGCGGAAGCCTCAAAAGTGGCCAGTCTCCAACATCACCCGACAGTGAAACTCCTGGGAAAGTCACCAAAAAGACAAAAGAGATTTCTTCCTATTTCAACACGTTGGGATTGGAAAAGAATAAGAGTCATCTTATTTCCGCCATCATTGATGAGGAAGTCAAGGCCGTGGATGGCAGCAGGGTTCGTCTTCGCCTCTTGGATGACATTGAAATCAATGGCATAACAGTAGGTAAAGGTACCTATCTCTATGCGTCGATGAGCGGCTTTGGAAAACAGAGAGTGAAGGGTAAGGTGGAAAGTATCTTCTTTGATGAGGAAATCTTCAAGGTCAATCTCTCGCTCTATGATACGGATGGCTTGGAAGGTCTTTATGTTCCTATGAGCAGTTTCAGAGAAACCACACAGGACATCGCTTCCTCAGCTACACAAGGAGGAAACAACCTCACGGAGAACTCCACTGGAGGTACTGGCATTAAAAGCTGGGCTTCACAAGCCATGAGTAATGCAACCCAAAAGGCAATGAGTGCTTTGGGTAAGAATGTCAAGAAGAATAAGGTCAAGCTGAAATACGGCACGAAGGTTTATCTCATCGACTCATCTTCTGCTCATGGTAAGACAAAATCATAAATCATTTAGAAATCAGTAAAATAATTGATATGAAAAGACTTAAAAAGAAGGTGGTGGCACTCATGATGATGTGCCTTGCTACTATAGGAGCCAACGCTCAGAAAACGTTTTATGATATGGAACGTCTCACGGTGAATGAGAATGTATCCTCTATTATCACTGCATCGGAACCTATCCGTATGGTGGATATTTCTACGGATTCCATTGTGGGTGACAAGCCGCTGGATAACGTCATTCGACTCAAGCCTATCTCCTCTCATCATCAAGATGGTGAGGTGATGGGTATTGTCACCATCATCACTGAACGCTACAGAGTCCAGTATGCCCTGGTCTATACCAGTAAACTGGAAGAGGCAGTAACAGACAAGGAGGTGGAACTCGTGGAGAGAAATGCCTTCCACAATCCGGAAGTAAGCATGTCCACCACCGATATGGTTGCCTATGCCATGAAGGTTTGGAACTCTCCTGCCAAGTATAGAGGCATTATCACGAATCATCATAAGATGAAGATGCGTCTCAATAATATCTACGTGGTGGGTGAATATGTTTTCATTGATTTCTCGGTGGCCAACTATACCAACTTGCAGTTTGACATAGATGAACTCCGCTTTAAACTGCAGGATAAGAAACTTCAGAAAGCCACCAATCAGCAAACCGTGGAGCTGAAGCCAGCGCTTCTTTTGGATAGAAGCTTGTCATTTAAGAAAGGTTACAGAAATGTCGCAGTCTTGAAAAAGATGACTTTCCCAAATGATAAGGTCCTCTCTATAGAACTCAGTGAGAAGCAGATCAGTGGCAGAACTATCTCCATGCAGTTAGATTATGAAGACGTTCTCTCAGCAGACTCTTTTGACTCTCTTCTTCTGCGTGAACAATAAGTGATAAAAGATGAAGTACAATATGACAATATTAAAGAAGAGTATCGGAATGCTGGCATTGGCATGGGGCATCCCATCATCCATGGTGGCACAGAACCAGGGTAGCCATCTCATGATAGCCGTGGGCGGTTCCTACCCAAGAACCCTGGAGTCAACCATTTCCTATGAAAAGGAAATGCTGTATCATAACGCTTGGGAATACTTTGCCACCTACTCTGTCCAGTATGATGAGGATCCAGAGGCAAAGCATATTACCAGAAAGTCGTTCTGGCATAACCATAACACCTGGGGTGTAGGAGCCGTCTATAAGCCCTGCGTTGGAAGAGGAAGAAATCACCACGGCAGTCTCAGAATTGGCGCCAGTGCAGGTAGCGATTTTCATAAGGCCATAGGAGCTGTCCATGTAGGCTATGAACATACCTATAACCTCTATGATGGATGGAGTGTGTTCTTTGCCATTAAGGAAGATATATCCATCAGGGGTAAGGACCGGTTTAAAACCGGAATTAATCTGGGCGCAAAAATTCCATTGTAACATTTTAAGCAGCAAGACAATGAAGAAAACATATATTTCTATTTTTTGTGGACTGTTGGCCATCTTATTCCAAGGTCTGTTGGTTTCATGTGACGAGCATGAACCAATGGACTATGGTATTCATGTTGGGTATGTCCTTTGTGACGACCATAGTTGTATGGATACGACCACCTACTTCTCCCAAACTTCCAAAAAGGCAGTGGGTGTGGTGTTTACAGAGGCTACTGAAGAGCATCCGGCCATGGCGGTGATGCTGAATGAATTCCAGGAGGCCTTCTCTGATTCTTTGGGAGTGAGCCAAGGAACGAGCATGAATATTGAGTCTTACGATGGATTCACCAATACCATCGCCATGTTCAATAGTATCGACCAAGATACAGGAAAAGGCTCACCTATTGCTCAGGAAATGTTCCATTTTCATTCTAAAGGGCAAAGTGATTTCATTCCTAGCGTAGCAGAACAGAGAGTCCTGATAAGAAATGCCCCTTCTATCAATCCTTTGATCATGCGGCTGGGAGGGCAACCTATCGACTTATCTGAGGATACCTGGTACTGGACATCCACAGAGGTGAAGGAAAACCCCGGCTATCAGGCTTGGCTTTGCTCTTCCGTGAATGGAGGTATCATAGAAACGCCCAAGACCATGCGCCATAAGGTGAGAGCCATCGTGAATTTAAATTATCCAGATTAACTGATAAAAGCAATATGATATGGGATTTTGGAAAGAATTGGGCGTAACAGCCCTGGAAAAAGGAAAGAATCTCTTTCGTGGAGGAAAACAAGCTGTAGGAGGAGCAAAACATGTTGAAGGCATAGTTAAGGATGCCAAGGTTTCCATTCCTGCTACGACAACGCCAACCAGCTATCGTGCTTGGGAGAAATCCCTTCCACCATCTAGTTTTACCCCTGCCTTTAATCAGAGCAAGACAGGATGGAAAACTCAGATGAAGGATTTTTGGGGAGGTCTGTGGAAGCATTCACCAAAAGAGGCTAAACCTGCAGTGGCAAATTCCACGTCTGGGCCTTCTTTTACAGAACGAGTCAAGAATTGGTTTTCCCGTCACTTCTCCAGACAAACAACCTCGCCTTCAGTAAACCCGGCTATCCCAGGAAAGCCTGTTGTCCCAGTAAGTCCTGTTATACCGACAAGGCCAGTAAGACCTCCGGTTTTCAAGGATAGCGGCTACCTGGCATGGGAAAAATCTCTGCCAACTCCGTCCTTTAAGCCAAGGTTTAATGTGATTTCCAAGGAAAAGGAATCTATTAAAACTAGCAAGGAAACTGTAGAGCAGGTTATCAAGAAAGAAAAGAAAACAGTTGAAACAGTAAAAGGTGAAACTAAAACAGGCAAGGAAACACCGAAAGAAACAGCTCATAGTACAGAACAAGCTGCAGAAAAGGTGAACGAAAGAGCAAAAGAGTCTGCAGAGCAAGCAGGAAAAGCAACAAAAGAAGCAGCTAAGGGGGAAAATACCTTCAAAAAAGCAGCGAAGTTCTACGCTAAGAATCCAAAAGTTCTTGGTTGGCATGCAGCTCTTGGTCTGGGTGGATACAGTTTAGTTTCCGGAGATGGTGTCATCAACCCTCTACTCTACTTCATTGGAGGTAAGAATGCTACAGAAAACGGCCTTGGTGGTATGGTTGGACAAGCAGTCGCTGGTGAAAAAGCGCCGGATATTTATGATTCGGTTACAAATGCAGCTGATTCAGTAGTAAATGAAGGAGTTGGCCTTTACCAATTCAGTAAGAATACTCTAGGCAACGTGGTGGGTGAAGGTACCGACCTTTACCAAATGGGTAAGAATTACGTGGGTAATGGTATGGTCAGCAATGGAAGTGGTGGCTACTATGATCCCACGACAGAGCTAACTCCTAATCTTTACCAGGCCAGCAATCCCGACATGGGAAACCAGGATGGCATGTTGAACAATGTGATGGGAGGTATGAACCATCTTGTGAATCAGGTTTCAGGCGGTGCTGTAACAAAGATGAATATTCTTTCTTTGGCATTGTCTGCCTATATGATGTTCGGACGTTTTGGGTGGCTTGGAAGAGCAGCCAGTCTGCTTCTGGGAGGTATGACCTTGAAGAATATCAACAATCGTCAGCTCCCAAATCAGCAGGTACTACAACAACAGCAAAATCCTTCTCAGCAATATGTGCCGCAAGTTAAGCAGCCAAATGCTTCCATGGAGCCAGAGAATATGTATAAGAGTTTGGAATATCCAATTGCTGCAGAGGACGGAGAAGCGGTAAACCGTCCAAGAAGTATGAAATTATAATCCACAAACAATAATTGTAAAATTGAATGAAAAAGAACTATAAAGATATGCTCCTTGAGTCGGGAAGTGGCTTCATGATGCCATTTCCCCTCAGGGATGATGAGGAACTGCAGACCACGTTGGGATTTGGATTGCAGCGACATCCAACTGGTGGGCAGAAATTTGAGCACCATGGTGTGGATCTTCTAACCAGTGGAAAACCTCTCTACTCAATTGCCACTGGTACAGTCATCGGTGCAGGTCATGACAGTATTCATGAAGATTACATCATAGCCAAATATGGCAAATACGAGGTGAAATACGGCCATATCACCGAAGCGTATTGTCCTTACGGAACCAGTATCAAGGCCGGACAGGAAATCGGCAAGAGTGGTCAATTCCTTCATTTGGAAGTCAGATTTGATGGTGTCACCATCGATCCCATGGAATTCCTGGCCATGATTTGGGCTAATATCCAGCAGTTGGCCGCAATGGGTATCAGCAATGCGCCCACTACAGAGCAATTGGGTAGCAGAAAGCCCAAAACTCACTATGATAAGGAGCAGGATGAAATTCTGATGATGATGATGCGTTGGCTCCCTGCTTACATGAATGAACTGAGATTGGGCAGCTATACTCCCTCAGATAGACTGCAGACCACCCTCAAACATGTCATATCCGAGGCTGCAGAACGCAATTATTTCTTCGAAAAGCTTCCTGATATGGCTAATCCTCTAGGTCTCACCGGTAGAAGCCTGCCAGTGGCTGAGAAAATCCAGAATCTTCTCATTGAAGATTTCCTGAGCTATGCCTGGCTTCGCCATGATGCGTGCCCTGCTTCCTGGAACGAGGCTCAAAAAAAAAACTTTCTCATCAAGTTGCCCAAGACGGCCTAGTGGTGGACCCTCTGTCAGATTTGAGCATATACGTTGAGAGTTATGATGTCAAACATGAAGCCTATGTTTATTTCGATGCCTCAGGAAGAAGATCCTGGACCAAGGCTTGGTTCAATGGAAGAGACAGGGGAGAAAACGCCATAGAGGTAACTCGTCAGCAAGCCATCAAGTTCATCAATGATGAGATCTCTCATGATGATTGGCTAACAAGGTTCTATCCCAAGCAAATGACAGTTTATCATAAGGCCATTGAGCAGGCACGACAGCAGTTACTGGGCTTTTAATATCATTTTTATAATGGCTAAAGAGAACAATTATCAGAATTTGGCGCAAGTTGACTACTGTATCCGCCAATATTTCAGCAAGTATATGGCGCCAACGCTGGTAAAGGAGGTAAGAAATCTCCGAGAAAAGCAAACCGAGGAATTTATCAATCGTTTGGAGAAAAACGAGTCTCCATTCGTGCCAGTGGATGTACAGCTTCAAAATGCTGACAATCAGCTGAAAGTGTGCGGAAAATGGTACAAGAAATCATCAGATGACATGATCAGGCAATGTAAGCACAGATGGGGAAAAGATACCAAATTTGCCAAGGATTATCAGACATTTCTTGATTCCTTCTATAAGGAACTCATCAGACAAAATGGGGGTAAATCTTCAGAGAAACTCGCAGCCTTTGCAGAAAACTATGTGGCAAATCGATTTCAGGGACTTATCATTGAGCAGCTGGCCAGAGAGAAAGTTCCCAAGAACAGTGCTACCTACATTGCAAGAAAGGCATTTGATGACAGTTTATTGGGACTGCTTCCAAAAATCGGTCCAAAAGAAGGTGAGCATGATTCTCTCATCGCTCCAAAAGCAGATGACCTGTATAATCCCAATATCTGGGAACAGGGTGCAGCCATGGGAGGTTCCATGGTCATTGATGCTGCGGTGACAGGAGGTTACGGCTCCGGTAGTTCCCTCATAGTAAAAGGTGCAACTAAGGCTGGAATCAAAGTGGCGCCAAAAGCTGCTGCTTTCCTGAATTCTGCTTGGAGTGGTGTAGCCATTGATGGCGGTCTGAGAACAGGCTTCGCGCTGAACCATGCCAGAAACTGGGAAAATGAGAAATATGCCAAGGAAGACAGTAAGTTCGCACTTAAAGATGAGGATGCCATTAGGAAGATTCAAACAGCCAGTGATTCCATCAAAAGGGGAAATTCAGAGTTGATTTATCAGTTGAATGGGCAGTTGGAGCGAAAGATAAAAACATATAGGCCTTCATTCACAACACGAAGCAAGAAAGAAATGGACTCCTTCTATGCCGCAAACAAAAATCAGACAGGTAAATTGCTGGCTCAGATAAGGGAAAACTTTTCGAAGCAAACCGTTCCATTTCGTGCCAATAACCATCCGCCGGAATGGATGATTAAACTGGGGAAGAAACGCTGTGAACAATGTGCCTCCGGGTTTTATGCCATTGCCATGGAGATGTCGAGGGAGAAAAAAACATGGATGAGTATTGGTGGTAAACGCATGACCCTTAAAGAGGTTAGTCAAAGAGCCATGGATTATGCTACGGCTGCTGTAGCTTGTGAAAAGAAACAGGCGTCTGGTCAGGTGAAAGCTCCCAAGAAAGATACCTGGGATTCTAATATGGATAAGCTCAATAGCTTTATCAATCAAGCAGATCCATCATCCACAGATTCTTCCCCATCATCAGCTTACCATTCTTATAGTCCTGAGGAAGAAACTCAAAGACAAGATTCCTCTAGGTATGAGATGACAAGTAATAAGGCCTCTTTTCAAGATTTAAATGCCGGTTGGGCTGATGCCTTGGATAAGATGGGACTTTCCGGTTTCAGTGATGTCACCAAGAACATGGGCTACGTTTTGGCCATGCTGCCAGACATGATGATAGGCATGTTCACGGGCAAAAATCCTAACTTACAGGTGAATGACAATTTGCTGCCACTTGCTGCCATCTTTGGTGGCATGTTTGTCAAAAGTCCCCTTCTCAAACTCCTTCTGCTTGGTTTTGGAGGTGCCAATTTGCTCAACAATGCTGGTCATGCAGCATTGGGACTGGCCAAACCGGCTTCACCACAGCGGGTTTCTTACAGGCAATATGAGGAAGAAAAGCTGAATCCGAGAATCTCAAATCCGGCCATCAGCGGAACAAGTATGATTGCAGACATTGACGGAAAGCCATGTGTCATAGAAATCTCTGATCATGCAATCGATGCTTACGAGAGAGGAAACCTCCCCTTATCCACATTGGCCAATGCCGTTTTGAAGAAATACGATGAGAATAATGCCTTCGCAGAACGAGAATATGAAAGAGGTATTCATCAGGAACTTCAACAGCAGCATTCCTTAGGCATCAAATAGACTGAAAGAAGATGAAAAGACAATGAAAAGGAGACTATGCATGAATCTTGCCAACACTTCTAAGAAGGTAATTGATGGTATTCCTTGATGGAAATTATCGCCTGATAGAGCCCCAATTTCACAAAGTCTTAATGGTGTAATATAAGGAATATGAACATAATATCAGAAAAAGTCATGTCAGATAGAGGTGCTAAATTTAACACATTTCAAGGCAAAAACTTTGAATAGAAGAGGATTTAAGTTAAAAATTAAAATCAATTTAGTTTAGGGTGTTCAATCCAAAACTTTTCTTTTATTTTGCCATCAGATTCAGCGTTATGGGACAGCTGAACATTACATAGATTAATAACGATCATATATATCATTTATGGATTTCGAAGAATTGAATAAGGCTGCCTCACAAGAGGACGGACCTACTCGTATTGACAGAGCATTGGACAAATTTGCCAATATGATGATTGAGCGTTTGGAAGCCTGTAAAACAAAGAACTGGGAACAAGGATGGACTTCTGGTGATAGCCTGGTAGGACTTCCTCAGAACATCAATGGAAGACCTTATGTAGGAGGAAATGCATTCCTTCTGCAGATGCATACCATGATAAAGGGTTACCATGTTCCTGTTTACATGACCTCCAAGCAAGCACGAGACAATGGAGCCTTGATTAAAAAGGGAGAGGCTTCTGTGCCTGTGTTTAAATGGGGACTGAGTGTGAAAGACGAAAACGGAAAGCGCATCAGTGAAGACAAATACCTTGCCATGGATAAGGAGGACCAGGCTAAATGCCAGGTTCGTCCCTATCTGATGGTCTATAACGAGTGGAATCTTGACCAAACCACTTTGGAAGAAGTGAATAAGAAAAAGTATGATACCATTATTTCCCGTTTCACGCCAACCACATTGAGTGACGATGTGGGGATGTATAAGAATGAACCACTTGACAGAATGTTTGAGAAGCAGGAGTGGGTGTGCCCTATTCATGTTAATGAGGAAGTGCCTGGTGCAAGCTATAATAAGACCCGAGACTTCATTAAGGTACCGATGAAAGCACAGTTCAAGATTCATGAGGGAGAGGATGAGATCTTCAAGGATGGTCAGGAATACTATTCGTCTGCCCTGCATGAAATGGCCCACTCTACCGGTCATCCCTCGCGACTTGACCGTCTGCCAAAAAGCAAGTTTGGTTCTGAGGAATACGCCAAGGAGGAACTTGTTGCAGAGACCACTGCATTTGTGATAGGCAATGCACTAGGCTTCTCTAGCAGAATTTCTGATAACAATGCCGCCTATATAGACAGCTGGATTCAAACGCTGCGTGAAAAGCCAAAGTTCATTACAACGCTTATGTCGGACGTGAATAAGGCATCGCGCATGATTTTGGAAGAGATTGACAAGCAAAAAGTAGCATTGGGTGAAAAGCCGCTCATGGAGGGCAACCTTGATGGCATTGAAGAGCAAATCAAGAATGAGGAACAGCTGGAGAAGATCAAGCAGCAGAACGTGATGAAGGAGGAAAATGTATCTGATTCCATCACGAAGCCACTCTCCTCTCCAGAAGCTTACTTTTCATCCCTCATGACCCAGATTACGTCTGATAAAGATAGCGAGCATACAGTCCTTGCATTGGAAAGTCTTCCTGAACTCAGAGCGTATTTCCAGGACAATGAGGTACTAGGCAGTTGGATTGAAGAGGTGAGTGATGAGAAACTTCTCTCTTTAGGTGCTTCCCTTCTGCCCAATATAAAAACGCATGAAACAGTGCATAGTTCACAAAATACAGATAATAACATGAATGATTCTAACGAAGAAGGCAAGACAAGCCAGGATAGTGTGACAAAGCCAAAGAATGAGTATTATTTCTCTTATCTGTACCTGCAGAGCGTGGATAATACACAAGAGTTTGATGATTTCTCCAATAAGGAAAAATGGGATGAACTCCTCACTTTGACCCAGCAATATGATCAAGGTGATAGTCTCTCACAGCATAACACCAGAAAAAATGCCACCATTCAAAGTGGTGATGACCTGCTTGTTGAAAACGACCATTATGCTCTGGTTTATAACAATTCATTGGGTGGAACCTATGAACTCCTACGCAAAGTTAGTGAGGAAGATATTAAACTGTCTATAGAGCAATATGGTTTGGAGAATGATGCCAGTCAGGATGTGAAGGCCATAGCCCAGGACATGGTACAAAAGGAGTTGGATACGATAAAGGCCAGTATTCCTGCCTTTTCCATGCCTAACGGAGACGTTCTCTATTTTGAATATAATAAGGAGAAGGATTCGCTAAACGTGGGAACCCTTACCAACATTGGCTTGTCTGTTCATTACAGTTTCCCGTACGACCATTCGGCAGGTTTAGATAAGAATTTGCAGAATGTTGAAGAGCAACTCTCGGAAATGCCTGAATATCAAATACAGGAGGAGGAAAATGAGGAGGTAGAAGACTCGGTTGCTGATACTCAACAGCAAGATGAGTATGCTTCCATTGCTAAGAAATTTTCTGAGCAGATTAATCCGGCATATCATATGCCTAATGGTGAGATTCTTGATTTCCAATATGATCCTGCCACCAACCTTGTTCAGGTTGGCAAAAAGGAAGAAGGAGCTTTCAAGGAAGTTTATAGCCAGGCTTATAACGTCAATCTGTCCATGGCAGAAAATATGACGCAAATTTATAAGGTATTGGCAGAAAAAGATGAATATAAGCTTCCTCTACAGAATGAAACTCCACATGAAGACAGCAACATCCAAACAGATGTTGTAGGCGTTGCTGAGCAAATCGAAGCCACCGGTGTTCCTATGCATGAAGCAGAGAAAGAAGCAAAGACGATCGTGGATGATGAGCAACATGTGAAATATCATGAAGAAAAGGCTCAGGAACAGGAGACGCAAAAGCACCAGGAAGACAATGAGAAAGTCAAAAAGGAAGACAAAGCTTCTGTAGAGAGCGACCATGAAGATAAGGAAGAGAAGAAAAGTGAGACCAAGGCAGCTTCACATGCAGCCCTTCTTCTTGCAGCATTGGAGATGGCAAAATCACATGAAGGCGTCTGGATGAATGAAAAGGGTAAGAGCAATGCCGAGTTTTTGACCTCCAAGAAGCCAATCACAGCATTCAATAACATCATGATGAATCTGCATAGTGATCAGCAAGGCTATAAGACCAATCTTTATTCCACCTATAACCAGGCAAAGGAAAATGGCATGTCAGTCAAGAGAGGTCAAAGTTCGCTTCCATTCAACTGGACCAAATGGGAATACCAGAATGTCACGAACCATAATGACACCATTTCAAAGGAGCAGTATAATGCTCTCCCAGATATGGAAAAGTCCAATTATGCAGTCCATGCCAATCGCCAGCGTCATCATGTTTATAACATAGACCAAACGATTCTTTCTGCCAGTGATTCTGAGCAATATTCGGCATTACTCAAGGCCAATGGGCAAAAGATTGAGAAATTCGTGGAGACAGCTAAGAATGCATCTAGTCCACAGTCTGCTCTCCAGTTTATCAAGGATCAGGAACAAAAGCATCCTGAGGTTGTTGTCTTTATCAAGAAAGGCAGCTCCTATGAAATCTATGGAGATAAGGCAAAGACAATTGCTCCCGTAATTGGTATCCAGGATAAGGAAAAGGAAATTGATGGTAAGAAAACGTCCTACTTATCGTTCCCAAGCTATGCGCTTGATACGGTGCTCCCTAAAGTAATCAGGGCTGGAAACCGAGTCGCTATCTGTGACAATCCACTGGAGACGAAAATCAGTAAGGATGTAGCACCTGCCACCAAGATTCTCTCCCATGCCTACCAGATAGCTGATGCTGTTTGTAAGGCTTCTTGTATTAAGAATGAGCGAGTTCATGTACTACAAGATGCCAAATTCGATAGCAAGGAGAATACGCTTTTCATAAGTGGCATGAGCAAAACGGAAGGAAATGAGCAAGTAAATGCCATTATGAAGGCAAATGACATATTCCGTTCCGTAGTAGCAACCACTGGTGATACAAAGCGTCTGGACCGCTCAGGGCGAAACAGCCTTTTACCAGCGGATGATGCCAAGCATGAATTACTCATCAGAGAACTTTCCGCCGGTGTGCTGATGGCAAGACAGGGACTCCCTGCCACATTGTCAAAGGAAAGCCAGCAACTTATCCCCTACTGGGAACGAGAGTTGAGAGAAAATGGGAACTTAATGGGTATGATTGAGCGTGACGTGAACAATGCCATCGAGACGATTGACAACCTTGTAGAAAAAAGAGAAGTGAACTATGATGCCATCCGAGGTCAGTTGCCAACAAAAGATGTTCTCTTAACAGGTAAAGATTATTCCATCTCGGCAGACCTCAATAAACTTCCTTCCATGGAGGCAAAGGAAATGGTCGTAGTACTTGACAGAAAGCAGCAAACTGCAGATGTCATCCTGCCATCGGGTGCCTCCTTGCTTGTGAATAACGAGGTGCAAGGTATGAGTAAGAAGAGAATTGGAATAGCTCTGAAGAAAGAAGACGTAAAAGAGGTAAACTTCTATAATGCGGGTGGTAGTCTTGCACTAAAGGAACCAAATAGTTATTATAAGGACAAGGAGGTGACTGTCAGCAAGCTCAAGCAGTTTACGCTAGAAATTCATCAAACCATCGATGTATCAAGCCAGCTTACAGAAAAGCAGGCAACCAAGATCGAGAAATTTCAGGCTATTCAGGACTCTGAGGGCAAGTATGCCTTCTTCATCAAGCCTGAGAATGAGAAATCCTTCTCTATTTATCCGATGAAGGAACATCTCAATGCCTATTTCAATGTTATGGGCAAAGACAACAAGCAGGAAATGCATCAGGCTCTGGCTCAGAAATATTATGATATAGGTTACAGGTATCCAGAATCCAAGCAGCAACTCATTGTGCCAAATACCGAGGGTATTGATATGAGCCGCATTGAGAAGGTTAGAATCTGTGCCGACAAGGATGACCCGAAGGTGAAGGTAGTCATTGCCACAGTGGATGGAGAAAGAATGCAGAAGCCAATAGCCAAGCAACAGTGGTACAATCTCTGGCTCGCTGATGACATGGCTGAATATAAAAAGGCTGTAGCTGCCGTTACATTTATTCCTCAGATACAACAAACTGTTGGAAATAATCAGCAGCAAGTTATTGAAAATGAGGGAAGAAATGTGGCCGAGAAAGAGCCTGTAGAAAAGGAGGACTCCTATCAGAAAGCAAGTTCACATAGAGGATTTCATCGATAATAACTAGCCATGGGGAATACCCATGGCTATCACCAACCCAAATGATATGGCAATAGATAAAAATGCATTTTATGCAAAATATGCCCAGGTGGCCATTGAACAACAAATCAAATATGGCATCCCGGCATCCATCACCCTTGCTCAAATGGGATTTGAGAGTACTTTTGGTACATCGCGTCTTGCACGTGAAAGTTCCAATTTCTTTGGAGTGAAGCAGGGTGGGTCATGGAAGGGGCCTGTCAGCTACCATGTGGATGATCATGGTTATCCGGAAGCATTCAGAGTGTATTCCGGGGTAAATGCCAGTGTGGAGGATCATTCCAAGGTTCTTCTGTTGGACAGATACCAGAAATATTGTGCCTCAAAAAGTTCCCAAGACTATAGAGGCTGGATTAATGGCATTGTGAAAGGTGGATATGCGAGCAGTCCTACCTATAAGGAAGACCTGCTTGATGAAATTCAACGTTACCATCTTGACCGATATGATCAGATGGCAGTTCTGCAAGCCCAGAAACAAGGTGTCAATATCGGGTATGCAAGGAAGGGTGAACAGTCTCTTCCTAGAATGCCCACCACCCTATCCCTCCCCATTGATTTCAGAAATCTCAAAGTAACAGGTATGTTCCATGAAGATAGAGGAAATCATCTGCATGGAGGCATAGACATCGCAACAGGAGGCAAGAATCTGCCAGTGTATGCAACAGAAAATCAGGGCAAGGTCATTTCTGCCTGCTATGGAAAGGCTACCGGTAATATGATTAAGATCGCATATGACAAGGACGATGGAACTCAACTCCAGTGTATCTATATGCACCTGAGCCAAATAAATGTCAAGGAAGGTCAGGTCGTTCAGGCTGGTCAACAGATTGGAATATCGGGCAATACAGGTCGATCCACAGGTCCACATTTGCATTTTGAGACAAAAATCAAGGATGCTTCCGGCAAAATAGAGGCATTCAATCCGATTCATTATCTCGCAGCAATAGAAGGTAGAACCAGTAACGATACACCTCTTTTGAGAAATGGGCAAGACCTTCTGGCAGAGGAAAGAAGCAAATATTCACCCGCCGCTCATCCTATATCCCAGGAAGATAAGGCACAAAATCTTCTTGCCAACATTACTCAGTCCAATGATCCAACCAAATGGCTCGGATATTTGATGAGTCAAAATAGTGAAACTGGTATGGATAATAACAAAGATGCCTTTTCTGAACTGATCTCCACTCTTTTTTCTGCAGCTCTTGTCATGGCAGCTAAGATAAAGGCCAATGAGATGCAGGCTGTAGTTAATAGGGAGGCCAGATTGACAGAGAATGGCGAGGAAAAGACGGAATGCCAACTGGTAAAGAGAGAGAGGGAGAAGGTGGATGCATCAAAACTGCACGTCCTCGCAAGTACTATTTTTGAGACCGAATGCCCAGAAAATAAGCAGACTGTCGGTCTCAAACAAGCATAAATTTAAGAATTGTATCATCATTAAAACAAGAAAATATGATCAAATGTAATGTTACCGCGTGCGGCATCATTGTCAGCAGCGCAGTTGAAAAGCAGAATAAGGAAGGTGGAAAATTCCTTGCTTTTACTATCATCGTTCCTATTGAGGGAAAGGACAAGAGTGTCAAGGAACTTCATATTGGAGTAACGGCTGAAGGTGACCAGACTACAGCTGCCAACTATCAGGCAGGTTACCGTGTCACTGTTCATGGAAATCTCTTTATCAAGAAGGTGGAAGAGAATCTTTATTTCAATCTCCGTTCGGAAGGAGCCATTGAGCAGAACGACTCCTCTCTCCCAGACCGTCTGGAAGGAGTTATGGAGTTTAAAGGCAAGATCGGAAACAAGGGTATTGAAACCATGACCAGTAAAAAGGGCACTTCGTTCAAGGTATTCTCGGCCTTTTCTTCTGATAAGGATGGTGAGAACAGAGCCTTTACATGGGTAAAGTTCATTGTAGGCAAGCCCTTGGACATCAATGTTAATGCCGGTGAGTATGTGAAAGTACATGGTGACATGCAACTGGATGTCTATAAGAATAAGCTTCAGATCGGATGTCGTACCACCTCGGTATCACATTGGGATTTGAAAGCCAATACGTAGTCCAAATGTCATGTACTGAGAAGGAAATAAAAGAACAGATAGGAAAACATTGCCATATATGCTGGGCAATAACCTTGTATCTAGCAATGTTTTTCTATCTAATCATTCATAATAGAAAAAAGAATTAATGAATTATCAAACAAGTCAGAGCAAAGGAGACCGTTTCATGAAGGGATGGCAAACCCTTTTCTCTAAAAGTCAGCAAACAGGCAAGAAGCCGTTTCCTAAGGACCGTTTTTTTTCGCCAGAGGAATTGGAGTTCTTGGATACAACTCAAAGCGAGCTTTCATTGCTGGAGAAATGGGCTTTACAGCTTGGTAAGTGGGCCCGGGATAAGTCAGAAACGTCCCATTTCCCTCAAGTGAAATGGCAAGCAGGAAGATTTTCAACCTGGGTAGATAACATCGAGGAAATAGATTCCAAGAATAAACAGATAGAGCGCTTTCGCCAGTTAAAGGCAGATGGTTACGTTCTTCCTTCTGCCTATGAATCCATGATAGAAGATAAACTGGGTAAGGATTTGGTAGGAATGTTTTTCAAGCAGGGACATGGTAACAAGGAACGAATCTGTACAGTGGATGCCTATATTGGTGGTAACTCTGCAAGAGAATCACATATAGCATATTCCACTTTCCTTTCTCCTTCAACACAACCAGAGCTTCATGAAATTCCTCTTGTGAGGTTTCAGCAACTCATTCAATCCAAGGAACTGGTGCAATTGACACCAGAAGAGACAAAAAGTTGGGTAAAGGAAAGAGAACTGGTGGAGGCCGCTCGTAAGGATTTTATGGCTTTGCAAAAAGATATAGGCAAAACTTACCCTTTGAATTTCGGAGGAGACTTTCCCGCTGTCTCACGTAAGCAAATCTTCTCTCAATTCCTGCAAAAGAACATCACTCCATTGTCATGGAGTTTGAATGCAAAAGATGATATGAAGGTGAACTTCTATGTCAATGATAGATGGGAAAAAGTGCAGCAACTTGATATTACCCCATTGAATGCCCACCAGCACATGGAACTTTTGAGAGCTGTCAAAACGCAACTGGAAAGTGATAATTTGAATGCCCACTTGGAGAAGCTCATGTCCAGTTTGGGAAATAAGATAGGTGATAGCATCTTGTTCGTCCCAACTTCTCCTGGTGGCATTCCTACCACAGAAGACCATGCTGACGGGGTGCTCTTATCCAACACTGGCAAATTGTCTGCTTTCAAGAATCCAAAGAATGTTGAAATACCTCTCAATACGGATGATCTCAAACTCATCAAAGAGGGGTTAATCAAGGAAGGTGTGACCAAAATTGCCTTGCTGCAATCCAAATCACCTGAGGAAACTGAGCAACTTGCTCTGCTCACCAAGGAATTGACCATGATTTTAGGTAGCAAGCAGGCTTTCAATCAGCATCTTAGCCATGTGCTCAGTTCTCCAGAACCATCTCAAAAAGAGTTCAAAGAAACCTCTAAAGAAGATCATGTAAATGACCAGCAAGAAGTTGCGCTCATGAAAGACTATGTTCAATCGATGAAAGATGCCAATAATCCTTTTTCTGGAGATATGATGCTTCTTCCAGACGAGACCGTGATCAAGACTCTATTTCAAGCGCATGAGATGTTGGAAGATGATTATGAAAGAAACGTCTCTTCCATGGATCTAAAGGCAAGAAATCAGATGGAAGTTCAAATTCAGAAAAGTGTGGATCATTACGAAAAAAAGCTATCTTCCCTGATTGGTGATTATTTCTCACAGGAGAAGCTTCAACAGAAGAAAAATGCTCCAGAGAATGAAGAAAAGGTTTATATGTCTTCAGAGGATGGTTTTTTCGAGCCCATTAAAGGTAGGTGGCATACTGAGGAACACCTTCATACGCAGGCGTACTCACAGTATGGAAAGCTTATTGCTGACCGATTGAGTTTGCAGGTTACTTATCCGGAACTTCCATGGATTAAAAGCAATGCTGCTCTTCCTCAGGGTATTAATGGAGACAAGTTTGACAGCAAAACATCCTTGCTTCTTTCCATCCTGACGGAAAAGGAGGGATACGAGGTTCCTGTCTACATGACGCTTGATGATATTAAGAGAGAAAATCTCAAGGTTGATATCAGCAAAGAAGGTTTCTGTCTGTCAGATGGGAAGACTTTGCAAACAGTATATAATATTGAGCAAACCAATTTTTCAATGGAACATCCTCAGAAATGGGAGCAACTTAGAAAATCATGTAAGGTTTCTGCATCGAAACAAACTTCTGTGATAGGCATGCTTACCGAAAAAGGCAAATATCCTGCACAGGTAATTTTTGATGGCAGAAAAGGTCTGGTCAGCTATAGTGCTAAGGAAGATGCCATTCACCTTGCACCTCATCAGTTATTTGAATCAGAGGATGACTATATGAGAGACCTTTCAATAGGCCTAGTGCGTAGTACTCGCAAGGAAGCTGCTAAACTTACCAGATATGAACATTTGGTAAAGGAAGAACTTCTAGCACATATGGGCGGAGCCATGATTGGCCAAAGATGTAAGTTTGACGTGAAAGGCCTGGACTACAACAAATACTGGAAAGACCTTCTCAAACAAGATCCAGGATTCACAAAACATGCCTTGACATCTGCAGAACATGCTGTGAATATCATCTTCCAGTATGTAGAAAAAGCCAATCAAGCAGAATCTCCAGATAAGAGTATTGATTTAAGAACCTCAACCCCCATCGACATGGATGTAGATGGCAATGGCATTATTGAAAGCCAGGAAAACATGGCTGCCGATACCAAGCAAGGTGAGAATGAGCAAGCTCATGATCATGATCATAAAGAAGATACCATGCTGCCACATACATCAAAAAGCAAGTGTTCCAGATAATACGGAGAGTATGTCATAGATATATCTATGACATACTCTCAAATTTCACTAAACAGCAACATAACGGGTGCAAAAAATGTACAAACAAAATACAATGAACGGAAAGATAATGGTTTAAGCCACAAATAGTTATCTTAAAATTTGGCGCTTTCATTTATTTTTAGTATTTTTGCGCAAATATTTTAATTAACTTGAATCTTCGAAATAAATATGTATCAAGAATATTACGATAATGACAACTATCAGGATGATATGAATTATTTCCCAGTTGAAGAATACAACTGGAGTCCTAATTTATTTGCCAAGCTTGTATCCTACTTGAATGAGTCTGTCTCACCGGATGTAATCAGATTAGGCATTATAGCTGGAATAAGAAAATCATCATCCACTGAGGACGCACCTACCAATTGGGATAAGGTGGAAACCATGCGTCGTTATGTGGATAGCGTTAAGCGAGGACTGGGCTTGCCAGAGAATGCGACTCTCATGTCTCTTCTCCATTCAACCCAATGGACGGGTTATGGACTTTTCTCAATGAGTTTTATCTCAGAAATGAATCTGGACTATCAAGGAATCTGCATGGATGAGCAAACTTCCCTATCCTACCCAAGTATGGTATTTCTCATCGCATTAGTAAAGGGAATGAGTATGATTAATCTTAAAAATCCTTCTTCAACAGATGAAGCCGCTAAAACATATACCTATCTTGTACCAAGCCAATTTTCAACATTTTCATACGCATCATTCCTCAATGTAGCCAATAATCGCCTCTTCAATAAAGAGGAAGCAACCCCACAGGATATTGAAGAACTTACCGGCCTTGCATTCAAGGGACGCTATTGGAAACAGGGAACCTCTTTAAAAGGTAAAGATAGCGAACTGTTTATCAATGTTCTCAAAAGTATCATGTCCGATATCCTGGGACTCACGCTCGATGTTGATATGGAGTCTTTTTCCAAACAGGCTAAGCAGGTTGAACTTATTGCTGCCACTCCAAAGGAGGTCACTCTCACAGAAAAGGAGCTTTCTACCCAAAAGTTGAGTGTTGCAAAAGCAGTGGAAATTGTACTCAACAGATGCTCTCTCCCGCTTGAAAGAGACCAACTCCTCTTAGAAGTTCAAGAATTAAGACCTTCTACAAGAGAAGATACCTTCAATACCATGCTTTCAAAGCTTCATAAAGACGATGTTGTCAACTTCTTCGAAGGTGGCTTAATTGGTGTCAAAGGAAAACGATATGGAAGAGGCTATAAAAAAGTTGATCGTTTTAAGAAAAAAAAGTTAACAATATAAAATAACAGCGGTTTTCCATTAAGGAAAAACCGCTGTTGTCTTTTGCAGAATAATTAAAATCGCACTACTCATCACAAGCGATGCGATTTGAGAATAAAAAAATCAACCGAATATATTGTGAGTCGGTTCAAACTTTTTGATGAACATCTGTTACTTATGCTGTTCTCACGAATGACACAATAGTACTAACAATTGGATAATAATTTAAAAGCTTATCTATATATGTAGTTGGCAAACATACAAAATCGCCATTGATATGGATTCTTCGTCCAACCTTATTGGCTGATAATTTCCTCCATGTTCAAAATTCAAGAAATCCACTACAGACCACCATTTCTCAATTTCCCCTGTGGAAACATCCAAGTCATGGGCACATTTCTGCTTATCAGTGGAACATGGATTCTGATAACGCCAGAGAGTCACATGAAGGGCGGGCTTAGATGAATATAGTTCATCCAAAAAATCGCTGTTCTCACACCATTGATGAAACATAGAAGTATCTGCTGCAGTTGAATTCTCATTCTTACTGACTACAGTGTCCAAGAATAGTCCATTATATTCATCTAAAAAATCCTTGGCAGATTCTTCATCTTCACTGCTTCCACTCTCCTGACACCACTTCTTGAAGCGGTTAATCATACCTATTGAATGATGTTCAATGTATTGTAGAGCAGAGATTGAATCCTGCTCATACCAATCGAGAAGCTGATACTCCTCTTGAAATCCACTTAGTATCATACCTGTTATCCTTTAAAAATGAATACTAGCGATGGAATGCAGCTCTCTTTACCTGGTTCACTCTCTCAGCCAATGCATCTAACATGTCCTGAGTATAGTCTTCTTCCTTCACATAGGAAAAATGCCCATCATTCACCCAACAACCGCTGATGCCAAAACTGTAAAGAGGAAATTCGTCTCCAGTGAATTCTCTCTGCCACTGTTCTTTATCTCCGTTCACTACACGAATACCTATATCCTGCATCAGGTCAATTCCCAACGAAATTGGTTTGTCCTCCGGAATCAGACAAAGAACGTCACCTCCTTTGAGCTGCTCCAGATCAGAGACTTCTATATCCAATTGTCTGCCTAGTACAAGCATGTTATGCTGTATTACATAGGCCGGCATGGAAACAATCTGCTGGGTAGCATAATCCAACTGATAATACGCATTTTTTTCAGCTGAATATAGGGCTCTTCCGTTTTTGAGAGCCTGTTGCTGCTGTAATTCAAACTCTTCCAGCAATTTGCTTTTCCAGCAGGACATGAAGATGACATCAATGCCATCTTCTGTCCTCACTAGAGAAAGTCTTGCGAGAGAGTTATTACAATTTCCATTTTCATCTACATTGCAAATAGGCAGAAGTGGAGTTCGTTGCCCAGAGAGCAACTGCTCCAATACCTTCTGTGGAAGGTCATCTACCATTTCTTGCGAGAGTCCAAATGAAGCTAGAAGCTCATAAGGAATCTCATTATCCTGAAATCTTTCTACCTTAGTCATACCTTATCTAAATTTTTCGGCAAAGGTAATGCTAAAAAATGAATTTTTCCTCCTCTGCATAATTAAACTTTATTTTTAACATATCTATGACAATATATTAACAATATAACTACTTTTGTGTTAAAAAATAACTTCAATTCATTTTCTACCTATAAATTCAATCTTTCCATTTACCTTTGCACCCTGTATTATATAAATAAGGTAGAAATGATGAAAAGATTGAAATGGATGATTACAAGCTTGCTCTGGCTGCCCATAAATGTTCTGGCACAAGGATATGCTGAAGCCGCGAACTATTGGATAGACAAGTACCAAAGTGTCTGCTATCCCTTAAAGAGCATTCAAATCTGCTCAACATACGGAATAAGGTCTGACCCATTCACTGGGAAAAAAAGGAATCATCAAGGCATTGACCTAGTTGCTAAATATGAAGAGGTATATGCCATGTTTGATGGTTTTATCAAAACAGTGGGTTATGATCCTATCGCAGGACATTACATCACCTTGCAGGCAGGCAACTATACATTGAGTTATTGTCATCTCTCAGAAATCTGGGTAAAGAATCAGGAAATGGTATATGCTGGTGATGCTTTGGGAAAAACAGGTGCATCCGGAAGGGCTACCGGCCCTCATTTGCATCTTACATGCCGCCTTCTGGGGAAAATAGAGAATCCCTACCTGCTTCTGACTTTTGTAAGGGACACCCAACAAAGAGCAGTAGAAGCTTTAGACCTGGACAAAAAAGATAAATTAAGTCCGGCGGATTTCTTGAAGCGATATGCCCCACTAGCCATGAGCCAGCAACGTAAATATGGTATTCCATCTTCGGTTATCTTAGCCCAGATGGCCTTTGAAAGTGGTTGGGGAACAAGCAAATTAGCCAAGGAAGGAAATAACTTCTTTGGCATCAAGGCTAGCAAGAGCTGGTTGGAAAAAGGACTACCCTATAGTCTGCATAATGATGATAAGCCAAGTGAAAAATTCTGCAACTTCTCTTCTGCAGAAGAAAGCATGGAATATCATTCCAGGCTTTTAATGGGCGAACGCTATCAGAAATGCCATAAATATGATTCCACTGACCATCACAATTGGCTCAGGGGGATTAAGGCTGCCGGATATGCCACTAATATTCATTATGTCAGATGCTGTGAGAGGATTATCAGCCGATACAAGCTTTTCCTCTTCGATCATCTTGCTGAAAAGTTGTGACTCTGCTCAACTACACATTATAATATATATATAACATAAAAGATTAAAATAAGAGCATGAAAAGATTGAAACTATTATTCCTCGGACTTTGCCTGGCAGTGATTTCTGCACAGGCCCAAGTCGTCTTCTCGGAGGACGAGAAGAACTTTGTGGTATCACAAGTGACTACACCAATACAGGATGCAGCGACCACGTTTACTACCAATCATGATGCATCATGTCTAAAATTCAAGCCATCTGGCATTCTGGACAACTGGTTTGTCTCTGCACGAACTGGAGCAGCTGCTTTTGCCGGTTCTCCATCGGGATGCGGTGATCTCTTTGACAGAGTAACTCCCAACTTGGAAATCACTGTTGGCAAATGGCATACTCCATACTTTGGTACCCGTATTGCCTTTGATGGATTCAAGTTCAAGACAGGTAATCTCAACAAGGAAAGATATGAAAACTATCACTTGGATCTGATGGTCAATATATCATCCTTTTATCATAAGGATTATGAGAAAATGCCAAAATGGAACTTTGTTCCTTACATGGGAGCTGGTGTCATCCACAATTCACACCTCCACAAGACAGAGTTTGCCCTCAACTATGGTATGCTATGCAGCTATAGAATCGCTGACAGATTAAGTTTGTCCGCAGAAGTTGGTGCTATTGCCACTGCTCAGAAATTCGATGGCCTGGGTACAGGAAGTTCACTCAGAGATAACCTGTTGCATGCCAACTTGGGACTTACAATAGATATAGGAAAGCAAGGATGGAAGAAAAAATCATTAAAAACGGTCCCTTACTATCATTGCAATGTGCCAAGAGAAGTATCTTCCTATCCTAAGAACAACTATCGAGGCCTCAATGAACTGAGAGAAAGAATAAGAAGCGTAATGGGTTCGGGTGATGTCATACTTGATAAGAATATCGACGTTCCTATCTTGTTCTTTTTCAAAATCAACAGCATTGATTTCGTTGATAACCAACAGAAAATAGAACTATCTGAGATAGCAGCTGCAGTGAAGGAATATAATCTCAAAGTAAAAGTCATTGGTGCAGCAGATAGCCGCACAGGCAGTAAAGAGTATAACAGAAAGTTGAGTATCAAAAGAGCTAAGTATATAGCCAAGCTGCTGATTGATGCTGGTGTACAAAAGGAAAAACTACAAGGTGTGTGCTATGGAGGAATTGATATATATAAGCCATACACGGCCAATCGCCATACATGTGTCATTTTATCCAAAGACAATTCATCACTGGAAAATAAATAGGATATGACTCTACTCAGAAGAAAATCCAATTTTGGGAGCTATGATATCGCTCCCCAGCTACAGGCTACCCTGAATGCCAATGGCATGCAAGCACATCTCTCTCAAACTCCATCAGGTGAGATGCAGCTTATAACCCTTGCACACAACTCCTCCACCCCAAGATACTACACCTTGACACAAAGTCAGGTTGAGAATCTCAGATCAGGAGGAACTAATTCATTTAATCGAAAGGCATACGAGACGTTCACATCCATCGTGAAGAACGATTATTATATGCCCAATGCATGGGTAACGGCCAAGAATGCCAATTCTCCTGTTAATATGGGGCAATGGGGGCACACCATCATGGATGGAGAATATGGTTATAGAGAACCCAAGTTCCATCCTTTCATGGGAGCAAAATACGGAAAATTCAATTCCTTCATGGATAGACTTTCATTGCTTCCGCAAAGAGGCTACCATGTACGACGAATCGAAGGAAGACCTTTTTTCGCTTCTTCTGCACCGGTTGTAGTTGACCGTCCTGATGGAAGGCTGAAACCTGGAGAGCTTAAAAGTGGAGCATACGGTTTTTATGATAAAGGCACACAGGTTGCCGACCCTCTTCATAACTTGGAGATTCATTCTAAGCCAAGAATGCTGGCTCGTCCACAGGGGCAAGCAGAACCTTTGGACAAGGCCATGGGATCCACTCTTTATGCTACACCAGAACTTTTCCAACATATACTCGCTTCCCATGGAGTTGTCATTGATGATAAGAACAAGACATTGACCATCAAGTCTTCTTCCGTCAACAAGAATCTACAATACGACCTTTCCAATGAGGAACTCTCCAAACTCATGGCGAAGAATTTCAAGGATACAGGCAAGCAAGGTAACAAAGGCAAAAATGTGGTGTCCATAGACGAGCGCCTCTCTATAATCAATAAGGTGATTGAAAATGACTTTGCCGGCAAAATCACTCGGCAGATGCTCAACTCCAAGGACTATGTTGATATCAAGCTCAAGCCTGAGGCAGAGAAAGAAATCTTTATCGCTCAAGATGCAATGAATGCTCATCAAAAGCATATCGATATCATTACATTGGGACATCAGCGAACAGATTATCATACAGGTTATATTGACAGATGGAACTCCATAGGTGTCGTCGATGGCAGAATGCTCTCTGAGAATAAGGGCTTCTATCTTCCTGTCAAGGATGGCAGAAGAGTAAGCGTAGGAGAAATCCAAACCTACCCTACTCACGATGGGGAGAAGACTTCATTCAGAATGACAGCTGTCATCAATAATGAGGTGATGAGTCATGAGATTTCCAAGGAAGACTATATCAAGTTCATCAACTACGATGATGAGCATCGCCTGGAACTCTTTGACAAGGTGTTTGATGAGGTGAAGATAAAAGACGCCAGCAATGGCAAGAACGAAGACCATATTCTATCGGGGAATCTGGAAACGGCTAAAGGTGTAGTTAGCATGCATGGTAACTATAGTTTGACAAGTGACAACACCAAGGCACTCATTACCTCAGCCATGGTATGGAAGGATCAAATCTCAGGCAACTATCTCTTGAATCTGCGCGATTCCAGCGATGTGGGCATGTGGGCTTTCAAGATTTCCGAGAAACAGTATCAGGACTTCAGAAATGCTACTGACGACGGGAGAGCCAAGATGCTTGCCCAACTTATACCTATAACGGATGATAAGGGTAATAAACTGACTGTTGTTAAGGAACTCAAGCTTCCACAATCTCATGCAGAGCAGAACTTGAACTCCGGTTATAGCAATGAGCGAATAGCCAACCTTCTCAAACAAAGAGGTCTTTCTGTGGATTCATTGTCACAGGAGGACATCAAAAAACTCATCCTTTCAGAGAGCAAGTCACTGGGAGACATCTCTCTTTCTGACCTTCAGAGAGAAACCAAGCTAACTCTCCTGGGTGATGCCAAGGTAAATGGTGAGGGGCTTGAAAATCTCAAATCAAGCAAGGAGTGGAGAAGAAGTGGTGAACATGGAAGAGCCACGGAAGTCAGTGACATTGTCGTGGAACGTCTCAAAGATGCTGACGGAAAGGTAATTGAGGGTAAATACAAGATGTCCGCTGTCATTGATGGCAATGTATTCTCTCACGAGATTACCCAAAAGGAATATAATAAGTTCCTGGCTGTAAATGATATGCAACGCATGAAGCTCTTTGACAAGATCTTCCCTGAAGTGAAGATGTGTACAAAGGAAGGACATGGGTTCAACTTGGGAGCAGCAATTTTGGCGGCAGTGACAACAGGCTTGGACGTAGCAGCCTGTCTATCAAGACCAGCCATGCCACGTCCTGACATTTACGAGCATAAAGGTGTCTATTTCAAGCCCGGGGTAGTATCCCCAGCGGAAGTGGCAGCTGCCAAATTTGAAAATTTCAATCATGAAGCGGCCATGTCGCGTGGAGAAGGAAGGGGAATGGGCATATAGCCCATCTCCCCAAAATCAAGTAAAAGTAGTACTATTCATCAATATCATATGTATAACTTCGAAACAAATGCCTATCCCAAGGTGAAACTACGTCCATGCTGCCGATACATTCTGCTCACTAACCTGCTCTTCATACCATTCATATTGGGATGCATATGGATGGGTCATCATATCACTAAACTTGAGTATTGGATTTTCTATTCCTTTGCCATTTTTGGGATATTCATGTCTGTGCTGGCTACCCTGTCCCAACTGGTGACAAGTTACACAATAACTTCAGAGCAGATAATTATAAGGAAGGGTTTGGTGGCAAGAACAACTCACTATATTGAACTCTATCGTGTAGTGGATTATGAGCAACGTCAAAACCTACTACAGCTATTGGTCGGTATCAAAACGGTCATCATCCTTAGCAGAGACCGAACCAATGGCTGTCTCAAACTTGTGGGAATCAAGGCAAGGAAGGATATTGTCGGAGAAATCCGACGCAGAGTTGAGTTAAATAAAAGGAAAAAGGGAATTTATGAAATTACAAATTAAGAAAAAGCTGCTTCTGGCAGGCATATTCATTTTTTCCGTCTGGATTAAAGGTCATAGCCAAGGGGTAGCAACCTCCAATCCCCTGCAATATGCTGCCATACAAAAAGGAGAAGCTAATGTAAGTGCCAAAATAAAAAGTCAAACTGACAATATGAATGATCTTGCAGGCGTACAGGGATCGATGGTAAAGGATGCTGCCACCATGAAAAAATGGGAAAAGCAGTATAATGCCTATCTCACAACAGCCAAGGGCTACGCAGAGAAAATAGCTGCAGCAGCCACTCTGTATCAAGATGGCATGCAGACACTCACCTATTTGTGGGAGATTGACCAAGCCAGGAAAATCAATCCAGAAGGTGTATTCGCCTCCGTGAGCATGAATAATCTCTACATGGAAACTGCGGCAGAGTTTACTAAAGCCTACCGTATCTTGAACAAAGTCATCAAGGCAGGCGGTAAAGAGAGCATGCTCAATGGTGCTGAGCGTACGATGCTCCTATGGCAACTGAGCGAGGAACTAGAAGTGTTGAACAAAAAACTTCGTAGCCTTGCTCTTAGTGTTTGTATCTACAATTTTGAGGACGTGTGGAACAGAGCCATAGCCGGAAAAATTGAGAAAACAAATGGTATGATAGCCTCAGATGCCATCAGACGACATAGTAAGGCCATGAAACAAGTGGCAAGATTCTATCGTATGAGGCAAGAACACAAACCATGGTTCCAATAAAATGCATGAGCTAATGAATAGATATATTTTGATTTGTGGAATATTCCTGCTTCTTCATACTCAGGTAAAGGCATGGGTCGGTGGAGACGTAATAAGAGCCGGTATGTTCTATACTTATGCAAAACAGGCAAAGCAAACGCTTATAGCCCAGGATGCTGCCATGACACTTAACCTGTCGGGGCATAAATTCCTGAAAGAAGAGGTAGAGGAAATCACTGATTTTCAAAAGCAGTTCAATTCTTATCTGGATAGCTTTGGTGACATTCTAAGTATTGCAGCCGAGACTTATGGCATCTATTATGAGGTGGATCAGGCGTTCAAGAACATCAAGCAGCTGAAAGCCACATCATCCGGTTGTCCTGCTAATCTCATAGCTGTAGCAGTATCAGAAAGGAAGAACAACATTTATACGGAGGTAGTCGAGACAGGTATGCAAGTGGCAGCAGACATCAAACTTCTTGTTCCTTTGAATAAAGACAAGGATAAGAATGCGAAGATGACTGTCAAGGAAAGGATCGAATGCATGAGTAATGTCAGAAGAAGTCTCCGTGCTCTGAACTATAAGATGAGAAAGATGAACAGGCTCATTTCCTTCACCACGCTCATGGATTCCTGGTATGAACTTAGGGGCAATCCTAGGAAAACCAGAAGCATGACAGAAATTGTCACGGCATGCCAGGAACGTTGGAAACAAAAAGCCAATAGTGTAAAATGTAACAAGTAAATACAACAATGGAAGAATCAAAAGAGTTACAAGGAACCTATACCCTGTTTAGGGCTGTCATCTATGTGACTTTGCTCCTGGAGTTCTTCATGTATGCCTTCAATCCCGAAGATTTGGATTTCTTGGGAGGCATCATAATAGGATTACATCGCCAACTTCAGCACCTGTCTGTATATCAGTTCCTGCCCTATAGTAAACTGGTGACCCTCATCATGGTCATTATTACCTGCATTGGTACAAAAAATAAGAAGCAGATTGAGTATGATGCCAAGAAAATGGTTATCTGGCCTATATCCTCAGGCCTTCTGATGGTCTTGCTGTCTGTTGGTATCTACTATTGGGATTGGCACTTCAAAATAGGCATACTTAGTGGTAACATTTGGTTATATATGCTATTGTCAATTGCCGGAACGGTATTGACACAGGTAGCACTTGACAATATATCCAAGTACTTCAGAAGCGGCATGCTCAAAGACCGATTCAACTTGGAGAACGAGAGTTTCGAGCAATCCACAGAGTGTGTCAGTAATCCTTATTCCGTGAACATACCGATGCGCTTCTACTATCAGGGGAAATTCCGTCATGGCTGGATCAACATCATCAATCCTTTCAGAGGAACCTGGGTAGTGGGAACCCCTGGTTCAGGTAAAACATTCTCTGTTATAGAACCTTATATTAGGCAGCATTCCAGTAAAGGCTTCTCGATGGTGGTGTACGATTATAAATTTCCGACCCTGGCCACCAAGCTATATTATCATTATAGAAAGAATAAGGAACAGAAGAAAATCCCGGAAGGGTGTAAATTCCGTATCATTAACTTCGTAAATGTAGAATACAGCTGTAGAGTAAATCCTATCCAACAAAAGTATATAGGCAATCTAGCAGCAGCTCAAGAAACGGCAGAAACACTCATTGAATCCCTCCAGAAAGGTCAAAAGGGCTCAGGTGGTGGTAGCGACCAGTTCTTCCAGACATCTGCCACCAATTTCCTGGCCGCATGTATCTATTTCTTTGTCAACTACGGCAAGAAACCATACGATGAATACGGTCATGAACTGGATGCAGAGTATAGCGAAGACCCAGAGACTCATCATAAACGACTCACAGGACGAGTGTATGCCAAAGGCTGCCTGGGACAGATGGATAAACTGGTGGAGCCAGCTTATTGGAAAGGCCAGTACTCCGACATGCCTCATGTACTCTCCTTCTTGAACCACTCTTATGAGGAGATTTTCGAGGTTCTGGTCACCGACCCCGAAGTATATCCCCTTTTGGGACCATTTAAAACGGCTTTTGACAACAAGGCTATGGAACAGCTGGAAGGTATGATAGGTACGCTCCGAGTGCATACATCGCGCCTTGCCACTAAGGAAGCCTATTGGGTTTTCAGTGGAGATGACTTCGACTTGAAGGTCTCTGACCCGAAGAATCCAAGCTATCTGCTTATCGCCAACGACCCAGAAATGGAGAGTATCATCGGTGCTCTGAATGCTTTGATTCTCAACCGTCTGGTAACCCGAGTGAATAGTGGTCAAGGCAAAAACGTCCCTGTGAGTATCATCGTGGATGAGCTGCCGACGCTCTACTTTCATAAGATTGACAGACTTATCGGTACAGCTCGAAGTAATAAAGTAGCCGTCACTCTCGGTTTTCAGGAGCTACCTCAGCTTGAAGCTGACTATGGCAAGGTGGGTAAAGACAAGATTATCACTACCGTGGGCAATGTCATCAGTGGTTCCGCCAGAAGCAAGGATACCTTGGACTGGCTATCTGGAGACATCTTCGGAAAGGTTGTCCAACTCAAAAAAGGTATTACGATTGATAGAGACCGTACTTCCATCAATCTCAATGAGAACATGGACAGTTTGGTACCTGCCTCAAAAATCAGCGATATGGCATCCGGTTGGATCTGCGGACAGACTGCTAGAGACTTTACCGTAACCAAGACCGGCAAGAATGGCTCTATGAATATCCAGGAGGCCGAGGAGTTCAAAACCTCCAAGTTCTTCTGCAAAACGAACTTCAACATGGACGAAATCAAGGCAGAAGAAGAGGATTATAAGAACTACCCTCTTCCTATATATTACAACTTCAAGTCCACGGATGCCAAGGAGCGAATTCTCTACAATAACTTCAATCGCATCGACCAGGAGGTAAAGGACATGATCAAGAAGATACAAACTGAATTCGGCAAATCAGAGAAAAAGGAATCATCTCCTACTAAATAACAATGACTCCACTTTAAAAAGTGGAGTCATATATCACAAATTCAACTATGGGTTGAAAACAAAGCCACAATCCAAACACTCCACTGTTCCATCCTCATACCACTGAAGATTGGGACTGCCACATTCAGGACAAATATTCTCTTCCATAAGCTATTTCTTTCATGTTAGCGGATAATAGTATCCGTTTTCAGCCTGTAAAAGTACAAAAAAATAAGATACTACGTCACAAATTACTCAATAATTTGCCACAAAAGTACAAATTTTCAGTGCATCCTATCTGCACAGAACTCAAAAAGCCACCAGTTTTCACTGATGGCTCACCGATTTGAGATATGATACTAACTACCCTTACCTACTCACAACTATGCTTTCGTGAAAAATAGGGAAGGCTGTCAGAAGCCTTGAATACCACCTTGTCACGAGCTGCAATAGTAATTTTCTCACCTGTTGCAGGGTTGACACCCTGGCGTTCCGCTACATGCTTGATAGAGAAACGGCCAAAATCAGGAATAGCAATTACGCCATCCCCCTCAACAATGTTGTCTGCTAAAACACCCATCAAGGCGTTGAAGTACATGGAGGCATCTTTATTTGTAATGCCTGCCTTTTCAGCAAATGCCGATACAATCTGAGTTTTGTTCATATTCATTATTATTAAAAACAGAATGCAAAGATATGAAAAACCTTTGAAATGAGCAAGTAATTTCTATGAAAACTACCATCTGCTTCTATACTTCAGCCAGTAAAATGAACTACAACTTATCATTGAAATTCCTTTTGCAGTGAGGGCAAATCTTGATTTCATTATTATGCTCATCTTTGGTAATCAAAATCTGAGAACCACAGTCAGGACAGAAAAATATGTTCTTGTCATTATGCCCCTGCCCCAACATGGCATTCAGCTTGTCCGGAACCGGCTTGTTGCCCAATATGTAGAGCTGCACCTGTTTTGCATACATGTAATCATCACAACAAGATAGGCAATCAGGACAGATATACCAGTTGTTCGGACATCGTTTAGTATCCCTTAAATCTATCAGTCCTCTCTTGCACTTGAAGCAGTAATTCAGACTTCCAAACAAATGATGATACAATATAATTATACTGAGCCCACTTTAAAAAGGGGCATATTTTATATTTTAAAATTTTCGCCAAAGAAACAAAATACCTAACTGCTTAACATTCAAAATTCAATATAAGCATGAAATTAACGTTTGCAAAACCTAATTAGTTTTGCTGGCTGCAAAATTATAATTACCTTTGCAGTCACAAAAGGAACAATGTTATGGAAAGAATGAATGACGATATACCTTTCGAGCACCAAATGCTGTTCATCATCCGTGATTATGATCGCAAGGTTGAAGAGAACATGGAGCTTCGCAAGGAAGTGGAAGAACTATCTGCTGCCCTGGCTGCCCAGGGAGCGGAGTTGAAGAAAGCAAAGAAGGAACTCAAAAAGATGCCTTCTTTGAAGGATAAGGCGATGCAGCTTGAGGCAGCAAAGCGCAGGAATGAGAAGCTGGCCAAACAGGCTAGCCTGTTTCAAAAATGTCTGGTTCAAGTCCGTAGCCAGATTCGCCATTTGCTAGCAATGGTAGAGGTTCCTGGCTTACGTGACCTGGAACAGCGCATAAGCGAGGCTCTTAAAAGATATGATGAATAGTTTGCTTGTTTCAAAGAAAAGAAGTATCTTTGCAGATAAGTAAACGCAGGCGTTCACAGAACTTATTCTATGTCGTGTACATCTGTAAATCGACCAAACAAGAGGGTAGAGGTGGAGAGTGTTCTCCACCTCTTTTAAATGCACAATATTCTTGCGTGTTATATTCTCACAGCAGGTGCTAGGCAATTCCTATCACAATATCTGTTTAAGCATATAAACAATAGTCGATTTCTAGACTAGTATAAAGTCGAAATATGATTTTTCACTTGGCTACTCCTTTTCTTTCGACCTATAATCAGGACCGCAACATCAACCAGAAATTTTTAATATTTTTTAATTAAAGATTTTTCGCAATGTAAAATATTTTCAGACGTTTTAGGAGGGGTAAAACCCCTAGTAGCCACAATCTGTTAAGGTTATATAATTTAAATATAACAAATTTTATCAACAAAACAGATTAAGACCATAGTAAATTATAAAGGAAAAACATTAATAACTTAATATATAGAATGTTATATATTCTACCTTTAAAGAACTTCCGATTTATCCTGTATAGATTCTGTTAATAATTGTGTATTTTTCTTATTTGTGTTCTCGTAAATTTTATTCATTTTATCGCTTCCATACCCTCATTTTTACAGAAAAAAAGTTTGTTTATTCCAATATTTTCCCATATCTTTGCATCCGAAATCTGACGATAGTAAAGCTATTGTCGAACATAATTTTAAATTAAAAGAATAATGAAAAAAAAAACAAATGAATTGATCACAAGGGCTATCTATCCTGTATCAACGGATGAGCTTAAAGCTCTTTTGGGTGAATCACATTCTACCCTGCGTTTGACAGCAGAACCTGGTGAAGCTGTTGAAGAGTTTATGAAAAGAGCATTCAGCAATGCTCTGAGTATAGAGCATGTCGCTCAATCCACATGGCAATGTATAATCTACATTAGCCCTAAATGGGAAAAGCTGTCAGAGGATGCAATCAATGAATTAGAAACCTATATAGATAGGTGGTGCATGGACACTGAGAAACAGGTATCATGGGGAGTATACGAAGTTACTTCTCTTCATTCTCCGGAAATACTCATAATTGCCAACAAGGCTGCCGATACGGAAGCTAGTGATGAAGTGGAAGATCTTGTTAATAGCTTAATAATAAAAGATTATGTAAAAATTGACAATGATATCCAAGAAGAGATTAAACAACAGTTGAAGGAAAATCTTCTTAAAACAAACAAGCAGATTTCCAAAGAAGAAGCTGAGGAAAAAATATGTAACACCTATGTCCCTGATGGAATAATGAATAATGGTGAATATTATATTGATGAAGTAGGGCATGTCAGAAGAGCACCTTCTGGTCATGAAAACGTCGTGCTGGATTCACTAAAGCATATGCGTATAGTATATATTACCAAGGAACTCAATGCTGGAAAAGACAAAAACGACACATATGATATAAGACAGGACTCTTTCTGTGAACCAGTCAATTACATAGATGAACATAATTTTTCAGTTAAGTTGGAAGATGTAAAAGGCTTGAACAAAATGATTGCTTACACATTTCATGGCATCATTCAAACATTAGCCCATCATGATAAGCCTTTCTTAGAATTTGAGAAAATTGGCTCTGATGATGTTCTGAAAACTATAATGAAATATACTTTTGCACGCATTAATGTTAAGTCTACAGGGGGCTCAAAACAGAGTAATGACAAGGAAGTTTTGCGTGAAGCAGAAAAGTATTCTTCATATACAATTAAGCGAATAAGGAATCTCGACCCTAAAGTTATTGTCTGTTGTGGCAATCAAAATAACCATAACTTTATTCTGGAAGATTTCTTAAACAAATTTGGTTTCCATTTCGAATGGACTGACATACCAGGAGTATGGATAGACAAAGAGTATGGCATCATTGCTATAGATTCCTATCACTTGTCATATGTAAACTATGGATATTCAGAAAAGAAGCTATACGATGATATTGTAAAATCACTATATAAATATGTCGTAAGAAATCCTGAAATTATCGAATACGATGAATATTGTAAATAGTAAGAAACTAGCAGGTTGTCTCGTAAACGAGGCAACCTGCAGAAAGAAGCTGGGTAAAGAAATAGCTGATTCGCTTTTCAAGCTAATGATTCAGCTAAGGAAAATAGTAGATGTCAGACAGCTGTTTGAACTGCCAGGGAACTTTCATAGATTACGGTATCTTCCAATAGACAATGTCTATGCGGTGACACTGAAGCATCCTTTCAGGTGCATCATGCGACTGGATACAACAACCTCTACAATCACTATTGAACAGGTTTGTGATTATCATGGTCGTTTCGAAAAGTTATATAGAAAATAAATATAAAGAAGAATATGAGACAATTAAAAAAGAAAGAAGCATCACCAAGAAGAATGATGCTTAGAATAGGTGTAGCAACTATTGTCGGGGTGATTTCTATCGCCTTGTCCATACACTACATGAAACTTGGCATGGTAAGCCATCCATCACCATCAGATATGGGCTTCGTTGACTATATCAGGTATATGCTGCATCAGTCCTGTAATCGCTACGAGATTTATTCAATGCTGCTTTGGGCAATTGGTGGAGCCGCTTTGCTATATGCAATACTCCTGACATTTGTAAAACTAAATAATAAAGAAAGAAGATGAAAAGAAAAATGATGATTGACAAGAAAAAAGTCTTTATGGCAGTCGGTGTCCTATTAAATAGGTATAGCCGGAATCATTGCCTGTAGTACATTCAACGAATATCTGTATCAGATCAGACAGGCACATGAAAATGAATTTACCGAGCGTACAGCAATATGGAACCTGTCGAAGAACATGACAGCTAAAGAGATGCTCTCCCGAATGACTACTGTCGCAAAGGGAGATTCGGTGTTGGTATGCAAGATAAGCCGTATACCTATAGGGGCGTATTCTGACTTCATGCAAGAAACAGCAAAACCAACAAGGCGAGCATGGATTAGGATAAGGGAAGCTCATATGGAAAGCCTGATTAACGGTATTGATTGGATGGAGAAAAGAGCCAGGGAAATGCCATTCTCTTCATACGTATTGTGCTCCAAAAGCAAATATGATGAGCTAGGCAATTCACGAAAATCATTTCTCAATGAAAAAGTAGGCCGGGAAAAAGAACTCGACGAACTGTACCCACAAAAAGTATATTCGGAAAAGGCTTTCAAAAACTGGGAAGATAGATACAAGTCTCTGTTCTCCTCTACGCATTATGAAGGCAAAACGGTCATTTCATACAATCCTTCGTACTTTCAGGAGAAAACATTACTATCACACAGTCCAGGTATAGTGATTCCTTTTTAAGCCATAATGATTTAAAATATTACTATATGAGTGAAGAGAAAAAAGACATATTGAATTTCTTCTTTGATGGTGATATAATCATAGCTGGGGCACAAGGATATACGAATATCAGCAAAGTTCTGGAAACAGGAAACTATAGGTTCTCTATAAATGATTGTGATAGTGATCTGAATGTGTTCTTTATGCATGCATTACTAAATCCTTCAGCTAGACTGGCCAGCACCATCAACATGGTGCTTCGTATTCCTTACGGTAAGCGAGACATACAAAAAGAACTGTATCAACTGATTCAAGCTCAGAAGATGTTTGGTTCAGACAAATGCTCCTGGTCTGTTATCGAGGACATATACAATCTGACTAAGATGCAAGTTGGATTATTGGCATACTCCCCAACAGAGTAGTTGATATCCATGCAATAACATATAAAGGTTTTGAGTATAAACATAAATGAGGTGGAGAGACAATTCTCCACCTTATAATATCATAATCCTTTTCTTATTTCTTACGATGAGGTAATTATTATTCACCTTTTTAGAAAAAAGTAGCCGGGGTATGTCACAAAACTTTACCAATAGCGGTACTGTTGTAAACTCGTGCTATCATAATTAATATTCAAAGAAACAAAAAATGACTCATAGTATAGGCATTCTCTCACACCAAAAGAGGCGAGAGCATACCAAATATCTGAAACAAAAGAACTTAAAATACTACATTTCACTCCAATGCTTTGAGAACCTCGTTTCACTCTGGTTGTCCAAATACTCTTGCAAGAACTTAAATGGGAAAGGATAAGTCATCAGCTCATTCCATTGGCCAAAGCCCACAGCCAGCATATTCTTCAACTCCTGAATATCTTCCCATACACGCTCTTGATGATCCTTTTTCAAAATACAGATACGCCTTACATGGGGAACCTTGCTTATCTTGAAGGTAGCACCTGTATTGAAATTATCGGAATTATAACCAGATATGTAAGAGTAGGACTCTGATCTCTCCCCATCAAGACCTTCTTCCTTCCATAAATGAAATCCCATCAGACCGCGCAAGAATTTGTGGTTCGTACCCGCCCCCTTTCTCTTAAACATATTAAAAGAATCACATTCAGGGTCGGTCCCTTCAATAATCTTGCCATAGGTATCATCAATTTGCTTGGCATCCAAGATAGGAATCTCTTCTGTATCAATGATCAGATAAGCATTTCCCTCCTTCTCCATCACATGATAATCATGATTACCTTTCATTTTGAGAAGAGCAGACAAGCCCATTATAGAGGCAACAAAGGTGTCATAATCCTCTCCCAATCCATCATCAAAGCCATAAGGCTCAAATGCCATAGCTTTTCCCTCACACAACTTCAAGGATGCTCCATATACGACCTCCTTTTTTTGTTTAAAAAGCCAGAATTTCCAATTCCTTGCGATGGCTGCCATTTCTGATGGCATACAGCCCTTGACAATGCTATCCTTGACCAGTAGTTCCATCAAGATCCTCTTAGCCTTAGCCTCTGGCACATCATCCTCCTTGCCTCCACCATGATGAATCATGTGCTGGAAGGCAATACCACTCTCATACATACGCTTCACAGACTGCGAATAATGAGTTTCATCACCTATCTCCTGACATAACTTTAACAGCATATCCACCTTACTACCTCGCTTGACAACACTCACAACGTTCCCCATGGTGGCAAGCACACTCGCCTTGAATTGATCAACCTGCTTTTTTGAATCATCCGTGCCAAAAGGATCCTCCACAAGAATGGTCTTTCCATGAAAGTATTCTTTCAACAGCTTTTCAACATTCTCCTTCGGATGACTCTCAAAGTAATCCAAAACCTGATGGTCGGAAAAATCAACAGTCAGCATACCATCAAAGAGCTTATTCACGTTTTCAATTACCTGGCAGATGACAAACAATCGGCTGTGATTGTACGTATCCTTGTTCCAAGGCCAATAAGGAACAGTGTTGTGAGAAGAAGAGAAGCGCTTCTTCTTGATGTAAACCTGGTCCAAACGATAATCACCTTCATTCAGCTTTTTGAGTATAACCGGCTTCAGATATTCTCCAAGCCATAACTCACCATCCATTTCCTTCCCCACCTGGAAAACACAGTTACTATACGCCTGCAACTGCTTGAAATCCTTAGGATGTGAAAACGAGGTAGTTCTGGCAGTCAGATTCATATACTTATTCACCTCCAACTTCAAGCAAACCAGTTCCTTCGACCTTTTGGATACCCCAAAGTTCTGGTCATCACAAACCAGCAACATGCCATTGTTGTACATCATGCCACCCTTGCCCTTCTTTCCGAGGGCATTGATTGCAAGCGACACGATAATGCGCTGCTGCAGGAATTCATCATACCCATGCAGATCATCTGACTTGCAAGCCACATCCTTCTGAACTTTCAGACTTTCCATCACTTCCTTCTCATCGCCCTTCTCCACCAGCACGAAAAATCGCGTATAGCCGTCTCTGCTGCTAAAAGGTTCATACTTTGCATATATGCCTACTACCGACAAAGATGGCGTGTCAGAGAGTTGTTCGTAAGAAAGATTCTTGCGCTCACGATCTCTCGTTTCCATCCTGTAAGATACAATGCCATACTTGGCAAAGAATGTCTCTCTGTTCCATGACACCATAAGCCTGTTGGTTGTCACAGGCAACTTCAATATCTCTTCTCTAGAAATATGCTCTATCTTTTTAGCCATATCACATCTTATTAAATAATTAACTTTCAATTAAACTTTTAATTTTCAACATAGCATCTCCCTGGACATGCCCATCTTCATCTATCAACCCACAAATCTCATACCTGTCCATCGACTCAAATGGCATCTTGAGCATGTTGATTGTATAAAGCGGACACCCCAGACGATTCTCCTTTTCCTGACGCTTCTCTAAAGTAGGCATATCCCCTTCTCTATCCAAATGCTCAATGGAAGGATTCATATTCTTCACATCAAATGCCACCTTATAGGAACCATCCGGATTCAGAACCACAAAATCGGCCAACTCATAATCCCGGTCCTCCAGATGCGCAAACTGCTCCTCTCTGCAATCCGTATAGCGAAGAACAAGCGCCTTGAAAGCTTCCTCACCAATTTCGCCGGCATAATCAGCCATCAATATCTCCGGATGCAGGATAAGACCATCTGAACTCCAGCCTGTAGCATATCCATTCCTTTCAAAATGCTCATGGATAGCCTTATTTTTCATCAACACATCCAATCTTACAGATGCAGGAGATACAGGATGCTGGCAGAAAGATCCATCCTCATCTCTTTCCCAATTGCCATAACACTTTCTCAGGAAAGGAACCATCATGGCCTGTTCATCAAGCTCCTGCAAGGAAGCCACCACAGGATTACGGATAATGGCCTGCTTGTAGTACTGATTCATGATTTGAGCCCTCTTGACGTAATAAGGAATCGATGAATCTTCACTCCCATCCTCTAAATTCTCATATTCCACCTCATAAGGATGTGGAGTGAAGAGTAAAGCCTTCTCCCTCATTCTACGCAATTTGCATTGAGCAGCCTGGGAATCATTATGCAGTTTGACCTCTTCAGCAGAAGCATGACTATCACTGCCGATCTCAGTATGCCCCTGAATATAACTACTCAAAGCCTTGAATTCCTTGGTGTGTGACTTGTCACCCAAATCACCCATAAAGAATTCCGTCATCCCCTCATCATACAGAACGTAGGTAGACAGCGGTTTGTTTTTAGTTCTGCATATTCTTCCCACAGCCTGCTCGACCATCGTCTGTGCCCAGGCTGCCTTGTCCATGGCTACAGCATCCTCCTTGAAACGGATAGACTTCTTGGAAATCGCCTCTTCCAACCAGTGCCCCACCTGATTGGGAGTCAGCCAACTTCTCTCGTTGAGCATCATGAGCGACATCATAATCCGGTAGAGACCAGCATCAAAAGCCTGCTCCTGGCTATCATCATTGAAAGAGAGATAAGAGGTGGGACTCTGGAGATATACAGCATCCCAGTCCTTCTTCAGCTCATGTTCATCCTCCTCCCAGTTGTCACCCCTCTCATAATCAATACCTTCCGGTATCTTATACTGGAGATTGGCACCCGCCTTGAAACTACCGTAGGCCGTCACCAGCATCACCTTGGAAATGCTGCCATCACTCAATCTCTTCAAAACCTTGTCTTCCACGTCCTTTAAACTGTTGGACATGAACAGATGCTCATTCTGCCAATCAGGTAAACCACTCTCAAAGACATCCTCCACATGATCATCATTTTTCATCTTCTGCTTGTAGGATCCGTCAATCAGACAAGCGATAACGTTCATCTGCTTCTGGTAGGTGTGAGCTGCTCTATTCTGGAAAAAGAGCATACTGTGAATATCATCATGCACGTAGAACCAGTGATAAGCCTCAATGAACTGAAAGATGCGATAGAACACAAAACCAACTTCATCTGCTTTGGAAGCATGACGGAAGATTTCCCTTCTGGAAAGCCTGAACCACCACTCCACCAGTCCTTCTTCAACTGCGTCTTCACAGAACATCAGCTTATACTTCTCAGGCAAGGACATATGTTCCTTGCGGCAATCCTTGAACATATAATGCTCCAGAGGCACTACCTCTACCTGATGACGGCTAGGATACGTTGCTTCAACAAGCTCCTCAAACTTCCTGCTATCCTCTCTGTCCAAAAGATGAACTTTCCTGCCCAAAGCCGACATCAGATACTCTATATCAAAGTTGCTGATCACAGATTCGCTTGAAGCCGTAGCAGAACAGAGTACCACAGCCACCTTGTCAGAAACCACCAGATCATACAGTATTTTCTCAGGCGTGGAGCTAATCTCCCTGCAAGAGAGCCTTACCCGGTGAAGACCGTCTCTTTCATCAAGCTCCTCCTGATATAACCGGCAACCATGCATATAGAAGGAATCGTCCTGCACCTTGTACTTCTTGCCATCCATCTTGACGGTCAGATTCTTTCGATTGGTGCAGTAATCCAGAAGTTGCTGCTCAAAGAACTTCTCTGAAACCACCTCAAAACGAGCCAGGAGCGAATGGATTTCACCTTCCACCGTAGGCCATCCCAAGTATTGTTCCCTGTCATCGGTCTCATTTCTGAAAGCATCCTGCCTCTTTAGGAAAGCCTCCCTGACGCAACCGCTCAGGAACTTCTTCACCGCCACAGTATTGCTTTCCGAGAGCTTGAGGAACTTATCCAAGGAAATCACCATGTCATACTTCCCAGACAGTTCTTCCTCATTCTCAGCATGAGCCAAAATGAAATTCTTCTCACCAGCCCGATAGCAAATGAAGGACCGAGCGTGTTCCTCTCCACCACAAATCTCCAACTTAAAGGTGGGACCGGCAAAGAACACACCACGGCGATAACTGCTGTAATCCTCCGTATCTGCCAGGAAGATGTTCTTGTAAGGAAGTATATCCCCTATCTTCCGCTTCCAATTATCCTGGCAAATTTTCTGAGCCTTCTCCAAACTTTCCTTCAAAAGAGTCCCATCATATCTCTCTGTAAGGGTATCCTTGGCCGACAATAAGCCCAAATACTGCAAATAGCCGTGATATCCCTTGCCATATTTGTTGAAGCCTGCAGACTTTCTGCAAGCCTGACCAATGATGACATCATGCATGGCTACTGCTGCCTGATCAGACTCATCAAACAGGATTAAGGTCTTCTTGTCACAGAAATCCCTGATACTGACACTTTCCGACAAAATAGGATCAATACCAAGCATCGCCTTATGAACGGTCATCAGAAATACCTTCCTGCTGGCGTAGTTAACCTGCGGATAGACTCTCTCCAATGAAGGAAAACGACTCAGTATAGTCTTCACACCCACTTTCTTCACTTCTCCAGTAATAAGCAAATGCTTCTTGTAGTTGGCAAAGAAATCCCTGACAGCATATCTCAGCTGGCTCTCTTCTGCCTGTATCTGCTCTAGCAGAGAAGCATTCTCAGAATCATCTTGTAGTATGGGCACCAAAGCATTCATGCACTTAGCCAACTTCTCAACCTGCGCCAATCTGTTTTCCAACACAGCCACAGAAACCTTCTTCTTCCGCTGCTGCTCTATCTGATATACCATTTCGTCCAGCAATTCCTGAAGACTTCCGGACCTTACTGCCTTCAAGATAACCTCCGTGTTGTTCTCTATTACAAGCTTCTCACTCAGCTTAAGACAACCAGGCTGATCGATAAACTTCTCAATCTCGCGATTCATACCCTCTATGAGCTTGTTCTGAACACACAGAATGATGATGCGCTCAAAATGCTTGGGATAATATTCACAGGTGAGTTTACCAATGGTATATGACTTGCCACCACCCGTTGCCAAGTCACAGATGTAAAGCCCAGGATGAACATACTGCTTGAATATCTCCTCCACATGGGCACTCAGTTCTTGCTTTTTATCTTTCATACAAAATATTTTTAAATCGTCCACAAAATTACGAGCTTTCTGTGCAGTGTATCTGCACAGAAACAAAAAAAACACAAAAAAAAAGAAACAACACATATAAAACACCCACAAGTCTCTAGATTGTGGGTAGTACAAAGAAAAATACATGATCAAGTAGCCTTATCCCCAAAAGGCCCTAAGAAAATGTTCAGTTTCATGGTTGCAGTTGCTGCAGGTTTTATCTTCCTTATTACCAGGAAGATAGATGAAGTTTCTGCCGCAACCAAGCTTCAAAAGGATTTTTGCCATTCTATAAGAATTGGTTGCGCTAGGGTTACGCTTTAACCCTTTCATTTTCAGAACCTTTCATTAAACCGCAACCGAAACCTTGAAACCCATAGATATGAAATAGTTTAAAAGGAAGAATATGCTGCTTGGAGATCTCTTCCCATGGGCCTTAATTCATTTTTGAATCAATCATAATCACAATCGTTGTATTTAAAATCGCAAAAAAAAATGACCCGTATCAAACAAGCCATTTCTTTCCAGTTAGATGCCTCCCCAAAAAGCTGCACCCAGCAGCTACAGACAGGCAGGCAGCTATCTGTTCTTCAAACAAACTTTCCTGAGAGTCTTCGTTTTCCTCTTGATCTGATGATTCCTGTCGATGAGAAAAGAACTCTCGCAAGCCTCAATGAGCTTCAAAAACCTGCTGTAGCCATAGGATTTAGCCTTGAAGTCAGGTCTTCTTACATGAAGCCTGCTAGCTACACACCCAAGCTCTGCCCAACCATCATTCTCAGCAACCTCCTTCACCACCTGCCTTAACAAAGCGAGCAGCTTCTTGCTGATACCGGCAGGATATTGCCCAGTATCCCTACTCAAAGACTCAGACTTCAGGGAACCACCAGAAGGCTCTGATACTTTCATGCGGTCCTCCTTACTATCCTCCATACCTTCCGCAACAATCTTACCCTCTCCATCCAAGAAAGAAAAAGAATCAGAGGAAGCTGTGGAAGATACCACAAAACTGGCAGCCACAGAACTCACGCTATACGAGGTATCGGAAAACGATGTAACAAAAGGAGCCTGAGAAGATACCTTCTCCAAAAAATCGGAACTTCCAGAAACCATAGAAGAAGCATCCCCTCTCTCCTCAAAGAAAATATAATCATTGCAGGCCAAGACAAAACTCTCAAGAGCCTTCTTTTCTCCCATGCCAATCACTATTTTTCCGGATTCCCTGATGCGCATGACGAGCCTTGTGAAATCACTGTCACTTGATACGATGTAAAACACATCAATATCGTTCTGATACAGCAAATCCATGGCATCAATCACTAAGGCAAAATCCGTAGAGTTCTTGCCTGAGGTAAATGAGTACTGCTGAATGGGAAGGAAGGCATACTTTTGAAGCACAGCCTTCCATGCGGAAAGATTGGGCTTAGTCCAATCAGCATATATACGCTTGACTGTAACCAAGCCACCCAGGTTGTTCTTAACAGCTGCCATCACCTGGTCAATGCGATGGTGAGAGACATTCTCAGCATCCACCAATAATGCAATCTTACGCTCTGGAACCATAACTTATAGTTTTTAAATCATCTATCCACCTCTTGCCAGACTTCACGTTGAACAAGATGGCCAATCATATGCCAACCGCTAAAACAATGAATAAAATATCACGGAATCATGATATTTTATTCTTCAAACCAGAATGGTACCAGCTACGAGGAGGATTGTACAAACTGCCATCGTTAAGAAAATCGGAATCTTCACATCCTGAAGGTTCTTTGCCCGGTTAAGCACCAGGCAAGCCCCAACAAGTGCGGTGAATCCGGCTAAAATGAAGCAAATTTCACTCATTTCCGTTCCTACTTAAAACCTGGCTATTTCGAATGATCATGCAGCCAAGCCTTCTGACCATAGCTAAGATGGTCCCAGTTGGTTCTCTTCTTTCTTCCCTTGCCACCACCAAGCACAGCCTTTGTTGTGCCCTTAGCCAAGGCACCAACAAACAACATCATTAATAATGTCTCCATAATCTTGTAATTTTACTTTGTTACACTAAATGTTCCAAAAGGAATCTCCTGTGCAGAAGCTACTGCCATATAGATGATTCCATACTCTCCTGGTTCAAGCTCTGAAGCCGGAATGGTAAGCAGATAGCTCTGGTTGCCATACTTATGTCCAGAGAAGGAGAGATATCCCTTTTTCTGTGCATCAGAGCTTCCGAGCACCGCAGGTTGAAGTGTCAGCCACTGTATTCTTCTGTCCTTCTTAGAAGCCTTGAATCGCACGATGCGGTAGATGCCCATCGGGTCATAATCATTCTTCTCAACCTTGATGAGCAGTCGGATATCCTTTCCGTCCTTTTTGATAGAATGAGCAGACTTGCCTCCAGCAAAAGCAATATCCATTCCTTCCACTCCAGCCAAAGTGTTCACTGCATCTGCAGCAAGCCCCACACCGGCAGCCGTACCCATCACTCTTACACCAGTCTCCAGTCCAGCCATGCTACCTGTGCTAAGTCCTACCATGCCACCTGCAAAACCGAGGTCACTTACAGCACCTGCAATCTTGGAAAACTTAGAGAACTTGTTCTGGTGTTTTTCTACCTTGCCGTTTTCCTTTGGAAGAACGGCGTATGTAGAATCGCTAGTGAGCATACAATAGCTACCAATGAACTCTGGTTCTGGAGCTACTACCCTCTGTGCATGCGCATTGATAAATAAAGCACACGCAATAATCAATAACGAAAACTTCTTCATTGCTTTTTCAATTTAATTGGTTTAATATCCTTTGAACGAACAAAGCCAATGGGTAGGAGCTCCAACTGTTATATATTAAGGCCTAAACACAGTTATCCCAAAGAGCCATGAGCGTTGAGTGCTGTTCTGCATCTCGGCGGCAAAGGTATGAATTTCTTCCTTAAGTTCCAAACAAAAATCACACTTTTTTTCGAGGCCAAAATTAACGTGATTTCTTTTTCTTTACAATTGGGAAAAATGCAAAATCCCTAAAAAGAAACATCGCGCGCACGCGCACGCGAGAATAATCCTTGACAAAATCGCAAGAACTTTAACTTCAGTTAAGGTTTAAAGTAAAAAACACCTCTTTTGCAGCATTAAGGTATTCATTTAGATACTTTTAACCTTATTTATTTGTGTAATAGTATTCATTTGCATACCTTTGCGACCAAAAACAATATGAGACATTTCATCATCAATATCCAATGGAAAGATTCTGAATTCACCGGCTCTGTTTGGCAAGACAGTGGAGTACCTGTAGTGAAAAACCTGAGTTCCCCAGACTTCAATGAGTTCATTGAACTGGCAGAAGGAAGTCTGGAGGTCTTGAACCCATTCTTCAGTGACCCAGATGGCGATTTTCCGGAATGGTATAAGAACGGGGAATATGACTTCACCTATCATTTTTCTGATATGGCTTCTCTTCTGAAAGCATACAGCCAGTATGTACCCCTGGCAACTCTTGCCAAGGCGACACAGATTAATAAAGGACTCCTCTCCCACTATGCCAACCGGCTGAAACAGCCAAGAGACAAACAGAGTGAGCACATCATTCAAAAGCTCCATGAAATAGGAACCAGACTTTGTAACTGTACACTGGAGCAACAAGAGGTGCTGACCATCTAACCCACCACACCCCAAAAAGCATAACATAATCCATCCATCATCATGATTAGAGAAAAACAGAATCAGTTGAGATACCTGGTCTTGGACAGATGCTTCGCAGATACAAGACACAAATACACCGCTATAGACCTTTCCAAGAAAGTAGGTGAAGCCATTTGGGGAGAACCTGGAGCCCAGGTAAACCCTCGTTTGGTTTTGGGAGATATCAAGTATATGAAAGAAGCTACCGCTTTTCAAGCACCTATCGAGGAATTCCCAACAAAGAACGGAAAAAGCTGGTATAGATACAGCAAAAAGAACTATAGCATATTCCATAACGCCCTGCCATTTGAAGCTATCAATACACTCTGTTCTTCATTAAGTTCACTCTACCTAACCCTGCAAAGGTTTCAGAATGGAAACTGTACACGTAGCTGTGAATTTCTCAACACGATTATCCCATATCTGGAAAATAGGCTGGGCATAAGTAAAGAGAATCCCTCCCTACCAGAGCAGAAGTTTAATCTTCAAGGGTTGGAACACCTGGCAAAAATAGTAGAATCCATCATTAGCTTCCAACCTCTCAAGATACACTACCATACCTTCAATGACCGTGAGTTCGACATTTTTTGCGACCCTTACCATGTAGGCCTGCATGATGACAAGTGGTATATGATGGCAAGGACTGAGCAATATTCCCAGATGGGATACTATGCCCTGGAGAGAATTGAATCACTTAAACCTCGGGAGGATAAACTATACATCCTACAAACAGACTCGGATTTGGAGACATACATGAAGATATTTTTCAAGGATGCCAACTTTCTCTATCTATAAGAGGTAGGCAAATGCTCATAGTTAAAGTACGAACCTAGAACTAGCTGTGCAATAAGTCCCCACACATCATGCAAAATATACTAAAAAGGTAACCAAGTTATGAAGATAAGAATCATAACCATGATCAAAATGAAATTTTAAAAGGCAGGTAGGTAACACATGTAACCTATCTGCCTTTATGACATCATGCTTTAATCATCGTCACGAGAATTAAACCCAAGAATATTCTTAGTCAAAACCTTCTGCTTACCATTTATGTAAGTAATGATGATCTTGCTAATGCTCATATTTGTAGCATTGCCACCTACAAAGTAATAGCTGCTATCTCTGTCCCAAATACCACCATGTATATACACAATTGGACTAGTGTCTTTGAAATAATCGCTTCCACATACATCATTCACATAATTTGTGACACCCAAGAAACAACAATATACTTGATAGTCCATATATATATATAAAACCATGAGTCCTTGAAACACGGAATATATCGGCATATTTTTTAAAATCAAAAATCAATAGATGTAATTTTTCTTAAATATTCACCTTAAATCAAGAAATTATTCGATAAATTGAATTTATTTCACTATATTTGCAGATAAAATTATAGTCGTATGGAAGATATAAACAGAATAAAGCTTGTACTAGTAGAAAAGAAACGTACAAACAAATGGCTTTCAGAACAAATGGGAGTTACACCTTCCACCGTTTCGAAGTGGTGTACCAACTCGTCACAACCAGATTTGAGCAGTCTATTAAAAATTGCAGACTTGCTTGAAGTGGATTTGAGAGAGTTAATTGTACGTGAATATAAATCTTATATATTATCGCAAGAGAATAACAAGTAAGTAATGTTAGTTAATGGTATCGAAATAGAAATTGAGCACAAGCCCATCAAAAATTTACATTTGGCCGTTTATCCGCCAAATGGGAGAGTTCATGTATCTGCTCCAAACGAGTATACAGAAGAACAAATAAAGCTCTTCCTTCTAAAAAAATGGGTATGGATAACCTTGAAACGAAAGGAAACCATGTCCTATACCATACAAGACGAAAGGGAGTATATTTCTGGAGAGGCACATTTTTTTAAAGGTGAACTTTATCGTCTGAAAGTAGTTAAGAACAAAGCTTGTACCCACCACGCAGAGAAAAGAGGGGATTATATTATTATATATGTGTCAGAATACACTTCCAAAGAAAATAGAGCCAACGTTTTATGGACTTGGTATAGAGAACAATTGACACCAATAATGGAACGGTTTATTGATAAATGGGAGCAAATTCTTGGGGTGAAAGCAACAACTTGGACCATTCAACAAATGCAATCTAGTTGGGGCAAGTGTCACAAAGAAAGTGGTAAAATCATGTTTAACCTCCAGTTAGCAAAGAAGCCGTTAAACTGTATTGAATATGTGGTAGCTCATGAACTCACTCACCTCATTGAGCAGAACCATACAGACAGGTTTCGACACATTCTTGGAACATACCTTCCGGGATGGCAAAAAATAAAAGAACAATTAAACGAATTTCCTCTATAAGAAATATGGCAAACTATCAAGAACAGAAAGAACGAGACTATCAAAATGCTCTCGTCAAGCGTTTCCTAGAAGAACTTGGATATACTTATCTTGGCAACTGGCAGTATGCTAAAGGTGCTAATGTTAACAATATGGGTGTAGCCAACTCACCGATATTGGATGAAGAAGTACGCTCTTTTCTGAAAGAACAAGGTCGTACAGAAATGCAGATAGAGGATGTTTTAGTAAAATTGAAAGATAAGGCTCGCCTTAGCGATTCCAAAATGAGTAGTCTCATACAGTGCAATACAGATTTGTACGATATTCTGACAATGGGTATTAAGTCACAACCATCACCTGAAAAGAATCATGAAGATGTAATGCTTTTCGATTTTGACCATCCTCAAAGCAATCATTTTGCAATTGCAGAAGAAGTAAGTTATATAGATCCTCTTCTTGGCAAGCACAAGCGTCCTGATATCGTGGTTTATGTGAACGGTATTGCTCTTGCTGTTATAGAGTTGAAACGAAGTTTGGTCAATTACGAGGAAGGCATAAAACAGCATCTTAGCAACGAACGCGATTTTATACCATCATTCTTTACTACAATACAGTTCACCATCGCCTCAAACGATGGTGTGGAATTTCGTTACGGAACTATCGGCACTCCCCTTTCTTTTTGGTGTAAATGGAAAAGAGATACAAATAAAGTTGGTGATACTATTACAGAGAAAGAAGCATATCATCTGTTTTTCGACAAGGAAAACTTTATGTTCTTCTTTCATTATGGTGTACTGAATGATGGAGGTATTAAAAAAGTATTACGTCCTCACCAGATATATGCCATAAAAGCAGCTGCCAAAAGAATGCCCCAAAAAGAAAGTGGAGTAATTTGGCACTCGCAAGGCTCAGGCAAAAGTCTTACGATGGTAGCTTTAGCTTCCTATATACAGAAAAACTTTTCCAATCCTCGTGTTATAGTAATTACCGACCGAAAGGAACTTGACTTGCAACTTGCTGGTACTTTTGTAAAAGGAGGTAACAAAGTTCATCATGCAGAATCGTGCAGCGACCTTCTTGATACATTAAACAAGGGAGAAGAGTGGCTTATATGTTCATTGATTCACAAGTTTGGCACACACAACCATAAAGATGAAGCTGATAAGGATGAGTCTGGAACAAAAGTCAGCCTTGATGAGTATCTTAACGAATTACAAGCCATCATAGCAAAAAAATATGGCAATCAATTCAGTGTCAAAGGTGACAACATCTTCGTATTTGTTGATGAATGTCATCGAACCCAGAGTGGTCGTCTCCATGAAGCAATGCGTGCTATCATGGGAAAAGAAGTCATGCTCATTGGTTTTACTGGCACACCTCTACTGAAAAAAGATAAAGGAGACCCATACAATGCCATTAAGAGTATGTCTGAACGTACTTTCGGACCATATATTCACAAATACCTTCACAAACAAGCAGTTGAGGACAAGGTTATCCTTGATTTGCAATATGAATATCGTAATGTAGAGCAACAACTGACAAGCAAGGAGAAGGTCGATCAAAAGCTTGCCGCACTTACAGCAGGGCGTGAACTTACTCCAGAACAAAAGCAAAAGGTTGAAGAACGTTGGGCTACAATGGAACGTATCTATTCCACAAAAGAACGTATAGAACGTATTGGTTACAGCATTCTCGATGACTTGAATTATGGATTACTGAAACACGATTGGTGTAACGCCATGCTCATAGCAGGCTCTATTTTCCAAGCCTATCGTTATTATAAGTTTTTCTCAAGTAGCGATTTGAAAGGTAGATGTGCCGTTGTAACAAGCTATGACCCAATGGACAGTGATATAGCCAACAACTCTGCCGATAATAACAAGACTACAGAAGCAAAGTTCAAGTATGATTGGGCAAAGAAATCGTTTGAAGAAGCTGGAGTAAAGAATGCTGATGAATATGAGACGTGGGCAAAAAAGCTTTTCGTCAATTGTCCTGCCCAGATGAAACTTTTAATTGTAGTCAATAAGTTGCTTACAGGCTTTGATGCCCCTTGCGCTACAATTCTCTACATAGATAATGAGATAAAAGACCACACATTGTTCCAAGCAGTGTGTCGTGTTAATCGACTTGGCGAAGACATAAAAGATGAAAAAGGTAATGTCCTTGTCAAGACCCACAAAGAGTTTGGGCGTATCGTAGATTTCAAGAATCTTTTCAACAGCATAGAAAATGCTGTCACCAAGTTCAATGATGGTTCTGGCTTTGAAGGACTTGACAGTGTGGACATAGATGGACTTCTTGATAGTGCAGTGAATAAATGCAAGGAAAAACTTCTTGCTGCCAAAGAAGCATACGAGGGATTAAAGACTATTTGGGAGAATAAAAGCTTGAACGACTTGGAAGCTTTGTCTGAATATTATATCAAGGAATATGAAGGCGAAGAACCTGCGCAAGCTCGCCGTAACTTGATGTATAGCATTACAGGAAGTATGGTCACGGCATATAACAACATGTCAGACTATTTCTCTAAAACAGACTTTACGGCTGGACAAATAAACCATTTCGCCTCACTTTCTCGAGAAGCAGGAACAGTTATGCGAAAAGTCAAACAGAAATCAGGTGATGACTTTGACCCAAAATTGCTTGATCCTGACATGCGTCAACTTCTTGACCAACATATTAGGGCGGAAGATGCAGAAACATTTATATCATCATCGGCAGATTTCTCATTTCTTGATCTTATCGATGACACTACGGATATTGAAGAAGCAACAGAAAAAGCCATCCACGAAGCTGGAGGCAATGTTAATGGTGCAGCAGAGGTTATCGAAGGTAAGGCTCGCCGAGTAAACACAGACTGGAACAGCGGTGATGCAGAGGAATATAAACTTTTCAGTGACAAATTACAAGCGCTCCTTGAAGAACTAAAGGCTCGCAATGCCACGGCAAGAGAAACGATAGAAGCTCTTATAGAACATATAAAAGCTATTAAACATGGCAACGATGCACCATCCGACTTATCAAGCAAGCGTAGTAAAGCCCTATGGAACAATCGTGCCACATGGCATGCTCCAGAAGACAAGGATGAGACTATCAGCATTATCAAGAAAATAGATGAATTCATATACAAGAATGCCGGGCGTAATTGGCAAGACCCTGACAGTAACGCAAGTTGGGACTTGCGTGATGACTTACAGGTATTGTTCCCTGCAATGACAGAGCAGGACATTTATGAAATTTACCGTCTCGCTTCACAGAACTCATAAATAATATACAACAAATAATATGGCTATAAAAAAATCACAATTATACAGTGCACTTTGGGAGTCATGTAATGCTTTGCGTGGCTCTATGGATGCCAGTCAATACAAAGATTACGTACTCATCGTTCTCTTCATCAAATATCTTTCAGACAAAGCAGGGCAACCAGGTTTCCGTCTGAAAGTTCCAGAAGGTTGTTACTTCAAAGATTTTGTCGCACTCAAACAGAATGCCAAAATTGGAGAACTTATCAACCAAAAATTAGAGGCTATCAAGGAAATAAATGCCCGACAGATTGGCGATCTTGCACTTCCAAACTTCAATGACCCAAACAAGTTGGGCAGTGGCAAGACAATGGTCGATACCCTATCTCGATTGATTGCTGTTTTTGAAAATGACGCACTTGATTTCTCACGTAACCGTGCAGCTGACGATGATTTGTTGGGTGATGCTTACGAGTACTTAATGAAGAACTTTGCTGCAGAAAGCGGTAAAAGCAAAGGACAATTCTATACTCCTGCTGAGGTAAGCCGTGTTATGGCAAAGGTGCTACGTATCAATGAACTTGACCGTGCTGAACAAACCATCTACGACCCTACATGTGGTTCTGGTTCTCTCTTGCTTCGTGCTTTGGCAGAAGCAAGCAATCCTCGTGTATCCATTTGCGGACAGGAAAAGGATAGTAGCACGGCAGCATTGGCAAAACTCAATATGCTTCTTCATGGAGTAAGCAACGCTGAGATAAAGGTGGGAGATACTTTGGGTAATCCTCAGTTCACTCAATATGGTATGTTGAGTACCTTTGACGTTTGTGTAGCAAACCCTCCTTTTTCACAGAAGAATTGGCTTGCCTCAGACATGCTCCCAGACCAATATAATCGCTGGACAGACAACCTTTTACCACCAGCAAAATGCGGAGACTATGCTTTTTTACTGCATCTTATCAGTTCCATGAAAGCTGATGTAGGACGTGGTGCGTGCATTCTGCCTCATGGTGTTCTATTTCGTGGCAATTCTGAGTATGACATCCGCAAGGAGATAATAGAAAAGCATTACATCAAGGGTATAATCGGTTTACCTCCAAACATTTTCTTTGGTACAGGTATTCCTGCATCCATCATCATCATCGACAAGAAAGACAAAGACTGTCGTAAGGGAATCTTCTTCATTGATGCTAAAGATGGATATACAAAAGATGGTGCGAAGAATCGTCTACGTGAGCAGGACATCAAACGCATCGTAGATGCATGGGATGCTCAGCAAGCTATACCACATTATTGCCGAATGGTAGAATGGAGCGAAATAGAGAAGAATGACTACAATTTGAACATTTCTCGTTACATACAGTCCATAGATACAGAAATTCAGCACGACATTGAAGCTCACCTACATGGTGGACTTCCTGCTAACGATATAGAAAATATGGAAATCTTTTGGAAGGCTTGCCCAACTTTGAAGGATGAACTTTTCCATAGTGCCAACAATGGGTACTATTCTTTAATGCCTAAAAAAGAAGACATCAATGATGTCATTGACAACGATTCTTCCTATAAAGCACAAGGAGAGGCTTTTGCAAAGGTATTAAATGGATGGAAAGAAGATGTTGAACCTAAGATGATGGCTATCAACCAAGGTGTCCATCCAAAAGACTTGATTGCCAACTGGTCAGAAAGTCTCTTAGATAAAACTATGGGACATAGTGGACTTGTGGATGCTTACGACACCTATGATGTCCTACTAAATTACTGGACAGACACCATGCAGGACGACTGCTATATGATTTCAAACGACGGTTGGACTTACCCAGAAGTGAAAGCCATCAAGGTTAAAGAAGTCAAGGAAAAGAAGAATAAGAAGGATAAAGGCATCGATAATGATAGCAAGAAGTCTAAAATTAAAGAGATACCTTGTATGTATGACGAGATTGTATGCGACCTTCTTCCTGTAAATATCGTACTTGATGAATATTTTTCAGACGAAAAGCATCATATTGATACCCTTAAGGCAAAACAAGAAGAAATTGAGTCCTTGATACAAGAAATAATAGAAGAGCATGAGGATGATTTCAATGGCTGTGACAAAGTTAATGAGATTAGAATAGCATACAAATCTGCAACTTGTAAGAAGCCTATAAAAGGGGAAAAGGAAATATTGTTGGCTCTTGCAGAAATGCCAGGCAACAACCAGCAGGCCAAACTTGCAAAAAATGCTTTTATTGCTGAACATCAAGATATTTTCCAGGATTGGAAAAGATTTAACATAACAGACATCAAGAGAAGAATTGGCGAAATTGAGCACTATTGTCCACTTCTTCCTGACACGCTTGCTGTGTTTAAGGAGTATCTAGACAAAAATGACGAATTGACTTCACTGAAAGTTCAAATTAAAGAGCAGACAAAAAAATTGACAAAATAAGGTGGTTGAGAAATACGCCTCACTCACTGAGGATGAAATAAGAACACTTGTTGTTGATCGTAAGTGGCTCGCTACTGTCATTCGTGGTTGCATGGCATTGATGAAGTCTGTCACTCACCAAATTGGCACAGAAGTTGCTTCGCTTGTGGAACGGTATGAAAATACGCTACCAAAATTAACAAAAGAGGTAAGTGAGTATGAGAGTGAGGTAAATAGCTACCTTGCCGAAATGGGTTTTAAGCTTTAACGAAGAAAAAGTATGCTTAGTGAAAGTCAAAATATAGAATACAAAGAATCTTGGCGAGACGAATATCTAAAATGGATATGCGGTTTCGCCAATGCTCAAGGTGGTCGCATTTTTATCGGAGTGAACGATGAAAAGCAAGTGATAGGCCTGCCTGATGCCAAGAAACTGATGGAAGATATTCCAAACAAGATCGTAAACTACCTTGGCATCGTAGAAGATGTAAACCTACTTACAGAGGGAGGAAAAGAATACATCGAGATTGTGGTGACACCAAGTAATGTGCCAATCGCCTACAAGGGAACATATCACTATCGTAGCGGTTCTACCAAACAAGAACTGAAAGGACTGGCTCTACAGCAGTTCATCATGCAGAAAATGGGACATTCTTGGGATGACATTCCTGTATATGGAGCTACTATTGATGACATAGACCGCAATGCCATCAATTATTTCTTGCATTGCAGTATCAAGGCTGGTCGTATGGATGAGGAAGAGGCCGATGCAAGCACCGAGGATGTACTGCGTAATTTGGGCTTGTTCACCAAAGAGGGAGAACTGAAGAATGCAGCCATTCTGCTTTTCGGAAAGCACGTGGGACAGTTTTTTCCGTCTGCCGTTTTCAAGATAGGACGTTTTCATACCGATGAAAGTGACTTGATAGTACAAGATATGCTGGAGGGTAACATCATTCAGATGGCAAGTCGGGTAGTTGACACGCTTCGTACAAAATATCTACTATCCCCAATCCATTACGAAGGATTGCAGCGTGTGGAGCAATTGGAAATACCAGAGGAAGCTTTGCGTGAGTTGATATACAACTCACTAGCTCACAAAGACTACACGGGTCCAGCTATCCAGATGCGAGTATATGACCGCAGTATCGAATTGTGGAATTATGGTTTACTTCCTAAGGAGTTGACTCCAGCCGACTTGATGAAGAAGCATTCATCTTTCCCCCGTAACCATAATATCGCAAACGTGTTCTACAAGGCAGGTTTTGTAGAAACATGGGGACGTGGTTTCAAGAAGATAAAGGAGGAATTTGAGCGTGTCAACTTACCAATGCCAACAATTGAAGAAAATTGTGGCGGTGTGTTGGCTACCATTCAGCGCAAGACTATAGAGGATGTTATTGAGGAACGAAATAATAACTCCGACAATAATGTCGGTATAAATGTCGGCACAAACGCCCCTAATGTCGGTATAAATGTCGGTACAAACGTCCCTAATGTCGGTATAAATGCGCCGAAAGTTAAACTGTCAGACCGTCAACGGATTATCATATCCGTAATCAAAGCAAATCCGTTTGTTACAGCCAAACAACTGTCGGAGACTTTGTCGGTGGCATTAAGAACTATAGAACGAGATTTGTCTGTGATGCAAAAAGCCCATATCATCAGACATGAAGGCAGTAATAAAACTGGCGTGTGGGTAGTGCTTGAAAAGTCAAACTGTAAAGATTAAAAGGTATGAAAGAAACGAAATTCAAAGATACGGAGATAGGAAAGATTCCTGAGGAATGGAAAATGTACTCTATAGGGAAAGATTGTTCTGTTAAAGCTAGAATTGGTTGGCAAGGACTAACAACATCAGAATATCTACAAACTGGGCATTATGGCCTTATTACAAGCACCGATTTAATTGAAGGTAAAGTTAATTGGGACACTTGTGTATTTGTCAGCGAAGAACGATATAAGCAAGATACAAATATCATTGTGAAGAATGGTGATGTCCTTGTCTCTAAAGATGGAACTATTGGAAAGGTTGCAGTAGTATCAAATTTACAATATCCCACGACCTTGAACAGTGGAGTATTCGTTATTCGTACAAAAAATGAAAAAATCACACAAGAAGGATTGGGGTTAGTATTTATATCCCCTTACTTCAAAGATTTTATTAAACGACTTACAGCAGGCTCTACAATTGTGCATCTTTATCAAAAAGATATAGTAAACTTTACTTTTCCGATTCCTACTCTCCCCGAGCAGCACCATATAGCCTCTGCTCTCACAAGCATTGACAACTTGATTACTTCTCTCGGCAAACTGATAGAGAAAAAGAAGAACATCAAGCAAGGTGCAATGCAGCAACTTCTTACTGGCAAGATACGTCTCAAAGAGTTTACTGAGCCGTGGGTATATAGGAAAATATCAGAAATCGCAACGACCTCTTCCGGTGGGACTCCTTCTAGAAGTATTCCAAACTACTATTATGGAGATATAAAATGGTTTACAACAACAGAATTGAAGGACAACTATCTTTACGATTCTGTAGAACACATTACAAGAGAGGCTTTAAACAATTCTTCTGCCAAAATGTTTTCCGCAAACACCATTTTGATGGCAATGTATGGTGCAACGATAGGCAAATTGGGTGTTCTTAAAGAGCCGTCAACAACCAATCAAGCTTGCTGTGCCATCAAATGTAATGATATAGTCGAAATATTTTTGTTTTATATTTTGTTGTACAACCGTAAATCCATTATAGAAAAAGGATGCGGTGCAGGACAACCAAATATAAGTCAAGCAATCGTGAATGAATTATCTTTTCTTGTTCCACCTTGTGAGAAAGAGCAGCAAGCCATTGCCAACATCCTTAGTAAGATGGATAACGAAATCACCGCCCTCGAAGCCAAAAGAGCTAAATACGAGGTTATCAAGCAAGGTATGATGCAACAGTTACTTACTGGCAAGATACGTTTAATCTCATAAAAGCAGAATATATGTCATTAGATAAGACAATCATCACCAAGAGGCTCACTTATATAAAGTACCTCTATCAACAAGGAGTCGAGCAATCCAAATTGCCCGAAGTCATTGCAGGCTTTGCACTTATGCAGTTTCATGACTGTATAGAAATGTTTCTTCTCCTTGTTGCTGAGAATTTGGGTAAAAAAGAATACACCAAATGGACTTTTATGCAATATTGGACAGAGATTGGCACTTTGACAATGCGTGACGCAATGAACACCATGAAGCAAAGAAGGGTCAGCTTGAAGCATCATGGTTCATTTCCTTCGCATGATGATGTTGTGGAATGTCGTATCAACGTAGGAACATTCTTACGTGAAAATGTCCAAATTCAATTTGGCATAGATTTCGACACCATCTCATTAGTTGACTTGGTTTCATATGAATCAGTAAGAAGTCCTCTATCAATTGCAGTTCAGAATATGGCCGATGGCAAACTGTATGATTCAATGGTACAAACACGCATAGCTTTTGACAATTTGTTGGAGGATTATGAAGGAACTAAAGTGCATTGGTATCACAGCATTTTGGAAATCGGCAAAAAACAAGGTAACAAATACAAAGACTTTGTTAAGAATGCCTCTTTGAAAAATGCCAATAACAACATGGTGTGGTTCAAGGAAATTTCCGAAACGACAAATGAATTGAGAGATGTGGCAAAAATCACAGCATTGGGCATTGATTTCAAAAAGTATGCCCTATTCAAAGCCGTTACTCCTCATATCATCAGATTCATAGGAGAAGGATGCGATATAGAGAGTGAGACATCACTATCCAAGAGGGTAAACATTTCTGAAGATTTATGTCGCATCTGTATAAATTTTGTTATAGACAGTGCTGTAAAGTTACAAGAAACAGATTATGACTTGTCGGAATATTTAAAAGGTGAAATGTAATAATTATCTTCAGAATGGCAGAAAAAAGACACAAACAGGAGACGCAAAAGGCTCCCAAAACATACAACATCAAGATGCCAGTATATACGACATCTATGATGGAACAAGAAGAAGGCTTGTTTGGTAGGGTAACCTACCAAGATATGATTTCTCTACTGAAGGAAAGATTAAAATCTTTCTCTTCTCCAATTTCAACGGATAATCGAAACAAGACCAAGAAGATGGTTATTAATAAAATTACACCGATAGACGTTGTTATAGGGGATGTTCCGTCCTTACTTTTACAGATAAATGCCTTCAATACTAATCTGTATGATGGATATTTTGAAGCTTCCGAGAAAATTGCCTTTTCCAAAGATAACAAAATCGGAAGCGACTCCAACTTTGTGTTATTTTATCCTCGCATCATTGGATTACATGAAGGAAATTATACCTGTTACTTCTTGATGTTAGCATATGAAGACCCAACTAAAGATGCAGGCGAGGTAAGTCGCCTTGCAAAGATTGTGGCAAACAAAATACTGAATGTTCCTGTACAAAATATTAAATTGGAAATGATTCTCAGAGAACTCAAATCCATTGGTGAAATACCAGAATTAAGTATCAGATACTACAGCCTCACTGAGGCTGAGAATAACATTGATGTCAAGTATGCGAGCTATCTTGATAGTACCAAGCTAAAAAAAGAAGAATTCCGTAATTTCAAAAACATGCCATTCGAAACGATGAAACAGTTAATAACGGATACTTCCGAGGATGGAAATTATCAGAAAAAAGAGACCTTTATTCATCACGGAAAGCGTGAGTACAAAATTGCCAAGCAATTAATATCAGAAGCAGGTGAAGAATTGAAAGAAACTGCAGAGAAAATATTCAATGCTCAACCTGCTATCACTCAGCAAGAACTTGAAGAGAAAGTGCATAACATCGACTTCATGAAAGAGAAGATGGAAGCAATAATTTCAAACTACATAAGTGGATATGAGTAATATGGAAACGAACGAATTCTATTCAACGCTACTCAATGATGCCTGGACTGTATATATGACATTTTGTGGAATTTTAATTTCAATAATCACACTGCTTTATTCCGTGATTTTAGGAAAACGTTCCGAACTTGAAGTGTATGCAGAACAGGCAAAATTGGGACTTTCAGACCCACAGATGAGAAGACGACACCAAATTACGGTAAAAATCATCAAAAAAATGGTGTCTATAAACAGATGGGTGTTTGCCATCTTATGTGTATCTCTATTTAACTGCATATTAAGTTGGCTCTCTTTTAGACTCTTGCCACAAGAATACAAACGTAGTGCATTGTATTTAATTGGTGTTTTATCTATATTTATCTTGATTATAACAATATGTCAAGTTCGCAAACTTTATATACAATACAAGCAAGATACAACAATTTAAGAAACGAAAAAAAAATATTAACAGATGAACAGACTTGTAATCGTAGGAAATGGATTTGACATGGCACATGGTCTCAAAACCAGTTATATGGATTTCATCAACTGGTATTGGGATCAACGTGTCAATTCTTTCGTAGGCAACACGACCAAGATGTCGGAAGACATTCTTTGCAAATTGCATATCAAAAACAATGAAGACATTAGCTGTTGGAATGTTTTTGCATATCAAAAATCATTTTTTTTCAAGGATATAGTCCATAAGGAAAGATATACTGGAAGAGAAATAATCCAGCATATCAAGGATAATCCTAAGTTGTTTTCTATAGAATGCTGCCCATTTTTTGAAACCATTCTGCAATCAATAGAAACTAAGGGATGGGTGGATATAGAGAATGACTATTATCAGACATTGAAAAATAATATAGACAGTCCTCGATGTGATTACAATATCATTGAATTGAATAAACAATTAGCCTTTCTTCAAGGTAAACTTGTAGAATATCTAAATACTATAGGAACAAGTGAATTTAAGAATGACCTTAATGACAAAATTGTTGAAATTTTTAATCCTGATGATTTTTCTACGGAAGGAAAGAAAAGAGCATGTAGAAGTATAGGACTGGAAAGTTATGAACTTAAAGAGTTACCAAACAACTCATATAAGCGACAGAAATTGCATCCAAGACATATTATGGTACTGAGTTTCAACTATACTGACACAGCACGAAAATATACCGCTCCTAACATCCTACATAATTATATTCATGGAGACTTGGAACATCCTGAAAATATAATATTCGGTTATGGTGACGAACTAGATAAAAGATATCAAGATATACTTGAAAAAAATAATAATGAGTTTCTTAGAAATGTTAAATCTGTCAAATATCTTGAAACCAGGCACTATCACGATTTGTTAGAGTTTCTGATGTCTGCTCCCTTTCAAGTTTTGATTATGGGGCATTCTTGTGGTAATTCAGATAGGACTTTACTCAACACCATATTTGAGCATGAAAATTGTGTTTCCATCAAACCCTTTTATCATAAATGGGATGATGGAAGGGACAACTATTTGGAACTTGTACAGAACATATATCGTAACTTCATCAACATGAAGTTATTCAGGGATAGAGTTGTGAATAAGGAACAATGTAAAACGATGTAATATACAATGAACCATAAAATGACCTCAGATAGTTTGGCGGCAAATTATGGCTGGCAGAGAAAATCCTGTCAAAAGAGTCAGAACAATAATTATAGGACCATGTTCTAAAATAGCCCTATTTTTTATTGTCTAAAAATTACAGATTATAACCAAATCAATGACATATGCTATCAAATTACCAGCGCCATGAAGGAATATGGTGACATTTTGTAAATCTGTTACAAGGTGATTTGTTCTTTTTATTTATTTTGCGTTATTTCTCGTTACAAAATGTGTACCTTTGCACTCGAAAAGTTAACAAAGAGTATTAATTAAAAAAGGTAAGATTATGAAGAAGATTGTTTTTATGGTAATGATGGCAATGGCAGTTCTTTCAACCAACGCACAGAACGAGTACCCAACAGCCAAAGTAGAGAAGCACGATGTAGCTATCCTGGTTATCGACATGCAGAATGACTTCGTCGATCCTAAGGGAAAGTTGTGTGTAGCTGGCGCAAAGGCTACGATACCGGCAATCAATAAGCTTATCGCATATGGCAGAAGCAAGAACTGGAAAGTAGTCTGGGTAACCCGTGACCACAGATCATCTGGTGTTGATGTCGATGCACCACGTATCCCCCTCTTTATTGAAGGAAAAACGGGTTATTGCGTACCAGGAACCTGGGGTGGAGCACTCGTAGATGGTCTCAAGCCGGAGAAAGAAGACATCATGTCACCCAAGTTCAGAAACTCAGCCTTCTTCAATACAAATCTTGATCTCATGTTAAGACGCATGGGTGTCAAGACAGTTGTCTTGGCCGGTACACAGTATCCAAACTGTGTCAGAGGTACAGCCAATGATGCCATGAGCTATGACTATGAAACTGTCGTTTGTACAGATGCCTGCTCGGCAAAGACTCCAGAAGTTGCTGCAGCCAACGTATTTGACATGAAAAATATGGGCATCAAATGTATTTCCTTGGATGAAGTAGAAAAAGAGTACAAGTAAATTCAAACAGGCAGGAAACATGAGAAAGCTATATATAAGTGCCCTACTGGCCATGTCTTCACTCTCATTGTTCGCCCAAAAGTCAACCTGGGCAGACAACATAAGGATATCAGGCTTTGCCATTGCCCAATACCAATGGACAAACCCAAAAGATAATGAAGCTAATACCTTCAATCTCAGAATGGCAACAAAGCAGACGGCTTCTATGCCTTAGGTATTGTGCCTGTGCTAAAGAACAAAGTGAGTCTAAAGGCTCGATATGACCTCTACAGAAATAATGGTGAATGGAATTCAGCCCAAACCTTCTACGAAGCAGGCGCCGATTACTATTTCACCAAAAATCTGTAATTCTCTGCAGAGTATGCCTTAGTCAATAACCGTACACTTAGCAAGCATAACTACAGCTTGATCAACACAGAGCTTTCCATAAAATTTTAATCATATGGGGGATGCAGGAACAGAATGCATCCCCCATAAATCTTATGTTGTTATTAGTCATAAACTATCTACTTCTTGAACTACCCACAAGTCTTTAGCTTGTGGGTAGTTCAAGAAAACAGCTTTCAGAAGAAGGCCACCTAGTCCTATTCCCAAATCCAGGCAGCCCAATCTCCCATCTTAGCCTCAATTTTAGTTACCCAAATATTTTATCTCCGAAACGGGAGATTAATTTCTGTTTAAAATCGTTTGGGAAATTGCAATCCCTAAACGCATCTTTCTCAATGCAGACAACACCATCTGGAATAACAATACTCTTCAAAGATTCACAACCGATGAATGCCCCCTCTCCAATACGAGTTACACCATCAGGAATAACAACGCTACTCAAAGAAGTGCAACTCAGAAATGCACCCACAGCAATATGAGTTACACTATTAGAAATAACTAGGCTCTTCAAAGATCTACAACCACTAAATGCATAATCCCCAATGCTGGTAACACTGTCAGGAATGACGAGACTCTCCAAAGATTCAGCCATATTAAATGCCCAATCCCCTATGCTAGTTAGACTCTTTGAAAGAACGAGACTATTCAAAGAAAAGCAATATTCAAACGCTCTATTTCCTATACAAGTCACACTTTCTGGAATAACAATACTCTTCAATGATTCGCAATAACTAAATGCACCACTCCCAATGCTAGTTACGCCGTCAGGAATTACAATACTCTTCAAGGATTTGCAACCACTAAATGCCATTTTCTCAATACTGGTGACGCCACCAGGAATGACAAGGCTCTCCAAAGATTCGCAAGTACAAAAAGCACCATCCCCTATGCTGGTTACACCATCAGGAATAACAAGACTCGTCAAAGATTCGCAAAAACAAAATGCCAATGTATCTATGCTTGTCACACTGTCAGGAATAACAAGACTCTTCAAAGAACGGCAATGCTGGAATACACAAAATCCAATGCTAGTAATACTATTTGGAAGAACAATATTCTTCAATGATTCGCAGAAACTAAATGCACCATCTCCTATACTGACAACACTATCTGGAATGACGAGGCTCGTCAAAGATTCGCAACCGGAAAATGCATCTCCCCCAATGCTGGTAACATAATCAGGAATGACATATGATGTAATGTCTTTGTCTCTAAACGAGATAATTGTACTTTTGTCTTTGTTAAACAACACACCATCTTCAAAGATAAAATTCGGAGACAAACATTTCGCTTCTCCATTCCACTTGCAAAAGAGATTACCTTTAATACTGACAACACTTTCCGGAAGAACGAGATTCTTCAACGAACCACAATAGGCAAATGCACCATTTCCAATGCTGGTAACACCGTCTGGAATAACAAGACTAGCCAGAGAAGAACAACCAAAAAATGTTTCATCCCCAATGCTTGTAATACCATCTGGAAGAACAATACTCTTCAAAGAAGAACAACCCTCAAATGCCCCCTCTCCAATACTAGTAACACTATTAGGAATAACAAGGCTACGCAAAGATTTACAGTCTTCAAATGCCCTGTCACAAATAATCTTTGTCCCCTCTTTTATGGCATAAGTACCCTTAAGCTTTTGTGGAACTTTCAATAGTTTTCTTCCATCTTTGCTGTATTTTACGCCAAATTCATCTGTAATGGCCTCATTTAACTCTGCTTTCGTTGCTTCTGTTGACATATCCTCTACTTTGAACTGAGAAGCACCCAGAGAATCACCATCCACCCAATCCATCAACTCTACCGGATATTTCTCCTCTTTACCTTGACTCAGAACCAGGAGTTCCTTCTCCAGAAACTTCACAGAACTACTGTTGGAAGACGCATCAGCACATCCTTTCTGAGCTTTCGTAAAACACTTGAGAGCATAACATTTCCCGGTAGTCTTGTCCTGCATCTTAAACACCACGGAAGAATCACCACTAATATGATAGGGTTCTCCGTGACCATCTAATACGACACAAAGGTGAGACGACTTGTCAAGATTACTACCGGCATCTTGAATAGCCTTCATATATTCTAATAGGGTTGGATACTGCATAGCTTTTACAATTAATAATTCGTTTCATATAGCCGTATGAAAATACGACATGGCAAAAGTACACATTAAATTTCAAACCAACAAAAAAAAACTGCAAAAAACGGATTACTTTTTTCTGAAACTATCTTTTTAAAAAGGCCACCTTACCCTGTTCCCAGAACCAGGCAGCCCAATTTCACATCATAGCCCCCATTATGGTTTCACAAATATTCTATTTCCAAAACGGGAGATTAATTCCTGTTTAAGTTCGTTTGGGAAACAACAACCATAAAATGTTTCATCCCCAATGCTGGTAACACTGTCAGGAATGACAAGACTCTTCAAAGATTCGCAACCATAAAATGCCCAAGTCCCAATGCAGATTACACTAGATGGGATGACAATACTCGTCAAGGAATTGCATGCAAAAAAAGCACCTTCTCCAATACTGGTTACTCTATTTGGAATGACAATATCTGTCAAGGAGCTACAACCTTGAAATACACCCTTCTCTATACTGGTAATATTGTCCGGAATGACGAGGTTCTTCAAAGATTCGCAGCCTTCAAATGCACCATCTCCTATACTGACAACACTATCTGGAATGACGAGGCTCGTCAAAGATTCGCAATAACAAAATGCCCTTTCTCCAATACTCGTAACACTGTCAGGAATGGTATATGAAGTTGCTTTTATGTCTCTAAACGAGATAATTGTACTTTTGTCTCTATCAAACAAAACATTGTCTTCATAAATAAAGTATGGCGACAGGCATCTCAGTTTACCTGTCCAGCAGTAAAAAGGATCACCTTTAATGTTGACAAGACTAGCTGGAATGACAAGACTCTTCAAAGATTCGCAACTGGCGAATGCATCTTCTCCAATACTGGTAACACCATCAGGTATGACGAGACTTTTCAAAGAATGGCAATCATTAAATACCCTATCCTCTATGCTAGTAACACTGTCGGGAATAACAAGACTTCCTAGAGAAGAGCAGCCCTCAAATACCCCTTCTCCAAGACGGGTTACACCATCAGGAATTTCGAGTTTTTTCAAATAATAACAGCCATTAAATGCACCATTCCCAATACGAGTTACACTATCCGGAATAACAAGGCTACTCAAAGAACCGCAGCAAAAAAATGCCCTTTCACAAATAATCTTAACCCCCTCTTTTATAGAATAAGTACTATCAAGTTCGTAAGGAGCTTTCAATAGTTTTCTTCCATCTTTGCTATATTTCACACCAAATTCATCTGTGATAGCCTCATTCAAATCTTCCTCCGTAACTTTTGTTGATAAGTCTTCTATAGGTTGAGACAGATTTGGGTTTTTGCCAACAAACAACCTAAAAGAACATGTAGAAAGCTCCTTTCTTGCCAAGGCGAGCATGAAAAGAGAGTAAAGTGTGCAGAAATCTTTATCACACATCAACCCCTGCAAGGCTGATATGACCTTGCTATTTGATGGAGTGCGATAATCTTTTTCTGAGAAGAGAAGCCTGTCTGATGCACCATAGGTATCTAACAAAGTAAAATTCATGGATATAGCTTTCAAAGACAAGGCGATGCTTGCCAATGAAAAATCATCTATTGTTTCATCGAAATCAACCACAGTGCGCAAAGGATGGCAGAAATCTTTACTACCTACAGATGGAGATTCCCAACCTTTCATAGTAGAAACAAACATTCCATCATAATCCACCAATGTTAGAAAACCATTAGGACGGACTATGATATTGTCTGGAGCAATGTCCCCATGAGCAAAAGATTGAGAGCGGAGCCAAGCTGCCATTACGCCAAAACGATAACAAAGCATCGACATGACAGATTGATTTTGATAGTTTGCAGCAACAAAAGCTCCCAGAGTATGTCCATCGACCCAATCCATCAACAGTACAGGAAATCTCTCCAATTTGTCTTGCCTACAAACCAAGAGTTCCTTTTCCAAATACTTAACTGAAACAACATACTGAGACTCTACAATTTCCAGTTCCTCAGCTATCAAGCAATACGCATCAGCACGTCTTTTCTGAGCTTTCGTAAAACACTTGAGAGCATAACATTTCCCGGTAGTCTTGTCCTGCATCTTAAACACCACGGAAGAATCACCACTAATATGATAGGGTTCTCCGTGACCATCTAATACGACACAAAGGTGAGACGACTTGTCAAGATTACTACCGGCATCTTGAATAGCCTTCATATATTCTAATAGGGTTGGATACTGCATAGCTTTTACAATTAATGATTCATATAGCCGTATGAATATACGACATGGCAAAAGTACACATTAAATTTCAAACCAACAAAAGAAACAGCAGAAAACTAATAGAATAGTGCCCAAAAACAAGTTTTTTGCTGACTTCCATAACTCTTTTGCCTAACAACGGGTACTATGCTAAAAGCCACATTGTGCAAGCAATGAATTTAAAACAAGATGATTCTAGGCTCCCAAAAACCTCCTAAACTACCTTAAAGTGCAGGAAAAAGTTAAATAATCGCTGCTACGCAAATAGATTGCGGAGTTATTTGCTATCTTTGCAGCATGAATTAAAATGAATAGCTTATGCCAGCAAACAAGAATGCCCTGATAAGGTACAAAACGATAGATAATTGCCTGAGAAACAAGTATCGCCGATGGACCATCGACAACCTAGTGGATGCTTGCAGCGATGCCCTCTATGACATGGAAGGCATCTCAAAAGGCGTGTCTTTGAGAACCGTGCAGGCAGACCTGCAGATCATGCGTAGTGACAAGCTGGGCTACAATGCCCCTATAGAGGTGTATGATGGCAAATACTACCGCTATGCAGACCCCAACTATTCCATCTTCGACATGCCTCTGTCTGAAAACGACTATGAGATCATGAAAGAAGCCGTAGAAATGCTCAAGCAGCTGGAGGACTTTGACCACTTCTCGGAAATGGCAGACGTGGTGGGAAGACTGCAAGACAAGCTGTCTATCAGCAAAAGCAACAGAAAGCCCATCATCCACTTTGACTCGATGCCGAACCTCAAAGGGTTGGAACTCCTAAACCCTCTCTACAATTACATAGCCAATAAGCAGACACTGAGAATCATGTATCAGTCATTCAACGCAAAGGAGGCAAACGAATACATCCTCTACCCTTATCTGCTGAAGGAATACAGAAACCGATGGTTCCTTTTCGGCTCAGTGAAGAAAGACTTGGTCCTGTATAACTTGGCTCTTGACAGAATGGTATCCATTGAACCAATTGAAGAGCCATTCCGTGAGAATCCCAAGTTCGATAGGGAGAAGTTCTTTGACGATGTCATAGGAGTGAGCAAGAATATCGACAACAAGCCTCGCACCATCAAGTTCTGGGCTTCCGTGGAACAAAGCAAGTATATCCAGACCAAACCCCTTCATCACAGCCAGCAGCTCATCCGAGAAAACAAGGATGGCAGCTGCATCTTCCAGATCTCCGTGGTCATCAACTTCGAGCTCTACTCCGTCCTCATGAGCTATGGCCCAGGAGTAAGAGTCATCTCTCCCCGATGTGCCGTGAGCTACATGAAAGACAAGACAAAGGAAATGGCAGACATCTATGAAGAGCCTTTCCATTTCGAAGAAGGCGACAATTGAAGACAACAATTAAAAAAAAGAAAGAAATGAAAGAACAGAATAATAATCAACCAGAGCAGAACGCCATCTGGGAAAGAATCAGCAAACACCTCCGGGAAATCGAGGAGCAACACCACATCAAGATACTGTATGCCGTAGAATCCGGCAGCAGGGCATGGGACTTCTCATCTCCTGACAGCGATTGGGATGTACGCTTCATCTATGTCCATGAACCAGAGTGGTACTTCCATATCGAAGAGCAAAAGGATACCATCGAGCAGATGTTCCCTGATGAAACAGACATGTCCGGCTGGGATCTGAAGAAAGCCCTGCGCCTCTTCAAAAGTTCCAACCCTTCACTCTTTGAATGGCTCCACTCCCCTATCATCTACCAGATAGACGAAACGTTCATCAACGAGATTCGACAAATGGAAAATCAATATTTCAACAAGGAGAAAGCCATGTTCCACTACAACCATATCTACAAGAAGCATAATGACAGATACATCAAGGACTATGGACTGCCATTGAAGAGATTCCTCTACTACCTCAGAGGTATCCTTGTTTGTAAATGGTTATCTGACAAAGGCACCATCCCTCCTGTAAGATTCACAGAACTGGTGAATGCCACTGTAGAGGATACTGACATGAACGCAAAGATCGCTCACCTGCTGGAACTCAAAAAGAAAAGCAACGAACATAACCTGGAACCAGTAGATGAAGAGCTCTTCGCTTGGGCACAGGAATGGGCAGAGTTCTACAACCAAAAGGTAGAGCAACTTCACCCGGAGAAAAAGACAATGCCCGATGAGAAGCTCAACAGGCTAATGTACGATACAGTAAACAGAATGGCCACGGAAATATCCAACACCACATCTGTACTGCTGCTCAAATAGTAAAATACAAAAAGACTCAAAGCCACATTCCTGAAAGTAAACAGAAATGTGGTTTTGAGCCTTCTTGTTAACCTGAAACTTAAAAGTGACAGTACCGATACAGCGCTATCGTCACTTAAAGGATTGGAACATCTTCCAAATCTTGTAGATGCCATCATTAATCAGCAGCCTCTCAAGATACACTATCGAACATTTAATCAACGTGAATTTGAAGTAACATGCCATCCCTACTATATAAAGCTGCATAATAATAGATGGTTCTTACTGGCATGGACAAAACAGTACAATCAATTAGGATATTATACCTTAGAGAGAATCGTTACATTTAATAAAGAAGCGGTTCCATACATTTGCATAAATAAAGAATATGACTTAGGTGAATATTTCGATGCAATTACATTACTAGAATAGAATTAGAAGCGAAAATTGAAACTCTTACCAATCAAAGAAGTAAACAGATACAGGTACTTCTCATCAAAGTAGTATCTATTCTCTATTCAAAGAATTGCACATAAAGCTGACTACACAACAGATTGATTTAGATAAAATTCGTAAGAAATTTCCTGGAAGACAGGGCTTGAAGGTGGCTCTCAAGGATAAGGCTAAAGTTGATGAAATACCAAAGAAAAGTGATTTACAGAGTCCATCTTAAAAAGCCATCTCTGGCAAAGTTATCTAATATAACCATCTGGTAATAAAATGGGGCTTTAATAGATAATGGATGAAGAACCACTTTTTAAGTGAGTTCAGTTATATTACCCTGTTTTTAGAAAAGAAGAAAACAATATTAGTGACGATAGCAATTCTGTAGTACCAATTCATTCGCTATAATGGTACAGATATGCCGATACTATCACTTATTGGGTATTCGACACAGAGACAAAGAGTTTTGAACTACCCACAAGTCTTTCGTTTGTAGGTAGTTCAATAGTAAACCTATATTCCTATCATTTTACATGTAACATATTAATCACCTATAGATCAAGGCGTCCTTCTGACTTTAAATTTCTTCATTCACAGCAAGCATCCTTGTGTGGACACTCACTGAGGCGGAAAAGTTGTTTTCCAAGTTAGAACATAGATACTTTTCTAATCTAAAAATAAAGTACTATCTATAAGTTTATGATAATTCAGTCTATTAGTGGGCTTTCCTAATCCATGGTCAGGATCTGGAACATATGTACATTTATCTTGTTTCAATCTTTCCAAGAATCTTCTCACTTTTATGTCAAGAATAGTACTATCAAGCACGTATTTATCGGCTATTATAATTGTATGTTCTCTTGCACGACTTGTTGCAACATTGAATAGATGAGGTTCTAGTGTCCGTATGTAAGAATAGTCTGGAACAAAGAATATGGTTATATCGGTTGTTAATCCTTGTACTCTTGCTACCGTATCAACTAGAAGATTTTTTCTTGTTCTAACTTTTTGAGTTATAGCCATCTGTAGTGCACGAGTTGTTTTTTTCATGCAAGTGAGTACAGCAATCTCTTTGTCCTTATTATCCTTAACTATGTTATCTACAATAAAAGCCGCTATATATATTGCAAACTGTGGTGTACAATCTCCAGAAGGCATATCTGTTAGAACCAATGTTGGCCCACCATCTTTGCTTAGAATCTTGAACATTGATGGCAAATCATTGTATTTAGGTGATTCTTTTGCAACAAGTGAATCATTATAGAAAACACCTGTATAGTTAGCAGCTCTTTGTCCAAATCTGTAAGCCGTTGCCAACTGATAGATTGGCGACATACTATTATCTGCTAGCAATTTTAGACCTTCTATCAAGTGTTTATAACCACATATTGTTATGCGATTACCATTCAGAATAACAATAGGAGAAAGCTGATGAATATCCCCAACCCATAGATTTCTTTTGCCAATTTTACGACTTGCTGCAAACATTGGAAATATAGCCTGACTCGCCTCATCCATGATGACATAATCAAATGGCTGTTCAATAGTGAGTTCTGCAGCATATCCGCTAGTTATATAAAATGTTGACATTACAAGGCATCCTGGCATCGGAGCTATTGATTTTAATGTTTCAAGTTTACTAAGTTCACGGATTTCATCCATAGAAATGTTTGTCTTAAATATCCTATGCTCTCCCAATAATGATTCAACGGCAGGTTTCTCTGCAATCTCCATTAAAGCACGATTAGTAAGGGCTGTAACTAATACGGAATGCCCTTCTGCACATAATTTTGCACATAGTTCTGCAATCATATATGTCTTACCAGTTCCAGGAGGACCTTCTAAGATCATTGTCTCCGTCAATGCCATTTGTGAATACACGAAACCGGGAACATCATCTTGCCTTATAGGGATTGGCTCCCAATCTTTTGCCTGGTAGTTGGCATCAAGTATCGAAGCAACACCTTTGCTATATTGATCCTCTACAACCTTTTGCAAATTCATTACATAGTCAATAGGAGGTCGTTGTGGAGCAAAGGTCAGTACAATATTGGGAGTCTTTTTTATATAATTTGCAAAATCAACACTTACTTTTGAGAACCCTACCAGAGAATATCGAGGGTCATTGGCAGGAGAATGCCAAATACACACGCATTCGGTAGAATTGTATCGTGCTTTATACAAATCACGATACGACCTATCACCCCAATTACGGTAATCTTGTAATTCTGGTGGTAAAACCATACATACAAGGAAATCACCCTTTCTTGGTAAAGCACGCGAAATAGGGAATTTCATAATCATTTCTCCATCTTTAAAGGAAATGAACTGAGCCACATACATCTCCTGGCTTATTTTAAGCAAGGAGATGGCTGTGGCTAAGTATATCTTTTTAAAATCCTCTGTTTCAGCCTTAAGCTCATCTTCGAGGAATTGCCAATGTTTTCTTCTGTTAATAATCATAATTCAGTTAATCAATAAATGATGTTCCAACGGATGGGGCTTGAGTGTCATTAGCAGGGGCGTCAAATACATCTCGTGCATTACCTTCGTTAACAGCTGCCATAGCAAGAGAATAACCTACAGAACTTCTTACTATAGGTATATTCCTTCCATTATTGTACAGGTTGGCAATTTGAGGTACATTCTGTTCGCATACTTCCTTAATAGAAGTAATACACTTACCAAGTTGTTCTGGAACATAATCAAATGGGATAGGATTATTGAACCCTTGTGGCATATTGTTGCCAAAGTCAAAACTTAACGTAGAGTATTGCTTTCCAACTGCTGCAAGTGTGAGCAATGCAGCTCTGTTCTCGGTCGACATGTCATTGCTTATAGGTATGTTAACGTTACGAACAGGAAGAGCATATAAAGGAATACATTGCAATTCTGTTGCTGTGAGAACAAACAACATAGCACCCTTCTGAGAAAGCAGTTGCCAGTCATACCAATTAAGGTCAAAGTATCGGTACTGAGGACCTTTGTAACTGTGTACAACAATGGGAATCATATTACCATGACGATCGGATATACCATAGAGTTGGCTATATGAATGACTACGAATTTTAGCCTCGTCAAATTGTAATCCCAAATTTTTTTTCTCATTCAGTTCTCTGAAATATTTAACCACAGCATCTTTGGCTCCGTCAACATAGTCTTCTATTTCTTTCAGAGAAAGACCTGCATATTGAACCTGATCTGCCTTTACAATATGAGTATGACCTTCGAAATCCACAACATTTTCGATGTCATGTGTCTTAGGTACGATTACAATATCCGTAGAATCTTCGCCTCCTATGGGAGTATCTTCACCCCCTGCGGATGATTGTTCGCTTACAAATTTGTTGATAAGGTCCTTTACTTGGTCAAATTTATCCGACGGGCAGTTCTTTAAGGCTGCATTCAGATTTTTTAAATCTTGGACAGGAGTTTCAACAAGGAAATCCTTAACAGCCTTGATTTTTTCATCACCCTGTTGTACGATTGCACCAACGAGATCCATAGTATCACCTTCTCCCAAAGACCATACGATAAGCGAGTTCTTTGTTTCTTTGAAGAATTTCATAATATCTTCAAGTCCAACGACATTATTGCATAATTTTCCTATGGTAAACACAAGAGAACGAAAATCATTATCTTGCTTATTACCTTGATAATTACTAATCTTATTATCAATAAACTCACCAATTTCTGTTAGTGTGATAGGCTCTGTCTCTAAGTATGAAGCACAATGTGAGGCTAATGTAAACAATGATTCTCTAAAATCATGGTTAACATGAATATTAGTTGCAGCAATGTCCTTAATCTCAGAAGGTATATTATCATCTTTTCTAACGTCCTGGAACTTACAGAAATTATTATTCTGATTGAGCCATATTCCAAAACCAGAATCTTTATCTGTTATAATGCTCCAAAACTTCTTACTCTTATAACTATGTAAGAATTCTATCAAAGAATCAATCCAGTGGGTTAATTCTACATCATTACTACTTGCAAATGAGCTATTAAGACTTTTAAAAGTATGTAAGTTTACTGTATTTGCTATTCTATTGCATATATATTTGATATAGAACTCTTGTGCAAAGCCCCAGTTAAATCCAGAGAAATTATCTACATATTTTACATCGCCAAATGTATGATCAGATATGGTTTTTGCAAAATTGTAGAGTTTTTTCTCCTCTGGCTCATTGTTTTCTTGACGCATTAGAATTGTTATTGTATGGCGAGCAATAGCTTCTTTTGTACTATCGTTAGTTTCGTCAAATCTCTTTTTTACATACTCGTATATGTCTTTTATAGATAACGGATTCTGATGTTCATAACCCTTTATAGTTCTATGAATTAACTGATGGCGATAAACATCCAAAGGATTAGATGGATTATATGCGACATTAGCCAAATCTTTAAACTCCTCAGGAATATCATTATCGTAACGCAATTCTGAAAGTTTCTTCAGGATTAACTGCTGATTTGGGAAAACAGCGTGTTCCTTAATCAAATCTCCATGAGAATAATCGCGATAGAATTGAATGTATTTATCAAGCCAAATTAAAGTTTCATCATTTGTCTTGACTGTAGTAAAGAAAGAAGATGCAACATTAGCAACAGTACTCTTTGAAGAGATACCAAAATAACTATTGTTGAACCAATAATTATCTGACTCTTTCCATAAATCCAATTCTGTTGTCTCAACAAGTGAGTATAGACTCATTGATCTATATGCCACACAGAAGTCATATATAGACTTTCTCTTGTTAAGCACTTTTGTATCTGTGGTATTTGGATATAATGCTAATATACTATATGCAACTTTTGAACGCACATCGATACAAACCCCATTCTTGTTAATATTACTTCCCGTTTTTACATACTCATTCAACTTGACAATCATTTCTTTCAAGCTGAAAGAGCGAAGTGTATTGCCAAAAACAGTAGCTTCAACATCTACGTCCATCAGCACGTGTTGAACAGTAGAATTATCTTGGTTTACAGAATTGTAGATGTCTTTTAGAATGGAAGGAATGCGAGAGGTATGGTCTGAATACAATTCCTTTAGTAATTTAAAATCGCCTCGCTGATTAGGAATGATAGCATAATTGTCAAATTCGTTAAGCATATTTTGATCAACGAGGAACTTATAAACCTTATTCAGCCAATTTAGTGTATCTTCCCGTGTTTTATTAATCTTTAAAGCAAGAGATTTTAGAGTCTGAAGATCTGATAAATCTTTGAGGAAATCATCTTTCTCATACTTTAATTTGGTACCCCATGTCTCATATTCTGGGCGAACTATATCAAGCCATCCTTGAAGATGTTTAAGCACAGGAAGAACACCACGACCAATATATTGGCCATGTAACAAGTTGTAAAAAGTTTCATTAACCTCCTTTGTTGATGTAGGCGAAAACGAAGGAACTGAAAGATTCATAAGTATATCAGTTCCATTGTCTGTTTCCACAAGTCTTTCCTGAAGTAATTGTCGTCTCCAATTAGCTTGCAAATTTTTGATCCAAGGTGCTGCTACGCTTTCACTATACTCTTCAGAAGCTTTAGGAATTCGAGATGATGCTAATAAATATCTGTTTGTTGCATTCTTTGTAATCAACCATTCATTAAACTTTAATACAGCATCAACCGCCTTATCAACGATGATTCTATTCAATACACAGTCAGGATGGTCTGCACTATTAAGAACGAGCCCATTTCGTCTTTCTGTTGGATTAAACTCAAATCCATTAAGAGTATATGGGAAATAGAATTTTTCAGAACCAATCAGAGGGAAATCACGATACAAAACAGGTTGCTTGCTGTCTCTTTTAATAATTTCGTAGATTCCATCTTTAATGTTTACTTCTGTCGTAAGAGCAACATCATCTGTTATGTAACTAACATACTTTTTGGTAATACCATCGATTTTTACTATAGATAATTGAACATTGTCATCAAGAGAGGTTGAATCGCAAGTATAAACCACATTGGTACCTTTAACACGATTGATTACTCGCACTTGCTTAATTTTCTTGGATTGAGTAACAAGCGTAATAGGCATAGTGTTAATAAGATCTTCAAGACCAGCAACAGCAGATTCCTGTTTCTCTTGTGTAGTTAAATGATAAGTAAATACGGTATCAAATGACTGCTCAGTTCGATTCTGCTCATAGTTATTGACAACCTCATATGTAGTTTCTATATGACGAAGTTCTTCAAGAGTTGTTTTTATTCTTGGAAGCAAATCTTCTGATCTATAACCACTTCTATCAAGTACAATTTTAAAGCGTCTATCAATGCCCATATATCTAACAATACCCTCTACATCTATGATATCAGATAGCAAGTGGGTACAGATAAAGCCAGTGCCAAACTTTCCAGTCTGACCTTCAAGATTCTGTGAATCCTTAGAGCTTACCTGCTGAACAAGTCCAGTTATATTCTTTATACTGAAACAATCTCCATTGTGTCGGAATTTCAGTGTATCCTGTGAAACCAATTCTATTTCAACGGATACTTTACCAAAACGGTTTGTAACATCCTTTGCATTTTGCAATAACTCCCATACCCAACGCTTTGCAGAAGCTGATGGATCTTCTCTAATCTGTGAGAGGAGTTGTAAAATTTTGTCAGCTGTGAGTTTATAATTGTTGTAAGCAATCTCATCATCAACTGTCATAGGCTTATTTACATCCAGATTCATAATTGTTCTATCTTTTTACGTTTATATTTCAATATTACACAACACTATAATTTTACAATTTTATAATCACCTGAGCAACAAAAAGTTGCTCATCATCTTATCATATCAGAAATTTCACGGTTCATAGTGTTGTATGAATAGAAGAGCAAAATTCTGTATGACGTGGCAAAAGTACAAATAAAATCTGAGAAACACACTTCTTTTGAAGTTTTTTTATTAACGAGCAACATGGCCAATTCGATGAAGACAATAATTAAAAAGAAAGAAATGAAAGAACAGAATAATAATCAACCAGAGCAGAACGCCATCCGGGAAAGAATCTGCAAACACCTTCGGGAAATCGAGGAGAAACACCACATCAAGATACTGTATGCCGTAGAATCCGGCAGCAGGGCATGGGGCTTCTCATCTCCTGACAGCGATTGGGATGTACGCTTCATCTATGTCTATGAACCAGAGTGGTACTTCCATATCGAAGAGCAAAAGGATACCATCGAGCAGATGTTCCCTGATGAAACAGACATGTCCGGCTGGGATCTGAAGAAAGCCCTGCGCCTCTTCAAAAGTTCCAACCCTTCACTCTTTGAATGGCTCCACTCCCCTATCATCTACCAGATAGACGAAACGTTCATCAACGAGATTCGACAAATGGAAAATCAATATTTCAACAAGGAGAAAGCCATGTTCCACTACAACCATATCTACAAGAAGCATAATGACAGATACATCAAGGACTATGGACTGCCATTGAAGAGATTCCTCTACTACCTCAGAGGTATCCTTGTTTGTAAATGGTTATCTGACAAAGGCACCATCCCTCCTGTAAGATTCACAGAACTGGTGAATGCCACTGTAGAGGATACTGACATGAACGCAAAGATCGCTCACCTGCTGGAACTCAAAAAGAAAAGCAACGAACATAACCTGGAACCAGTAGATGAAGAGCTCTTCGCTTGGGCACAGGAATGGGCAGAGTTCTACAACCAAAAGGTAGAGCAACTTCACCCTGAGAAAAAGACCAGTCATGATGACAAGCTTAACAAGCTGATGTACGATACAGTAAACAGAATGGCCACGGAAATATCCAACGCCACATCTGTACTGCTGCTCAAATAGTAAGATACAAGAAGGCTCAAAGCCACATTCCTGAAGGTAAACAGAAATGTGGTTTTGAGCCTTCTTGTTAACCTGAAACTTAAAAGCAACCAGATCTGAACAACAGGTAAATTGGAATACCTGAATTATTGACCAATGAAAGGCTGCTAAGACAGATGTCTGTTGCCGTTAAAATGTTGCATTGCATTACCAAATTCCTTGATGGATAATGCAAAGAACAGAAATACAGCTACTATTGACGCTAAAAAACACCAATTTTCATAATCTTTTATAATAATTCTATTTGTAGGTAATGAGTCTCTGCCCGGTCTCCCATCCACCTTTACGGTTGAGCATGTCCGGTTCATACCATTTGTTGAAAACCACATAGTCACGCTTTGGCTGACGGACTATCACAGCGTTGAACTGTACATTGGTATGGGTCTTTCTCCCCCGGAACGGAATATACTGTCCCTGATAGGAATGAAGCCCGGACACAAAGGTTCCACCGCTATTCTGGTCAATGCCCACACTTGTAATGATGATGGTGTTGGGCACATACGTCTTCCCATCGAAGCAGGAGCCATAGTAGTTCCTGCAGAATATTTCCAATACATACTTGCAGTCTGCTGCCGAGAGCTGCGCCTTGCATATCCCCACATACAGGATAGCAAGAAGAAACAAAATTATCTTCTTCATATTTAAGATGTGTTAGTTATTCATTCTATTGATATCAAACAGTCACAAAATTGCGTACAACATCTACCGTGTTCATATTCAGCAGAGCAGCAGCCTTGGATTGAGTGATGATACCGCTTGCCAATGCTCTGTAAACCCTACTCTCTAACCTTGTGACCTTCTCCTTGGTAATGGAGCCTGGTTCTGATTTCTTCGTGGAATCAGCACTGCCAAGGTTCTTGCAATAATCGGAATAGTGATTTGAAGAAACAACACCGAGATATCTTGCCTTAGACATCAGAGCATCCACTGAAATGCCATACTCACTCTGTAGATATTTCAGCTCCATCAAGGCTATCTCATGACGTTTTTCACCTATTACAGAGAGGAAAACATCATGTGGAAGAAGCATTTCGTTGGCGAAGACGCTGCAAAAACGCTCTTTCTTTTTGTTATCGATACTCTCATCAAAGTAAAGAATGGCATGCGCCAATTCCTTAAGGGCAGCAAAACGAAAGTTTTCTGTATCCATGTTGCTGTTGATGGCAATCACCGGAATGGTGTCATTCAGAATAGCATGTTGACTTATGAATGGATCAAGAGCATCAATTTCTGCTGTGATTACGCCATTTGATTCCAAGAGATTTATCACATTGGTGATAGCTGCACTACCAATTTTCCACGCCTCACGAAATATGGATGCAGCCTGGTAGATATCAGAAAGTGTCTTTACCGGCTGTTCTGCAGGAATAGAATTGAACGAATGTTCTCTTCCACAGATATTTTCTATCTCACAAGTTCGTTCTATTGTATTTTCAATGATACTGATGATAGTCATTTCTTCCCTCTTGCTCAATCCCTGCAGCTTACCATAGCGTATGTTTTTAGGAGAAGAGCTTTTGTAGTTGAAAAGATAATCCGGGTTTATCTCCAGGGCATCGCACAGGGCTATCACTATGCCACTTTTAGGCAGCATCACTCCTTTTTCATACTTGAATAGAGTTTGCTTGGTGATAATGTTGCCTATCATATCACATAGCTGCTGCATAGACAATCCTCGCATTAATCGAGCGTTATGCAATCTTTCTGCAAAGCTTTTCTTTAAGTCCATTATATTATTATTTTGGAATAGTTACCTTTTGGCAAGAAGATTCTTACTAAGAGCCTTCTAACTTATTAGTTACTAATATTTGTTCCATAATCTTCCCCTTTTAAACGTTTAAAACGTCTTTTTGAATATACAAAGATACATTATCCCCCTCACACCGCCAAACTTCTTGCATTATTTTAACGCAAACGATACGTAAACACTTAGAACAACAAGCTTGCTTGATTGTTATGCAGAGGACAACTAGAAGACCAGGAAGGCAATGAACTTGATTTCCTCCTTAATAGCATTCCATTCTCATATAGTAAATCATTTCAGATGGATGGTCTGTGTCTTCCCCGTAATATCAGTTACCACAGCGATCCCCCCATCACGAATCTCCACCTTCTCATATTTGGCATCAACAATCACCTTGCCTTTTACTGTCATAACACCCCAATGTCTGGGAATCTGTTCAAAGGCGCAATAGGCACCGACTGGTTGCGCTATACTATGGTAGAGAGGTGGCACGATAACTTTACCATCTACCTTCACACCCCATTTCTTTCCTGCTTGATATAATTCTACATGCCCTGCCTCCGACTTCTCTTGCATCAGCAATAACTCCTGTTCCTCTTGCTTTTTCCTGCGCTGCATTTCTCGCTCATAGACCAGTTTGCCAAGCCGAGGCATCGCAACCATCAAATTCTCGCTTTCTGTTTTGGGTTGATTGCAACCTATATAGGTCTTTTTCAAGCTGGAGTCAACGAAGTAATAATCCTCATGGCTGTCCATGACCACTATGCCACTGTCGTATAGGTCGGCGCACAGCCAATATACATGAGTATGGTCGCCACGTAAAAAACAAACCTTTTCACTGTTTTCTTTATGCATTCGCATAGAGCCGCCATCCTCCTCTTTATATATCCATTCCAGACAACCACTGGCTGTAGAGCGTTGAAAGTTGTAGATTAAATAATATCCATAATTCCATAGGTCATATTGGGAAGGGCGAAAAGGTAAAGCAAAGTACTCGTAGGTACGAGATCTGAAGAGACCATTATATTCGACGAACTCCCATTTATTGATGGTGATTACCTCGGGAGCATCTTTCGCATGAATGTCCTCGTCTATGACAACTCTCGCCAAGAGGTCGTAGTAACATACAGTCTTTCTGCGAGGTCGATAGGATAAGATATTACCTTGCAAGAACTTCATGTCATAATAGTTGCCTGGTTCTATCACCTGTTCGCCTTGTCGGTTCACTACCGTCATCTTTCCATCAGGCAGCTTGATGATGGCAAACTCCCCTTTGCTATCTACAAACTCACGATACTGTATCCTTTGGAGCAATTCTTCATGGCTCATCACCATCATCATTTCAGAGTCTTGACCAACAGGCATAGTTTCTTGCTTTTCGTTCATCAGGAAAAACTCTCTATCCTTCGGAGTCTCCTTTCTCTTGCCAATTTTCAGCTTTCCCTCGAACATAGCATTCCAGTTCCATACTTGAGAAGGCAATCCGAACACCCGATATAGTCCTACATTATCTATAATTACGCAGTTCTTCTTTCCCTTGGCTACTCGCAATCCACGTCCCACCATCTGCAGATACTTGGCAAGTGACAGCGTTGGTCTAGCCAACTGTACAAACTCCACATCCGGACAGTCAAATCCCTCCGAGAATATGTCCACATTCACCAGCACTTGGATGTCACCTTTCTTGAAGGCTTCAATGTCTTGCTGTCTTTCCATGGCAGGTGTCTTCGAGTCAATGGCTATGGCTTTCACGCCATGTTCCTGATACAGTTTTGTGATTTTCTGAGCATGAGAAATATTGATAGCATACACGATGCCCTTTCTGTCTTTACCAAATTCTTCCAAACTCCGATAGAGCCTTTCGATGCTCGGTTTTTTATTCAGCAACATATCCATTTCCTTGTTCTGGTAGTCACCATCTGCTCCTCGCTTCTGCAAGGAGTCGATGAGCCGTTGCGTCACACCATCCGATTTGATGCTCACAAAATCGTATGTTGCCAATCTTCCCTTGCTGATAAACTCAGGAACACTCCACGACTGCACCAATACGTCAAACAGATCAGTAAAACCCTTACCGTTCAATCGGCAAGGTGTAGCCGTCAGTCCCAGGAACTTAGCATTCGGGAATCTTTCCCACATCTCCTTATAGGTCTTGGCAAGGGCATGGTGCGCCTCGTCAATCACTATCATTCCCGGTTCTTCCTCTATCTCGTCATAGTGTCTCATTAGCCACTGAATGGACATCGCCTTGACGGATGACAATAGGGAAGAGGTGTTTGATGCGTAATAAGAATGGAACTTTCTTACGGTTTCGTCTATCTGTGACACCAGCTCTCTTCTATGGGCTACAATCCATACTTTCTCCATTGGATTGCCATTCACGAAAGAGTCTATAACTGCTGTTAACAGGTATGTCTTACCTGTTCCTGTCGGCATTTGTGCCATCACGGACCGATGAAGGCGCAACGCCTTCTCAATCCGTTCCTTCATATCCTCTTGGTAATCAAATAACTTTATTTCCTTCATTGCAAAGAAATTATTTTTTCAATAGATTCTCGATATCCTTGATGGCTTTATCAAGGTCAAAAGCCCCTTTGCCTTTGAAAATTTCCCAACCATAAGACTTCAATTGCTTCAATGTCTTCACAAAGGCTTCTCGCCAGTTGGATGGGTCGTATGGCAATGTCTCCATTGCCACCTCAAAGCCATCACGCACAATCTTTTTCATGCGAGTAGCCTGTTTCGGATAGTCAGCGATATACCAATCTGAGCAGTTGGCACCACTGAAGACAATAGAAGAAGCGATAAAATGAGCATAAGCATAGTTGCATGCCTTCTATATAAACATGTGCTTGCTTCATCCAACCTTCCAACACACGCAGACCATAGTTGAGGTCAGTGGGATCTTCCTCCAGTTCAATTGGGGTTGTCCGAATCGTTTGCCCGACACACCAGCATGAGCAAAACAAGCCTCCAGCTGCTCCTTGTAGTTACCACGCTCCGGCTTCCAATATTTTTCCACAAAAGCGGTAGCGAAGTCCTCATGCGTGGCTGCATACTACCACACAAAAGCTTTCATCTCTTTGCCCGAAATTTTCGAGAGAACTTTATCTATCTTGTCTATTTGAGTGTTTGTGTTCATTGTTTGAAAGATTATATCAATATAGTTTTATTATTCTTTTGCTCCATTTTGTTTTGACAACTCAGCCAATTCTTTTAATCTATCAATGATAGCACTTGAACCTTGCTTGGACATGGCTAACCATTTTTCAATTGGCATCCCTAAACCATATTCATCTTCCCCTTCAGACTCTTTTTGTGGTTCCTCTTTTGGTTCAAATCTCAAAGGCTGTATCATTTCTGCAACACCATTATCTTTATACAAAGCCGCACCTGTTAAATCATGTCGAACTAGAATTTGATAATGTGGAGAAGAGATAAGGTTCTTTTCTCCGAGAAGACAATAGAATAGGCATTTCCTTTGCTTCTTTAAGTATTCATTAAGAAATGTTCTCTTAATGAGCAGTCCATGGAAACTCTCACCTAAAATCAATCTATTTATTGCTACAATTTCTCCATTATAGCTTTTTCTTACTATTCCACGCTCTGCCGTATAAAGCCCAAGCGAATCCATTATATCACGGCATGGAGCATAAACTGTCGATGCAATATTTTCTTCACTTTGAATACCTCTAAAATCCTCCTGCAACTCTGCTTTGTATGTCAATTCTACATCACATGGTATCTTCTCATCAACATATCCATCCTCATATATAGAAGACGTGTATGTGTTCGCCCATGGATAGTCATTCCATAAAAAATCAATAGACCCGGTTGATTCAGGCATCCATCTTCCATAAAAATTGGCCGTTTTTGCCCATTCTGCAAAAATTGACTTGTTTTTCAAGTCCACAAGACAAGTGTTATAATACAAGAAACGTTCTCGTGTTTGTTCTTTTTCAACATCATCCTTTTCTTTTCTTGTATCATATCCTTGAAGTACAACCCACTCACCCCCATCACGATCAAGTTGAATAGGATTAAATGGTGGCATACATTTCTCATCATCAATCCAAGATTTCATACTCTGCTCCATAGTAGAATCTTTTGGATACTCATCAAAAAGACCTTTGACTACATCGTCCAAGGTATCATTTTCTCTTAAAGAAGGGTCCAAGTAAATACGATTGGAAACTAACCAAGGATAGTTGACTGCCCTAAAATCCTTTTTTTGCGACCATCGGTCTCTGCAAAGTTTACAGGTATCTAACAGATAAGCATATACCTCGCTCAAACCAATCCATTGATATTTTTTTCCTATTCGTTCCGTTCTATGAAAATGACTTGACTCATATGGTACATTGCTATCATACTCATCCAAAGCTTCATTCCATCCATATTTATTTTTTATCAGCAACGCAATGGCTTTTGCTGTATCCTTGATGGAAATATGCTTGTCATCTTTTCCTATAAACTTGTCCAAGTCGTCAGATGTATTTCCACCCATAGTGTAACGATAGAAATCCCATACAAACAAGGAACGGTGCAAACTATCTGCACCATGATTTGTCCCCAAAAAAATTTCTGGAATATCTTCGTTTGGAATATTTTCATAAGGATTACTGATAGGTGGATCATATGGAGGTTGAGCTGCTTTCCAATATGTATCATCACAAGAAAGATGCCACTGCCATTCCAATATCTTCAGCGTCCAATGGCGTAAAACAAAATCATTAGGAGCTTGGCCATGCTTAGGATACAGAATTTCAACAATTACCTTACTGATGGCCAAATTACAGTTTCTTTTTCTTACAATATATCCGTAGATGGCAGCATACAATCCTTGCAAAACATAAGGGTCATTCACATCTTTGAAAACACTCATTAGGTATAAAACTTCATCTACAGAATCTGTTTCTTCTAACTGATTTACAATGTGCCTTAATGCAGGGAAACGCACGCTTGGGTAAGAAGCACTTAATAGCCAAACTTCAAAAACAAGCAATGACTTCTTGTTGATTCCATTATTATTCCATAATCGCTTCAACTTATCATCAATATAATATAAAGAATTTGCAGATGCAGACCATATCGTATCTCTTTCGCTCATCCTCATGGAAAGTAATTTTTGATGAAACTCACTTATCACTGATCCATTATGACTTTCCAACAAATTAATGAATACATCTGGCTGTAGATAATTGGGATTAGCATCCAAAATTTCTTCCATTATTGTTCCGTCTGTTTGCATAAGGTCATTTGCAACATTTCTGAGAGCCAAACTTTCGATAAACAAATCCGTCAATTTACCATTAATAATCTCTTTATGATGCCATAATCCCACAGGAGGATTCCAAATAGACAGAAATGCCTTTATGAAGTTGAATATTTTCGTATTATCTGTGCTTGTTTGATATTCTGCAGTAGTAAAATCAACAAGTCGGCATAGAAACTTTAGTTTCGAATAATCGTCAACCTTATGTCTCAGAAGAACATCTGCTTTCAAATAGTCTCCCATACTGTCATATTCAAATGTTATCCACTCCATTCCATCATACGTTTTGTATTCCATCAACAAATTAGCCCTAAGGGTATTGTTGAGCAAATCATTGCTCCATCTCCTGTATGGACACATACGATATGAGTAAGATTTCGCTTTTTCTCTTGGTATATCACCACATTGTAGATTCCACAAAGAATAATATGCAATTTTTTCTAAAAGGCATTTTGTGTAATTTATACGAGGGTCTGCATCAGCCCCTACAGAGACAACATGGTTTCGCTTGTATATATAGCTCTTGTATATTTCTATGATATTAGGAGATTCAGAATTTCTATAGTACGCTTCACTATAGGCTTCGCAAAAAATTTTCAAGAACAAAGGATTACTGAATGACTGTATCTGATTAAAATCATCAATTTCTTTATCGACATTATAATGTTCGAAAAATTTCTTCACAGCTTCTCTAACATCTCTAAACCCAGGAATCGATAATCTAATAAAACCTTCTATTGTCTCATTGAGAACATCAGTCTGCACAGCTTGTTTTCTGATGGATACAATGATTTTAATTCGGCTCCATTGTCTAATTTGATTCACCAGAGTTGGAAGTTTCTCTTGCCAAAAATACATTCCTGCGCCCTCGTTGATGGCATCAATAATAAATATAGCGAATTTCCCTTCTTTCTGCATTTTATCATTGAGCAAATCAAAGGAATTAGGCTGTTTCCATTTTAATTTTCTCAAAATGGTATTCAAAGGCATTTCACTGCCAGAAAAATCGGTACCAAAAAGCAAATAAACATTTTCCTTCTTACACAACTTTTCGGAAATTTTACACAAAGTGAAAGTCTTGCCACATCCTGCATCACCAACGATAGCCAAACCTTTTTTACCCAAATACTTTTGCATCCGAAGATATTCCTTCGCCTTGGAAATCATATCAGATATTTGTTCTCTTTCTTTTGCTGTAAACAAATGCACAGATGACTCAGAATATGACTTGTCTCTTAAATTCTTCAACTGATACAGTCCTTCAACAAATTCATTCGTTATAATCTGATTATCAACATACTGTTTTTTGAACTTTTCAATTTCTGCCTTTTTCTTTACCTCCCTTGTTGATTCTGAAAATTTCTTATAGTCATTTGCAATTATCTCCAAGTCATCATCAAATCCGATACCAGCAAACCTCGAAATTATACTTTCGGTATCTTTATCATCAACTTGTAAATCACGTGAATATCTACTTCCTGCCTGTTCCTGCGCTTCCAAGATATACTTAACACATGTTCCTTGTCCGAAATCAGAAGTGTCTTCTAAATCTGCATTAGCCTCAAACTTTATTCCTTTTTCTGTCAGACTATCCATAACAGAATGAATCGAGGTGTATCCTAAAGAGTTATAAAGTTCGTCTGTTACGACTCCCACAACAGAACCAAAATCATTGATAACAGGTGAACCCGACATTCCCATATAGGTAGACAATGCCAATGTATCTATTCTTCTGACAACAATATCAAACTGATTTGGAATACTTGTTATGGTACGGACATTCATCACAGAGAACGAAAAGGCATCAATACCATTACCTAATTCCTCGGGATATCCGACAATAGACAAAACTTGCCCTTTTCTACAATCAGAAGCCAATAATTGAAGTGAAGTGCATTCATTCGTATAGTCAACACAGTTCAGAATAGCAATATCCTTACCTTTTGCCAGTTCCTCACAAGTGCATTCCGTAGTTATGCCATTTACACTTATAAATATATCACTATCGTCAGCTACATATTCTGCTACAACATGAAATGCTGTCAGCAATTTCGTTGGTGAAATGAAGAAGGCTGTTCCTCTTTCACTTCCACACCAGACTGGAACCACAATGCTTCCAGCAACATCCTCAATATTCAAATGTGTATTCATTTTCATTGGTTAGTTTTGCCTTACAGCTTTCTAAGAGTTCTTTATATTCATCTTTTATCAAACATTGAAGTTCGGTAAGATTCTGTATTCTGTTATAATGAACCGTGTGGGATTGAATTCCATCCTCAATAGGATGAAGTATGATTTTCGCCAACGTTTCATAGTTGGGTCCTTCATCTTTCTTTCCTCCAGTTAGGAAATAGTGTTCAGAGTCAACTAGTAGGGATAGTTCATTACTCATATTGTTTTTGCTTCCATGATGCGGTATCTTGATAGCTTCAAACAAAATATAATTACCATCGTAGTGCTTCTTTATCGCTTCACACAATTGAGAGGCAATAGCATCACCACCCAATAATATTCTCTTTCCATTGAACTCCCATACCAAGGCCAATGAAGCTTTGTTGGGTGAAGTAATACCAGCCTCATTCGGATTTGCAGCTGCTTTTTTCTGCAAGAACGATTTGGTTATCATAGATGAACTTATTGGTATCATCTTTTTTATTTGTGGCTTCGATGCAGCTATCCTTAAAAGCATCTCCCAATAAGCATCTTGATTTTCAAATGCTCCTTGTGGTGGTCTTGAGTGAACGCATTTCACATATTCCTTTACAAAGTAATCTTTCAGATTATCCCATGCTTTACTTGATGGAGATAAAACGAAGAACTGCCCCCATTTTGTATCGCTCCCAACATTCATAGTGTCACCTTCTATAAGTATTTTCCTGTTCCACGCTTTAAACCATTTGTCATTTGATTTCAACAACAGACTGAGAAGCGCAGCTTGAGGAGCACTTATTTTGGTATTATTCGGAATAGGTGCCAAATGTATGTTTGCAATATATTGATCTAACAGTTCCTTATCTTCTGTCGGAATTTTGGCGGTTGTATTTTCATCATAATTCTGGAAACAATTGAATATAATCTTACCAATTTCTAAATTTCCAAATTCTAAAAGCATTTTAATAATGCCTGCAATATGATCATCATCATAGTGGGTTACAATGAGCATATCAATTCTCATTCCAAGATCATGCTCTACAAATGCCTTAATCTTTGGCGTAAAAACTCCACAATCAATCATGATGTGAAATCTTTCACCACTCTTTTCATCCTCTAAAATCAGGAAAATACAATCACCACATCCTGATTGAAATGTTCTAATAGTTGCTTTCATAGCCCAATATTGCATTTAACCTTTGAACACTATCTATTCTGCCTTGAACTTGCCATTTTTATAAATGCATCATCTTTAAGATTTGATACATCAGTCAAGCTCCTACAATGATTATGTAATGTTAAGAGCGAATGGAATATATCTTTCTCGTCAGGAAAAGCTTCTGCTAACCTAGATAAGAGATTGTCTTCCGGTAAAGATGATTCTCCCAATATGGCTCTTTTGTAATGAAAATCCCATTCTATATTGCCGTTATTATAGAATATCACCAATCTGCAAAATAAATTCAAGCAAGTGTTCTTGTCTTCCTTTATCAACTGTTCGAAACGTTTATTCCAATGTTCCCTCATGTCATAGTCACATTGTATCTGTATAATTGTGTCTATTTCTTGTATGCCAATGTTACCCTTGCTTTTTTCAACTTTTTCCTTGAAGAATCTATCTACCAATAGAATATTTGTTTCATCCACATATTTTCTGTCAAATATAAAGTAGCCAAGTTGGTTTGACATGATATTTAAGCAGACCAACAATATGTTGATGTTTGAACAAGTCGTACACAACAGAGTAAAATTATCTAGTTTGTCCTTTACATTAACTTGTTTGTTTCTTCCGTACATACATGCTAGCACATTGAACAACTTATGTCTGCTTGGTTCCCAACCTTCATAATCAGCCAAAGACTTTATCATGCTGTGGTCGGTCAAATCTCTTTTGTACTTATAGGATAATGCTATAAAGATGAAGAAACGTTTCAGAACATCAGTCTCCTTGTATCTTTTCACATAAGGTATAGAATACGTAAACTCCGACAAAAAATGAGCATCCCTTTGAGTTTCAAACATTTCAATAAGCCTACTACGATATACATTCTCGTCTGAGTTCAACATATCTATAACTTCCATTCTTGATACCATATAGCTTGCATCTATATTGGCAAAATACTTGAAAAACATATTATGTCGGCAAGCACGATTAGGAGCTACATTTTGTGTACCTTGACCAAACAAAAGATTCATTAAGCCAGGCAATATGTCATTAGGGGTTATAATCGTTTTCTTTATAGTCTCTTCAAAGTCTGGAATTACAACTTCTTCTGAGCGTTTTTCTTTATATGGAGTGTTAATATCTTTAGCGCGTATTCTTTCCACTTGTGCCATAGCTTCTTTCTCCTGTCTTTTTTGAATGACATTCAAATCACCTTTCCATTGAAGTAGTATATCATTTCCTGAATGTACTACATTTAATAAATTCAGACTGTGGTCTCTCAATTGCAAGTAATATTCCATATTCAATGTCTGAATCAATGTCAACAAGAACAAATCAAAGAGATTTAGTTGTCTAACCTCTTGCATTGAATCTATGGAAAGAAAGTAAGAATTTATAAAACGATACACATCTCTCATATTAGGAAATGCTTCCCTAACGAATGCTACTTTCCGGATTTGCCAAATATACCATACACTCGTTTTTTCATCTATTCCCAAATCTTGGTATTTCCCTTCTAACATTTTCAGTAATTTCCCAAAGGCAACATTCTCATTGGCAGGTAATTGAAATTCTAAATTAAAAAATTTCTTCAGATACTCATCAGGATTGTTTATGTTCAAACTTTTCAACATCCGTTTAAGATGAATATTGTCTGCTGCTACAATATAAAACACATTCGGAAAGTCAGCTGTATCACGGATGATTTTCAATACCATCATTAATTCCTTACCTTGTAAACGATCGACATCATCAATGGTAATTATGATGGGACAATCTATCTTCATAAGTTCATCCCTTAACAAGTCATGAGTCGTCTTCAAGGTACTTTTGCAACCAAACAGTGAAGCTAAGGACACTGTCAACCACCTCGATTCATATTTAATAGAAGACAATAGTAATTTGACATATTGCTGCATTGTTCCGTTCAAACGAGGCAAGTATTTTCCGACTTCTATTCTGAATGTATCAAAGAATTCGTTAATTATGCCTGCTTCAGAATCGCAGAGCCAAGGCTCAAAATGGATATTGACAACAGGAACTTTTCTACTTTTGATCTCTTCTTCCAACATCATTAGGAAAGATGTCTTTCCTTGTCCATAGTGTTCTCCAATATGAATGACAAAAGAATGATAGTTCCTTTCTTGATTTGAAAATGAACTATATATCTTGTCCAACAATAGTTTAGCATAACTTTTTCTATTTAATAAGTCGGACGAAGTTGGTGAATCAAAATATAATGGAGAAGCAGATGTTGCATATATTTTAGGGGACTGTCTTTTATATTCATGACGATGACTATAGAAAAATTCCACCAATAAAGCAATACAAGCCAAAGAAATAGAAGTCCATAGATTTTCCTTTGCAACATTTTGACCTAACCATTGCCATTCCATTTTAACAAATGAAATCATGTTTGGTAGCAGTAATACCATCAAACACACAAAAACATACAATAATATTCTATAAGTCTTTCTCATATTTAATCATTCTATAAACCAAGGTACTTTCTATATTTTCACTGATCTACCACTATCGTTCCTTTAAAAGTTCCATAACACCATGACCTAATGTTCCTTAGTTTTCATTTTTTGTGATACTATCAAATGGTGCCACCTGTATCACTCAAACAGTACCACTTGTATCAAATGATACCATTGTACTTTACGAAGTTTGACTACGTTATTTCAATATGTGAACACAGTTGTTCACTATTAGTGCTATTCATGAATATATACCCTTAGGGCTATATAATTATTACTAGTCAAGGATGATTCCTGGAACATACAAAGTCTCATCCCTATAATTTGTTATTTCTCGTGTTCCTTCACCAAAAGAATAACCGATTCCAATAATAGGCTTCTGTTGTATGATATATGGTTGGTGATATTTCTTGCTTTTGATTTGTTCCAAAGCTACCTTTGACAAATCTTTGTCGTTCGGTGAATACTTGAACTCCATGATATAAATAGTCTTTGGACAGTTTATAACCATATCGATTCTACCATCGGAAGTAGCCACTTCTGATAAAGGACGCATACCTATCAACGTTAATGCAACATGGAAGAAAGAATGGAAATATCCCTCATTGAATTTCTCTTTATGTATAAGATAGGGTATGCTCTTTATGATACTATTAAGCAGACTGATGAACTCTTTGACATCGCCATTATACAAGCTTTTCTTAACTTGTTGATATGGTATTGGAACATTGTCATCAACTAATATTATGTCCAAGCATCGATTTGACATCTCAATAATCTCATTAACCATATTAGCAATATCAGCAACGATAATGTCTGTTTGCTCCTTATTGAAGTTTATCTCAATAAGATAATAGTTGTCTCGGAGATATTGAGTGAAATCCTGAAGAAACTGAGCGAATTGATTGATAGAAGAAAACTTTGAAGGAATCAGGTGTTGTCCTTTATCCATATCTAAATAATCTTCAAGATTACCCATAATGGAATCAAGATAATCCAAAAGTTTTCCACCTTGATTCAAACTATAGATACCTGTTCTTCTATCACGACGAATTGCTTTATAGTTTAAAGACCATTTTTGCCATCGTGCATCAATCCATTCTCTGACGAATTCTGATAATTCTCTTTCTAATTTCGTTATTTGCATTTTACCAGCCTCTTATAACCCCCCAAAAAGGCACCTAGCCCCCATTCCCTAAAAGTAGCTTATGATAAAAAGGGGGATGGGAGCCTTTCGCCCATATGTTAATCTTTCAGTCTCTTTAAATACATTATCCAGAGCAAATCAATTTACTTTTAGGATTTCGGTTTTATTTTACGATCAAACATATTAATCTGCATATTTAATATCCCAATACTTATTGAGCTGCTCAAGGTTCAACTTATCAAAGTGCTCTTTGGTAATAGCCATACAAAGCAAATATCGAGGGCGACTTATAGCCACATAAGCTAAACGAAGAGTTTGCAATATATATTTCCCTGCTTCTTGCTGACAGGCTATACCTGCCATTTGTTCACCTAACCTTTCACTTTCACACTTGTCATGGTACGATGTCTCCATATACAAAGTTGCAACATGAGTTTCCCCTTTTACAGAATGTACTGTTTGTACAGGAACTTTAACCCCATCTTCAACATAGACATTATTTATCTCCATGTCTGCATTTTCAGAAAAATTAGACGTTACATTTGCGTCAAGAAACTGTTTTAATTTAGAATTGCTTACATCATAGCCAAATATAGCTTGCAAATCATGATTAATATAATCTGTAACAGACAATTTAACTTGAGTATCAGTTGATTTATCATCAGACATAATACGAAGAATCCATTCTCCTAGTTTTTTCTTAAGCGAAACATATCCCATCTCATTATGTTGTTTCAGATAAGCCAACAACCTTGTTTTGGTAAATTGAACATCCTTGGAATTTACAGAATAATGAATGTCATACATATTAAGTACATAACAAAAAGATTCTAGAATCCTATCCTCAATCTCCTTCACCCCCTGCATTTGTATCTTTACAAGGAAGTCTTCTAAACTTGAAGGATTCTTCTTGCCATTATTTGTTAAGTTGGCATCAAACAGAGGGAAATAAGACTTGATACATAATCCATCATCCTTTTTGCTACCAACCCATCCAATTGCCTTGATTCGACTTCTATGCAAGCCATCAGCTTCTTGCATCTCCTTGGCTATCTGATATACAGACTTGTCTCCTATCTTGCATTCTTTTAAAATAGATACATATTTGGGAAGAACCTTCTCAGGCGAATTGAATACAAGAAGAACCGGCCTTAAAGAAGAAATGTTTGGGTTGCCAGCCATATCCTTATTATCACAATCACAAATAGTTCGCAGAACTTTTGCTATATTATCGCCAAATCTTATACTTGATGATATCGTAAGATTATTTTGGGGAATCCATATCATTTTCTGACTGGTATCAGAATAGATTGCCTGATGAGGATCACCAAAACGCTGTATCACGACCTTAGAGGAATCAAATAACTTATCAAGCAAATTTGATTGCATGCTATTACTATCCTGCATTTCGTCAATAAACAGATAAGCAAATCTATTTGATATAGCATCTGTCAATCCCACACAAGTGTCAGCATAAGCATTCGCCAAAGAATAAGCATCTTTATATCGCAAGATGCCTTTATTCCAGCAAGAAAGTCTCAAACTGTCCGCTAGCTGATAGGTCTTAACTTTTGGATTACAAGCAAAAGCTTTTGTATCATCTGATGATTTTAAATAACGACTTCTATTAAAATCATAATATAAACCAGAAAAGAGATTAAAGCCCAAATCATATTGCATCTTTTCTCTTTCTGCACTTGGCAAGGATTGTAACAACCTTTCTTTTACAGCATTATGTATAACTCCACGATATGTTTTATATAAAGAATTATAAATGGTCTTCATGACTGCATAAGCTCTGTCATCATCAATCACACTAACAGGAACCTCACTTATAGAATTGAAATAAGGTATGGCAAAATACTTATCTACAAAACTTTGAATGGTACCAACAAAATTGGGATAATTGAAAAGGACATCCGCTTGGTTCTTTAGCTTGTTCTTTATCTCATCAATCGCAACATTAGTGTGAGTTAGCACACAGATCCCCCTTCCATTCTCCAAAGGCATTCTCTTGGCAATAATCGCCAACTTAGCAAGCAAAGTTGTTGTCTTACCACTACCAGGGCAAGCTACTACATCCCTACTCTCATTACATTTGATAACTTCTTTTCTCTCAGAATCAAACGTCTCATCATCTTGCAGTAATATTTTTTCTGCATAAGTGATTTCCTCATCTGTTGCAAATCTAGTGTCAGGCATAAGCTTATCGTGTTACATGTTTAATTGCTTCTACGATATAGGACAAATAAGAATCTGACTCAATAAGATTCTTAAGTTCATCCATATTTACATAATCCTCCAATAGCTGAGAAAAATATTGGGCAGTTATTGCTTTAGAAACTGTTCCGTCATTCAGAGGCTTAAAGATTTGATAAGAAGTTGTCGGATCGTTATCTTTCATTTTTTTCGAACCTATTTTATTTTTAACCCTTTTTATTTCTGCGCCATCAATAGTAACACCCAGTTTCTCTAACCTAGCAAGTTCTATGGCTTCTGCTAAAAACTTACAAAGTTTGCTATTCGCAATTTCATACTCTAAAGTCCACTTCTTTGGTAGAAATATTTTAATTTCGTCATTGTATAAACCAGATAACTTCTTACTCCTCTCCTTTCGAAGTGCCTCAATATCAGCTTCCGTTATATTTTCAAAATTTTGAGAGAGAATTTGAATAATAGATTCTCTCTTCTTTTGACTGATGGTATGTGTACGCTTATTGCGGTCAATAAAATTATTCATATCAGTTTTGGAAGTAAAGAATGTATTTATTGCCGAAAAATCCACAACATCATTATACGCATCTAATTGCACTTTTATTTTGTCTGTAATCCTATATATTTGCTTACCTTTTTTACTATCAGAATCTTGATAATATTCAATACTCCTTACATCCAAATCTGAAATTATAGAAACAGGCATGCCATATTTATTTCCATCTTTACGTCTGAATATGTTTACATATCGCTTATAGGCTGTACTACCCACATTAACAATAGATACTCCATATTGATGCAAATCTTTTCCTATAATCTTTGCTATGGTAGGAATCATGATATTCTCTGCATCTCCTTCTACAAGAATCAAACCTTTGGCAAAGAACAGATTAGCTTTTGTTGCATCTAGGAAACGCTCAAGAAACCGATAATCACTATCAGAACACTCTGTAGAATTTTTATCCATCGCCAAAGCCATATTTTCTCGAAGTACAATCATATGCTCAAGAGGAATCGTAGATCCCAGCGTAATACTATGTGTGGTCAGAATAAATTGCCCATATTTACTTTCACTCCCCAGATAGTCTATCAGTCTCAACTGCAATTGTGGATGCAAATGCGCTTCAAGTTCTTCTATCAATGTCAACTTCAAGCCTCTAGTTTCCTCCGAAAAGAGGAGAAGTTCTGCTGCCATACATAATAGGTTCAAAGACCCCAATCCCGACTTATTATCTTCCATCACCAAGTCTAGTTGCCTCAGAATATCTCCAAGTTCGTTTCCTGTAAGTTGAATAACCGCTTCTTTTGAATCAGTTTTCAGCAAGAAATGGTCTTTGATGGTAGTATTCAGAGTTTTTGTGATACTTTTTCCGTCGCCATTTCCACTTAATGCAAAGAATCCATCAACAGCAGTTTTCAGACTATTATAATGTCTTTCAAGCTGATGCTTACCTTGTTCATCTAATTTAGAGATTCCGAATACTGGATGAGCTTGCAGGATCTGAGCAAGACGAGATTTATAGCCATGCGTCATATCTTGCAAAGCATCTCGCAAAGGTTTCAGATAAACAACATTCAGATAGCTTCTCACATCATATGGCATCACATTGCCTTCACCACCCATACCTGCATAAAAACGAGGAATAATTCTTCCATCATCCAGCATTTGTGCAGCCAAAGTTACATGAAGAGTAAAAATCTTGCTTCCATCTATCTTCCCCTTAACGCCACACCATTCCAAAAACAGAGCAGCATCATCCTTAGTAATTCCATCAAAGATACAAACAATCTTAAAGCATCGACTGCGATTACCTTTCTCAATCTTATAGAAATCCTTCTCATCAATTTTGATCGGCTCACCGCTTTTTGTATGAAGCACATATCTGATAGCATCAATGATTGCCGTCTTGCCAGAATCATTCTCCCCAATAAGTACATTTACACCTTCATGAAAGCGAACAGTCAATGCAGGTTTTGAGGTATTAAGATCTGCCCCAGATGGAATTCCGTATTTTCTAAAATTCCATAATTTAAGTTCAGATAAAAACATAGTTATTAATTTAAATATATTCTATCTTCTCAACTCTTATCTTAATATACAGAGTAGTTTTATAACTCTTAGAAAGGCAATTCTTCTTGTCCTACGTTTTTAAAAGCATAGCGTTCATTTCCCCTAAAAAGGTTAATTCCCTTTTCTGGAATAAAGCTATAAGTTTCAAACGGATCTAACGAATGAATTGATACAGAGTTTTGCTTTGTGATACTAACTAGATTACGATATCTGAACGAAGCCATATAAGAACGAACACTATAAGCTGGTTCTGACTCTATATCTAGCACTTTATTTCCCCTCACAACAACAACTTTATCAAAAAACTCGATAACACAACCAGCAGGAATCACAGATGCGGAAATCGGTTTTTCGAATTTTCGTTTCTTATCAAACAAAGAAAGTTCATTGACCTTTGATGACAAATGAATATCATCGCCAGTTTTTACAAAATTCATATTATAAAAACCTTTCTTAGTCAACACAAAAGAAGACGATGAACTATTAAATGCATAAATAACATCATCCAAAACTAACTGTCCAGCCTGAAACAAATTATTCATATCATATTTCTTCTCGCAAAGCTTTACGATACGCTTTCGTTCTGACCTTTCGTCAAATTTAGAGAAGTTGGGTTTATCCTCAAATTTCTCAACCTTATTAACCAGGTAATCAAAGTCAGAAGAAGATTTATAATTCACGATATCCGTAGAAGACCAAGAAGTGCGATAAGAGACAGCATCAACTGGCTTTTCATCCATATTTACCCCCGTATTCAAATCAAAAGGACCAAAAAACATACCATCATTACCTGTTGACACAACAATACTTCCACAATAAGCATTCAATCCAACAATCTTAGCGTCAAACTTTTTACGAAATTTCGCAGGTTCAATCGAATAGTTATCATTCCCTAAATTTAAACGGCTTTCAAAAAGTCCATCTTTGCATCCTACGAAAAGAGTCATGGCATACATTTTAATATCCAAGATAGGAAATGAATGTACAATATCAATTAAATAGAAATCATTTTCTATGTCTTCAAAATCAAGACAAAATTCAATCGATTCAGAGGCAAACTCCCACAACTTTATCAATGTGAGCATAACTTCTTTAATCCCCAAATAGGTTTTACCTGTCTCATTGCTAAAGAAATCATTTCTCTCAAAAGCCATTCTCAATAAAGATTGGAATTCCGGATATTTACCCTTCAATTGATGCATGATACGTGACATCGGTACATACCCAAATTTTCCATCTTCCAAAGCTAAAAAAAAGTAGCCACCATATATATAGCAATCTATTGCCTTCACATTTATAGAAAAACGAAGTGTTCTCATAAACAATGTCTCATTAATCGTTTATACATTATGCCATCTATAACTTGATTATGATACCAAGTCTCTATCAATTCATCTGAGATTTGCGAGTTACTTTTAGGATAACCATGCCAAGGATCTGCATCATTCGGCGGTTTAGGAAAGAAAGCTATACGCTCATTATCTTTTCCCAACACCTCTTTTCCATTATCAACAATGGAATACAAACCATTAGATTCTGTATCCATCCATACACCTTCATCAGCCAATCTAAACACCTCATACTGTTCGTTGCGTTTCAAGCACCATCTGCTTTTCTCATCCTTTTTTACAGCACCACGACTATGATACACAACTGGCTTATAAAAATGCCGAACATTAGTAGGTCCAAATGTTCCATCAACGTTCTGCACAACTTTTGGATAATTATATGCCATAATTATATTTTATAATAAGAAGTTAAATACCATGCTTGTTATCTTGCATTGACATCCAATTCATTTAAGCTAATTTTAATATTCTTAAATGATTTGAACAAATATTTATCGGAGATTTATGAAAAAAAATCATCATGAAAAAAAGAAGAAAAAAAATGAATGTTGCTAATGAAAATGCAACTCGCTACAGCAAAAAGAAGAGTAACAAGTTTACTTGGTTCCAATATGGTTGGTGCGCTCATAAGATTTATCTTTGGTGTTTGGACAACAAAGAACTTATTAGTGAGATATTCCATTCCATAATAGATTTTGTATTTGAATAAATGTTGTATGAAGTAGCGACGAAGTATATTTGTCGCTACTTTTAAAGAGCCTTTTTTCAAAAAAGGCTACTAAGCCACCATCCCCAAAAGTAGCTTATGATAAAAGGAGGATGGGAGCCTTTCGCCCATATACTAATCTTTCAATCTCTTTTGACACCAGGAGAAGAGTATCTCAGCATTGCAGCATACCCTCCAATCACCCCATAACATACCAACGGTATGAGAAAGGCAATCGCCATACTGCTCGTAGTATCCGCAATATACCCCATGATTACTGGAGCAACCGCTCCACCCACTATCGTCATGATAAGCAACGAAGAGGCCAATTTTGTCTTTGTACCCGCATCCCTCAATGCCAGCGAGAAGATAGTCGGAAACATGATGCTCTCTCCCAGATACAGGGCGAAGAACGCAATGAGAGATAAGGTTCCGCTACATACCACCACAATCAATGTGGCTACAAAGGTGAGGATGGCACAGACCAACAGCACCAGCCTTGGCTGGATATAATTCATGATGACACCACCAGCCAACCTGCCGATAAAGAACAACCCCATTCCGCCAAAAGCAAGATACAGACTGGCAGTCTGCTTCTCTATATGAATGCTCTCCTCAGCATAGTTGATGAAGAAACTGTTCACACCCGTTTGGGCAGCCACATAAAGAAACAAGGCCAGCATACCGAAACCGAATGCCATCACTCGCATCGGCTTCTCCTCCACCTTCTCGTTCGTATCCGCCTCATGCGCTCT
>ERZ791902.62-NODE-62-length-92458-cov-9.920609_pt1 | contig 92458 bp, 98 predicted proteins | sample MGYA00510149_ERZ791902 | MGnify/ENA primary metagenome ERZ791902 (study PRJEB30046, sample SAMN00792060) | human gut metagenome | study: EMG produced TPA metagenomics assembly of the A metagenome-wide association study of gut microbiota in type 2...
GTAACACCAATTCCACACAACGGATGTCGTCCACCAAAACGACCTCGTGGATAGTTAAAGGAGGATAACGATGCAGGAATTTGAAAGAGCTTCACTTCATAAAGATTTTGTGAATGAAGAAAACAATACTGGATCTTATATCTTTGAACCTCTTGAAAGAGGTTTTGGAATTACGATTGGAAATACCATTTGCCGTACATTATTAACAAGTGTACCTGGCACACGCATTGTTGGATTTAAAGTATCTGGATTTGATGGAAAAGCAACAATGATCGAAGGTATTTTAGAAGATATTTATCGTATTTCATTAAATTTAAAAGCTGTACAATTATACAATGATGGAGAAGGATTCCAAACATTGCATATTTCAAAGAAGGGTCCTGCAACAATTCAGGCGGCTGACATTATTTGTCCAGAAGCTGTTGAAGTTGTAGATCCTGAACAAGTGATTTGTACTTTAGAAAAAGGTGCAAGCTTGGAAATGGAGATTTATGCTGTAACTGGAACTGGATATAAGAGTTCAATTGAAAACAAAGTGTCATACGACTTTGGTGAAGATGTCGTAGTATTAGATGCAACTTTCACTCCAATCCGTAAAGCAGATTATTTAGCAGAACCTGCTCGTGTTGGGTTGGATAAAAAATATGATAAAGTACATATCAATGTAGAAACAGATGGTACAATTACGCCTTTACAAGCTATCACAATGGCTGCAAAGATTTGTATGGAAAACTTAGATGAAGTTTTAACTGTTTCAGATTTAGAATTAGAAGAAAGTTTCATGGTTCAAAAACCTCAAGTTGAGGATGTTAAGAAAGTAAATACAATGATGATTGAAGATTTGGATTTATCTGTTCGTTCTTACAATTGTTTAAAACGTGCAGGAATTCAAACTGTTGATGAACTTACACAAAAAACAGAAGATGAAATGATGCATGTTAAGAATTTGGGTAAGAAATCACTCAAAGAAGTGAAGGACAAAATGTACCAATTGGGATTGTTCTTCAAATCGTATGAATAAGAGGAGTAAGAATCATGTGGAATCGTAAATTGGGACGTAAAGCCGATCATCGTAAAGCATTGTTGCGTAACATGGCAACATCTTTGATTGAAAACGGACAAATTGAAACAACAGAAATGAAAGCAAAAGAATTAAGCGCTGTAATGGACTCATTAGTAACATTAGCAAAACGTGGAGATTTACATGCACGTAGACAAGCAGCAGCTTATGTTCGTAATGTAGAAGTTGATGAAGAGGGAACAACAGCTCTTCAAAAATTATTCAATGAAATTGGACCAGCATATGCAGATCGTAATGGTGGATACACTCGTGTTGTAAAAACACGTATCCGTCGTGGAGATGCAGCTCCAATGGCAATTGTACAATTCGTGAAGTAGTAGTTACTACTTCACTTTTCTTTTAAGGAGAATTAAAATGAGTGATTTAGAACAATACGCAAAAGAACATCAAGTGCCTATTATGATGGATGGTGGGTTAAAGTTCTTGTTAGAAAAACTTCAAGAAAATCAATGCCTGTCATTTTTGGAGTTAGGAACTGCAATTGCGCGTACATCTATTGAAGTAGCTAAGTTAGATCCTAGAATGAAAGTTGTCACAATTGAAAGAAATCCTGACATGATCGTTCAGGCAAAAAAGAATATTGAGGAAAGTGGATTATCTGACCAAATCACATTGATTGAAGGGGATGCTCTTGAAGTAGATGTAGATGGTATGTTTGACTGTATTTTTATTGATGCAGCTAAAGCACAATATCGACGTTTTTTTGAGAAATACTGTATCCATTTGAATGAGAATGGTATAATTGTATCAGATAATATGAATTTTCATGGGCTTGTAGAACATCCAGAATTATCACGTAATCGCAATACACGTCAATTAGTTCGCAAGATCCATGATTATCATACGTATTTGGCAGAACTTTCCGATTATGAAACAGCATTTTATGATTATGGAGACGGAGTTGCCATTACAAGGAGGAAATAATTATGAATCTTTTTAAATTTTTAGTAGGTGCTGCAACTATTACAGTTGGCGCATGTGCAGTTGCTGGCAAAGTACGTCGTGATAAACAAAGACAGGAAGAGTTAGATGAATTCTTATGCCCAGATATTGATGAACCTATTGAAAAAGAGATTCAACCTAGTGTAAGTCCATTAAAAAATATGGAATCGGATATTATGGGATTTAAAGATGCTAAAGAAGAAATTCTTCCGGTCACACTTACATATAGCTTTGATTCTAAGGAGGCGGCTAAACAATTTCAAACAGAAATTGCTGAAAACGGATTAACTTCTTCGTATGATGATGAAGACAAACTTGTGGATGTAATTTATCATGAGGGTGTAAATGAAAGTGATTTAAAAATTTTGTCAGACACACTTGTAAATGCATGTACAAACACGAGTGCTGAATATAAAGGATTTCATTTTAATAAATAGTGGCTTGAGGGTGCTCAAGCCATTTTAATATGGTATAATAGTTCCGTTTATGGTGGAGGATATGTGATGGAAGCAATTGAAGTTTCACATTTAACTTTTTCCTATGATGGGAAAAATGATATATTAAAAGATGTTTCTTTTTCAATCCCAAAAGGAAGCTATACAACGATTATTGGACATAATGGTTCTGGTAAGAGTACAATGGCAAAACTAATCATTGGTTTATTGGAAGCAAAAAAGGGAAAAATTCAAATTTTAGGTCAGGAACTAAATGAAGAAAGTGTATATGAATTGAGAAGTCATGTTGGAATAGTATTCCAAAATCCAGATAATCAATTTATTGGTTCTACAGTGGCAGATGATATTGCCTTTGGTTTAGAAAATCATTGTGTAGAACAAGAAAAGATGCAGGGGATTATTGAAGATGTCGCAAGTCGTGTTGGAATGACGGATTTTTTAAGTGCAGAGCCGACTAAATTATCTGGTGGACAAAAACAGCGTGTAGCGATTGCGGGTATCTTAGCAATTGAACCGGATATTATTATTTTTGATGAATCGACAAGTATGTTGGATCCTCAAGGTAAGGCAAGTATTAATGCGCAGATTCGCAAGTTACATGAGGAAAAAAATATCACTATTTTATCAATTACACATGATATGGAAGAGGTTGCTCAATCTGAAAATGTCATAGTATTAGAAAATGGTGAAATTGCGATGCAGGGAACACCAATGGATATTTTTAGACAGGAAGATAAGCTAGCTAAAATGCAGTTGGATATTCCTTTTGCGTTAAAGATTTCTAAAGAATTAAAGAAGCGTGGGATTTTTAAGGAAAATGTATGTCGTTTAGATGAGGTGGTAGAAAAATTATGTCGATTGAAATAAAGAAGTTAGAGCACACATATAATGAAAATACCCCTTTTTCGCATGCCGCATTAAAAGGTATTGATCTTTCAATTCCAGAAGGGAAAGTTACAGCTATTATTGGGCAGACGGGTTCTGGTAAATCAACTTTGGTTCAACATTTAAATGGTTTGTTGATTCCAACAGCGGGTACTTTGGATATTTGTGGCTTCCATATTCAGCCTTTGTTGAAAATCAAAGATGTGAAGCAATTGAGAAAAGAAGTTGGACTTGTATTCCAGTTTCCTGAATATCAATTGTTTGAAGAAACGATTGGTAAGGATATTGCGTTTGGGCCAAAAAACTTTGGAACAAGTGAAGAAGATGCTTCCCAACTAGTAAAGAAAGTCTTGCCTGTTGTAGGTTTGGATGAAAGTTATTTGGATCGTTCTCCTTTTGATTTGAGTGGAGGACAAAAACGTCGTGTTGCGATTGCCGGTATTTTAGTATTGAATCCAAAAGTTTTAGTTTTAGATGAGCCAACTGCAGGTCTTGATCCTCAAGGTGCTCAAGAAATGATGACTTTGTTTATGAATCTAAATAAAAAAGAAGGAAAAACGGTTCTTTTAGTAACTCACGATATGGAGCATGTCATGAATTATTGTGATCATGTAATTGTGTTAAGTCATGGTGAAGTAACGCAGGAAGCGGATGTGAAGGAATTTTTTAAGCATCCTGAATATCTACAAGAGATTGGTATCAATCCACCTAGTATTGTGCGTTTAAAGATGCAATTAGAAGAAAATGGATTTGAGATGGATCCAGATATTATGGATATGAATTCACTTGTGGATTCAATAGAAAAGCAGGTGAAGAAACATGAATAATGTTGCGTTAGGACAATATATGCCATTAGATTCTGTGGTTCATAAGATGGATCCTCGATCTAAGATTATGATCATGTTGTTTTTGATGGTTGCGATATTTATTCCTGCAGGAGTCCTTGGATATGTGATTATAGGTATTTTTATTTTATTGAGTTTGTATTTATCAAAATTAAATATTAAATATGCCTTAAGAACAATGAAACCAATGTTATGGATGATGGCTTTCTTGTTGGTTATTAACCTATTGGTTATTAAAACAGGAACACCTTTGTTTTCAATCAAAGGATTTACAATCTATAGTGATGCCGTAAATCAAACGTTGTATATTGTGGTTCGTTTAATGTTGATGGTCATTATCACAACTGTATTAACAGCAACAACAAAGCCTTTGGATTTGACTTTGGGAATTGAAAAATTGTTGAAGCCTTTTGAAAAGGTTGGTGTACCAGCTCATATTATTGCGATGATGATCAGTATTGCGTTGCGTTTTATTCCAACATTGATTGAAGAAACACAGCGTATTATGAATGCGCAGGCAAGTCGTGGTGTGGATTTAGAAAATGGGAGTATTAAAGAAAAAATCATGGCCATTTTGTCTTTAATTGTTCCACTATTTGTTTCTGCATTTGATCGTGCAGATCAACTTGCGAATGCGATGGAAGCTAGAGGGTATGATCCTTCTAGAAAAAGAACACGTTACAAAGTGTTAAAGATGCAGACTATCGATTATGCTTCAATGATTTTAAGTGTTTTCGTTCTTTGTGCTTGTATTGGTATTTGGGTATTATGATTGTAAAAGCACTTGTCAGCTATGATGGTTTTAATTATGCGGGCTGGCAAAAACAAGAGAATGCGTTAGGCGTTCAACAAGTGATTGAAGAAGCTTTGTATAAAATTACTAAAGAGAATGTGGATGTTGTTGCGAGTGGAAGAACGGATGCTGGTGTTCATGCGTTTGGTCAAGTCTTTCATTTTGAGACAAGTAAAAATGTTCCGGCTATTCAATATGAAAGAGCATTAAATGCATTGCTTCCTAAAGATATTCGTATTTTAAAAACGGAAGAAATGCCCGATGATTTTCATGCACGTTTTAGTGCTGTAGGCAAACGTTATGATTATTATTGTTCATATGATATAAAGAATCCTTTTAATTATAAGTATCGTAATTTATTAACCAAAAAATTGGATATTGAGGCGATGAAAAATGCATCAAAAGTATTCTTGGGATCTCATGATTTTACGAGTTTTGCCTCAAGTAAAATCGATCCGAGAAAACCTAGAGTCAAAACGATTTCAAATATTGAAATTAATGAAGAAGGTACAGATGTGCATTTTATCTTTGAAGGTACTGGTTTTCTAAGATATCAAGTTCGTATGATGACGGGTACTTTAATTGCGGTAGGTCAACATAAGATAGATATTGATGATGTGCAAAGAATGTTAGATGCGAAAGATAAGTCGGCATGTCGTTATAATGCACCGAGTTGCGGATTATATTTAGTGGAGGTAAAATACAATGAAACAAACTAATTTTCATACACATACTTCACGTTGTCATCATGCCTTTGGTAATGATGAAGAATTTGTTCGTACTGCCATTCAAAATGGTTTTGAAGTATTGGGCTTTTCAGATCATGCGTGTTGGAAATATGACTCTGATTTTGTGGCGCATATGCGTATGAAGCTTGATGAATTTGATGATTATAAAGATAGCATTTTATATCTGAAAGATAGATATAAGAAGCAGATTGAGATTCGTTTTGGTTTAGAAGCTGAATACTTTCCTAAATATATGGATTGGTTATTGGATTTCTGTATTGAAAATGAAATTGATTATTTGATTTTTGGCAATCATTATTATGGTACAGATGAGGATCATATTTATTTAGGTGGAGCGAAAGGAAAATATATTAAAGGCTATTTTGATACTTGTGTGGAAGGTATGAAAACGGGTATGTATGCATACTTGGCACATCCAGAATTGATTTTAAGAAGTACGGGTGGTGTAATAACACCAGAAATCGAAGAGGGATTCCACAGAATTTGTAAGACAAGTCAAGATTATAATGTTCCATTAGAATTTAATGTGTTGGGTATGCAGCACAATTTACGTATGGGCTATGAAGAGTATCCACATTCTAGATTCTGGCAAATTGCCGGTCAATATGATGTCAAGGCTATCATTGGTATGGATGCACATGAGGTAGGCGATTTAAATAAAAAATGGTATGATTTTGCTTTAGAAAAATTATCTGAATTTGATGTAGAAATCATAGATGATATTCCTTCGATTAATTATAAAAAAATAAAAGAAAACAAGATTAAAGTTTAGCAAAAATAAAGCTAAACTTTTTGTTTTTTTCATTGACTTTTATAGGGATATTGCATATCATATTAGGTGGCTAAACTCTGGCCTTTTGAGCCCCGGTAAACGCTCAAATCAAGGAGGAAATTAGATATGCGTCAAACTACTATGGCAAAACCTGCCGATGTAACACGTACATGGTATGTAGTTGATGGAAACGGACAAACTTTAGGACGTTTGGCTTCAACTTGTGCTCATGTATTAAAAGGTAAACACAAACCTACATACACACCAAATGTTGACTGTGGTGATTATGTAATTGTGATCAATGCTGACAAGGTCGAAATGACTGGAAACAAGTTGAATACTGAAAAGTATTACAACCACTCTGGATACTTTGGAGGTATGCGTGTGCGTACAGCTAAAGAAATGAAAGAGAAATACCCTGTTGAATGGGTTGAAAGAGCAATCAAAGGTATGTTACCTCACACTAAATTAGGTGATGTACAACGTGGACACGTATTCGTATACGCTGGTAGCGAACACCCACATGCTGCTCAAAAACCTGTTGAATTGAAGGTAAGAGGATAAGGAGGAATAGAATATGAAAAAATCTAACACTGTTCAATATCATGGCGTTGGACGTCGTAAAAAATCTGTTGCTCGTGTCTTTTTACGTCCAGGTACAGGTAATATCGTAGTCAACGGAAAAACTTTGGAAGAATACCTTCCATTGGAAACTTTACGTATGGTTGTTAAATCACCATTAGAAATCACTAACACAGTTGATCAATTTGATGTGATTATCAACGTACAAGGTGGAGGATACACTGGTCAATCTGGTGCTATGCGTCACGGAATCACTCGTGCTTTAATGGAAGCTAGTGAAGACTACCGTCCAGTATTAAAAGCTGCAGGATTCGTTACTCGTGACCCTCGTGCTAAAGAACGTAAAAAATACGGTCTTAAAGCAGCTCGTCGTGCTCCACAATTCTCTAAACGTTAGTATTTTACTACTTAAGAGAACGCAAAAGCCTTTATATAAAGGCTTTTTTCTTTTGTCAAATACTATGAAATCGTATGCGTAGGACACAAGTAGGCCACACAAACTTTTAAACAGAAAAAACCTCGAAGAATATCACTTCGAGGCATTTTTTATATTTTATTAATCGCATCCAATAACGTTTGATAATCCATATGAGTATATACTTTTTCTGTTAAACTCATGGCTCCCTTATGACCTACAATCTTCTTGATCGTAGTTGAATTCACATCCGCTTTTGTCAGTAATGATATACAAGTATGTCTTGTATCATGTGGAGTGTGCTTCATTTTTATTCGTTCCAAGTACGTATCACGTAATTATCTTATCGTACAAGAAATATCAAGATCACTCTTTTATGGGTGGCCTTTTTCTTTCAATTAAAAAAAGCATCCGTAGGGATGCTTAAAGTTTCTTTGTTGTTCTTGTTTTCCATAAAGCCATAGGGTGATTTTTAATTCTCTTTAACTCATCGCCATCATAAAGCAGTTCAGGCATATAATTCTTTTGTTTAAACTGATCTAAGAACATAGACTCATTTTCATTTAATACAAAATATTCATTAAAGAAATCAATAATTTTTTGTTTAGCTTCTGGTAATGAGAAAAATTCTTTGGAATTAATAACAGGAAGTAAAAATCTTTTAATATGATTTTGTGAAATGGAATCAATGTTATTCAAATTGAAGTCAAAATTACCATTTTCATTGCTGATAGCTCTGTAGAATACGGCGCATTTCTTCATTTTATTTATTTCTATTTCATTAAATATATTTGAATTTATCATGTATAAAAAATCATAAAGATCTCTAGGAGTTGAACGTGTCATAAGAGCTACTAGTTTACTTCCAAATATCTCAATTGGATTTATAGCTCGAATTTCCACTTCACCAATCAAACCATAGTCTTTTGTTTTTACAATCACTGGTTCATAAACATGGGCTCTGAGCATATAATTAATTTCAATTTTGATGGTATCAGAATTTCCACCGGCATTAATATAACTTGCTTTAAGACTATCTAGAGCATGATGTTCACGAGTGTCTTTATCAAGTTTATAACCATTTTTCTCTAAATAGTTTACGAGCAACTCTTTGATTCTTTTTCTTTTTTGCATCATTTCTTCCCTCGAAGAATTTGTGGTAAAATCTAAATCAATATCAACTGATAGGCGCGGTAGATCAAAGATTGTTAAATTGATTGCAGTTCCACCCTTTAAAGCTAAATTATTAAATAAGTCAGGCTCCATACGGATATAAGATAATATATCAACTAAACGAATAACTTTTTCATAAGTGTCTCTTATATAATGATATTTATCAGCTTCTTTTTGAAGTTGTCTTTTATTAAAATTCATTGTCATCACTTCCTTTGCTTAATATTGTTAAAATATAATCGGGCACACAAATATTCCATTTTTTATTTAATGTTGTATTACTTACTTTTTTAGATGAATTTAGATAACACTTAGAAGAACCTATTTGTGAATGAATATAGTCGAAGGTAGCATTACTGATACCTAAATTACTTTTAAATGTCTCTAAAATATAGCCTGCTCTTTGATATAACACTTTTTTATTATAAAATTTTAATATCTCAATTAATTTATCTTCATTAATGTTATGAATTGAATCAAAAGCACGATAGATTTCTTCAATGCCACCTGCTAAATCTATTTGATTAATACAATCAATCATTGTTCTTTCAATACTTGTTACTTTAACACCATCACAATTTATTTCAATTTGAAGATCACATTTACTTTGAACAAAATGATAAGTAACATACTCAAATTCAAAATCGTTGATTCTTTTATGACCAGAATAAACAACTTCATTAAATACTTGATTATTGAAACCACGATATTCTAAAGCAGAGTGATAAGCTATATAATTGCTTTTATCTAATTTTGTGGCAATAACATATTTGTTACAAAATGGAGTATTATTTGCGATATCTATCGCAATATAATAATTTTGTTTAATTCTTTTAATATATCCTTTTTTTAGGGAACGAGATAAAAAGGATTCAGCAGTTTTGGGATTTTGAATAATTCTTTGTATGTCTTGTCTTGTAAAGATACCTAAATCTAAAATTTCATTATAATATTTCATATTATATCACCTAGTTAAACATTAACATAAAATCCTTTAAAAAGTAAGTATTATATGCATATTTTTAACTAAATTTCTAAATAGCATTCTTATTTGAAATATTAAAATTACCAGATTTAAGTTGGTCGCATTACTGTGAATTACTATATATATCAGATGATGTCAAAAGCGATTTCTATGAAAAAGAAGCAATTAAAGCAAGTTGGTTAGTTAGAGAGCTAAAAAGACAAATTAGTATTTCATTATTCGAGAGACTGTTGTTATCGAATGGCGAAGCTAATAAAAAGAAAGTTCTTGAATTAGCGTTAAAAGTTAATGAATATAAATGAAATTGTCAAACCAGAAGATATAGTAAAAGATTATTATGTTCTTTGAATTTTTTGGGCTTCCAGAAAATAAACCGATAATGAAAGAATATGAAATGTTCTCATTATATGGACTATTAAAGAATTCTTCTGCTCATGAAGATAATTTTTGTTTAAATAAGAGGAGCAAATTTGATCATTTAATTTATATATCTCCAGTTCTTAATTAATTATTGCGTATTGAATGAACCTAAATAAACGATTAGAATTAATTATAAGAAATATGAAATAATGTTTGGTTTATGATTTAAGATGTATATATATAGGAAATGAACCATCATTGTGCATTGGAAATAAAGGTGAGAAATGTGTCAAATAATATAAACAGGTCATTGATTGGCAATATTTTAAAGAGTATTAGGGTTGAAAAAAATATTCCAATGAAAAAAATAGCATCTGCTTTGAAAGTAAGTGAATCTACTGTTTCCCAGATTGAAACAGGTAAGAATTTAGCAACTAAAGAGAAGATAAATGAAATTTGTCATGTATGTGGTTGTTCGTTTGATTATAAAACCGATAGAGAAAAGATGATTGATTTAGTTCTGTATATTTATGCTCAATATACAAATTTATCAACAGATGAAATGAATTCTACAATAGAAGAAGTTAAAAACAATTCTTTCATTAGCTGCTCTTATGCACGATTTGAGTATTATTTAATACTGTATATGGATAACATTGTAAATAAGAATATTTCCAATGTGGAATTTATAGAAAAGATGATTGAAATTGGAATTAATAGCTTTACAAACAATGAATTAGCAATATATTACGACATGCAGGGATTAAAGTATATCTATTCAAAAAATAGTATCAAGGCAGTTAAATTTTTAGAAAAATCTATTTCTTTTAACAGCAATTTTTTAATGAATAATTATCATCACTGTACTATTTATTTAAATTTAGGATATTATAATTTAGCTCAGACATTTATAAATAAATCTTTAAAAATTGCTTTAGAAGATGTAATGATTGAGCGATTATTTCATCTTTTATTAAATCAAGCTTCGCTATATATAAATACATTACAATATCAAGAGGCAGATCGAATCAATCTTAAATTATTAGAAGAATCATATGTTAGAAACGATTTGTTCTTGCGATATTGTGTATTGTCAAATTTAACATTATCTTCTCTATTAAAAAAAGATTTTAATGATGGATTTGTGTATAATGGAATGATTGATCAGAAATATTTAAATGATGATTATGATTTGATTCTTTATCAGATTATGCTTTATTTTTTTAGTAATGATTATATTTCTACAAAAAACCATATACGTAAGGCTTTAGGTAACACTAGTATATCGAGTTATTACAAAAATTTTTTTCAAGGAATAAAGTATCTAATGGATAATAAATTTATAAAAGCTATTGAACGTATAGAAAGTTGCTATAATTTAGCTTTGACTGCAGGTGAAGTTGACAGAGCTATGTTAGTTTTAAAACTACTAAATGAGTTATATCTTGATTGTAGATTACAAAATAAATTAAGAAAAGTGAAAGAATTACAAGAAAATTTCTACAAGATGTCATATGCGAATCAAATAATTGAAGATATAGAGCTAAAACTTAATTAAAAAATTGATATTGTTTTTTTATTACAATTACTTTATATTGAAATCAGAAAGAGCATTTTAATCAATTGAATTGTAATGAAATATATTATAGTTCATATTTTGTGAGCTGGCTTTAGGGTATCATTCTCAAGGTTTAGCTCATGAAGTGACGTCAAATATACTATATTATAATTGGAATTGACATAAGTATACTGCTTATGTATGTATTCAAAATGGTATCCTTCTCCGTCTTAAAACAACGGAAGCTTGGATACTTTTTTTGATTTGTCTTATTTATTCGAAATTCTTTTAATGATTCTATTACGTATTATGAAAAACTTAATTAAAAAGTTGATATTGCTTTTTTATTACAATTAATTTATTCTAAAATCAGAAAGAGTTTTTTTTAATGGATATTTGCAATTGCAATGAAACGATCACTATATAATACTTGTTTTTAAAATGGTGATAATATAATCATATTCAATGCAAGAACTAATGCACTGGCTAAACCAAGTCTAGTGGAAATATAGTATCCATGGGATAAATAAAGTGTAAACCGAATTATGGATTTAAGCTATAAGTATTTAAGAGATAACATTTTGTTGTCTCTGATTATTTAGGAAAGGAATATGGGGGAATATATATATGGAAATACTCAAAGTAGAAGGTGTTTCAAAGCAGATTAAAAATCGTAAGATTTTAGATAATATTAGTTTTTCAATTTTCGAAAATGAAATAGTAGGGCTGATTGGGCCAAATGGTGCTGGAAAAAGTACAATTATGAAATGTATTACAGGACTATATCATATGAATGAAGGGAAAATTACTATCTGTGGACATGATTTAAAGAGTGATTCATCCAATGCGTTAAAAAATATAGGTGTAAGTATTGAATATCCATCTTTATATCCAGAGTTATCTGGACATGAACATTTTAAAATCATGGCAAATTGGAAGCATTTAGATTCTAAAAGAATTGAGGAAATGGAGCAATTCAGTGATTTAAAGGATGGCTTATATCGAGCCACAGAACATTATTCGATGGGAATGAAACAAAGATTAGTATTGGCTTTGGCTATGATGGCTAAACCTAAATTGCTTATTATTGATGAGCCTACGAATGGTTTAGATCCACAAGCTATATTTGATTTAAGAAATAAGCTTTTAACTATACGAAATGAAGGAACAAGTATTTTATTATCTTCTCATCAGTTAAGTGAACTCGATAAATTAGCTGATCGAGCTTTATTTATTAAAAGTGGAAAGTTGATCAAAGAGAAGAATATGGACGAACTACGTCAAAATCATTCAATTTATCGATTAGAAGTTTCTAATCCAAAAAATGTATTGCTTCTTTTAAATAATTCTTTTATTAAAGAGGATGTTCTTTATATGCAATGTGATTCCAAAGAAGAATTTTCAAAATCCTTGCAAATACTGATTCAAAATGACATTTTAGTGTATTCTTTAGCTGAAGTACATCAGGATTTGGAAACATATTATAAGGAACTATATAAGGGTTAAGCGTATGTTATTAAAAAATGAATTTAAATTTCTTTTTTCAAAAAGAAATATTCTAGCATTGATCCTTGTTTTAATTAGCGTTTTATCCGTGTATTTTTTTAAATACAATACTGAATATGAACAATATGCATCCAATCAAATCATGTATTATTATGAAACGTTAAATGAAGAAAACCAAAGAATCAATATTCTTCCAAAAGAAAAACTGAATGCCTTTTTTAGAGAGGACAGTATTTATTGTCAAAAGTTATTAAGTGATTGGAAAAATGACGAGGATGCAAAAATTATCGCAAAAGATATGTATGATAGGGATCAAAATATTTTAAAATATTTTGATTCAGGTATGGATTTATCCAATTTTAAATCGATTCTCCAAAATAATAAACAAGACTTAAAAAAACGAATTCAAATGGAAAAAACATATATTGAAAATGAATATTATGACTTTGTATATCAAAATAAACTGACGGGTTGTTATTTGATGGTGCAATTTTTAAAAGGAAACAATCTTTTCTTTTATTTATTCATGATTTTGATTCTAGTGTGGAATGTGGATATATGGTCTAAAGATTTAGAAAACAATACATTTCGATATTTATTTACAATAGGGAAAAGTCGTAAATATGTATATATACTTCGCGCGTTGTTACATATTTTTATCACTGTTTTTTTTAGTATACTATTTTTCGTCGTATTGTATTTGATTGGATATACAAATTGTGGAAGTGGCATAGAGTTATTGATTGGAACAACACCAGTGATTATTTACTTGTCTCATCATATTCTTTCTGTACTTGGATGGGTTTTGTTTAGTGCTTCATGCATACAATGTTTATCTTTGTTGACGAAAAATAAAGGAATGAGTCTAATGTTGACGGGATTATTATTTGTTTTTATGTATACATATTTGCATATAGAAACTTTATGGGCCTATACATCTTTGTTTTTTATAGGCGCAATATGCATACAGTTCATTTCATGTCTCTATTTAGAAAGATTGGATTTGGGTTAAGTTTATGGGTTTAGAAATAAAAAGTGTATTAAAGAATAAAGTGAGTGCTGTTATCTTTTTCATTTTATTGGTATTGAACATGGTGCAAGTACCAAATTATATGGGACATGAGTATGATGTGGAACAGAATATGAATATTTTTGAAACACAGATTCAACAATACCAAAGAGCTTTATCAGATATCAATCTACAATACATGGCCGTAAAACATATGGGTGCAGAGGAAAAGGTGTATTGGAATAGTTATCAGGATTATTTAAGCTGGGCTATTGATAATGCCAAAGCTGGATGGAATTTATTTAACAAATATGGAAAAGAAGTTTTTAAAAATAAAGGATTAATAAAAAGATATAATGAAATTACATTATGGGATAAGCTGTATCATTTGGATGCTTTAAAAAAGAATGGTGATCAAAAATTTATGCGCCAAGTTCATAAATTAGGCTTTGAAGAAGCAGACATTTCATTTGATCAGAGTCGGATTTTTATGATTGGAAGCCAAATATCTCAAAATAAAAAAGAGGATTATAGAACCATTGAATTATCTGTTCAAGAACAGCTACATCAATTAGAAACAAATACGGAACAATATGTAGGAAAAGGTCCATGGTATTTTTTAGCACACCAGTTAAGAATAGACAGTTCATTTGCGTATTTGTTTATGCCTTTATGTTTGATTTATTGTGTTGTTGTTTTAATGTACGAAAAAAAGACAGGTGTTTTTGAGCTCGAACAATTAAATGATGTGCACTTTTTCGTACACATACAAGTAAAATTATTTATAGCTTTTTTACTTCTTATGATTGCATCAATAGGTATTCCTTTTCTTTTGCTAGGAATCAGTAATGGCTTTGCAGGATGGGATACATGGATGTTGGCTGACACTAAACATTTTTTCTCTTTTAAAAGGATGTATCATACAGACAATTATGTCATAAATAATATGTCTGAATATTATGCGACAGAACTAGGATTTATACCTGATTTATCTTTTATTCCATTATGGAAAGCTTTAATAATATCTTTACCATTAATTCTTCTGAAATTAGAACTTTATATTCAAATGGCTATGTTTTGTGTATATACCTTCACGAAAACAGGATTTAATTATTTATCTGGAATAATTTGTATTATTTTATATGTCATCAGTCAAAGAATGGATTTGATATCTTTTATAAATCCATTTAGTATAAGTCCGAGTTTGAGTGTTTTATCGGATTGTGGCATGCAAAATTGGTTGAATTCGATTTGTATATGTGTCGTTTTTATTTTTGTTTTACTATTTATGAATTTTGTGAGTGTTCGACAGAAAGATAAGATGAGCTTATGAAAAAATATTGTTGTATAGAAAATGATAAAAGAAATGTTTTGGTTTACATTTACTTTTGTAACATTTTCAATTGTTCTAACTTCTAACTAAAAAAAAGGAGTGCTATTTATAATGATAAAACAAAATGTTTTAGATGTTTTAAATTTGTGTAAGTCATATGGCAATCATTTAGTGTTAGATGATATTTCGTTCTCTATTCGAGAAAATGAAATTGTAGGTTTTATTGGTCCTAATGGTGCAGGTAAAAGTACATTAATGAAATGTTTATGCGGGTTAATTCATATGGATTCTGGAAATGTTACTATATGTGGTCATGATATACAAAGTCAAAGAGAGAAGGCTTTGTCGCATCAGGCTAGTTTGATTGAAAGTCCAGGACTTTTCTTTAATATGACTGGTTATGAAAATCTTGAGATATTTGCCAGCTTAAAAAATGTATCGAAAGATAAATTGCAACAAATGGCAGATTATACACGAATAGCAGATTATTTAAAGAAGCCTGTATCTAGTTATTCTTTAGGTATGAAACAAAGATTAGCTCTTTCTATTGCACTGCTATCTTCTCCACAGTTCCTAATGTTAGATGAGCCTATGAATGGATTGGATCCATCGGGTGTATTTGAATTGCGAAAAGAGCTTCGTAAAATGGTAGATGAACAAGGAATGTCTTTATTGATTTCTAGCCATCAATTAAATGAAATTGAAAAGATTGCTGATCGAATTATTTATATTGAAAATGGTAAAATTAAAGAGGTAGAAAAACAAGAGCAGACAATTACATATCAAATTAGGGTGAATAAAATAATAACAGACCACCGGTTTAGAAAACTATCAGATTTTCTATATGAATTTTCTATTCAAAATCCAAATGAGCTATCCGTATATTTACGCAAATTAGAAAGAGAAGGCGTTCAGCTGCTGGATATCACTAATACAAGCGATGATTTAGAGAATATGTATACAAGAATTTATGGAGAATAGATATGGTTTATTTGTTAAAGTATGAATGGCAGAAATTTATTCGCACAAAAAAGAATTGGCTTGTACTATTATTGATTCTTTGTTCTTTTATAGGGTATGTTTCTTTTAACGGGTACCAAAATCATGTATACATAGAAGCAAAAACTGAACAGTTTTCCAAGGCAAGACAAAACGCTATGTACGATATTACGAATATGGCAAATTATCAGTTTTTGGCTAAAAAAGAAAAAGACAAACAATATTATGGAAATGCGATTGAATATTTTAAAAGGCTGTATTCCTGTGCAAATGATTTATACCGTGATTATTCTACTTCTGCAGTTTCTTTAGATGATTTAATGCAGTGGAATGATTTGCTAATTGAAGGAAAAACAAAAAAGTATACGATTATTTCGTATACAACGTATTCTTTAGATTACCTAAAAAAGACACAGAAAGAATATAGGTATTTAAAAAAGAATCATATTCCAATTAAGCATTCGCCTTATGTTTGTACAACATCTAACTTGGCTGTGAATTTATCGAATCATTATTTAGGTGCAGTTTTATTAATTTTATACTTCCTTTTGATTTTTGATATATTTAAAGAATTCGATCAAGGCGTGTATAAAATATTGTTTACTTCAAAGTACGATACTTTAAAAATTATTCTTACTAAAGTGGTATTTTCTATTTTTTTGTTAATTGGATTTATTAGTTTGATAGTTCTATTATTTGGCGTAAATACACTGATTTTTGGTATGGGAAATACGCAATATTCATTTTCAGTGGGAAATCATATATATATGGAAAGTAAGATACTAATGTATATTATTTTTATAACAATGGCTATGAGTTTATTTCTGATAGGTGTCTATACATTAATTTCTTGCTTGTTTAAATCAACTACGACATCTTTGGTGATTACTATAACGCTTTATTTAATGGTTAATCTTTTTAGTCAGAACTTACATAAAATAAATTATTTCATTGGATTTCTAAATGTTGATATGTTTAGTATGCTTCAACAGAATAAAATTTATACCATTTGTATAATGAATATTGTTGTTTTAATAGTTTGTGTGATTTTAAGCATTTTATTGTTAAAAAAGAGAGATTTGATTGTAACGGGTGATTGATATGTTGAAATTTATGAAATTTGAAATAAAACGGAACTTAAAAAAATCACAAGTTAAAATATTAATTGGACTTTTACTTATATGCGAACTTGTCATGTTGGTTGTGTTAAACAATAAGTCACAGATAGAAGACGTATTTTCATTATCTCAAGGGTCAATGGAAGTTAGTGCTTTAACTCGTTTTAATTTACCTGATTCGAAAAGAAAATATATCGAAAAACAGATTGAATCTGTAAATAATAAAGGGAAGTTTTTTGAATACTACAAAGAGAATAAACAGTGGAAGAAAATGTATATAACGGGTATGGAAGTCTATTGTTACAATGTGGATATGCGTACGAGCGTACCGATAAAATCACATTCTACTTTTGATTACACAAATCATGAGAAAGAGTTAAAACAGATTCAAAAAAAATATAAATTAACACGAGTACCACCAAATCCCAAAGAGTGCACATGGTTTCAACCTGTAGGAACGGCTGGCTATGAAATGATTCCAACATATCAGCAGGGAGCACGTTATTTTGAGAGATTATACCGAAATGAATTGAGCCCTCTTTGTTATTCAAGCGTAGACAGTGCTACAATTTTAATACAACTAAGTCGAAATGTATTGTTTTTGGGCATTCCCATTCTAATAGTATTGTTATTCTTTAATGTACGAAAAAATTATCATGACGATGGTTTGGATAAATCTTTAATGGTTATACCCGGATTGAAAAATAAATTTTATATATACAAATTCACTTCAGATTTCATTTTGATTCTTGGCGCTGTATTTGTTCCCATATTAATATTTTCAATCATTCTAGGCATAAAGTCAGGATTTCAAAATTTTAAATATCCAATTTTAGCTAATGTGGATGGAATTACAGGTTTTAGTTTTTCAAGAATTAAAGATTTTGTAAATGGAACACAACGCTGTATTTCGAAAAATGCTATGTATAATGTAGGTTTAACATATTACAGTACAGAAATGGCACGAAATCCTTATTTGGATTATACGACATTAGGAATTGTCATTATTTTGACAGTAGTAATGCTTATATTGTTGATTGGTGTTTATTATCAGTTTACTTTTATGGTTTCTTATCTTATTAAAAATGCGTATATAGGATTATTTATTAGTTTATTTGTTATAGTAGGACTATACTTTTTATCGCCGCTAGGTTCTTTAAATATGATAAATATAATTAATCCACTTACTTATAGAGATCCAACAATGATAATTACTGGAACAAGTAGTTTTCCATATTCAATTGGAATGATAGTATTGCTAATATACAATGTTTTGCTTTTTGTATTAAATAGAAAGGTGTTTAATGAAAATTATTATGAATAAAAAGCCAGGAAGAGTATTATTGATATGCATAATTGTACTTGCTATTATTTGTCCTTTGCATATCTATCATGATAAGAAAAAAGTAGAAGATATAAAGTCTGGTGCAATTGTAATCCAAAATTCAGAAACACCTATTGATGAATTACATCCAGAATTTGCATATTTATGGTTGTTTCCATATGGAATTGTAGAAGTGGTACTACTATCTTTGTATTATGTTCGAACAAGAGATTGATTAACTGCAATTGGAAAAGTAGGGAGCAGGTTATGAAAAAAATAATAATGGTTTTGGTTATCTTTATATCAAGTATTATTTTTTATGATAGTTATGTTAACTTGTCACAGAAACAATATAGTGATGTGATAAATCTGAGTTACAAGTTTGCTCAAGAAAACGATATGGAAGTTATTCCAATTGATTTAAAATTGAGTGAAGATAAGCAAGAAAGAACAGAACAATTTAATCAGGTGTATTCTTTTTTGCAAGAACATTCGTATCCTTGTTTTGTTGGCATAGTTTCTAAAAATATAAAAACGGAATATGTATATCTTCCAAAACAAAATAAACTACCGATTTATACAGAAGAAAATAAAGCGATTGATTTTAATAAAAATAGCGATCGTTATTTGTCTTCTTCTTATAAGGATAAAAGTAGGTATGCAACGATTGATTTTATTGATCAAGATTATCATAGTGAATACAATAATGTGCATAGAATAAAGACTTTTGCGAATTATCTAGAAGATTGGAATGGAAATACACTATTTCCGTTGTATTTTGTCACAAAGTCTAAGCAGGATTTGTTGAAGGATTTAGAGGATACGAAAATATTATCTGAATTGAAAGTGGATGGTGATATCACAACATCCGATTTTTCTACAGGAGTGATTGACTATTCGTTTTTAAAGAGAATTTTGATGTATTTAGCAATTGCGGTTTTATTATGTCTTTTATCAGATGCATTGACATCTAGAAAAGAAGTTTTTATTCGTAAGATGCAAGGTGCTACTTCATGGTTTATTTATAAGAGGCTATATGGAAATTTTTATTTGTTAAGCATATTGATGTTTGTATTAATACAAGCTTCATTATATCTTCTTGTGGTTCAAAACTTTAGACCTGTTACTCATGAATTCATTCAATATTTACTGCAGTCTGCTCTTCTTTTTGTACTTTGTTTGATTGTAGTTGGATTTATAATATATGTCTTATTAAGTCAAATTCAATCGGTTGTTATATTGAAAAAATCTCAGTTTAGATGGATTTCAATGACTCTGTTTATATTGAAATGTGTCTTTTTGATTTCAATATTTATACCATTATTGACTTCGTTCAAGTATACATCTCAAGTGGTTCAGGATGGGTATTACTTAAATAAATACAAAGAAACCTATAATAATTATCTTCGTTTAGAGGGTGTTAATATAAATATGTTTTCTTTGGGATACCAAGACGCGATGAGCCAGTTGAATGAAAAAATTCGAGAATATCCATATATATATGAAGATTTCTCAACCAAAATAAATCGTAATGATGATGAAATAATGTACCCTTATATCATTGTAAATGAGGAGTATTTAAAGGAATATGATTTATATAAGGATGGTAAGCCGGTAAAAACATTTAAGCCTGGCACTCTTTATGCTCCAAAATCAGTGAATGTAGATGAAAGTTATTGTTTGGCTACGGAGTGTGAGTATGATCAACTTGATGATGGTTATGTCATGCTTTCACATAGTTTAAGAGAGGATAATTGGCATGTGAAAAATCCAATTATTTATGTTGTGGATGAAAACTATGATATGAGTCAATTTGGTATTTTTATTAAGGATAAAGATAAAACCGTAAAGAAGTCCATTAATGATTTCTTGAAATCTAAGGGATTGTATCAAAATATGAATTATGCGTATGAAAATTATGATTATGGAAAAAAGACCATGGTAATCAATAAATTGATTATAGATTCAGCTATATTACTTTTTGTATATGTGATTGTCTTATTCTTGTTCCAGTATCAATCTATATACTTATATTTTTTAGAAAATCGAAAGATGATTTCTTTAAATTGTTTGTTGGGAAAAAACATCTGGCAAAAATATCGTGATTTTATTATTGTGAATCTGTTTGTTTATCTTGTCTTGCTGTTGTGGATGGTTCTAGTTGTAAAAAATATTTCGACAATAGGCTTGTATTTGTGGATATTCACAATTCTAATCGATTTTATGATAGCTCTAATTTTTAGAACATATTTTGAAAGAAAGAAAGTGTTGTTATCCTTGAAAGGAGATTTGGAATGAAGGTAGTAGTTGTTGATAAGATTCATAAACAATATCATGATCATGTGATTTTTGATGATTTCTCAATGGAAATAGAACAAGGCAGTTTTGTCGCAATACAAGGTGCTTCAGGATCTGGAAAATCTACATTGTTAAATATGATTGGTCTTTTGGATTCTCCAGATAAAGGAAACATTGTGATTTTTGATAAGAAAAATGTAAAACCATTTTCTAGACAGGCCAATAAATTGTTAAAGGCAAAAATAGGATATTTATTCCAGAATTTTGCGTTGATTGATAATAAGAGCGTGTATTACAACTTGTATTTGTCTATAGATCACTTTTCATTTCCAGATAAGAAGGAAAGAATTCTAAAAGCACTTGAAGATGTGGGTTTAAAAGGTTTTGAAAATAAAAAGATATGTGAATGCTCTGGTGGAGAACAACAAAGAGTTGCCTTAGCTCGTCTTTTAATCAAACCATGTCAATTGATTTTGGCAGATGAACCTACAGGAAGTTTGGATTCAGTAAACAAAGAGGTTGTGTTTAAAATCCTAAAGAAAATGCAGTCGCAGGGAAAAACAATTGTGATAGTCAGTCATGATGAAGAGCTTGTAGAAAGAGCGGATCGTATAATAAATATCTAAAAGGCGCTTTAAGCACGTGTATAAGACGCAAAAATAACTGAATGTGCTTTAAATAAAGAAACATTCAGTTCTCTAAACGTTAGTATTTTACTTACTAAAAGAAAGCAAAAGCCTTTATATAAAGTTTTTTTCTTTTGCCTAATTGAGATAAAATTGTATTCGTAGGCCACAAGTAGGACACATACAGGACACAGACTTTTAAACAGAAAAACCTCGAAGAATATGTAAACTGTTCCAAAAATCAGTACTTCCTTTTGTTGTGCAAACAACATATAAATTATAAGCATAAAAATGAGCATCACAATTTGCGACGCTCATTTAACAAGAACTGTCAGATATTTGTCCTTGACTTTTGAACCAGTTTACATTTTATATGATTTGATGGGCTTTTTTATTTGTCGTTTATTTAGTTGTGCTAAATAAATAAAAAAAGGAAGCAGTGTCGTTTCCAAGACTGCCTCCTCAAAACTAATGTTTTTCCTTGCAATCTTAGTTTAACACAAATTAATAATAGATGTAAATCACATCAAGTAGATAGTCAAATGTAGATTTAAGTTTTTGATTAAAGTTATAATTGTAATCTCGATAAACTCTCTTTTTTAAAAACATTAACTGATTCTTGATTTTTAACTTAACACCATTGCTTGTAATCATGTGAATTGATGCTTTAATTGAAACGTGCTGAATCTGAGAACAGACTGGATCAAAGACTTAAGTTTTTTACACGCCAGAAACTGCTGATAATAGATGAGATTGGATATATCAATCTAGACAAAGAAGATGCGAATCTGTTTTTCCAGTTAATATCAAGGCGATATGAACAACGATCAACTATAATCACAACAAATAAGAATCTATCTAAATGGTCAACTATATTCGGAGATCCTGTAATAGCAAATGCGATACTTGATCGACTACTGCATCATTCACATATAGTCAGTATAGTAGGTCCATCATATAGAATAAAAGACGTAATGGATTCATTTGAAAACTAAATAATGCGATCCAAATTGGTGAAAATTAAACGATCCAAATTGGTTATCTTTAAATTACCACTATCAAATGGTTTTCATAGTATTGCCTCACTTTCAAAAAATGAAATTTTTTAAACTTTTGAAAGTGAATAGTATGCTTTTATTAATTTTTTTCTTTATATTTTAAGAATTCTTAGATATTATTGGAATAGTTGGAGGTGTATAACATGAAATTAGAAAAAAGAATAGAACTATGTGATTCTATGACACCGCTAGAGTCAGAAATCGCATCTTATATTTTAAATAACAAAGATGCGATTACGAAACTAAAGATTCAAGAATTGGCTGATATACTTTTTATATCAAAATCTGCGATTCATCGTTTTGTGAAAAAGATTGGTTTTAATGGATTCAATGATTTAAAAGTGAGTATCGCAAAAGAAAATGCTGATTTATTAGAAAACAATTCATATATCAATGTGAATTATCCATTTCAGGCAAAGGATAATCCAAGACAGATAGCTTTTAAGCTTTTAGAACTTTATGAGAAAGCTATTAAAGATACATTTGAATATGTTGATTTAGATCAAATCAAAGCAGTTTCCAAATTAATAGATTCGGCAGATGTAATTGATGTTTATACGCATGCTCATAATTCAAATATTGCAGAAAACTTTCAAGATAAAATGTTGACTATTGGAAGAAGTGTAAACTGTCCAAGTAGCTTTTATAATCAAAGATTAACTGTATTGGCTTCGGACCAAAAACATGTAGCGATTATTCTATCTTATTCGGGAAAAGCTACATTTATATTGCCGATTGTAAAAAAATTATATGAAAAGGGTGTGAAAGTTATACAAATTGGAAAAGCAGGAAGTAATTATTATTCTCAATATGTGACATATCATTTATCGATTAGTGATTCTGAAAATAATCGAGATAGAATGTCTCAGTTTTCAAGTCATATAGCTATGCAATATATTATGGATGTTTTGTATGGTTGTATTTATAATGAGAAAAGGAAAAAGAATACAAAATATATTTATGATTCAATTGATTATATGGATGATCGACCAAAGGATTAAAAAGATTCAAAAAGTTTCAGATTTTTTTGAATCTTTTTTATTTTGTGTAGAAAAAACTATCTTCGATTCTTGGGCATATTGAATAACAACTGGGTAAAAAGTAAATTAAAGCTATCAATAGAAAAGGAGAAAACGTGATGGAAAAAGGATTAAAAATTGTTACGATTGGTGGCGGAAGCAGTTATACACCTGAATTGATGGAAGGTTTTATTAAACGTTACAATGAACTTCCCATTAAGGAAATTTGGCTTGTTGATATTGAACAAGGAAAAGAAAAAGTGAATATTGATGCCAAAATGTCACAACGTATGTGGGATGCTGCAGGTTATGATGTAAAAGTGCATGTGACCTTTGATCGTAGAGAGGCATTAAAAAATGCGGATTTTGTTACAACACAATTTAGAGTGGGCTTATTGGAAGCTAGAATTAAAGATGAGAGAATTCCTTTGTCTTATGGAATGTTAGGCCAAGAAACAAATGGAGCTGGTGGAATCTTTAAAGCGTTTAGAACAATTCCTATAATTCTTGATATTGTAGAGGATATGAAAGAATTATGTCCAAATGCATGGTTAATTAATTTTACAAATCCAAGTGGAATGGTAACGGAAGCAGTTATTAAATACGGAAAGTGGGATCGTTGTATCGGTTTATGTAATGTTCCAACGATTGCTATGATGAAAGAGCCTATTGCGTTAAATGTAGATCCAAATGAGTTGATTTATCAATTCGTAGGATTAAATCACTTTCATTGGCACAAAGTATATGATAAAGATGGAAATGAATTAACAAGTAAAGTAATTGATGCTATGTTGGATGGAAAAGATGTTGGTCTTCCAGCAAACATCAATAACGTTCCTTTCTTTGAAGAACAAATCAGAGAAATGAATATGATTCCTTGTGGATATCATAGATATTATTATCGTCAACAAGAAATGTTAGAGCATAGTTTGATGGAATATGAAACAATTGGTACTCGTGGTCAACAAGTAAAAGAAACGGAAAATAAATTGTTTGAATTATATAAAAATCCGAATTTAGATCATAAACCGGAAGAGTTATCAAAACGTGGTGGAGCTTATTACAGCGATGCAGCGTGTGAATGTATCAATGCGATTTATAACAATAAGCAGACTCATATGGTTGTTAGCACAAAAAATAGAGGAGCAATTCCAGAATTGCCTGAAGATTCAATAGTTGAAGTAAGCTGCTATATTGGGGCAAAAGGAGCAATGCCTGTTGCTTGGGGAAAATTACCAAGTGCACAAAGAGGATGGCTTCAATGTATGAAAGCAATGGAAGAGTGTACAATCGAAGCCGCAGTTACTGGTAATTATGGATTGGCACTTGAAGCATTTACATTAAATGAATTGATTCCATCAGGAGAAAATGCAAAACGTGTTTTAGATGAATTGTTGATTGCACATAAGAAATATTTACCACAATTTAAGTCTACAATTGAAAAATTAGAAAAAGAAAATATAACAATCAAAGATTCAGTAGTGAACGAGATTATTGCTCATGAGCGTTAAAAAAGAAGTATTTGGAATACATCCATCGGGTAAAGAAGTTTACAAGTTTGAAATCGTGAATAAACAAGGAATGAAAGCAGTAATCACTAATTTTGGTGCTGTTCTAATGTCCTTGTTTGTTAAAGATAAAAAAGGTGACTTTCGAGATGTAGTATTGGGATATGACTCATTAGAAGAATATCTTGATAATCATCCAATGTTTGGAGCAACAGTAGGACGCAATGTGAATCGTATATCGAATGCAAAGTTTGAATTGGATGGAAAAACATATTTATTAGATAAGAATAGAGGAAATCATAATATTCATAGTGACAAAGAGCATGGATTTCATAAAGTGATTTGGGATTTTGAAATAACTGGTGAAAATTCTGTATGTTTATCTTATTTAAGTTGTGATAAGGAGCAAGGTTTTCCTGGCGAAGTCTATATAAAGATGACATATACATTGACAGAAACAAATGGATTAATATTGTCATACTTTGCGACACCAAATAAAAGAACGATTTTAAATGTTACGAATCATACATATTTTAATTTGGGAGGAAATATATTTTTTACAGAGTTTTGTATTCATGCAAAATCATTTACGCCTGTTGATGAAGACATAATTCCAACTGGTGAAATTAGAGAAGTAAAAAATACACCAATGGATTTAACAAAGTATTCATTTATTGGAGATAGATTAAACTCAAATTATCACCAGTTACAAATTGAAAAAGGGTATGACCATAACTATGTACTTGATCATCCTCATACGGGATTTCGATTAATTGCTCAAACTAGAAATATGAAAAGTGGAATACATATGGATGTGTACTCAGATATGCCAGGAATGCAATTTTATACATCAAATTCATTAAAAAATACGATGGGTAAAAATGGAGTTGTTTATAAAAAGTATGATGCATTTTGTATGGAACCGGATTATTTTCCAAATGCTATTAACACAAAAGGTTTTGAAAAACCAATCTTTGATTCAAATAAAAATTTTATTTCAACGACAATGTATCAGTTTTATTAGGAGGAAAATGAAATATGAATAAGTCTAAAGAGTCTGGAAAGTTTTTTGCTACGATCCAGCAGGTAGGAAAGTCTTTCTTTTTACCAGTATCCGTTTTACCAATCGCAGGCCTTTTATTAGGGTTAGGGTCTTCGTTTACAAATCAAACAACGATTGAGACATATAATTTAACTGGATTATTAGGGTCAGGAACTGTATTAAATGGTTTATTGACAATTATGTCTCAGGTAGGTACAGCGATTTTTGGAAATTTACCTTTGATTTTTGCGTTAGCAGTTGCATTAGGTATGGCAAGAAAAGAAAAAGCAGTTGCAGTTTTATCATCTGGAATTGCGTTTATTGTAATGCACACATCTATTAATGCAATGCTAAAGATTTCTGGTTATATTCTTCCAGATGGAAGTCAGGCAGATTTTGTGTTACAAGGACAATTGTCTAGTGTACTAGGAATTACATCATTAGAAATGGGTGTGTTTGGAGGAATTATTGTAGGATTAGGAGTTGCAGCATTACATAATAAGTTCTACAAACAAGAATTGCCTATGGCATTATCATTCTTTTCAGGAGTTCGATTCGTACCAATTATCAGTACTATCGTGTATATTTTCGTAGGAATTCTTTGTTTCTTTGTATGGCCATTTGTACAAAGTGGAATCTTCACATTAGGTAATCTAGTAACAGCTTCTGGATATGCAGGAACATTTATTTTTGGATTCCTTGAACGTGCATTGATTCCATTTGGTCTTCATCATGTATTCTACATCCCATTTTGGCAGACAGCACTTGGTGGAACGGCAACTATTGATGGAGTTGTAGTTGCAGGTGCACAAAATATCTTCTTTGCAGAATTGGCATCACCAAATACGGTACGCTTTAGCGTAGATGCATGTCGTTTTATGAGTGGTAAATATTCATTTATGATGGCAGGATTACCTGCAGCGGCATATGCTATGTATAAATGTGCTAGACCTGAAAATAAGAAAGTCGTAGCCGGTTTATTGTTTTCAGCAGGTTTAACTTCATTCTTAACAGGTATTACTGAACCTATTGAATTTACATTCTTATTTATTGCTCCAGGACTATTTGTTTTACACTGCGGTTTAGCAGGTTTATCATTCTTGTTATGTCATCTATTGAATATTTGTATTGGAACAACTTTCTCATGTGGTTTGATTGACTTTACACTCTATGGATTGCTTCAAGGACCAACAAAGACAAATTGGCCAATGATGTTAGTTTTATTTGTAATCTACGCGATAGGATACTATTTAATCTTCTCATTCTTGATTAAGAAATTTAATATTATGACACCAGGACGCGAAGAAAATTCAACAAATATTAAGCTGTATACTAAAGAGGATTTGAAAAATAAAAATAACACGAAATCAGAATTAATTCTAGAAGGTGTAGGTGGAGTTGATAATTTAGTGGATATTGATGCTTGTGCAACTCGACTTCGCTTAACTGTTGTAGATGAAAATTTAGTGAATGAAGAATTGTTAAAAGAATCAGGATCAAAAGGATTAATTAAAAAGGGTAAAGGAATTCAAATCATTTATGGTCCACAGGTAACAGTTATAAAAAGTGATTTTGAAGAATATGTAGAGAAAGTGAGTCAATAATGTTTTTTAGAAAGAAAGTTAATGAATTAGAAATCTTTACATGCGCGCAAGGAGATATTGTGCCTATTGAAAATGTTCCTGATTCAGTTTTTGCAGACAAATTACTAGGTGATGGAATCGCAATCAACCCGAGTGATGGAGAAATTATTTCACCTATTGATGGTCAAGTTGTTATGATACAAGATAGCCTTCATGCGATTGGGATTCAATCAGATGATGGTATTGAAATATTGATTCATGTTGGATTGGATACAGTCGAATTAAAAGGCTATGGATTCGTTAAGAAAGTGAATATAAATGATAGAGTGAATAAAGGTCAGCCTATTATATGTTTCGATAAAGAAATGATTGAAGAAAAAGGGTATAATACGATTACGATGATGGTAGTTGTTAATAATGAGCGTATTTCTAAATTGGAAAAAGGCAATCAATTAGACAAACCTTTAATAAAAGTTCAATATAAATAAAGAAAACTGTAGCGATATGTGATTCGCTACAGTCTTTTCTTGTATATTAAAAACAAAATATCACAATCCATTTCAAATACAAAAAGGATTATCGAAAATGCAATTAAACTATGAGACTGAGTCCTTTTAAATGTGATTTTTCTTATTATTCCAAGTACCAATGACTTCATTAACTGTTGATACTGTTACAAAAGCTTCAATATTACTTTTTTGAAGATAATATAGTAATTTTTTATATTCATTTGTAGCCATGATTGTGACAAGCTCTGTATGCTCGGTCTTATCATAACCACCTTTTGCCGAATATAAAGTAACACCACGCTTTAATGTGTTCATTATATAATCTTGAATGACTTCATATTCTTTGGATAATATACAAATCTTCTTTTTCTTATTAAAACCATCAATAAAATAATCTACAGCCTGACCATTGGCTAGGGTTGCCAATGCGCCAACCACTAAAGCACCAATATCATATACAATTAGACTTGTTGTACAAATGAGTAGACCAACTAATGTACAAGCTTTGCCTAAATCCATATGTGTATATTTATTGACGATTTTCGCAATAATATCTGTTCCACCACTCGATGCGTTTACACGAAATAGTATGGTTTGTCCAAAAGCTAAAATCAATATATATGTAGCCATGTCAAAAACAGCATTTTGTGTTAAAGAAATATTGTTTGGATAGATTCTTTCAAATACGGCTAGAAATAAAGGTAATAATAAAGAGGCATAAATCGTTTTTGCCCCAAACTCTTTACCAATTAGAACGATACCTAGAATCAACAATAAGGCGTTGATCACAAAGGTAAGTGTAGAAATAGATAGGCTTGTGATTTTAGCTAAAACCATAGCTAAACCAGTAACACTTCCAGTGATAACTTCACTAGGAATTAAGAAGAAATATATGGCGATACTGATGATAAACATAGCAAGTGTGATAGTTAAAAAGCTTTTTAATGTATTCGTTTTCATTTGTAAAACCTCCACTTTTTATTATGCCAAAAAAAGTGTAAAAAAAGAAGAGTATTATCTCTTCTTCGCATCGGTTTTATTAAATTTATCTCTACGCTTTGTGGATTGAATGAATAGACGTTTCATTTCTTGTGTATCTTCTTGTTCTAAAGAATCTCTAAAGTGAGAGATCGAATCGATAAACTGGTTGATTTCATCTAATAAAATATCTTTATTCATAATGAAGAGTTCCGTCCATAAATCTTCATTGATTTTCGCAATACGCGTTAAATCCCGAAAGCTATCTCCCGTATATTCTACAAGATGTGCATTGTCATGTGTATTCATTAAAGATACCGCAATGACATGGGTTAATTGAGATAAAAAGCCAATCATTTTATCATGCTCTTCAATGGATAGAGTACAGATTCTACCAAATTCCATCTTATTAGCTAATTCTTTTACAGATTCAACTGTTTCATTTTTATTCTTTTGAGTAGGAACAAGAATAAAGTTTGAACCTTTAAAAATAGTTTCATCACTAAATTCAATACCACGAGATTCTCTGCCACACATGGGGTGAATGCTTAATAATTCAAGATCTTCTCGTAATACATCTTGAATGGGTTTGACAATATTTGTCTTTACACCACTAATATCCATTAATAATGAATTTTTAGGAATATCATTCTGATAGACTTCAATCCAAGGAAGAATTTTAGTTGGATATAAACAGAAGATAAATGTATCACACTTTGAAATGACATCTAAAGGATTTGTGCTACCATCTACGATGATTTTTAATTCTTTGGCTTTATCAATCGTTTGTTGAGATACATCAATACCATAAACATTGTAGTTTAAGCGTGTTAGTTTCTTCGCAAAACTCGCTCCCATTAATCCAAGTCCTATAATCGCAATATTTGTCATAGAATCTCAACCTTTCCACCTAAGCTTTGAATGTCTTCAAAGAAAGTAGGGTAACTCTTTGTGATGGCTTGAGCATCATCAATAATACATTCGGAACCTGCACATAATCCAAATACCGTCATTGCCATAACAATACGGTGATCATTATGTCCAAAGATTTCTACTGTACTATTTGATTTATAGTGTTCTTTACCATGAATTTGAATGGAATCAAATGTAGAAGTAATATCTACACCCCATTTTTTTAATTCTGTTTCCATAGCTAGAATACGATCACTTTCTTTCATACGTAAACGAGCTGCATTCACAATATTGGTTTCACCATTTGTGAAGCTGGCCAAGACACATAAGATTGGACCTAAATCTGGACAATTAGATAAGTCAATAGTTTGTGGTGCAGGTTGTTTTTTTTGGAATGTGATTGTATCCTTGTCACTTGTAAAACTAGGAATACAATCTAAAATGGCTTTATCTCCTTGTTTACTTGACATGTCCATGTTGGAGCATGAAAGAGTATTGTTTAAAGTGCCTAACACCGCAAAGAAGGCTAGCTGAGAAAAGTCTCCTTCTACAGAAACATCTTGTGCTTTATAGTGTTGGTTTCCTTTGATTAAATATGAATTTGAACTTGTTTCCAAAATTTCAATGCCAAATTTCGCTAACATTTGAATCGTAAGATTTACATAGCTCTTTGATTCATAAGGCTCAGTAATTGTTAGTGTACTATCTTGATTTAATAATGGAAGGACAAACATGAAGCCTGTAATAAACTGACTTGAAATATCTCCTTGTACAACATAGTCTTTTGCTTGTAGATTTCCACTCACAATGATTTCTTTATCGGATTGATTAAATTCAATGTTTTGCTTTTTAAATTCATTCGCATATACATCCATAGGTCTTTGAAGCAATCTTCCTTGACCTAAAAATTTAACTTTGGCATTTGTACATGCAGCAAGTGGAATCAAGAAACGTAAAGTAGAACCGGATTCATTCGCATTACACGTAATATTTCCTTCTTGTTTAAAAAGATTAGTACCTGTTACTTCATATGTAGTTTCATCGATTTGTTTAATTATAGCACCCAAAGCTTTCATGCAGCCAACGGTTGCTTCAATATCCTTTGAGTTTGTGACATTAGAAACAAGACTTGTACCATCACTTAATGAGGCGCAAATCAATGCTCTATGCGCCATAGATTTGGATGCGGGTATCTTTACATTTCCATGTACTTTACTTGGTGTTACTTTTACTTTCATTCAAAATCCCCCTGAAGTGGCTTAATGGCAAGCCTAGACATATATAAATCTAATAAACCAAACGCAACTATACTATCCACAACAATTCTTGCTCGGTGCAAGATGCATGGGTCGTGTCTTCCTTGAATTTTAAGATTCACGTTTTCTTTTGAAAGATAATCCACAGATTCTTGTGTTTTAAAAATCGATGGTGTTGGCTTAATACAAGTATGGATTAAAATTGGCATGCCATTTGTGATGCCGCCATTTATTCCGGCATTGTGATTTGTCTTGGTTTCAATTTTATCATTAAAACGGAAGGCATCATTGGCTTGAGAACCTTTAAGTTTCGCAAAGCCAAATCCTTCGCCAAAAGAAACGCCTTTGACGGCTGGTACAGAGAAAATTAAGTGTGATAAAATGCTTTCTACTGAATCAAAGAAAGGTTCTCCTAGTCCTGCAGGAAGGCCTATAATGGCAGTTTCTAAAATACCACCTAATGAATCACCTTCAGCAGCTGCTTTTTCAATTTCTTGAATCATTTGGTCTTTGACTTGATCATCTATAACCGCAAAGGTTTTATCATTGACTTCTTGAATTTGTTTTTCTAAAACACGAGAGTCTTGACTAAAAGGAATATCTGATAGCGTATATAAGCTTTCAATGTGTGATCCAATTACAATGCCTTGTGATTTCAGAATTTGTCTGCAAATGCTTCCGGCAGCTACAATGCATGCGGTAAGTCTTCCAGAAAAGTGTCCGCCACCACGATAGTCTTGATATCCGTTGTATTTTTCAAAGGCAGTAAAATCAGCATGTCCAGGACGCAATCTTCCATGAAAAGCAGAATAGTCTTTTGACTTTGTGTTTTGGTTTTCAATTAGAATGGTAAGAGCTGTACCTGTTGTATAGCCATTATACATTCCAGAAAGAATATGCACTTCATCCGCTTCGTGTCTTTGTGTTGAAATTTTACCTGTTGCCTTACGCTTATCCATGTCAGATTTAATTTGTTCCATATCCACCTTAAAGCCTGCAGGAAGACCATCTAACGTAATACCAATGGCAGGACCATGGCTTTCACCAAATAATGTCCAAGATATATTTGTACCAAAATTATTTTTCATAAAGTCCTCTTTCTAATACTTCTTGTATTTCTTTAAAAGAAAGTTCTTTGATGATATAAGAACCAGATTGTTTAACTAAAACGGTAGATACTGTATTATGACTGCTTTTCTTATCATGTGTTACATATTCTAATAATGTGGAAGTATCATAGTTTGGTACTTGAGGTAAATCTAGCTTTTTATATATGTTTAATACGCGTTGTTTTAATGTTTTATCTTCAATAAAAAATAACATACCCATTGCCACACATTCTCCATGAAGATATGTATTTAATCCATATGCAGATTCAATGGCGTGTCCAATGGTGTGTCCAAAGTTTAAAATTTTTCTAAGATTACTTTCTCTTTCGTCTTGTTGAACTACATCTCGCTTTAATTCAATGGAACGCGTAATAATCGCATCGATATCTATTGTTTCTTGTTCAAATAGAGAGACTAAATGATCATCTAAAATGAGTCCCATTTTTAAAGCTTCACATAATCCATTGTGTTGTTGACGAAGAGAAAGTGTAGATAATACGTTTGGATCGATAATAACGGTTTTAGGTTGCCAAAATGCCCCTACAATGTTTTTGTAGGAACCCATATCAATAGCTACTTTTCCGCCTACACTTGAATCAACCTGACTTAATACAGTTGTTGGGATGTTGTAGAAATCAATGCCTCGCATATAGCTAGCGGCGACAAAACCTGCAAGATCTCCGACAACACCACCGCCTAGTGCAATAATGGCATCTTTTCTAGACATGTTGTGTGAAATCATTTCTTCTAAAAGATTTTTATATTGATCAAAACATTTGGATGGTTCACCTTGCAAAATAGTGCATATAAAAGAATCAGGACACTGTTCTTTTACGATGTTGACCCATTTTTCAGGCACACCTGTATCTGTGATAATCGCAATTTTTCTTGATACAGGAATATATTCATGTACTTTTTGAATTGCGTTTCTTTCAATATATATTGGATATGAATGATTTTCTAAATCGACATTTAACTTCATAATAAAAAACTCCTTTCATATATCATACCATGAACATAAGCTTTTTTCAGAAATTTTCTGAAAGAAATAGTATAATGAATATATGGAGTATTTAGTTAAGGCTCAAGACTATTTGAAATTGAAAATAAAGGATACATATCGTTTGGCTCATTCGTATCGTGTCGCAAATATTGGAAAGGAAATTGCTGAAAAAGAAGGGTTGAATGTAGAAGATTTAATGATTGCGTGTTTGTTGCATGATGTAAGCTATTGTACACCTTTTAAAACACAAGATGAGTGGCAAAATCATGGAAGGGTATCAAGCAAAATGGTGCGTATATTTCTTGAATCGATTGACTATCCTAAAGAGGGTATTCATGATATATGTTTTTCTATTGCGATTCATGTAGATTTAAAAGCTGATTTTGATGGGGAATATAATGCTTTTACTTTAAGCGTACAGGAAGCTGATAATATTGATCGTGTGGGAGCTTATCGTCTATATGAAACGTTAGAAGCTGTGCAGTTTAGTAAACAACCAATAGATGTACAGATACAATATGCAGATTCGATGCTTCAAACATTGAATGAATATGCTTCTTATAAGTGTACAACCCAAACAGCACAAGCATTATGGCTAGATCGTATTCAATTTCAAATGAATTATTTTGAGCGTCTAAAAGATCAATTAAAAATATCCACAGCCTTATAAGCTGTGGATAAATGTTTCTACACGATACATGATTTGTTTCAAATTCTCAATGTCGATTTGAATATTTCCTGTTTCCAATGAATGATTTCCATCAACAATACTATGAAATTCGATAAGATGATAAATACAATAGTGTTCAATCTTATCGAAGTTAGCCCACTGATCTTTGGTTCCAGAATACACTAAATCTTTTTGTTGAAGATATTCCAAAGTAAAATCTAATGGCGTGAAATAGATATTGGCAGTTAACTTATATTCATGGGCAAGTTTAGCTGCACAATAAGTACCTATACTTTTTGAGATAAAAAGAATGGAATCATAAGCTTTTAAATCGAATTTATGAATTTGGTCTTTGGCTTGTTTATATGCCTCATCTTTAGATTTGTTTAAATCAAAGTCTAGGTTTTTAAAATGAATTTCTTTTATTTCATAATCCATATTTTTTAATATCTTCTTTGAATAGTATAGTAATGGTTTATCTGTGTGATATCCAATTCCAGGAAATAATATAGCAAGTTTCATGCCTTTAGTATAAGATTAGTCATCTAAATTATCAATGGCATATTGTGCTTCTTCAGCTGTGAATTTTTCTCCATATTCCGAAGTTAATTGATCATAGATGGCATCTTTTGACATGTTCATAGTTTCTTGATAGTTCTTTGCGGACTTTAAAGCTGCTTCTAAATAGTCTCCCTTAATATTATCAATCGCATATTGTGCTTGCTCAGCTGTGAATTTTTCTCCGTTTTCCGAAGTTAATTGATCATAGATTCGAGCTTTTGACATATGCATCGTTTTTTTGTAGTTTTCTCCGCATTTTAATGCATTTTCATTATAATCCGCATTTAGATTATCAATCGCATATTGGGCAGCTTCTGCATCAAACTTTTCTCCATATTCTGAAGTCAATTGATCATAGATTCTTTGTTTGGACATGTGCATCATTTTACTGTAATTTTCAGCTTTATGCAGAGCATTACGATACTCATTTGGAACACTTGTATCTTCCTTTGTTTCTACGACCTTTTCTTTTGTTTCTTTAGTCTTTGTCTCTTCATCATTTGCTGTTGAACATGCGACTGCCGATAAGACAATAGCGGCCCCTAAAAATACTTTTAAACTCTTTTTCATATATACTCCTTATTCCTTTTTCTTTAGTATAAGAAAAATATAAATAAGTTTGGTATGCCATGAGCATACATTTAAATCAGGGAATCAATCCACATGAAAAACCATACATCTAAACATACAAACAAAAATAGAATGAAGGAATAGAGTGCTGGCCAAGGAACTTTGGACATGTGTTTATGGAATAAATTCTTATTATAGTAAAGGAATAAACCAAAATATATAAATACAAAACAACTCAGTTTATTAATAAAGCTGTTTTTAATGGTTTCCCCTGGCTCCATATCGGCCACAATCATAAGTGTAAATACGATCCAAGCTAAACTGATCATCTTAGATTTGAATGTGTCATTATTAAGAGGGGGAATAATAACTAGTTTTTGTTGAATGGATAGATCCATTTCTTTAACCGAATTATAGCGATTCTTATAATCCAATTGTGTTGCCTTTAAAATAACTTGTTTTAAATCAACGGGAATATTGTTTTGATGTTCTAAAGAACCATTTAATAGGTAGTTCATTAATTTACCCAAGGCATATATATCTGTTTGCGGATTGGATTGTTGAAAACCAAATTGTTCAGGTGCTGCATAGCCAACACTGCCTAAGATAAGAGTATCTTTAGTTTTTTTGGAATCTAGAAAACGAGCAATGCCAAAATCAAGGAGTGTAACCTTATTATCATGATAAATAATATTTTCTGGTTTGATATCACGATGGATAATAGGTGGATTTAACGTATGTAATGTATCTAAACATTCACATAATTGATGCATGATGTCTTTAACTTGTTCTTTTGAAAAGGATTGTTGATCCAATGTTTTACCTTCTATATATTCTTCAATTAGTATTAAATGATTGTCACTTTCTTGTATCACAAAAATTTTAGGTAAGTATGGATTCTTTATCTATTGAAGTGTTTGATAAAGTGTTTTATCATAATAATTTAATTCTTTCTGGATATATTTAGTGTGTGATGTTTCATGTTCTACTAATGAAATAGTTTTATCTTGATCTTGTTTAATTATTTGTAAAGTCTTCATAAATTGCTCTTTCTTGTGTATATTATAAGTATTATGACAGAGACAAATCAATTATTAAAAACAATTCAAGAAACAAAGAGTGATGGATTAAGTACTTTGATGTAAAGTCTAGACAATTTAACTTTTTCAAAGTATTTAAATCACATATTAGAAATTAAACATGTAACGAAGGCGCAAGTTTTATCAATGACAACTATACAGAGAAATTATGGGTATCAAATCTTTGATGGTTCAAAGGTTCCTAATAAAGATAAGGTGATTCAGTTAAGTTTAGCTTTAGGATTGGATTTGCGTATGACAAATAACTTATTATCGTTATCGAATAATGGGATGTTGTATCCAAAGGTAAAAAGAGATGCACTATTGATCTATTGTATTGAAAATCATAAGAGTGTCTATGAAACCAATGAGTGTTTGATGGAGTATGGGATAGAATTATTGGATTAGTGATAGATGAATTTCTATCATTTTTTGTTGACAATGGGAAGCCAAACTCCTATAATGCCTATAAAGTTACTAGGAATAGTGAGCGGAGGTACTGATTATGAAGCGATGTTGTAACTCTTTAAATGAATAATATTGAATTTGTTTAATAGGAGGAAAAGAAAATGACAGTATATAAAGCAATTTCAGATTTAATTGGAAATACACCATTAGTAGAATTAACACATATTGAAGAAAAAGAAGGCTTAGATTCTAGAGTTGTTGCGAAAGTAGAATTCTTTAATCCAGCAGGAAGTGTAAAGGATCGTATCGCAAAGAAAATGATTGAGGATGCTGAAAAAGCAGGGAAAATTAAACCGGGAGCTACATTGATTGAGCTAACAAGTGGAAATACAGGTATTGGTATTGCGTCTGTTGCAGCGGCTAAGGGATATAAGGCTATTATGACAATGCCTGAAACAATGAGTGTAGAGCGTCGTAACCTATTGAAGGCGTATGGCGCTAAAGTTGTTTTAACAGATGGAAAGACTGGTATGAAGGGGGCTATCGCAAAAGCAAAGGAATTGGCAGCCACTATACCAAATAGCTTTATTCCAAGTCAATTTGAAAATCCATCAAACCCTCAGGCTCATTATGAATCAACAGGTCCAGAAATTTGGAAAGATACAGAAGGGAAAGTTGATATTTTTGTTGCCGGTGTTGGAACAGGTGGTACTGTAAGTGGTACAGGTAAATATTTGAAGGATCAAAATCCAAATGTGAAAGTGATTGCGGTTGAACCTGCAACAAGTCCAGTACTTTCACAAGGTTATGCAGGTCCTCATGGTATTCAAGGTATTGGTGCTGGCTTTGTTCCAAACACTTTGGATACAAGTGTATACGATGAAGTATTTACAGTCACAAATGAACAAGCTTATGAAACAGGTCGTTTGATTGCACATAATGAAGGTATGTTAGTAGGTATTTCAAGTGGTGCTGCTACATATGCCGCTATTCAAATCGCAAAACGTCCCGAAAACAAAGGGAAAACAATCGTCGTATTATTACCAGATACAGGTGAGCGTTATTTATCTACTCCAATGTTTGCGGAATAATAAAAAATACGAAGTAAAAAATTACTTCGTAAAAGTCTTGGCATAGCCATGATTTTCTCTAGAACCCGTACCAATGGGTTCTTTTATTTTTCCAATTTCTTCGATTTCAAATGGCGTCAATTGATATACATAGTTTAGCCAGTTTCGATACAGAAGATTGGCATGGCTTCTCCATTTTAAGATTGGTTCTTTTTCTGGATCATCATCGGGAAAATAGTTAAATGGAATATGGATGGGTTTATTGGCTTTTAAATCTCTAAAATACTCATCTTTTAATGTTTCTTTTCCATATTCTAAATGACCTAAAATAAATATTTGACGATAGTCCTTTGTGACAATGATGTTTGAACCAATTTCATCATTTTTAGATAGAATAGATAAGCATTTCACTTTTTTGACGGCTTCTTCATCAATTGCCGTATGTCTTGAATGCGGCGTATAGTGGATTTCATCAAAGCCATTGGTTAAAAAGTCGTATTCATCGACTAATTGTTCTGGGAAGATGCCGAATACTTTTTCTGGCAAGATATGCTTTTGAACTCCATAATGATAATAAAGTCCGGCTTGTGCTCCCCAACAAATATGTAATGTGGAATAGACATGCGTTTTAGACCATTCCATGATTTCTTCAAGTTCATTCCAATAATCGACGTCTTCATATTCTAGATGTTCTACAGGAGCTCCTGTAATGATCATTCCATCATAATAATTATCTTTTAACTTTTCAAAGTATGTATAGAATTTGACTAAATGATCTTGGCTTGTATTTTTAGAAACATGGTTTTTTACCATCATAAAATCTATGTCGACCTGTAATGCACTCTTTGAAATTAATCGTAAAATCTGAGTTTCTGTTTCTATTTTTTTAGGCATTAGATTTAAAATCACGATTTTTAATGGTCGAATTCTTTGTCTATGTGCACTTTTATCTTCAATCGCAAAGATTTTTTCACTTTCTAATATGTCTTTTGCGGGCAATGCATCGGGTATGTTGATTGGCATAAATAAACAACTCCTTTTTTTGTATACACTTTATTATACGCGAAAAAAAACAGAATGGAAATTTTCCATTCTGTAAAAGACTATGCTTTCATGGCGTCTAGAGCTTGTTGTAAATCGTCGATGATGTCTTGTGCATCTTCAAGACCTACAGAGAAACGAATTAAGTCTGGAGCAACACCGGCTTCTTTTAATTGTTCTTCACTCATTTGACGGTGCGTATGACTTGCTGGGTGTAATAGACAAGTTTTGGCGTCTGCAACATGGGTTACAATAGAAGCAAGTTTTAAGCTGTCCATGAACTTTTCAGTTTGATCGCGATCGGCTTTTAATCCAAATGACAATACACCACAAGTTCCATTTGGACAATATTTTTTAGCTAATTCATGATGAGGATCACTTTCAAGATCTGCGTATTTAACCCATGCAACATCTTCATTGGCTTCTAAGTATTTAGCTACAGCTAGTGCATTTGCACAATGTGCTTTCATACGAACAGCTAATGATTCTAATCCTAGATTTAAGTAATATGCATTTTGAGGTGCTTGGATTGATCCTAAATCACGCATCAATTGGCTTGTAGCTTTTGTGATATAAGCTAATTTACCAAATTTTTCAGCATAGACAATACCATGATACGATTCATCGGGTGTAGTTAGTCCTGGATATTTTTCTGCATGTTCTAGCCAGTTGAAGTTACCACTATCTACAATGGCTCCACCTACACAAGATGCATGTCCATCCATATATTTTGTGGTAGAGTGAGTAACAATATCAGCTCCCCATTGGATTGGTTGACACATAATTGGTGTAGCGAATGTGTTGTCAATGATTAATGGAACTCCGTTCGCATGAGCAACTTTTGCGAATTTTTCAATATCGAAAATACGTACAGTTGGATTTGTGATAGTTTCTCCAAAGACACATTTTGTGTTTGGCTTGAATTCTTTTTGAAGATCTTCTTCACTGATTTCTGGGTCAACAAATGTACAGTCAATACCCATTTTCTTCATTGTTACGCCAAATAGGTTGTAAGTTCCACCATAGATGGCACTAGAAGCAATTAAGTGATCTCCAGCTTCACAAATGTTGAATACCGCAAAGAAGTTGGCAGCTTGTCCACTTGACGTTAGCATAGCAGCAATACCACCTTCTAAAGCAGCAATCTTACTTGCGACAATATCGTTTGTTGGGTTTTGAAGGCGTGAATAGAAATATCCACTGTCTTCTAAATCGAATAATCTTCCCATTTGAAGACTTGAATCATATTTAAAAGTTGTACTTTGATAAATTGGAACTTCTCTTGGCTCACCATTTTTTGGCTCGTATCCGGCATGTAAACATTTTGTTTCAGTTTTCATAATAAATTTACCTCATTTCCTATCCATTATTGTAATATTATCTTTAAAAAAAGTAAAAGAAAAGCTTAGATTATATAATCAAAGCTTTGTTCACGATTTAAAATGTCTTGTAGTGAGATTCCTTTTAAATAGGTTTCAATCACTTGATTTAATCCTTCATAAATATAAAGTGTAGTACAATCTTCTTTTCTTGGACATACATTTACTTCTGAGTCTAAGCAGGCAACACAAGACAAATTACCTTCGGTTGCGACTAATACGTCATATACAAGGATTTGGTCTGGATTTTTTGCAAGCTTATATCCCCCTTGAAAACCACGGTTGGATTGAACCATTCCACTTTTTGTAAGAATTGGAACGATTTGTTCTAAATATTTTTTTGAGATATTTTGTCTGGCGGCAATATCCTTTAGCGTTATAAAGCCTGAATCATTATGTTGAGCTAAATCTATAAGTAAGCGAAGGGCATAGCGTCCTTTAGTTGATATTTTCATTTCACATTCCCCTTTTCTTTCTATTATAATAATATATATTTAGTAGGTTTTCTAGCAAAGAGGTAAAAAATGGTTAAAATTGTCGTTTTTGATTTAGACGGAACACTATATGATTCACATAAACATATTGATAAAGATACAGTTCATAAAATAATTGAACTTGAACAAAAAGGTATTGTAGTTGGGATTGTGACTGGAAGGTTTTATGAAGAGTTGGATGAAGTTATCGAAAAACTAAAACTAAGAGAACACAATGGTTTTGTGGCAAGTTCGAACGGTTTAGAAATACATGATTTTTTAGATGGGAAAATAAAGTGTTTTACGCGACTCTCAAAAGATGAAGTAAAAGAATTGATAGAAGAAGCAAAGAAACATCATATGATTAGTTATGTTTGGCAAAATGGTCGTTATTCGATGTTTGATATATCATTTATGAATGGATTAAAAAAGCTTGCTTCAGTAATTCCTTTTAATGTGCATTATATAAGAGCATTAAGAGAGACTGAATTTGAAAAGAGTATATCTTTAGAGGTACCTTTATATGACAAGGTGTGTTTTGCGGGACTTCCAATCTTGAAATTAAAAAAATCAATCTTAAAACAACATCCAGAATATCGGTTTTATGATGTTGGAAGACTTGGGACTGAATTATGCAAGAAGGATGTTGGGAAGCTTGAAGCTATTCAATTCATTTGTAGGAAGAAAAATACCTCCATAGATTGTGTAATGGCTTTTGGAGACAATGGAAATGATGTGGATCTACTGGCATCTTGTGGATATGGAGTTGCGATGAAAAATGGGAGTGCACAGGCAAAAAAAGCCGCTAAATATATTAGCGACTATACAAATAATGAGCAGGGTGTGCTTCGATTTATAAATTCGTTTTTTGGATGAAATATTGATCCAAAAAGATAAGAATTCCATTTAGTACAAGGAAGGATCCAGTTAAAGAGAAAATAAAGTCTAAGGATTGAATGGGTTTCATAAGTAATACAATTCCGACAACTAAGATAAAGATAGCTCCGGCAAGATTGACTTTCCATTGTTCAAAACCATTATCTTTTAAGAGTAATACTTTTTGAAAATGAGATAGGGAATTAATAATCAATAGAATTCCTACAAGCATAGGTAAAATACTAATGAATTTTCTTGGTTCAAAACTCATATATAGGCCTACAGACAATAGGAATATGCCTAATACAAGAGTTGTTAGTGTTGTACTATTTCTTTTCTTGAAATATGTATACAGAAATAGAATCGCAATGACTAAAAAGATACATCCAATAACTCGCGTAATTGTTGTTAATATGGAGACGTTAAATATGCATAAGACTAAGCCAGATAAAATGCATAGGATTGCCGATGAGACGGCTTCTGTTTTTGTTTCTTTCATATAATCACAACCTTTCACAATTATTATACTCTGTTGTATACTTATTTTAAGAGGTGATGAACGTGAAAGTTGCAGTTTTGTTAGAAAATGGATTTGAAGAATTAGAAACTATGGGTCCAATTGCCTTACTTAGACGTGGTGGACTTGATGTGGATATGATTGGTGTCAACAATGAGGAACAGGTTACAGGTCGTTTTGGCGTAACCTATTCGAGTGTGTTTCCAATGAACACATATGACTTTAGCGATGTGGATTGTTTAGTTTTACCTGGTGGTCCACATTATCAAAAGCTAGAAAAGAATGAAGAAGTATTAAAATTAGCTCATGAGTTTGCCGAAAATAAAGTATTGGCAGCTATTTGTGCTTCTCCAACAATCTTAGGTCATGAGGGTATCTTAAAAGGTAAGAAATATACTTGTTTTAAAGATATGGATGAAGATTTTGGTGGTGAATATCAATATGCTTATGCCGTTACAGACGGAAACATCATTACGGGTGTAAGTGCGGCAGCAAGTATTGAGTTTGCGTTTGCGATTCTAGAAAAGCTTTGTGGTAAAGAACATACAGAAAAAGTAAAAGCATCAATTTATTATGATGCGAAGCATTAAAAAAATTGTCATCGTGAATGATGACAATTTTTATTTTATTCCTCTTCGTTTAACAAATGGAATTTTTCAAAGATATAGAATAGTAAGGACATGATCATTCCGGTGATACAAGCAAGTACCATTCCTGATAAGGAAATATTTCCTAAGTGAATTGTTACTCCGCTAAGTCCAACAACGAACACAACGGATGTTAAAATCATGTTTACGCTTTTTCCATAATCGACTTTTTGGTCGACTAGAATTCTTAATCCACTTGTACCAATCATACCGTATAGTAAGAAACTGATTCCACCGATAACTGGATTTGGAATTGTTTGAATCAATGCAGATAATGGACCAATGAATGAACAGATGATGGATAGGATGGCAGCTCCAGCAATAACTTGTACGCTGTATACGCCAGTAATCGCCATAACTCCAATGTTTTCTCCGTAAGTTGTAGTTGGAACAGATCCAATTAAACCTGAAATCATTGTTGAGAAGTTATCTGCAAATAAAGAGCGGTGTAGTCCTGGATCTTCGATTAAGTTTCTTCCTACAACTTCTCCTGTAACGATTTGGTGACCAATGTGTTCCGATGCGATAACTAATAATACAGGAAGCATCATTAGAATGGCATCCATACTGAATTTTGGTGCTTGGAAGTTTGGAATTGAGATAAAGCTTGCCTGAAGGACTGGAGTAAAGTCAACAATACCTACAGCAACAGCAGTTAAATATCCTGTAACTACGGCAATTAAGATTGGGATAACGCTTAAGAATTTTTTGAAGCATACACTTCCAATCACAGCCATACCTAGTGTAACCGCAAAAACAATCACGTTTTTAGGGTCAATGTTATCACCTAGAATTCCAGCTGTACTTGCAGCAGATGAAGATAATTCTAGACCAATTAATGCAACAACGGGTCCCATTGCGGCAGATGGTAGTACGATATCAATCCATTTTGTTCCAAATTTCTTGATAATCATTGCCAATAAACATCCGCAAAAACCAACCGCAACAAATCCACCACATGCGTATGGATATCCAAATTTTGCGATAATGATATTTGCGGGAGCAATGAAGGCGAAGCTACTTCCTAAATAGGCTGGTGCTTTTCCTTTTGTGATAAAAATAAACAACAATGTTCCGATACCATTCATGAATAGTACGATAGCTGGGTTAATACCGAATAAGAATGGTACTAATACACTGGCTCCAAACATTGCGAACATGTGTTGAATACTTAATGGTATCAGCAGATTTGCGGGTACTTTTTCTTCAACTTGAATAATTCGTTTTGCCATGAAAAATATTCTCCTCCTAAAATATACATTCACTTTTATACCACATTTTAATGGATTATGAAACTAATTTAGGCTATAATTATCAAGTAATGCGCCTGTAGCTCAACTGGATAGAGTATCAGATTCCGATTCTGGCGGTTGCAGGTTCGAGACCTGTCAGGCGCACCATTTAGGTGAAATATGGAAACAATACTTTTTGATTTAGATGATACATTAATTGAATCGATGCACGTATGGGAAGATGCCATCATTCATTTATTTAAAAAGATGGATTTGTATATGAGTATGGAAGAAGCACGTCGTATCTTTTTTACGATGAAGTTTTCGGAAGTATTAACATACATCAAAGAAAGATTTCATACTAAACAAGATGAGGCTTGGATGTTCAATGAAGTACATGAAGATATTTTAAATCAATATGCGTATCATATTGAGGCAAAGAAGGGTGCTTTGGATTATATAAAGAAGTGTGCTTCAGAAAAGAAAAAGATGGCTGTATTAACATCAAACACAAGGGTATTATCCGAAAAAGTATTAGATCGACTTGGTATGTTGGAATATATGGAGAATGTATATTCAGCAGATGAATTAAAGATGTCAAAAAGAGAAGTGGACATTTATGAGTATGTATTGAAGGATTTAAATACAACTGCAGAAAGTGCGATTGTATTTGAGGATTCGATGTATGCGATCAATACAGCTCAATCATTAAATATTGAGTGTATTGGTTTAGTAAATCCAAACAATCAAAAGGTGTTTGAAAAAAACCATGTAAAAACAATCGTTGATTTTACAGAATTGTGTTAAAATCATGATATGTCCCAGTAGCTCAGTTGGATAGAGCATTCGCCTCCTAAGGGTCAGGTGGAGCAATCCCCTTTTGGAAGCGATTTATGAAATAAATTTGAAAATTGCTCCATTATAATTAAATAAGTCTCAGTACCTCAGTAGGATAGAGGGTTCGCCTCCTAAGCAGGAGGTCAAATTCCTAAGCAAGAGGCGGTCTTTTGTAGTAAAATATTGATAAATGCGGATATAGCTCAGCTGGATAGAGCGACGCTCTCCTAAAGCGTAGGCCTGGCGTTCGAATCGCCATATTCGCACCATTTTGCCTTTATTTAAGCGGATTTTCCGCTTTTTTGTTTATTTTTTTTAGATTAGAAATGTGTATCTTTTACATGAAAACTCAACTCCTTTTTCTTTCACAAAATCAGATATATAGATTGGTTCGGATGCTCTTATTGAATCCGAACTTTTTAGTGCCATTTTTGGGGTCATCTAATGAGTTTCTAATAGCCTGCTAATAGGACCCTGTGGCACAGGACGTATCAAACGATACGTCACGTGCTAATAAACATCATTTAATCACCGCTCAAAGTGGCTATTAGAAGCTGTAATAAATCAGGATCTTGCTTGATTTTTTCAAGTACTTTATCTATGTCGACTTTCTTATTTGCCTGTGGAACATCAACATAGTTTTCTATATGTTGTTTGTAAAAACTGTCCTCAAATTTTTGTGCGTTTACTCTTCGGTCTTCATCTAAGATGTGACTATATAGATCCATGACCATATCTGCTTGAGAATGCCCAGTATCTCCTTGGGTTGCTTTTATATCGCCATTGTTTAATTTCAATTTATAGGTTGTACTAGTATGACGCAAAGAATGAAAGACAACGTGGGGAAGCCCAGCTTCTTTCTCTAATTTTGAAAGGCCTTTACGAATAATGCTTCCATCACATGGAATGCCATTTGGTTGACATATTACAAGATTATAATCATGATAGTCATCTCCATAGGCTTCCTTATATTTACTTTGATCTTCTTTCCATTGTTTCAAGAAACAAGCTAATGTATTTGGTAGCCATATTTTTCGTACACTACTATCTGTTTTAGGAGTTTTTAATATCAGTCTTGTCGCATTTTTCCTTTTTTCAAATTGAGGAAAGATGAATAGTACATCTTTGTTGTTCAATTTTTCAATGGCATCCATACGGGCGCGTTCTAATTGTTGTTTTATATAAATGTGTGTATCACCACACGCAAAATCATCTTCACTGATATGCACATTATCCCAAGTCAGACCGAGCACTTCACCAATTCTTAAAGAACAGGCAAATGCGAGTTGGATGGCAATCGATAGTTTTGGATCTTCGCAAACTTCAAGTGCTTTGGCAATTTGATTGGCTGTCCATATTTCTCGCTTTTCATAATCATGCTTGGGCGTATCCACTTTTAAAAATGGATTATTGGAAATGTATTCCCATTTTACCGCAACATTAAATGTACATCGTAAAACTCTATGAACTTCTGTAACAACACGAGTGGATACTTTTCCTGTTTTCTTTGTATTTTCACTTTCTTTTAGATTTGCATAATATTGCTCAATGGTTATTGGACGAATTTCATCTAGTTTGCAATGCCCTAAATATGGAGAAATATATGTTGTAAATAAGGCCGTATTCTTTTCCATAGTAGATATTGACCATTTATTGCATCCATATAGATCCACGTATGTTGTCCAGAATTCATTTAAAGTCGTAGTACTTGGTGCAATAAAGGTTCGATTGGCTTGTTGTAATTCAACTTCTGCCTTACGTTTTCTAGCTTCCCGTAATGTTCTAAAGGACTCCCATTTTTGTTTTTGCTTTCCATATTTATCCGTATAATAATAAACTACATTGTATTTATCCTTACGTTTTTGTATGGATGCCATTTTATTCACCACTTTCAATTTCTAATAGTTTCATCAATAATTTCTTACGAATATTTTTATCTTCACCAAGTTGTTTTACTAAATCCTCAGCATCTTTTTTATCCTTATCAGGCAATTCTTTTTTCATGGATTTCGTAAATTCTTTGTTTATCTTTACAGCTTTTTCTTTTGCGGTTAATCCAATCTGGTTGAAAGAAATATCATTATGTTCATAATAATAAATGTCACGATAACTTCTTCCATCTATGGCCACTTTATTAGAAAATGCTTTTAAACCCATTAAAGTATGTCTTGGTAATTTTAATTTATCCGTTGTTAGGCGCATATGTTTCAACATAAGTCGATCATCATAGGGGGCAATGCCATGTGTAGTAAACATAAGTGATTCAGGATTTGTATCAAAATGATAAATTGAATTGCAGCGTTTTTTCCATTGAGATAATAATTCATATAAAGCATCTGGAATGTGAATAAGTTCTTGTTTCTCTTTATAATAATGTACATTCACTGTTCGAGTTGATGGTTCATTTGAATATTCTTGAATGATTTGTTGTTTTGGAATCAAATCAACAGAAGATCTTGCCAATCTTCGTAGACTTTTGTTTGAACGAATATAGGCACCATCTTTACCTTTATAAAAATCTGACCAGGAAAGTCCTACTACATCAAAAACATTTAAGCCTGTCGCAAATATAATTTGCATGATGACATATAGTTTTTCTTCTTTACATCCTTCAAAAATCTGAAGCATGGTTTCATATGTCCAATCCACTGATTTCTTTTCTTTTTTGTGTGTAGATGGATTTGTGATATGAATACCAATAAAAGGATTGGAATCCATAATACCTAATTGAATCGCATGATCACATGTTTCCGATAATAGTAATTTACATGACCGTATTGTTTTGGTAGATAACCCTTTTTTGAATCTCACACTTTGAGTTGCACCTATTTTTTCAATTAAACTTTGCGCGTAATCTACATTGATTTCTGAAACATGGGTTGTTTCAAGATGAATTAGTAAATACGTTTCAAAATTTTTAGTTGCTTCTCTATGCTTATGAATATGTTCAACAAAGTATGGATCATTTAGCCAATCTTTCATTACATCTACAAACAAACTATTCGGTGAAAACATACATGTTTCACCATCTAATAATTCTTTTCGTTTAGCTGCATCTTCATAATTATCAAATATTTCTTTGATTGACTTTATTTCCTTTGTAGGTGTGACTACTTCGTAAGTAATTTGATATTTCTTTCCCAATTTTAAAATTACAGCCATCCCTCATTCCTCCTTTATTGTTGACTGTCAAACCATTGATCAAAGGATTCCTTGTTAATACGAAGTAATTTTCCAACACGAATTACTTTAAACAAACCTTTTCTTGTTAAGTCATAGGCTGCTGTTCTTCCAATACCAAGTATTTCCATGATTTCAGCAACGGTATACGTCTTCTTTTCGCATATAACAGGTTTCATCGCTTTGTTCCTCCTTACTATAAAATTTTTAAAACAGTAATTCTCACCTACAAATTAAAAGGAAGCAGCTGGGAAAGGACTGCTTCCATAAGGAAAGGGAACATAACCAAAGCTACTTTCTTTGGTTATGTAAACGTAGATCCAAACTGATTTTGATCTTTCGATCGATTGCCAACATATCGAGTCTACTCACAGTAGCTATTTTCTTTAACAATCTACTTTTATCAATGACACGAATCTGTTCACACATGACCATAGATTTATATTTCAATCCAATACCCTCCGGTAAAAGATGATGTGTTGGTAAATGATGTTTTGTATAAATCTTGGAAGATAAACAAGCCACAATAGTTGTTGGACTATATTTATTACCCCGATTATTTTGAATAATTACAACAGGTCGTACTTTACCTTGTTCTGATCCAGATGCATCACTTAAATCTGCTAAATAAACTTCTCCTCTTTTGACTTTCATTTTGATTCACTCCTTATGTAAAACCGGGAGCAAGTCCCGGTTGATGTTTAAAAATAAAATATTTATCGTGTTTTCTATTTATCACCTGATTACCCGAAAACAAAGGAATCCTATTAGACAAGATAGTTGCTAATTATCTTTCATTGGTATCGCACCAACCCATATTACGCTTGAGCCTGTCGCTAGAAGTATCATTATCTTATATATTGTCATGGCACAATCAGCAAAATTGTTTATCAATCTAAAGTATCACCGCTCGTTAAAAAAACATCATCGCGCAGTAGTGAAATAGCTCAAATATATAAGTGTTGTATCTAATAGTTGTTATGTTGTTTTCAAAGAGCTACTAGGAAGATTACATATCTCCCTTCACTAGATAGTCCTTGAAATCGTGAATTATTAGCCTCTCTTTTTGCATTTTTTTGAGAATTTTTCGATTCTTTTATAAACTGCGTTATTTGTCATATGTAAATCTTCAGCAATTTCCCACACACAATACTTGTTTTTCAACATTACAATAATTTTCTGCATGACAGGATCACACGTTTTTAAATGCTTATAAACAACGGCATCATTAACTCCATTCAGTACATCTTCCCATGTATATTCACTTATATAATCTTCAGAAGGTTCATTTAGAAAGAATTTCACCTCAGTTGGTGATTCGTTACGGTGAAAACTGCGATTTTTATTGAAATCAAAATCATCTAGTTCACGAAGATATCGTATCTTCCATTCAGGAAATCCTAATAATCGTAGTAAGTTTTCTTCTTTTTCTTTTGCTTCTAAATACTTTTTCTTTTCATAACCATAGTTATACATTTAATTATTCCTCCTTTTGTGAAGGAGAAACAATTTCCCCTTCACTTGAAAGTCCACAAAAAAGGCATTTTTTAGCCTTGAAAGGGATAAAAAAAACAGATCAACTGTCTGAAACAGAGATCTGTACCAATTCGTTGTATTCTAAAAATCTATTCTCTTTTCAAAAACGAAAAGAGTTAGGAGGACTTCGATTTCTTTGCATTAATATTATTAGAACATGTGAAAGTTAGTTCATCAATAACTAAGATGAAATAAATGAAAAATAAAAAAAAATCACTAAAATGTGATATTTATATTTATGTTTATATCTATTTCCTCTATAATTAGAAATAAAGAAAGAGGTCAAATCATATGGAAATTAGTTATAATCGATTGTTTAAATTATTAATTGATAAAGGTATGAAAAAAACTGAACTAGCAAAAGTAGCAGGATTAACTCCTGGTACACTTGCAAAGCTTTCAAAGAACCAAACAGTTTCAATGGATTCTTTAATAAAAATATGTACAACATTAAATTGTAGTTTTGATGATATTGTAGAGATAGTGAGGAAGCAATAATGATAATTTTACCAAAATCGAATGATACGGATTTAAGACAACTACTATACGATGTTCAGGAAGGAAAAATACAATTGCCTGAATTTCAAAGAGACTGGACTTGGGATGATAATCGAATTCGAGGAATAATTGCAAGTTTATCTCAAGGCTATCCTATGGGAGCTGTTATGCAATTGCAATATGGAAATCCTGATATTAAATTCAAATATCGTACTATTACTGGTGTTGAAAATAAAAATGTTACTCCAGAATATTTAGTATTAGATGGCCAACAAAGATTAACGTCAATTTATCAGTCAACATATAGTAATCAGGTCGTTGCCACAAAAACAGATAAAGGTAAGTCTATAAAAAGATTTTATTATTTGGATATGAACAAATGTTTAGATGATAATGAGGATCGGCTAGATGCTGTTATCAGTGTTCCCGAAGATAGAAAAATCAAGGCTAATTTTGATCGCGATATTATTATGGATTTGTCCACTAGAGAATTTGAATATCAGTTAAAGATGTTTCCAATAAATATTATTTATGATAACACGCGATTAATGCAGTGGAACTTTGGATACATGATGTATTATGAAAATGACAAGGTTGCTTGCGATTTATTAAACAGATTTCAAAAAGAAGTTGTTGAAACCATTCTACAGTATAAATTGCCAGTAATTACTCTAGATAAATCCACTCCACGAGAAGCTGTATGTAAAGTTTTTGAAAATGTAAATACAGGTGGAGTTCCATTAACCGTATTTGAATTGGTTACAGCAACTTATGCTACTAATGAGTTCGATTTAAGAAAAGATTGGGAAAAATGTAAAAAAATAATCAGGGCTGAAAATGAAATGTTAAGAACTGATTTGTTAGATGGAATTGATGAAATTAATTTTTTAACTTCAGTTACTTTATATACTTCTTATAAGAACAAAATAGCGGGAAAAAGCGGAACAGTTTCTTGTAAGAAAAAAGATGTTTTAAATTTACCTTATGAATCTTATTTAGAAAATAGAGATGCAGTGCTTGAGGGATATAAAATAGCAAGAGAATTTTTACTTCAAAATGAATATGTATTTAGGCAAAGGGATTTGCCTTATACAACTCAATTAATTCCACTTTCTGCAACTTGCGCATATTTAGGAAAGAAAACGTGTAATGAACCCAATACCAAAAAGATTTTAGAGCGATGGTATTGGTGTGGTATTCTTGGAGAAATGTATGGAGGTGCAAATGAAACTAGGTATGCAAATGACATCGAAGATATCATTGATGAAGTGTATAAACGTCCTAGCCAAATGAGAACAGTTAATAGTGCCTTCTTTTCAGCAACACGTTTATTGACATTACAAACACGTTTAAGTGCAGCTTATAAAGGAATTATGGCTCTATTATACAAAGCGGATTGCAGAGATTTCATGGATAATTCGAAAATGAATTTGGTAAACAGTGTCATTCTTTCACCTGATATCCATCATATTTTTCCAGAAGCATATTGTCAAAAAGTTGGAATTAAGCGTCAAAAATATAATTCTATCGTAAATAAAACTCCTATTTTACCACCAACAAATAGATCAATTGGAGGAGATTCTCCAAGTAAATATACGCAAACTATATTAAATAAAGTTAATGGATTAACGGAAAATGAATTAAAAGATAGAATTGAATCACATATGATTAATTTTGAATATTTAAAGCAGGACGATTTTGATAACTACTTTATTGACAGAGCAAAAAAATTATTGAATCTAATTGAAAATGCAATGGGAAAAAATGTATCAGATAGAGGATCTGAAGATACAATTGAGCAATTTGGAAAGTCACTAATTTGAATTGATTAATTTCAAATAATAATACTTAAAAAAAATAAGGAGATATGCTATATGAATAAACAACAATTAGCAAAAAAAATATGGGAATCAGCTAATAAAATGAGATCCAAGATTGAAGCGAGTGAATATAAAGATTATATTCTAGGCTTTATCTTTTATAAATTTTTGTCAGATCGAGAAGAAGACTTTTTATTAAAGAATGATTTTACCGAAGAAGATATTAAATCAGTAAATGAAGAAGATGCAGAAATCGTTGAATTTGTGCAAAGTGGTTTAGGATATTTTATTTCTTATGAAAATTTGTTTTCAACATGGATTAGTGAAGGACATGATTTTGATATTGCGAATGTCCGTGATGCTTTGTCTGCATTTAGCCGTTTGATTGGTACAAATTATAAACGTGTATTTGATGGAATATTCCAAACATTAGAAACTGGACTAAGTAACTTAGGTTCGACTGCTAAAGAACAAAGTAAAGCTGTTCGAGATTTATTGTATTTAATCAAAGATATTCCTATGGATGATAAACAAGATTATGATGTTTTAGGATTTATCTATGAATATTTAATATCTAATTTTGCAGCAAATGCAGGAAAAAAAGCTGGAGAATTCTATACTCCACATGAAGTTTCTTTACTAATGTCAGAAATTATTGCTGAACATTTAAAAGATAGAACTGAGATTAAAATCTATGATCCATGTTCAGGTTCAGGTTCTTTATTAATCAATATTGGTAAGAGTGTTTCAAAACACATGGATAGTAAAGATAACATTAAATATTATGCGCAAGAATTAAAGAAAAATACATATAATTTAACGCGTATGAATTTAGTAATGCGTGGAATCTTACCAGATAATATTAAAGTGCGTAACGGAGACACATTAGAAGAAGATTGGCCTGATTTTGAAGATTCTGATCCAATTGGAACATATGAACCACTATATGTAGATGCAGTAACATCTAATCCACCATATTCTCAAAAATGGGATCCAACTGATAAAGGAAACGACCCTAGATACGCTGATTATGGTACGGCACCAAAAGGAAAGGCAGATTATGCTTTTTTATTACATGACTTATATCATATTAAACCAGACGGAATTATGACAATTGTATTACCACATGGTGTTTTATTTCGTGGAGGAGAAGAAGGTACAATTCGTAAAAATTTAATCGAAAAAAATAAGATTGATACCATTATTGGCTTACCATCTAATATTTTCTTTGGAACAGGTATTCCAACTATTATCATGGTTTTAAAACAAAAGAGAAATAACACGGATACGTTAATTATTGATGCTTCTAAAGGATTTGTTAAAGAAGGAAAAAACAATAAACTAAGAGCTTGTGATATTCGTAAAATTACAGATGCAATTAAAAATAGAAAAGATATTGATAAATATTGTAAAGTTGTAAGTCGTGATGAAATTCGTGCTAATGATTACAATTTAAATATTCCAAGATATGTTGACTCATCAGAAAAAAAAGAATCTTATGATATTTATGCATCAATGTTCGGTGGAATTCCTAACTCTGAAATAAATGAACATGAGGAATTTTGGAATGCATTCCCATCATTAAAAGATGAATTGTTCCAATCTAATAATGAGTCATATAGCACATTAAAATCAGGCAATGTTAGAAATATCATTAAAAATAATCAAGATGTTCAAAATTTCATGAATAAATATCAAAATGCTTTTAATGGTTTTGAAGGTTATTTAAAAACTTTATTAATTGATGATGCTGATAACTTAAACATTGCTAAAACAGAAGAAGTAATTAGTAATGAAATTTTTAATAGACTAAAGAATATCCCTTTAATTAATCAATATGAGGCCTACCAATATTTAAATGATGAATGGAATACGATTTCTGGAGATATTGAAATTATTCAAACTGAAGGAATAGACGCTGCTAAAGTTGTTGATCCTAATATGGTCATCAAAAAGAAAAAAGAGAAAGAAGTAGAAGTTCAGGAAGGGTGGATTGGACATCTCTTACCATTTGATCTTATTCAAAGCAAGTATTTAATGGATAAAAAAAGAGAATTAATAGATAAAGAAAATCAAATGTCCGAAATTGATTCTGAAATTAATGATATTATCGAAAATCTTACAGATGAAGAAAAAGAAATGGATTTCTATGACGATGAGGTCAATAAAATTGTTGATAAACTAATAAAGCAATATATCAAAGATACTGATGTAGAGTTAGAAACAAGAGAAAAATTAAAAAATTATAACTCTTTAGTTACTAAGAAAAAAGAATTGAATAAAGTATTAAAATCAGAAATTGCCGAAATGGAATTAAATACAAAATCCACAATTGAAAATCTAACTTATGACCAAATTTGTGATTCATTAAATTCAAAATGGATTGAACCACTAATGCAAAGTATTAATAGTTTGCCTATTAAATTATTAAATGATTTTGAATCTAAAATTGAATTACTAGCCAAGAAATATGAAACTACTTATTCAGATTTAGAAGAAGAAATTTCAAAAACAGAAAAATCTTTAATTTCGATGTTAAATGATTTAGAAGGAAATGATTATGACATGCTTGGTTTAGATGAATTCAAAATGCTATTAGGAGGAAAATAATATGGAAAATAATAAAATTCCTAATATCAGATTTAAAGGTTTTACTGACCCTTGGGAACAGCGTAAGTTGGGAGACATTGTACCGATTACAATGGGGCAATCTCCTGATGGAAGCACATATTCAGATAAGCCAAGTGATTATATTCTTGTTCAAGGGAATGCGGATTTACAAAATGGATGGGTTACTCCAAGAATATGGACCACTCAAATTACTAAAAAAGCTGACGCTGGAGATTTGATTATGAGCGTACGAGCACCTGCCGGAGCAATGGGAAAAACTGCTTATAATGCAGTAATTGGGCGTGGTGTAGCAGCAATCAAAGGAAATGAATTCATTTATCAACTATTGGTGAAAATGGATAGTGATGGATACTGGAAAACATTATCATGTGGCTCAACATTTGAATCTTTGAATTCAAATAATATCAAAAATGCTGATGTACTTATTCCTAATACCGACGAGCAAGAGAAAATTGGAGACTATTTTGCAAACCTCGACAACCTCATCACCCTTCATCAGCGTAAGTATAATAAATTGTTAAATGTTAAGAAATCTATGCTAGAAAAAATGTTTCCAAAAAACGGAAGTAACATTCCGGAAATTCGATTCAAAGGATTTACTGACCCTTGGGAACAGCGTAAGTTTCAAGATGTTATTGAAGTTGCGTACCAAGGAATAAATACAACTGCTGATAAAGTTAAATATGTCAACGAAGGTGTTCCAATTTTGCAGGGAAAACATATTACTTCTGGAAAAATAGATTATAAGGACGTACGCTACCTTGATAAAGAAAAATATGAACCAATTTATTATCCTAAATATGTTCCACAGGCTAATGATATTCTATTGGCAAACATTGGCACGATTGGTCCCTCAGTAGTTATGGAACCTGGAGTTGAGCTACTAATTGCGTGGAATATTATGCTAATCCGTTTGAACGAAAGGGCAGATGTTAAATTTGTTAAAGTATTTTTAGATAAGCTTAACAATTGTAATTTCTATGAATCAATAATGAGAGGTAATGCAACCAAATTTATCAATAAAGAAGGAATTATGAATATTGAAATTCCATATCCTTCTGTTTGTGAACAACAAAAAATTGGAGCCTATTTTGCAAACCTCGACAACCTCATCACCCTTCATCAGCGTGAGTTCTAAATATAAATTATCAACTTAAATTTGCTAGAGAACGCATAACTATATCTACATCTTGATTTTCTAATTCTTGGATAATATGTAAATACGTTTTTTGAGTAGTAGTCATGCTTGCATGACCTAATCTTCTTGCAACACTAGCTATTGAAACACCAGCATATAATAAAAGTGAAGCATGTGTATGTCTTAATCCATGTATAGATATTGTTGGAATATCAGCTTTTTTACAAAGCCTAAATAAAATTCCATTAACGGTCGAATTATATATTTTATCGTTGTTTTTAACAAAAATAGGTTCATCGTTAGGCAAATCTTTCAATAATTGTGAAAATTGCATAACAGTTTTCCAATCTAATTGAACTTTTCTAACAGACGATTTGTTTTTTGTAGGTAGAAATCCTCCTTGACCTTTATAATCCCATGTTTTATTTATCGATACTATTTGCTTTGAAAAATCAAAATCTTCAGGAGTCAATGCTAAAGCTTCTGAAAATCTCATGCCGGTTTTTGCAACCAAAAGAATAAACCAATCCCAATTAACTGAGTCTTTTAAATCCAAGGATGTCAACAAATTATGAAGTTCAAATTGATTTAAATATTTCGGCTTTTTTTCACTAGGCGTTTTTCCTTTGATAATTGCTTTTCGAGTCGGATCTTTAGGAATTAATCCTTCATCAACAGCATCTAAAATGGATCCTTTTATCTGATGATGAAAGTCCATTGTAGTCTGTCTTTCATGATATTTAGCATAATCATTAATTAATTTTTGATATGAAATTCTATCCAAATCGCATAATTTCAAATTAGGCACTAATTTTTCTAACCAAGAAATTGCCATTTTATATTTTGACAATGTAATTGGACGTATAGCGCCTTCTTTATAAATACTTACCCATTCTTTATAGTATTCAACAAACAATTGATTATTATCCATAGTCCTTTTCCTTTCCACTCACGCTGATGAAGGGTGATAAGATTGTCGAGGTTGGCGAAATATTGACCAATGGTCTTTTGCTCTGCCATTGTTTTCGGCATCATCAGTTCCATATTCGCCATTTGTTTTCCTGACACCTCAACGAAAGTTGAGCCAGCTCCGACTGTTTCTCCGTACTGCTTTAATTCCTCTGTTCTTGAGAAAATAAAGTATGAATCTAATTCGCTCTTGTGCGGAACTATGGATTGAAAACCTTGATTAGTACAGCCTTTTTGGGTCAAAATAGCGGTTTTTCCTATTCCGGCACGGGAGGTAAACAACACAGTCCCAACAGGCAGCATTTTTGCTGAACTGTGATTATATCCTTCTTCAGTTATCTTTCGCTGGCTCGAAGTGAGATATATTTGCTCTGCAATTTCAGCAGGAGCATACCAATCAATATCACCATCCCAATAATCTGAAACGCCTGTACTCGGCGTTCCGCCACCAACTATATCAGCCAGTTCTCCGAGCTTACGCTGTTCCCAAGTTATATCTTTATGAGAAAAATTTATTATGTAAAAGACATGTCTCGCATAGTGACATTATCAACCTGATTGGGTAAAATAATCAAAGAGAATTTATTCTATTGGAGATGATAATTTGAAACGATTTAATGAAGGAGATACTGTTTATTTTGTTGCTTCTTCTGTCTTTGTAAGAAAAGCTAAGGTTGTTCGAAATGCTGGTGGATTTTGCACCATTATTTTTGATGGGAATGGCAATTGTGGTACTTCTGGTACTCGTGTTCGTGAATCTAAGTTGTATCGTACAGAAGAGGAAGCTAATGAAGTTGTTAAACTGCATAAGGAATCAAACAAGCGAAGATGATGAGTCTTCGCTTTTACTTTGGATTGGCAAATACGATACCACCATATCTTCTTCTAAGTTCTGATATTGTATAGGTGTTTGTTCGCCAGTCTGTTTTTGCTTCTTCAAACGTATTAGTTTTACCATCATAGTTTCCATCTTGAATGGTAACGTTTTCTCCATTAACTTTTAACACAATACCAACATGATTTTTCCCAATACCTGAAAAGACGGCTCCTGCTTTTGGTACATCTGCTCTTTCAAATTTATCACGATGTGCAGCAAGCAATTCATCGACACAATCCCATCCATTACCAGTAAAGCCTGGATCATAGCCGTATAATTCATAGAATCTACCCCATGCAAACCATGTGCATTGGCCATATAAACCAGATTTTGCATATGGATTTTTTGTTACCCATGCTTCTAAATTATTAAAGTTAGGATTTGTTCCACCACGAAATGTAATTCCTACATACCGCATAACATGATCTACATAGAGTGGATCACCATATCCACTTACATGAAGTTCTTGTTTCTTATTGTCTGAAAAGAGTTGTGCATTGTATTTGGAATATCCACCAAAATTAGTAAGTGCCCATTCTATATAGCCGTTTCCATAGTTATATCCTTGTAATGCTAAGTAGATATGTTCTGTATCCGATGGATCTTTTACATTGGCTTTTTTAATACAATCCGAAAATGTTTTAACACCGACTTCAATTGAATATTCAGCTTCTGTAATACCATTAGGAACTCTAGGATATTTTGTGTTGTATCCAGATTCACTAGCTTGCATTGGATCATTTCCTTTACCACCAGATTCTTGCATCATAATAGCTTGTATTAAAGAAACATAATCATCAATATCATTTTCTTTGGCATATTTACGAATGGTATCTTCATACGCAATGACTTCTTCACTTAAAGAAATGATTTCACTATTGGATCCACCATCTTGTGCTAGTACTCCAAATGTGCCAATAAACAAAATAAGCACAAGTAATAAGATGCTTCCTGTACCAAATGAAAAGAGTGCACCAATACTGGATACACTCTTCTTGATTACATTGTATGTTGTTTTAAAAGCTTTTGTTGTGTTTTGAATAACCGGTGTAGAAATAATCTTTTCACTTGTTTGTTTGACTTTAGAAGCATTTACTTTGTTTATTACAGTTTGTTTTGCTTTGGAAATATAAGATGCTTTTTGAGGATGAATCTCATTAAGATTTGTCAATGTATTTTGCTTCTTGATTTTATGTTCATTTCTTCTTTCTTTGATAAATTTTGTTGTACGATAACTCGATTCAACAAATGTTTGTTTTGCAGCTTTTTTTACTGAATTTGTAGCTTGTACATTTGCACTAGATGAAATACTCTCTTGGCGAGTATCCTTATCCGTATTACGAGTATGAATAGATTGTTTCTTAATGAAGTGTTTTATATTTGCCTTAGAATCCTTTGTTTTAATCATTTGTACTTTCTGTTTTGTCTTGATGTCTTTCAAATCAATCAACTCCTTTGTATGTAAAAAAGAGTAGGAATTTCTCCTACTCAGATTTATTGAATTTCTATAAATTCTGTTTGCACATCAGCTTTAATACCTTCAAACCACTGATCTAAGAAATAATCATTTCTTTTTGGAAATTCAGATAATAAATCATGTCCGCGTTTGATTTTAATTTCTTCAGAAAACGCAGTATTATCTTTCTCAAAGTATATATCACAATTTTCTAAATGAAATACAATAGCTCTTGTTAGCCATAAATCGTATTCTTGATCATTGATATTAACCATTTGATGCTCATTTACTAAAGTAATACTTTTTATGTTTTGATTAATTGAGGTATCAATTTGTTCTGTATTTTCAAAAACTGAATGAATTTCTGAATCATTTACTTCTTTAATGTTCCATAATGCAACATCATCCATTGAATCAAAATATTGAAATGCAGTCTGTTCATTCTTTAATTCAAATACTTTTTTACCAATGTATAATCCAACAATACCAGTAACAGTATTTGTGAATACAAATGGATCACATTTATATTTATTGAATTGTTTATCAATCATGTTTTTGAAGATCTCTTCATCTAAGCGTAAATCTTTCACTAAATCCATATTAATAACTCCATTTCAAAGGGCCATTAGCAATCAACCCATTTAATATCTTTTTCAACTTCATAAAAGGTTTTTCCATTAAAAATAGAAGCCTCTAAAAATGATTTAACTGGATAATTATCAGCATCACCATTCCAAGAGTATTCCTTACCACCTTCAACCATTTCATAAAGGAATAGTTTATAAATTCCATTTTCAGGTAATCCTTCTAGAAAATACTTTTTGTTATCGTAAATAAACCATAGTTCATCACCATACTGTATATGATCAACAAATTCATTAACATTACCATCTATCATATTTAGAACCACCTTCATTATTATGTTTTATATTTATCTAAACAGATTGTAGCATAGGCAAGATTTGAAAGCACTGAATTTAGAAATTGTCTGAATTATGCAAGCTTTTTATCACCAGGCTTTGTTGTATTTAAGTCATAAAGAAGTCCTTTTGGCATTTTATTTATGAATGGAACTATGGAACCACCATACTTGATTAATCCACAACCCGTTGGTGCATTTGTGATGTAACTCATTTGTTCTTCTGAAATGTTAAGTAGTTTGGCTAGATCTTCTCTATCATTGGCAGATTGGTTCAACATAACAATAAATTCAGAGTTCGACAACATGCTTGTACCTTGTTGAGAAGATAAAAGGTATTTTACGTTTTGGGTAATGCCTGTTGGATAGGCATCTCTTTTTCTGAATTGTCTCCATGCTGACGCAAAGAAAGTTGCACTTTCTTCATTTTCAAAAATAACATGAATCTCATCAATAAAGACATGGGTACGCTTGCCTTTACGCCAGTTTTCATTGACTCTATTAATAATCGCATCGGTAATCACAAGTAACCCCATTGTCTTTAATTGTTTTCCAAGATTAAAGATATTAAAAGAAAGAATTCTAGATTGGATATCGACATTGGTTTCATGGGCGAAGATGTTTAAAGATCCATTCGTAAATAATTCAAGTTTAATGGCTAGGGATTTGGCTTCTGGTTCTGTTTGTTCTAATAGCTTTTTGTAGAGATGCTTTAAAGTTGGAACAAGAGTCTCTTGATATACGAGGGCAACACAACGGTCAATGATAGAACGATCAATTGGAGATATACCACCATGATTGGAATCCAATTGTTCAAATAAAGACATAATGAATTGAGATTTATCCGCAATGGCATTACCACTGTCACCATAACCTTCGGACATATCCATGGCATTAATATAATCTTTACTGTTTGTACCAATGCGAATGATTTGTCCGCCTAGTGCTTTAATGATTGGATCATATTCACCTTCAGGATCAGCAATGATAATGTCATCATTGGTTGATAAAATTAAAAATTCTAGTTCTTCTTTTGTAAGGAAAGATTTACCAGCACCAGGAATTCCTAATACAAACGAGTTTGGATTTTGCAGTAAAGCTTTATTACAAAGTATTGGATTATTGGTAATGGCATTCTGTCCATACCAGATACCACCTTTTTGCATGATTTCATGTGCACGAAAAGGAATAAAAACAGCTGCACTTTCTGTAAGAAGAGTACGTGTAATATTCAACTTGTTTACCCCAATAGGAAGTACGGTTTGTAAACCATCCAGTTGTCTTTTTGAAAAGTATAATGTTTCAAGTTCACAAACATATTTACGAGCCACTGCCTTTAATGTTTCTGTGTCTTTATCCAGCTCTTCTAATGAATCAGCTAAATGTACGATTGTTATATTACAAAGCATCATTCTTTGATCACGTACAATTAAATCATCCAGGAATTCTTTACATTCTTTTCGTTGAAGTTCCATATCATAAGGGATAATGGCAGAAAAGTTATTGTTACGATTTTGTTTCATTTGCCAATCGGTAATGTTCTTTTCTACACCTAAAAACTTGTTTTCAACTTCTCGTACCGCTTCATCAGTAGGAATTGTAATGATGTCCATGGAATACATTAAGTTTCGGTTTAGATCACAAAGTTCGGAAACAAATTCATCTTTTAAGAAGCCTGGATAATTGTTGAGATATAAGACTCTTCCATACTTACCATCAAATTCAAAATATTTATTGTGGTATTTACACATTCTAGGAGTAATTAAATCTTTGAAGGAATGTCCTTTTTCAGCTAAATCATTGATGTTTAAATTAAATTCTTCGGTTTCATTACGATAAAAGTCATGCAGGATCTTTAATCGCTCTTCTGCATTGAGTTCAATACAAGAACTACCTAGTCTTGCAAATAATGTGGAGAACTCTGTGGTAATACGTGAAAAGGTGAATCTTGCTTCATCAATGGAATTCTTGAATACAGTCACGGTAATGTACTTTTCCTGAATAATATCATCACTTTCCGATAACTTATCCAAAAGCATGTTGTTGTATTCTTCTCTATATGGATCTAGTCCATCTTGTTTTAAAGGGATTAGGATATTCTTTTTGAACTTACGAATATCCACTTTTCGATTATTGATGGTAATCTTAGTCATTACAGAAGAATCAAAAGAATTTAATAGATCACTGTAACTTAGAAACAAGTTGTTTTTATCTTCACCAGAAGCAATCTTATAGTTGATATCTAAGAATCTGTAACTCTTTGTATATTTGTTTCCACAACGAAAAATACCATCCTTGTAGATGGTATCTACAGGAATGGTATCTTGAACATATTTAGGAATGTTTATTTTTTCTTTGTTTAGCTTTTTCAATCTTTCGTAACTTTTTATCATGAACTATAGACTCCTTTCGAGATTGATTAATGATTGAATTGAATATTTCTTCATATAAATCAAATGGTTTATTGATTAGATTGGTTGAAGATAAAAGAAATGAATACAGCGCCGTTTTCACAATATCTTCGGTATACATTCCCTGAAATCGAATAAAACCGAGTGCCGCAAATGGTGCAGCACCTAACATACATAGCCAGCTTGTCATTTCTGTACCTAATTTGTTATTGAATAGAAAATAAATACCTGTAGCTATGATACAGGCAATAATAGAAAATATACTTTGTCTTAAAGATAAACCAAAGAAGATACTTTCTGTATAATCGCGTATTTCCTTGTTGATCTTGATTTCAAAATTAGATTTCATCAATCAATTCCTCATGTGTAATGGTTAATGGACTCGATGTTGCGAATAATATATTTTCTACAGGAATAATGGTCTTTGTTCCCTTGTAATTGATGATTACTTTATATTCTGCATTTTCAATTTGATACATTAGTTTTTGGCTTAATGGTAAAGAAGCAGGTTCTACTATTTCAACCTGATCTCCATTTTTTAAGATAATTGTATTTGTGATATAGTCTTTCATTTTGTCTTCCTTTCTTGCCTGACAGGCATAAAAAAAAACAGAGCAATGTGCTCTGTAGGGCGTTATTAAAATGGTAATAAAAATGATGTTGTATGTTTTTGGATTTGTTCGAAAAATGAAGAAGGTTTGTAATCAATTAAGATAAGAATACAAGTATTGAGAATCCAAATAAAGCCTTTTTGCAAATTCTCATATTGAATATCAAATATCTTTGCATAATCGATTGCATCATAATCTGATAGTGTTGGCACGACTATTTCATTTTTTTGAATGAAAAGAAGTTTTGCAAGATGATGATACGTTAAACTCATAAATGTAGTATAGTCATAGTTCGAAACATCATTGTTAAAGCTTTCGTTAGATACAATTTGTTTGTAATGATAAAAGTCTTTTTCTAAAAGTTTTGATGATAAAAAACTTTGATCTGGTAATGATTTCAAGTGTCTGTATGACTGCATCATTGGATAATTAATAAATAATTTTCCTCTTTCATCCGACTGATTAAAATATCGAGTCATTTTTTGAATGGTATCAAAATGCTGATCAGGATGCTGCGGTTCAAAATCGAAAATCATAAATACATCCGTATATTTCAAATTGAAAATTTCTTTATTCGATTCTTCATAAGATTTTAGAAACAACAAAATGTCGAGTTCATCGTCTTCAAAATCTGCATAATCTTTTTCAAGGCGACTTGCCAGCATGTGTAAATTTGCTTCATAAGAATAAATCTTGTAGTTGTATGATGGATAACATTTTGATAACAACTGTTTTATAAAATGTGGTTCATCATTGGTTCCTTCTACTATGAATAGTACATTCTTAGTCTTCATCAAATTCACCATTCATATATAGCTTGCCTAGATTATGACCTTCTCGTAATTCTCTGTCGGTTGCTTTGCATAATGGTATTAATTTTCCACTTGTTGTTAATAGGAATAAAGCATCTGGGCGCATAATTTTATTGGTCATAAGATTCGTATTATGCGTTGTAAAAATAACAAGCGCATTCTGATATTTTTCTTTCATATACTGAACAATCTTTTCTGATAATTCAAAGTGGAAAAAGGCATCAAATTCATCAAAGTAAAGAATGGAACTTTCTTTATGTGGCATTAAGAAATGAATGTAGAAATTAAATAAAGATAAAGTACCACTGGATGCATTTTCTAAAAAGGATACTTTTCTGTTTTTAAACACAAAATAAAGCTCTTTTGTTCCATCAGGAAGTTTTTCCATGGTAAGTTTGCAATCAATTCCCATATAAACAAGAAAATTCTCTAATTCTTTCACATTCTTATCCAGCACATCCAACTCATTTTTTGTTAAACGAACAGCAGCTGTTGTTGGGGTAAATATTTGAGTGATTTTTGAACCGTAATTATAAATTTTATGAAAGATAGAATCTTTATCCACACTTCCATTATTTACACACCAGCGCAAAAAAGGTAATGATGAATTTGTACTGCTTTGGTAAATGGAATAAATATCATTGTTGTGGAAATAGTCAGAATCTACTGTTATAAACGTATTTTCTTTAAAATCATATTCATAAAGAACATGATTATTAACCGATAGTTTTTCACTTACAAGATTTACCATATCGGATTTTGAATATTCATAAACCGCTGTATCTTTCTTTTGGTTGAATAAAAATGTATAAGTAAATGTTGTAATATCTGAATCAGAATCTGCATTAGAAATAAAAGAATGCAAGGTGTTGATTTCAGGAGAAAATCCTAAAGTTGCTTTTAAATCACATAGTGCATAACCGAGATTTGTCTTACCACTACCATTTTTTCCATAAATAATCATCTTTCCGATTAAATCATTTGTAAGGCAGTCTTGTGAGAACTTATATCCATTTACATCTGAAAAATCAATTTCTAAATCATTTTTGAAATTTTTAAAATTATGAACCTTAAATTTTTGTAGCATTAAATATCACCTCAATTACATTATATCCGTAATTTTATTACGGTTCAATAATTACTGTAATTTTTTTACGGACGTTTTAAATAAATTGAAAGTACACCAATCATCAGTTATAATCCCATCATTTCTTTTACAATCCTGTCTGACATCTTGATTGTTCCTACAAGAACTAACATGTTAAAGATAAGTTCACCAATATAACTCCAAAGCATGGACACACTAGATGCTGTTGAATCTACCACTGGTGGACTTGATGCAAAGGCTGAAAAGATAATACATGCAAGTACAATAATTGCTCCTTCAAGACATACACCTGCATAGCTTTTTATAAATGTAAATGCAGTGTTTTGGGTGCTTTCTCCAGCAGCAGCCGCAAGTGGAATAGGGGAGATTGCGGTATACATATACATCTTAAAGAATCGACCATAGACTGTAAGGATCATAACGAAGCTTAAGATTGTTATGAATATAGATCCTAATAGTGTCACCGCCCATAGTGGAATAGATTCCAAAAAACCTGTATTGCTTACTGCATCAATGATTTCTTGTGTTAGTACTGTTTCAGATGATATTCCTAGTCCTGACGTTTCTGTAATGGAAGAAATAATACCTTGTACAATTTCAAAGATACCTGTCATGAGTTCCATTCCATACATAACTAATGCTCGTGCAACAATAAACCGAAGGAACAGTTTGAAGGCTTGTTCTGGTCTTTTCACATCTTGCCAGCTTGTACAGGTTTTGATTAATCCCCACACAAAGAAAAGGACTAAAAGTGCTAGTCCAATTGCTTGAAGGGCATCATGTACTTTTAGAATCACTTTCCATATATCTCCACCTTTAAATGTTTCTGGAGATTCTGTCAGTAATAACCATATCTCTGCCAGTTTACTGTTCCATGTATTTAAAGCACTTGTAAGGTTATCAATGATTCCATCCATATGATTAACCTACAATGATGTTCAGTATTTCTTTGGCAAAGGTAATCACGATTCCACCAGCAACTGTCATAAATCCATTTGCTCTTTGGCTTGGATCATGGCTTTTTAAAGATAAACCAACCTGTACAATTCCAAAGCCTAATAGAATCATTCCGATAGCTCGAATGAGTCCAAACATAAATTCACTGAAGTTATTGACTACAGTAACTGGATCATTGGCTGCATAGATAGGTGTTGTAAAGTTTGTGATAAGCATTAATGCCATGTAGGCAAAGAGTAGTGCTTTTCTAATTGTTTTTACTTTCTTCATTTTCTTCAATCTCCTTTAAATAATTTTCTGTTTCTTCTTCATCTAATAATTCGTATTCATTGTCTGTAAGAAGAATGTTTTGCCAGTCATCAATGAAATGATGTGCTTGACCATGAATATAAGGTTCACGTCCACCATCTAGTGTTTGTTTGATATTTGGATGTTTTAATAAGTCATATTTTTTATCTTTGACCGGTCGTTCTCCCTTAATAAAAAGAAGTCCATAATTGTTATCCAACAATCGAACTTCATCTGCGGTCAATAATTCTCTTCCAGTTTGCTGATAATTGGTGGAATAATTTCCACTATGGCCACTTGATTTGCCATACGTATTTGTATCCAATGTTTCTTTTCCAAGCAGTTCACTAATGTATTTATGTGTACTCTGTTCATTGCCACCAAGATAATACGTTTCATCACAATTACCTAAAATGGATTCCCAGCTATCTTTATATAATGCTTTAATTTGTGCTAGATTCTGCAAAATAATAGATACAAAGATTTGTCTTGAACGCATCGTTGAAAGTAACTTGTCAAATTCATCTGGTAGGGCAACATTGGCAAATTCATCCATTAAAAAATGTACTGGTATCGGTAATTCTCCACCATGTACATAATCGGCCTGATAGTACAACATTTGAAATAATTGGGTGTACAACATACCAACTACAAAATTAAATGTGGAATCATTATCTGGAATAATCGCAAATAATGCTGTTTTTCTTTCTCCAATTTGTTCCAGTTCCATTTCATCATACTTCGTAAGGGATGCAAGTTCTTCCAAATTAAAAGCAGCAAGTCTTACACCAACCGAAATCAATATGGATTTGGCGGTTTTACCTGCTGCCTGTTTATAAATTTTGTATTGTTTTAAAGCCAAAGAATTGGAATCAATCATTTCCAGTCTTTTAAATAACTCGTCCAATGGACTTTCATAATCTTCTTCATCTTCTTTAACTTCGGCATAATTTAGCATTTCCATGACCATTGTGAAGTTCTGTTCATCTTCTGGTGCATAGTGGTATAGGTATAACATCAATGCTTCAAGTAATGCTGTTTCACTTTTTTCCCAAAAGGGATCATTGGTAGAAGATCCTTTCGGTGTCGTATTACGGATCAGATTGGTAATTAATTTGAGTACATCCTTGTCACTTTGAATGTAATGAAATGGATTATATCCAAGTGACTTAGACATATCAATCAAATCAATGACTTTAATAACATAGCCGTTATCTTCTAATAAATGTCCAACGCTACGTATGATTTCACCTTTAGGATCTAATACGACAAAACTTGTATTACACTGCATGATATTTGGCTTGGCATAAAACCTTGTTTTACCAGCACCAGAGCCACCAATCACTACGGTATTCAAGTTTCGTCGATGCTTTTTCCCATCTAATCCCATTCGTACATTCTGAGAAAAGACTTTGTTGGTAAAGTAGACTTTATTGGCGTATTTCTTACATACAGTATTTGGATTGGCCCATTTTGCTGAACCATATTCTTCCGTTCGCCTATAGTTCTTAGCTGAAGATAAATACATCCCAATAGCTAATGCATACACAATCAGAAAGATACCAATTGTTTTTAATGTTAATTCTGTCCATTGAATAGAAAAGGGATGATCTAAAGCTTCACTCAGACATAGAATTGCATTGATTAATCCTTTATCCATATAAGGTGCAATCAACAAGGAAAACCATATTGTAGGTATCAGCAATAAACCTAAGAACACATATTCATCTTTTCGTTTGTATATAAATATCAGCTCCTTTCTCTATAAACAAAAAAGCAACCCAATTGGATTGCTTAAAATTCTGAATTTGTAGTCATAAATTCAATTAAATTTACGTGTTTTATGCCGTTTCTTTTTTGAAGTAAATAATCAGTAGTCATTACATATTTTGGATAATTATCTTTAATGGATTCTAATGATTTATACTCTCTGTCTTCTGTTTGTTTGCTTAGCGCAATGGTGTAAGCTACTTGAACATAAGAATAATTCATGTTGTGATCTCTTAAAATAAAATCACATTCTAATTTTCCTATTCTTCCAACGCTGATGGAATAATCGTGGCTTTTTGCATAGAAATAAATAATGTTTTCAAGAACTGGTCCATAATTGATTTGATTATCTGTATTTAAAGAAAAATAAAAACTTAAATCAGATACATAATATTTCTTTTCACCTGATAATGATTTTTTAGATTTCATATCAAAGCGTGAACATTCATACAGAATTTTTGCATCAACCAAAGTTTGAATATAATTGGATACAGTATTTCTAGTGATTTTCATGCCATTCTTTTCTAACGCCTTTTGTAAACTTGAAATACTTGTTGTAGAACCAAAATTATTAATAATGAAATGTTCTACAGATTCAAAAGCTTCTTTGTTCTTTATTTTCACACGTCTACGAATATCTTTTTCAAATATTTCTTTTACAACGCTTTCTGTATAAGTTCTTTTTGTTTGTAAATCATCAAATTGAATGGTTCTAGGGAATCCACCTTCAAGAATATAGTTGTTTAATTCTACTAAAGGATTTGGATTTATTGGCTTATTATAGAAACGTTTTATATCTTCATATTCATCAAAAGATAGCGTATATAATTCAAATTCTACATAACGGCCTGTTAATTTAGTGGCTAATTCACCACTTAATAAATAAGAATTCGATCCTGTGATAAAGATAGAATAACCCCCATCTGTTCTGTATCCATTTACAACTTCTTCAAAATTATCTACATTTTGAATTTCATCAATAAATAAGTATTTATGATTATCAACGGTTGAGAGTGTTTCAATTAAATTATCTAGATCATTAGCTTTATTGATGTTACGATTTTTCCTGCTATCAAGATCAATATAGATAATTTGCTCATCTTTGATACCAGTGCTTTTTAATTCTTCACAAATCGTTTGCATTAGGCTGCTTTTGCCACAACGTCTTACTCCTGTAATTACTTTAATTAAATCTTCTTGATCATAAAACGGACGAATTTTTTTTAAATATTTTTCTCTCTTAAATAAATCCATCACACTCACCTCAAGCACAGTTTAACAAATATAAAGTAAAGAAGCAACATGTTAACGATACAAAAAATGCTATATTTTCAATATCTGATGCGATAACTGACTATTTTTGTGGAAGCTTGTCGAAATAGGCTTTATTAACATTTGCATCACAGACTTTGACAATCAATGAATCTAGAAAGTCATAATTCTTATGTGCCATGCGTTGTTTATCCCTTAAATCGGCAAGAGCACGTACAATGATTCTTCTTTCTGTATCATCAACTTGGATTTCAATCATTTCATCATTTTGCTTTTTAAACCAGTTACGCATACTTTTCATCTCACTTTCTTTTTTGATTTCTTTCTTACCGGATATTTTGGTGCAGAAGGTTTTAATTGTTGTTGCTTAATATCTTTTAGTTCCTGACGGACAGAAGGTCTATCCATAGTAGCTGTTGATTTTTTTCTTTCGACGGTTTTCTTCTTGCTTTCGTTCTTCAATGTTTTTGAAGATGGCTCGAACGGAGTACCGTCCTTGCTTGTCCGAGCCTTGGTGGGGTTTGTTTTTTCATCCATCAATTTAGATAATAATGCATCATGTTCTTCATCACTAAGAGGCTTTGCATCTTTGATTTTTTGTTGTGACAATACAGATTCACGAATGGCTTTGGTATCAATAGTTGCTAGATCAAATTTATCTACCATCCTTGATATCTTGGATGCATCTTCAGCTTTGACCATGATATCTACGATTCCATCAGTATTATTCTTTTCTTTTAATACAGAATAGAGAACACCATAGTGTTTTGCTTCTTCGCAAAACTTTTTAAGATCTGAATGATGAATCGCAAATAGTTTTAACTCCTTGTTAGATTTTAATAGATTATCCAGGTTGGTTTTGCCTTTGATTTTCTTGTTGTCCGTAAGAATGGCATACAAAGTAACAGCTAAGGATTTAGCCGCTGTTCCACCAGCTTTTAATCCAATTTCAGCAGCTACCTGAATACCTTCTAGTGTCATTTTCATCATTTGATCTGCAGTATCGGCACTGTTCATAAATTCAAACTCCTTTCGTATTCTTTTTGTGTTTGCATACGCTCTGTTTCTAATGCGTTTACCATTTTTAGTTTTTCTTCAATATCAGGCACTCTCTTTTCTATATCTTCGCATATTCGGATTTCCTTTTTCCCATGTGCAATTTTAGAAGTGAGCGTATCTCGATCTTGCTCTAATTGTTGTTTTAAATCATGATTACGACATCTTTTAATCTTGTTGTAAATGGATCTTCTTTGATTCATCCAGTTTTCTATTTGATTGTTTAATTCCAATTTAAAAGCAAGCACATCTTCCACTGTTTCAAGATTATGCTTGCCAATGAATGTATTTTCATCTGTAATTTTGTCCATATAAATCAAATCCTTTCTAAGTGCTGGACTTGGATATTTTTGTGGTATGCCTTTTGGCTTTAAGATACCTAATTCAAAACAATATCGAATATACATCGCTTTGATTCCTTTTAATTTTCTATGATTGCCTTGATATTCTTTACAGGGAATAACATCTGGAACAGATGATTGCATAGGGAATAAGAAGTTACTGTTGATACGTTCCATCAGATGTTCTTCATCATACCGATTATCACGAGTTAGTTTATAAAAGCGGAATGTACGCTTGGATTGAGGGTGCTTTAAAGTCCAATGTTTTCCACTTAGGTTTACAACATAGCCTATTTCTTCAAGTGCAGCTTTAAACTGTTCTGGAGTTCTTGCATACAATAAAACAGAATCTACATCGTAACGAATAATCTTACGGAAATAGATTCCATCATTTTTTTCAGCATTCCATTCACCATAATTCATTGCATTTGCTTCCGGCTTTGTGATTGTAGTTAAACCATGTTCTTTACAGATGGCATCATTTAATTCTCGGAAGTGATCGATATCCACTTTTTTATTGTCATACTTTTTACCATCTACCCAGGAAACGGAGTTTACTACAAAATGATTATGAAGATGTTCTTTATCCAGGTGGGTAGAAACAACCACTTCAAATCGGTTGCCCCACATTTGTTTGGCAAGCTGTACACCAAGTGAATGACACTCATCGGGTGTAACTTCACCTGGTTTAAAGGATTGCACCGCATGGAAAGCAAGACGTCCATCCATTTTGTTATAGGATAGTTTAGTATTCATCATCTGTTTTAAGGCTGTACGAGGTTCACAATTGATGCCAGTAATAAATTCTTTTTCATTGGTTTTATAGCCTTGGGTAGTATAGGAAAGCACTTCTTTTAAACCATCGCTCATGTCTTCTTTTGTCTTATCAGGGTTTTTAATATAGTTAAGGACACGATTCAAATCATCTTTTACTGCCCATATTTTGGTAATTGCCATACTTCCTCCATATTGATAGGCTGACGAATCAAAATCATAATCTCATTGATTTGATCTTGTAGCTTTTCATAGTTTTCCATATAAAAGGATTTATCCATTGTATTTTGTGTATAAACAGATATCGCAATTTGATTCATGTTTTCAGCAATCTCTCTTAAAATTTCGATTAACTCGATTAATTCTTTAGTAGGCACAGGTCTAGGGAGTAAACCGTTTATACACATTCTTAGATAAGATTCACGAGATAGATTCGATTCTTTAACCAGTTTATTTAAATGGTTCAATTCGTCATCATTTAAACGAATCACAAATTGTTTCGTTCTCTTTCGCATTATCGTTATAAAAAGCACCTTGCATAAACAACAATGTCATCATTCCTAAAAAATCCACCACAAACAAAACATACAAAACATAAAAATAATATTTCCATTTTTAACCTCCAGCTAAATAAGATAAAAAAGCAGTTAGCTACAAATTGAACTAACTGCTTGAATGCTATAAAATTTTTGAAATGTCTCTGGCTCCGTATAGAATACGTCTGACTTCCATTACGTCATCAATGACCACATAATAAATTGTATAGTTTCTAACATAAATACGATAATATGGATTTTCTCTTTTTCTTTTTGAATGATAGGGTTCAAAAGAAAGAGGAAATTTTGATCTTTCCAAGATTGCTGCTTCAACATCGTTTACAAGTTGATCTGCTGCTTCGGGATTGTTTAAAACATTAGCTATATAGAAGCTAATACCCATTAAATCCTTTTCAAATATTGGAAGATAACGAATCTGAAATTTATTTTGATTCATGCATTGCTTTTCTTACAGAACTGAAAACATCTTCATGAGACAATCTTTCAGTAGTTGAAGCAGCTTCATAGTCGGCTTCATCTAATTTCATCTCAATATTTTCAGTTAACTGTGCATATTCTTCCAGACTTAATACAACCATAGAACCATACCCATTTTTTGTAAGGTAAACAGGTTCTCCATCATTTACTATCGCTTCGATTTCAGGAAATTTATTTCTTAAATCGGATACTGGTCTAATATTAATCATATATGCGACTCCTTTCTGTATATATTTATCTTATCCATATTTTATCATAATATTATCACAAACTCAATTGTGAGTAATTAATTTGTAAGGGTCTTAGGGATATTCCCTAAATACGAGTCTTTTGGATATCCAAAGACGTTGCTTGTTACAACTGTAGACATTAATTGGCTACAATCTTTTTCTTATCCGGAATCAAATCGGCAAGATCTTGATCCATCTTTTCTAATACTTCTTTTTTCTGATTCAATAATTTTAGATTTGCAGTCAGAACATTGTTCTCATCCGAAAGTGTTTTGATGCGTTCTTCATTTTTGATTTTCTTCTTTTCAATATTGGATATTCTTTTAACGATATCTTCGTATTTTATCATTTTGAAATCTCCAATCTCTAATGAAGTAATTGCGAATATTTATGTTTGTTGATTCGCTTTTCATAGTCATCTGCTTTTTCCAAAATGTGTTCATTCTTATCATAATGATACAAATGATCAGATAGTTTTTTATCAGGATCTACCAATGTTGATTTATTAACAGAAAGAAGCATTTCTTTAACATGATCAATATTTAACGAAGGCGAATCACATAATGCAATACACTCATCGGTTGATGAAGGAATGATATATAAGTCATGTTCTAATTTTTCAGCCAAGTCATTTAAAACTCCAGCATAGAACATTGTAGCTGCACCTTCTGTATGATTTTCATTTGTTAAAACAACAAGTTGCTGCTCTTTTTCTTCTAGAGCTATATCTTTTGGAATTCCCATCAACATAGTTTCTAATGGGAGAATTTCTGGTTTCATCATATTTGGAGATGAGATAAGTGCATCATTATGAAGTTTGTTTACATCAATTCCATAAGTATCCATCAACTGATTTGTAACCTTGGCTGCACAAAAACGTTCATCCGTAGTTTTGATCATGACCTTATAAACAATTGCCAAATCACCAATAATGGTGTGAGGCATAGTGGCTAAATCATTTTTATGTTCTCCAGCATTAATCACCGTCATAAACAAATAATCTTTAACAGCATTGTAATCAAGCAAGGCATTCACATCCTCTAAAACTTTGTCGTTGTGTACCATTTTCCACTAACCTCCATCTTCAAATTCTTAAAATAAAAAGCCAATCTTTCTAGATTAGCCGTACTGAATTCAATTGTTTCTACATTATTCATTTTCTAAGTTCTCCATTTCTACATACAATCCATAGAATGGATCATCTGTATCTAATTCATATACTTCATTTTCATAGCTATCAATCGCAAAAATCATATATTCAACAATATCGTTATACATATTTTGTTTTGCTTCTTCTAATGCATGGATTCCTTCTTCAAAGGAAATTGTTTCTAAAGTATTTGTAGAAGTTTCTTTTGCGTATGTGTAATTTGTAATGGTATCTTCTACAGATTCCAACATGAGTAATTGCGCCTGTACGATTTGTTTATCTTCTGAATGTAAGTTTGCGTAATTATAAATTCTAGTGTTGCAAGTCATTGTTCTTTCCTCCTTTTGACTTTGGCTTTTCCATATCCATTTCATCTAATTCAATAGAATAAACTCGTTCATTTTGTTGTTTGCCAAAAAGTTGAGCCATCAATTCTGAATCATTCTTTGTGGATTCATAGGCATTCAAATATTCATTATCAATAAGATGGAATTTCTTCTTCTGTGTTTTTTCATTTTCTACAAGTTCTGTAGCTGTAATCTTTAATGCAGCTTCTTCATTCAGCTCTAAATTATCTGGTGTTTTGTTTAAATCCATCAACAACAATGTTTCATTGAACAGAATTGGTTCTTCATCCTTTAAAGCTTTCATTTGTTTAAACATGATATTTAAGAACTGCTTCTTTACCTGATCATTAACCAATACTTCTACAGGCTGATCTAGAATATCTTTGTAATGTTTAGAAGGAACAACAGTTGGTTGTTTTGTGTCTGGATTAATATAGGCATAAGTCATACGGCTGATATTTTCACAGACTTCTTTGATCTTCATTTTCTGAAATAGATCGAATTGTTTATTTAAATTGCATCACCCTCACTCTCTAAATTTTGAATAACAAAAAAGAGAAAGCATCAACTTTCCCTTGATCATAATTACAAATTATATTTCTTTCGAATTTCTTTTATTGCAGTATCTGCATCTTTTACTTTTCCATCTTTAGATTGCTTTCTTGATTTTTCTAATCGTTCAAGAAATTCTTTTTCTGATTGTTGTTTAAGATTTTTTTGTTTCATCTATGACTCCAATTCTAACAATCAAATTCTGATTCTAGTGTTTCCCAAGGAAGCACTAATACTTCTGGTATTTCACGATTCAAGAATAGTTTGATTCCTATCGCTTTTGCTACTAGAAGAAGTAAATCGTCTAATTTTTGTTTTTCTATTTCTGTTCCTTTAAAATTTTGTTCTGTTCGATAATCGATTGGATAAACAGGAATCATTCGGTCTAAAGGAGCTTGTAAGTTTAAAATTGATTGCACATAATATTTGCTCATAATAAGAGCACCGCATTGTTTAATGTTTAAGGATGGGATATCTACAGCATATAAATAAAGTGTATCTTCCCATCCCGTTCCATCTTGCCTTAATAAAACAATGCCTTCAAAATCTTTCAATTGTTTTACCACCTCGTGAAAGATTATAAAGGGTTTATAATGCAATTTCTAATATAGAATTTAATGTTTTCCAGGTTGCTTCTGCATATCTTCTAAAAAATCATCAATTACTTCTTTAGATGCAATATTGTTATCTATAAACATTTCTTTGATTTCATCCTTTTGTAGAGCTTCTTGTAAGAATTCAGAAGTCAAATGTACAGCAAAGTCTGGAATAGATTTATTCGCATTATATTTTACCAATATTTCTCTGAAAATAGTGAATGGTAAAGTATCTATTCCATATTCATTAATATCTTTTGTGGCAGCTTCTTTGATAATACGTATATGTTTATCTTCCATATTTTGAAGTAAGTACATTGCATCAATTGTATTTGGAGCATTCTTAAAAACACAATAATCAAATTCAACGATTCCAGCATTTTCAAAATCTAAATTATCTGGATCCACATTTCCATCATAGATATAAACAACTTTTTCATTCGTTGTCTGTAACAGTTTTGCCATTATCATTACTAGCATTTTCCACCTCTTCATTAGCCTACAGCAATTGAAATATTTTGTAACCTACAGAAAAGGCATGATTCTGTCATTAATTCCATATTTCATTTTAACCATAGCTTATAGATTGAGATTTATCCTTGATAGAAAATCAAAAAACTGTCGATAGTAATGAATTTTTATGAATCAATTCTTCATTTACATCTTTATAAATAGATGGATGTTCATCAATACATTGATATTTTGAATTTAGAATAGAAATGATTTTAGATGTTGCACCAATACCAACTTCATCGTTGTCTAGATGAAAAACAATGGTTTTGATGTTTGGATTTCTCTCTAAATAAGCTTTTAATGCAACGGGAATATCAGCTTCAGATTTGATAGCTATTTTATCACTGGCTCCTGCAAGAGATAGATAATCAAATTTCGTATAATCCTTCTCGTCCATTTTCAAAAGTGTCATATAGGATAATAGATCAATGGCTGCTTCAAAAACATGGAGTACATCACTTTTTGGATTTGTGTAATTAAAGCTAAATGCCTTATTACTTCCAGCATGATCCAGTTTAAAATTCTTAAAGATGCTTCGCTTAAACGCATAAGCTGGTTTATCTTTATCATATCCAACAAATACTGCATTTTTGAAGTTAGCGGATTGATAGATCATTCCTTTGGATATGAAATCATCTACAATATCTTTGTCAATTTTTCGTACTTCACAAAGATAACGAATCACTAAATCATTGTTTTTATCTTTGACAGGCAATTCAAACGGTTTAGCTGGTTTTGGATGATAGAAAGTCGTAACCGGGGCACTCACATTCATTAGATCGGATAGATAGTTACACGCATCTTTAAATTCATAACCTTCTACAATAATCAAATAATCGAGTGCGGATGTACCACCTTTGCCTTGTGACCACCAATACCATTTCCCATTGGAAAAATGCAAGGAATCATGATTTTGATGATAATAATCTGTTCTCCCATTTTTAACTAATAAGTCGGGTGCATAATTCTTTAAATAATCAAATGCAGATAGGGTTCTTACTTTTTCTAGAACCTCTTTTCGTATAAATCGTTTACTCATCTTTCCAACTCCTTACTTTTTGGTGCCATCTTTGCGATTCCATGTTCTTTACAGAATTTTTTAACTGCATTTGGATTTTCTTTTGCAGATAATTCAAATTCATCTGTATAGATCGTTTCGACTTTGTATTTTTGTTCCTGGATATTGTGGATCCATTGATTCATAAAATGATTGAGTTCATTTGCACGAAAAGGATCACCATCCACACGTTGGTAGAATTGAAGATTATCCTGTTGATAGGATTGTGGATAGAGCAGTCGGTTTTCTTTATCCACAGTAAATTCCATATCTGGATCTGCCATTAGATCACCATTCAACTCATAGTTATGTGCCATTGCGAATCGATCTTCATCAATGATTTCCACATTCAGATCCATAAATCCAGGTGTTGTATATTTGATGTAGTAAGCATCATTAGCTAGAAGTGGTTGTGCAATCTGTTCAAATAATTCATAGTTTCTATGTTCAATAGTATTTTCAATAAACCAATTCTTGTTTAAATCAAAATTGGGATTGGTGAATGCTTCAAAACATACTGTCCGAAGAGTTTGATAATAGTCGTGATTGTTTCCAAATAAAAAAGCCTGATCAGAATATTCAGGCTTACTGCTAATCACATCATAAATTTGTTGATCCACCATTTCATGAATATCCGAAGTGGATACATTTGGATCATCTAGTGCTTCTTTATATTGTTCCATCAAAGAAGAAACCTGAATTACAATATCGTGATTCATCTGTTCCATTTCTAATGGCGTTATATATTTATTTTTGATTTCTATCATATGCAGTTTCTCCTTAAATACAGGTTCTAATTGTTCAATCATTCTATGAGCCGTACTTTGAATATTGTTTAAGATAGATTTCAGTTCATCAAGATCTTTATCGGCATAACTTGCGATATAGCCAAAAGAATATTCAGAAGTATCGAGTCCAAAATGATCACATAACACAAAAGCCAACGATTCGGCTTCAATTTCTCGCTGGCTTTGATCTTTATTGGTTTGTTTATGAAGCAGGCTGTGAGCATACTCATGGATCAATGTTTTAGCGATTTGCAAATCTTCCAAATCTTTATTAATCACAACCTTATCTTCTTTAGGAGAATAATATCCCTTAGCTCCTGTCATAAGATTCAAATCTTCTGTTTCTGTTTTAAATTCAATGGGAATTGTACAGATAGATTGCACGGATTGAATGATTGCCTTAGCTTCATTATTAGAACCCGTTAAATCATGAATCAAAGAGGGAAGAGGATCACCAGAAGTTTGTGATATATCAAATACAGTAGTTGTCTTAAATCGAGTAATATTTACTTGTCGTTGTTCTTGGATGGGTGAACCTGATTCATCCAATTCAACATTTCCATTTTCATCCACTTTATTCATTAATCGATCCTCTTTGTACGTAACAGGAGCAAGGATTATTAATCCTTTTTCACCTTTATCTACATGTCGATTAAAGTTTGTCTGCCAGGCACGATAACCAGCAACTAAACTTGCATCTGGCTTTTGTGCTAATATCAGTAAAGTATTGTTCAAAGAATAGCTATGAAACTTACTTAAACAAGACAAATATCGTTTAAAAGATTCAGAAGAATACACATCTTTCACACCTTGTTCAATCATCTCAAAGGCTTGTTTAGTTTTTTCATCCGAAGATTTAAAATTAGTCAATCACATCACCATCCTTTCTAAAATAGGGTAAAAGAAAAGCACTACCGAAGAGATAATGCTTTATAAACTGGGATTTAGCTATCAAATAGATTATATTTTCGTTGAACGTACTTTTCAATAAAAAATGCCTGCATCGAGTCTTCATCAACTGTTTTATGATGAACAACAAGTATAATATTGCTCATTTTATATTTATCACTTTTCATGAATAAGCGTCCAAATCTACGCTCATTTTCTTTCTCATCATGTAAGCTAATATCAGGGCTATTATAATTAGTTTTTCCACCGATTAGTCCATAGATTTTATTTGTATCTGTGTCAATAAAGAATTTAATATAAGTAAAGAATTTTGTCTCGTCTTTGTTGTCTTGACGAATTTGGCTCCACTTTTTATAAATTGACATGTCATATTGTTTGACTTGGTCCCCAAAATTATTTTTGAGGTCAGCTTGTATAGAATCAAGTGTATAAAATTCAAACGGAAGGGTTAATCCAGCAGCTTCAACATAAAATATTTTACTTTCCATCATTTTCTCCTAATTATTTAATCATCAGCTTATTAATAATAAACTGTTAAATCAATTCCAATTTATCTAATTCAACGATATCATACAATTATTAACATTTCATGAATTTATAGACTTTTTGAATTAGTTAACTCGTTTTGCTAGTATGACAATTCTCTTGTTATTGTTTCTTGTATCACAAGTCACTAAAGTCATTAACTTATCATCTGTATTAACTGAAACACCTGTTTTATATAATCCACGATTAATGGAATCAGAAATAAAGGCATTGAATGCAGTATCTGAATCCCAGCTGGATTGAGTAAATTCTAAAGAATCGTTTAAGTTATTAAGATCAACATTCATGACTCCAAAAATTTGATACGTTCTTATTTCATTTTCTGTAATAAATCGAAATGTAGGATGTTCTTTATAGTAGCTTTGGTTTATATAGCTCATTAATGGAGTGAAAATAATGTCGCTCCATTTACTAGAATGTCCATAGATTACCACATTTTTGGCTTCGATGTTTCCATCTGCGGATACAAAAGGAATACCTGCGTTGGCATATTCTTTCTTGATGTTTTTACGCACATAATAATCATTATCTGGAGCCTGTACGACAGGTTCATAAATAACGCGATTATCAAATTCTAGAATGCCTACAATATCATTGTTCGTTTTTTGAAGTAAAGATAAAGAAAGCTCCTTTTCAGAAGCTTCCTCATTATCTTTATTTTCTTTTATTGCTTTACTTGGCTTAGATCCTACATAGTATTCTGAGTAATCATAAGATTTTTTTGTTCCAAACTCACTATATAAAATGCCACCTAATAGACTTGCTGTAACTATCACTAGTGCTGCTATTTTTATTTTCTTATGTTTCATACTATTTATACCCCTGTATTTGGAACAACGATACGTGCATTTTCAAAATAATAAATGATCGTATCTGTATCTTTATCTGCTTCTACTTTGTAAGCTTTGGATTTATCCGCTAACTGATAAGAAGCAGGTGCTTTGATTTCCTTGAATTCATATTCATGACCATAGATGGCATCAACTAATACGGCTTTTCCATCTTTAATGACATGTTTACTAACCTTGTCATCTCCAACTTTACGAGAATAATACGTACCATCTTCAATATCTAAGATGATTTGTTTATTTTCATCAGTTCTAACGGTTTTGATGATCTTTGTAAAATCTTCATTCTTAGAGATTTCATATTCTTCATTGGCATCATTACCAACGATCATTAATTGACCTGATACAAGGGTAGTGACATAAGATTTAGCTGTCTTATCATAAACTTCAAAAATTGCACCATTTAAGAAATGATCATGATGATCTTTGTCCACTTTGTTGACATCTAATTCAATACGACGTTTTTTATTGTGTAATTCCATAGGAACAATGACTGTGGCTTTAGTTGTATCTTCATCATAGTTGAATGTAAAATCATGTTCTTCTTCATCTAATTTGAAGCCAACATTTGTTTCAAGTTCTTTCACGTAATAATCCCCAGTAGGAAGATCTAACTGTTCTACATTTTTACCATTTTCATCAATAGTTAATGTACCAACCAATCCATCCTCTGGAATGATGACTTTATCATCGACTGTAATATCGTTTTTAGAATAGACGCCAAAGACAACATCTTTATAAGCTTCTTTGTCTTCATCTTCAAATGTTTTAGTAATCTGTAAATCCAACTTTTGTCTTTCGTTGACATAAGCCTGTTTGATTTCCACTACATCGATCATTTGACCTGCATATTCAATATCAAAATCATAAGTGTTTTCATCTAATACAAAACCTGTTTGTGTTGCAGTTTCTTTGATGGAATATTTACCTAACTGAAGTAATGAAGAAGTTGTAATACCATCACCTGTTGTAAATGTATCAACTGCATCTCCTTTGTGAAACCATACTGTTCCTTCTGGAGTAATAATATCTTCACGAGCTGTGATTTCATACGTAACACCAGATAGATATTTTTCTTTATAGACTGGTGTATAAAGTTTTCCATAATCTGTTTCAGATTCTTCAACACCAGATAACATTTCACCGCTCTTTTCAACATAAACTTGTCCTTTTTGAGTTTTGTTGTCAAAGTTCATAAAGATTTCTGTACTGGAACCATCTACATTGATTGAAATTTCCGTATCCTTTAATACATAACCATGAGGGGCTTTGATCTCCACCAATTTATATTCACCATACTTTAATGGAGAAGGTAAATGCACAGATCCATCTTCATCTGTTTTAAATACATCCGTTGTATATTTTTTAGGATACGTAACTTCCTGTGTTACATAGTTTCCATCTGCATCTTTGATCTTGAATTCAACACCAGTAGCAGGGATACGTTTACCTGTTTCACTGTCCGTTTTATAGATGGTTAATTCCGCTTTGATTGTATCGTTATAGATGTTATAGAAATAGGTCTTTTGATCTTTACCAATTTTCACTTCAAATGGTTCTAAAGTATCATATCCCATTGTTTCATGTTCTTTAACAATATAGGTTCCATATGGAAGATAATCACTAATAGCTCGACCATCTTCATCTGTTGTTAGAGTAGATACTACTTTACCTGTGGATTTTAAGATAATATCAAACTTGAATCCTTTACCCGGCATTTGAACATTGGACTGAAACAAACCGTATTTGTCTTTATCAACGGTTTTAGCTATTTCAATATGTCCTTTAATGACTTGATCTTTGATCGTTGTAGAAAAAGTGGATGGTGTATTATCCCCTGAATAGCCTAACGTTACAGAATTACAATTATTGTTTGTAAGATAGCCTTCTGGAGAACTAACTTCGCATACATTCAATGTTGTTCCTACAGGATACTTTTTAGATTTCACTTTTGATCCATTGGTTGTGATAGTTTCAAGAGTGTTTCCACTTGTATCCTTAATCGCAAAAGTTGCTCCATTAAATGTGGCATCACCTTGTGTCTTATTACCAGTTTCAACATCCTGTTTTTCAACTTCAATATCCGCATACATCAAATCAAAATTCAATTTGAAATTTGGTGTTGGATCATTACGAGTGGCCATATAGATGACTTTTTGATCAGAACCTGCACCATAGATGATATGAACATCTCTTGCGGTTTTAGTACGACCAAAAGTGATTGTCTTATCATAGTTTTCAGACGTAATAGAAACAGTTAGATTATTTCCACTCACTGAAGCATTGATACCATTGGCATTCGTAATAGAGTAATTACCTAATGTTCCTTTTGTATCTGTCAAAGTAACAGGTGTATTTAAACCCATTTTGATTGTTTGGTTATTAAAAGATGGTCTTCCTTGTGGCTGACTTCTTAATGCATTGATGGTATTGATTTCACCAGAAACATCTAATGGAGTTACACCGTCAGGTAAATAAGGATCATACCATCCAGACACCACTTGCCAAATCAATAGCTGTGTAGCCACATAATAGTTATCTGTTTCATGCCCTGGATACGAATAACCATAATAGTTGATTTCCCAAATAGCTTGTCTTTGATTTTCTGACAAATCATCCCATTTTGTTGTGTTAACAGGATAATCATGGTTTAAATCAAACAGTGTATCTGGTTCAATGCAGAACACGACATTTCCATCTACTGTTAATTTTCGAATGTAGTCATACCCATAAACTCCCATTCCATTGATTCTAGCCAATCTTTCAGATGCGAATCCTGGTGTTAATCTAGCATACGGGTTTGTATACATATCTTCATATGCTTCGGGAAACACATCTTCAACTGTACCAAGTTGAGTAATTGTTTCTGTGGCTTCACTGTAATCCTCGTTTGAATCTGTTTCTTGAGCATGTACAGAAAGCGTATTTGTCATTGAATTCAATATCACAAGTGTCGTTAAGAAAAACTTACTTGCTTTCTTCAATATGTTTTTCATATTTCATTTTCCTTTCGTTTTAATTGTTGCAACAAAAAAGACGAGCATAAAATGACTCGTCATATGTTTTTAGATTGTATTGTAATTTATTCAATTGCGTCTTTTCGTATATAATGTGATGTACGGCCTTTACCTTTACGAATAATAGTACCATCTTCAACTAATTTTTTAAGTGCTGATTCCACAGAAGAACTGCCTAAACTTGGACAATTTTCCATAGCGTCTCTTTTTGTAAAAGTTCCTATCGTATTGTTTACATATGTTTTTACGATATCATATGAACTGCTTTTGGTTCCACTTTTTTCGCTGATGGTTAATCTATCTTCAAATTCTCGGTAGCACTTTAAAATAATGCCAAGCATATATTTAATAAATGGCTTTGGATCATTTGCTCCTTCATGCCATCCTAAATCTGATTGCTCCAAAGCTTGATAATATGATTCTTTTGTATCCGCAATTTCTTTTTCAATACTAATATATTTACCGACTACATAATCATTACGGTATAAAAGAAGCAATGTTAGCAATCGACTCATTCTTCCATTTCCATCATTGAAAGGATGAACACAAAGAAAATCTAGAATTACACAGGGAATTAATATAAGTGAATCAATAATTTCTTGATCTAATGCTTTCTGATAGCTATTGCAAATCTGCTCAATAGCATCAGGTGTTTCATATGGCTCTAATGGTTTGAATAATACTCTTTTTTCTCCATTTGGTAAAACCGCATCGATTTCATTTGGTGAGGTTTTATATTTTCCACCATAGGATAATTCTGTATATTGAAGTAAATCTCTATGCAACTGCAATATATAATTTGACTTTAACGGAATGTATTGATAATTTTCATGAATTAAGTTCAAAACATTACGATATCCTAAGATTTCTTTTTCATCACGATTTCTAGGTGTTGTTTTATCTTCGACTAATTGTTGAAGGCGAGATCTAGTTGTTATAATTCCTTCGATACGGTTCGAACTTTCTGTACTTTGAACTTTAGCAACTTCAATCAGACGTTCTAATTCAACGGGCTTTTGTCGGATATATAGTTCCTGTTTCCCTTTGAATTCATGGATTTTGGCTACATAAGTTAATATTTCATTGTCCCATGTACGATTTTTAAGATAACTATAATCAAAATTTCTCATTTACTTCTCCTTTCGTTTACTCCCAAAGTATGTGCTCTTTCTCCCAATTATATACTAATTTTGGGAGAAAATGAATTAGATTGGGAGAAAAATGTGATGAAAATCTTATTGAACCAAATTACCATTACTCCAAAGATTCAAACCATAATAGGCAATACTATGATCATTTCGATACACAGGCTGTACAGAATAGTTTGTGATTTCAATCTCACCAATGTACATTACTTCATCCAAGTAATACATTCCTGCAGCATCTGCTTCAGCTTGTGAACTATAAGTTGCATAGTAAAAGTTCGTATCCAAAATCACATCACAGGAAACATTTTGATCAACTCCTCCTGGACATGCATAACTTGGTTGTACTGTTTCTGGTGCAGGTGTAGGTTCTACTACTGGATCTCGTTTTGATTCACTAGGCTTTTCTACAGGTTGACTTACAACATCATTGTTCGATTTATCTGATATATTTGAACTGTTGGAAGTTGAACCCTTTTGATCTGGACTAGAAGAATTTTTTGTAGAAACTTCTTTTTTCGGATTTTGTGTCTTACCTTCCGAAGAAACACTTGTCGTTTTGGATTCACTTTTGCCTGTAACCTTTTCTTTCTGTTTTTCTTCTTTGGATTCAGTTTTTTTAATTGTATTTCTAGTACTTGTTTTCTCATCCTTGTCAACATTTTCAGGTTCACTAACTATAGCTTCATGTTTACTAACACAAGTAGAGGTATCTTCCGTAAACTTTTCCACTGTGGGAATAGATACATCCTGATTCATGTTGAAAACAATTCCAGATCCAACAAGCAAACTTGAAATACATAATGCAATTAATTTTCTTTTCATTGACTAAACCTCCAATTACATTTCTTGATAAAACTCTTTATCTTTAAAATACAAGTTCTTATCAATAATTACCTAGATACAAATATTTCTACTACTTACTCAATAACAACATTTTTTCTTTTTCGGTAGGTAATAAAGATTGTTTCGGTAGGTAGGAGGGGTTTTAGGGGAGGCTACAGTCACACGTCCTGATGCAAAGACAAACTGCCCCTCCAACAGTTTGGAAACAATCACAAGTAGAAAAAAAGCAGTTGCATATTCAACTACCGTTCTTGTTCTCGTGATCTTTTCTTTGCCCAGTTTTCCAGCAAGCGAATCATCAAATCTTTCTTCTTGCCTGGTGTAAAGTCCTTTGGAAAATATTGATCAATCTCTTTCATTTGAAATGATAGTTTTTCTCTTTGGTTTGGTTTTTCCTCCGATAAAGTATCTTCAATGAATTCGGATGTTAATTCACCATCATGACTCAATCTTTTGAATTCCTGACATTGCGCTAAAGATGGTGTTCGTTGATTTTCAACAATCGCATTAGCTAAATCATACTGTTCGGATTCTGTTAAATACGAAAGTTCTACAGCAGGATTAAATGCAATCTTGATTTCATTTTCATGTCGTCCATCCACCATTTCCTGTAATGGTTCAATCAGATAAGTTAAGCGAATAAAACGTTGAATTTGTTTCCTACTAATTCCAACTTGTTCAGCCAATGCATAATCAGACCGATTCTCTTCATCTGACTTCGGGCCAACTTGACCCGAAGTTGTCTTATATTCAATTCCTAATTCCTCATCAGGAATTTCTTCAATCCGTTTTCCTTGATGTTTCATGGCTTCTAATCGCATTTTATAGGCATAACCACGTTCGCTAGGAAAAATGTTTTCTCGTTGGATATTTGAATCGACCATCAAGATTGTTGCCTGGTCATCGTCCAAATCACGGATAATGACATTCATTTCTTTTCTTCCTAGCTGTGACAATGCAAATTTACGCCTGTGACCGGAAATCATTTCATACGATCCATCTTTTTTCGGACGAACTAATGCAGGCATCAGCATATCGTTTTCCTTAATCGAATCAATAAGCTTTGCCATATCCTCATCCATCGTGACATGGAAGGGATGTTCTTTAAAATCTGTAATCTTATCTATAGGGATTGTCATTACTTTTTCACTATTGGCTTCTTGTCTTTCTTCTTCTGTAGAAAACAAAGAGTCATAGCTAGGCAATCCTAAATCTAGTTTTGGCAAATGTGCCACCTCCTTAAAATAGAGTGAGTTGTATTGTATTTTTCATTGTTTGATGATTCCATTCATCAATGGCTTGATCTGCATTTTGCTTGGTTTGTGTCCTTGCAGAACACAAGGTACATGTAACATATTGACCATAATAGCCATTGATTCGTTTACTATCCCAATCAATCAACAAATGTGCTGCACCATGACAATAGGGACAGCGTTTAATTCTAGTCATTTAACAATTCAAAAGACTCAACAACGACATTGGTTGAATACTGTTTTTTACCATCTTTTTCATAAGAGCTTGTACGAAGATTGCCTACAATACAAAATCCTGTATCTTTATCACCATGTTTACAGATATCATTTGCCATATCACCAAAGGCAATACAGTTAATATAATCTGTCCATGGTTTCTTTCCATCTCGTAAACAAGCTAAAGAGAACTTCACAAAAGTATTTCCTTTTCCATTCTTGGATACTTCAATATCTCTTGTCAAAGTTCCAAATAATTCCACATGATTGTTTTTCATTCTACTTCTCCTAAAGACTTATTTCATCTTTATGTCTTATTTTTGGATTTTTTACCAATTCTTTTGTCAGATTATCATAGGCGACAGCTACTTTTGAATCTTTGGCATACGCATAGACACTTTTACCGGAAATAGATGCTTCACTGGCTTTCGTAGCTTTTGGAATAATCGTATCAAATACACGAATGTTCTTTCCAAAGCTTTCTCGTATCGTATCAATCGTACTTTTGGTAATGTTGGTATTTAGATCCGCAAGTGTCATTACAATTCCAGTAATCTTCAAATTACTATTAATCTTACGCTGCACTTTATTGACCGTCTGTAACAATTTCGTCATTCCTTTAGCTGGTAAATACTGAGTTTGTACTGGTATTAGTACTTCATCTGCAGCAGACAATGCATTGACGGTAAGCATACCAAGAGAAGGTGGACAATCAATAAAGATGTAATCGTATTTATCTCTTAATGGTTCAATACAATTACTTAATGTTTGTTCCCGGTTAATGACACTGACTAAACGCATTTCAAAATCGGCCAATTCAATGTTTGCCGGAATCAGATCTACATCTTCTTCATGATGCAAAATCAAAGAATCATAATCAATATCATTGTCATTTATATAATCGTCCAGCATAGAAGATACAGAATGTTCTAAAGCATCATTGTTTTTCCAACCTAAGCAACTTGTCAGATCACCTTGGGGATCAAAATCTACAATCAATACATCCAATCCCTGTCGTACTAATCCAATGGCCACATTTTCAGTAGTCGTTGTTTTACCAACGCCACCTTTTTGGTTTGTAACTGCGATTACTTTACATTTACGCATAAAAAAACTCCTTTCTACATATCCAGTGTTTGACTGGTATGTAAAAAGGAGAACACGATTTTATTTAGAATAGTATTTTTGATTTTTACTTTTAGGCTTGTCTGGAATTGTTAGTGTTAGTTTTCCTGCATCAACTAAAGGTTGGATATATTCTCTTGTAACAAAAGCAAGTGTTTTAATATCTAAATGTTCAGCAATTTCTTTTCTTGATTTTGGCGTTTTACAAAAAGAAACTAAATCATTGCTTTTGTCAGTGTCCTTGGCTTGAGTATTTTGTTTGTTGTATAACGTAACAATAAATTCGTTTCGCTTATTTTCAAATACAGGTTCAGGTAAACCATATTCTTTCATTTCTCTACGAATTGTTGGAATTCCAGAATATCTGTTTTCTGTTTTCAATAAGAATTCAGACATAGTCGCAAGTGCGGGATTTCTAAGATCTGGTCTAGCTTTACCTAGATCATTTACGGTCATCCTTCCATATAGACTTCCAGGACTGTGAATTTCTAAACGGTCGGTAAAGAAACAAATTTGGATAGGTGTACCTTCTGTATAAATACTGTAATCTCGATGAATTAAAGCATTTAGAATTGCTTCTCTTATGGCATTCATTGGATATTCCACTCTATCTACTCTTTTTCCGCTATTTGGGTTAATGATGGTTTGGACTTTCATGTTTCTTTTACAAAAAGCTATAGCTTCATCTAACATTTCGGATAAAGTTCCTTCAATTCTTTTGTTATCCAGGAAGCGAATTCCATTTTCTGTAATATCACCAATTAATTCACCAGGAACAACAATTGCGGTTATTGCTAATTGGGGAAGTAATCCTTGTGGATAAATTCCAAAGTTTAAAACAGAAGCTAATGTAGGAATGGTATTGCGTGTAATGGATAATAATTCGTAGATTTGATCTTCAGATAATTTTGAAAAACCAGGACGATTTATCTTCATTTGTAGAATAAAATTATTAATATCAGTTTCTCTTAATAAAGACAAAGTAGCACGTTCAATTGGTCTTTCATCGTCATGAACATGGGCTTTAAAAGATTCAAAATTATAAATTTCATAGTCTGTCATTGGCAAATCTGCATCACCAACTCGAACATAAGATCCTTTTACTTTTCCTGCTCCTGCATAATAACAAGGACGATTTGTTATATCGACAGCAGGTATTTCTGCACTGCAGATATTAGCACCTTCATATTCCGTAATGGTGAAAATAGCACGAACCTGAGGACTCATTTGATTACATTGTTCTGTTACTTTCTTTTGAAGATCTTGTAAATCGTATACACCAACAGGTTTAAAATCTTGTGCTTCATCAAGTCCAAATACAATAATTCCACCACCATCTTGATTGGAAAAGCTTGAAAGCGTGTCATATAAGCGCTTTGGTGTTCCACCATGAGCAGCTTTTACTTCAATCGTTTGGGATTCAGCTTTCGTACTAATAATTTGTTTAATTAAATCATTTAATTCAAAACTTAACATATTTTCTCCTTTCCACTTTACTAAGTCAATTAAATTATAACGAAAAACTTAACTAAATTCAATTAAATTAATAATCCATTTCACTGAAATTGAAATAAGTGAAGTAATTCACTAAAAAACGATACTTACTTCACTTGATTTTTGATAACTTACATTTTTAAGAAATTCATTACTAGTTTAACCATAGTTTCTTTTTCTTCAGGTCTGGATTCTGCAATCATTAAAGTAATGGCTACAAGTGCACTGTCTGAAATAATTTGCTTCTCATTAATAATGAGATGTTTATTCTTACTTAAAAAATCAAGGAATATAGAAGCACCTATGCGTTTACAACCATCTACAAATGGATGGTCTTTTATTAAGAAGTAAAGAAGATTGGCAGCTTTTTCCTCGATACTTGGATACAACTCAGTCCCAAAAACATTTTGATATACAGCTGCAATAATTCCATTCAATTTGCCTGGTTCTTTTTCAACACCAAATACATCAGAAAATCCACCATATTTCATAGAATCAATAAGAGTTCTGCACTCTTCATAGGTTAACTGGTAAATAGAGTCTTTACCTTTTGGTTTAGAAATACAACCATGATCATAATCATCAAGTAATGATAGTGCATTTGAATAAGCTTCAATCACATTCAATGCTTCTTTTTCTTCAATACCTAAAGTAGAAGCAAGCATCCTAGATTGAATGGATACAGTCTTGTTTAATACTTCAATTCTTTTCTCATTTATTGCATATCCCTTCATCATGTAATCCTTTAATATAGAGGTAGCCCATTTACGGAAAATAATACCATTTTTAGACTTTACACGATAGCCGACAGAAATAATCATATCAAGATTATAGTATTCGACCATGTGAGTCTGGGTTTTTCCTTCAATAGCTCCATGTTGACTGGTTGTCGCAAATTTTGCGACAACCACTTCATTCGATAATTCTTCTTTCAGAGCATTATTAATATGTTTGCCAATTGTTTTAATATCTCTGCCAAATAATTGTGCTATTTGATTACGATTAAGCCAAACTGTTTCGTTATCAGGTGATACTGTAACATCTAGTTGTAAATCGCCATTTACAAATCTAATAATTTCATTGTTCATGTGTTCTCCAATCTTTTTATATTTGAATGATTTTAATAAAGAGTTTCTTTAAAGAAACTATAGTATAGTAAGCTTTATTCATCAAAATCGTAATAATTTTCTTTCCATAACCCATGTTTTAGACTACAGAAGAGTGTATTTGGAGCAAAGTAGGCATCCAAAAGAGCATCCGAACGGTTCGGATGCTGTCGGGGGCTCCAAATTTTTTCAGGTTCTGTGCCGTAGGGTTCGAATGCACGTCAAACGCTCCCAAAAATGGGGGAAAAGTGTTCGGATGACGTCATCCGAACCATCATTCGAACCCATTTATTAGCACAAAACGGACAAAAATGAAGAATCAAAAAAGTGCTAAAAATGCCGTATTTACGGCACAATTAACACTTCACGATATCAAGCGGGCAAAACACGGTATTAGCTCCTAAGCGAAGGGTCGTAGGTTCGACTCCTATCTGGGACGCCATTTTTTAAGAGATTTAAAAGGGCTTTTAATGGATTTTGGCCTGTGAATGATAAAAGAGATTTGTCTGATGTGTATTCATCATTCAAATCTCTTTTTGTTTTGTGATAAGTGAGGAGTGGGAAATGTTTTCGTTCCAAGTTAATTTCTTTGTGTGAATTCTTGTAGATAAATTAGAATTTGTATGATTGAAATGAAAACTTCAAAAATATATTGACTTGTACGTAACGTACCCTCTTATACTATCATCACAAGGAGGTGTGTCCGATGCTATTAAATGAAATTATTAAGGAAGTCGGAATGACAAAGCGTGCAGTTAAATACTATGAGGAAAAAGGATTGTTGTCAGTAGATAAAGATAGCAACGGCTATCGAAACTACTCCATGCAGGACGTTAAAACTTTAAAAAAATTTCGGTATATAGAAAGCTTGGGATTGGTATTAAAGATATACAAACCCTTTTGGAAAAAGATGATAAAAGTATTCTTTTACGTATTTATCAGGAAAAATTACAGGAAAAAATTTTACAGGACTCAGAACTTGAAGCGTTGAAGCAATTTATAGATGATGGTAATGCAGACAAGGCAAATGAGATACTTGATTACCAAACTGTCGAAAATGCGATTGAGTCTTTATTACCGGGGAAAGAATGGGGAGATTACTTAAAAAGTCACTTCAAACCATTTCTTAATGTGAGATTAAAGACTCTGGAGCAGAAGCAAGCCTTACGGAACATATTAGAGTATTGTGATGAAACGACATTGAAAGTTCCTTTTATTATGGGAATAGGTGTAAAAATAGCAGGTGGGATTGCACCGGAAACAAGAACTGCAGATGAGATGATAGCTTATTATCGTGATATGAGTGAAAGCGAATATGAAAAATTAAAAGAAATGGTAAAGAAAGGTGCTAAAATGAAAACTGGCATTATGAAATATCATCCGTCATTTATTGCCCAGAGAAAAATGCAGAAAGAGTTCCAAGATAAAGGATATAACGACATATTCATTCCTAATATGATGGTGCTATCTCCACAGTACGCAGAATACAAGAAAGCCTTAGATAAGGTAAACGATAGAATGTGTAGAGAACTTGGACTGCATTATGATAGCAATTACAACTTAGTTATAAAAAATCTCGAATAAATGAGTGTATCTAAAAAAGAAACAGAAGTTGGAAGGAGAAGTACTTATGCGTACCAAGAAAGCAATATTTAGTGTTTTAACCATTATGCTCGGTTCTCTTGGACTGATGAACATAGTGTCTACTGATATAACACTGCCAATTATGTTTGTTTTTATGTGATTAACCTTTTTGACGAATGCAAGGGATTGTTATGATAATGGTGCAAAGAAAGATGCTATGATATTTGCAGGTGTAGCAATTTTTGTCTATGTAGTTACTGCATATAACTTGATAAGCAGATTAATGCCTTTATATCAGATTCCATTAATAGAGGATTATATAAAACTGGTGTTTCAGTAAATAAAGAAGATCGATTAATGACATTGGTTACTTGTGATACAAGAGATAACAATAAGAAAATTGTAATTCTAGCTAAATTGGTTAATATAGCAAATGTTTAAAAAATAAGGTGTATGATATTATTTAGCTAGATAAATTGGAATTTATAAAGGAGAATATTGATGAAACTATTTTTATGTTCGCACTTTTCAAG
>ERZ791902.64-NODE-64-length-92003-cov-151.495204_pt1 | contig 92003 bp, 80 predicted proteins | sample MGYA00510149_ERZ791902 | MGnify/ENA primary metagenome ERZ791902 (study PRJEB30046, sample SAMN00792060) | human gut metagenome | study: EMG produced TPA metagenomics assembly of the A metagenome-wide association study of gut microbiota in type 2...
TGAAGACGATGATATTGATCAAAAGGTAAAGGTGAAAAAGGTTCGTGGAGGAAAGGTTGTTCAGTCTGTTCAAACAACTTTTACCAAGCAAGAGAAGCGTAGTGAAGATGACAAGGACCAGGAATTGATGATGATGATGTCGGGCAAGCTGGCAACTATGGTGCAACAAGCGCTGTTTGGCAAATTGAATGAAATCGCCAAACCTGACATCAATGACTATGACAGTGCATGGGTTGCCAAGATGCTTTCAGACAGTTTGTTGGTGGGCGATAATGCTCATCCGCTTCCGCATCAGATTCAGCTTTTTGCAGGAAAGAAGGTTTTGGCGAAAGTGACAACGGAGGGGTATGTGCCTTCTGACAATGCCAAGCAATACCAATATGTGGTTTGTAATGAGGGGGAGGCGAATGAGGAGAAATATGTCCTCACCCTAGAGCCGCTTACGATGACTGTGCTCGGCCAGATGGCAGGCATCCTTGCCACATCGCTCTTCATCATGCTCATCCTGGCTTTCGTCTTCTGGTTCCTGATTCATACGATGCTCAAGCAGAAGACGCTTGATGAGATGAAGAGTGATTTTACCAATAATATCACGCACGAATTGAAGACTCCGATAGCCGTAGCCTATGCTGCCACCGACTCCCTGCTGAACTACGGAATGCTCCAGCATCCTGATAAGGCGCGCAAGTATCTCACCATCGCCCAGGAGCAGTTGCAGACGCTCAGCGGATTGGTGGAACAGATTCTGTCGATGAGTATGGAACGACGGAAATCGATGCTTCTCAATATCGTGGAAGTTCCAATGAAGGAGGTGATTGAACCATTAATCTCCCAGCATCAGCTGAAAGTGAAATCAGGAGAAAGAACGGATAAAAAGGTGAGAATTTCATTGTCCGTAGAACCGGAAAATCTGATGGTTCATGCCGACCGGATGCATTTCTCAAACATCGTGAGCAATCTCATAGACAATGCCATCAAGTATTCTGAAGATAGCGTGAAGATAGAAATCAAGGCTTTCCAAAAAGCCGAGGATGAAGTGCAGGTTTCCGTATCAGATAATGGAATCGGTATTGCCCACGATAAATTGCCTTATATTTTCGACAAGTTCTATCGGGTGACGGATGGCAATAAATATACGGTCAAGGGCTATGGTCTCGGGCTTTTCTATGTCAAGAGCCTGATGGAGAAAATGGGCGGTTCTGTTTCCGTAGAAAGCGAACCGGGAAAAGGAAGCTGCTTTACCCTGCATTTTCTTAAAGGTAAAAAGGTAAAAGGGTAAAAAAGTAAAAAAGAAACAATGAATAAGATAAAAGTATTACTGGTAGAAGACGAAACATCCTTGGCGATGATTCTGAGTGACACCTTGGAGGCGCAGGGCTTCGAGATGCGCACGGCGCATGATGGCGAAGAGGGGCTTCGTATGTTTGATGAACAGAAGCCTGATGTGCTGGTAGCGGATGTGATGATGCCCAAAATGGATGGTTTCGAGATGGTGCGCCGTATCCGCAAGACGGATTCCCGTACTCCTGTGCTTTTTCTCACGGCTCGTTCGGCGGTGAATGATGTGGTAGAGGGATTTGAATTGGGTGGCAATGATTATCTGAAGAAGCCGTTTGCCATCCAGGAGCTCATCGTCCGTATCAAGTCGCTTTGTCATCGGGCTTCAGTAGGAAATATTTCTTCTGAAGAACAGAAAGGGGGGAATGTTTCTCCTGATAATCCGGATGCTGCTGATCAGTGGCTCTCCATCGGTCGTTATCGCCTGAATGTTACCAGTCAGATTCTGCAGTTGGATGGTAAAGATACAGAACTGTCACATCGTGAATCCGAAATCCTTCGCATGCTTGTGGAGAGCAAGAACAATGTGGTAGAGAGCAAGGATATTCTCCTGCAACTCTGGGGCGATGACAGCTTCTTCAATTCCCGCAGTCTCCATGTTTTCATCACCAAGCTCCGCCACAAGTTATCTGCCGATGAAAATATCAGAATCATCAATGTGAGGGGAATTGGGTATAAAATGATTTATTAGAGAAAAATGAAAAAGGTTAAATGAAAAAGGTTAAAAAGAAGAAGATAATAATAGCTTGCGACTCTTATAAGGGTTGCCTTACGAGCAGAGAGGTGAATGAGGCGATTGCTTCGGGATTAAAGGAATGGAATGCGGAAGATGCTTCTCCCGAAAAGAAGAATTTGCATTCAGAAGATGCTTCTCCCGAAATCATTACCCTGGAAATGAGTGATGGGGGAGAGGGAATGCTCGATGCTTTTCTTTCGGCGATGAAGGGAGAGCGAGTGAGGATTCATGCCCATGATGCGCTGATGAGATGGATTGAGGCGGAATACGGAATCGTGGATGATACGGCGATTATCGAGATTGCGCAGACCGCCGGACTGGCTCTGATCGAGCCTGAACAGCGCAACCCGATGAAGGCTACTTCCTGGGGCGTGGGCGAGATGATTATGAATGCTTATCGCCGGGGCGTGCGCCGTTTCATCGTGGGCTTGGGCGGCAGCGCCACATCCGATTGCGGCATCGGAATGCTCAAGGCGATGGGCGACGACTGGAAGAAAATCCGACAGGAATGCAGTTTTGTGCTGGCTTCAGATGTTACCAATCCGCTTTGTGGCGAAAACGGGGCGGCTCACGTCTTTGCGCCTCAGAAGGGAGCTGATGCTAAGATGGTGCAGATGCTGGATGATAGGGCGAGGAAGTTTGCCGAGGTAAGCGCCAAGCATTTCGGATATGATAGGAGTGAGGCTCCTGGGGCTGGTGCGGCTGGAGGACTGGGCTATGCTTTCCTGCAATATTTCAATGCAGAGGCTCGTCCTGGGGCAGAACTTCTCTTGGATGAGATAGGTTTTGATACGCTCATTCTGAATGCTGATCTCGTGATTACGGGCGAGGGACATAGTGATAAACAGACCTTGATGGGGAAACTGCCGCAAAGGATTCTGGAGCATGTTCTGAAGTGTAGGGAATCGGATAAAAGTCATATGGCTTGCTCGCAGCTTGCCGGGGATTGCAAATCCCCGGATCCTTCGTTCCCCTTTGTGTGGCTCGTGTCGGGTGGCGTGAGCGACAGACAGACGATGCTGGATGCAGGTTTTGATAGAGTGATTCAGATTACTCCTGATTCTATGCCTTTAGAAGAAGCGATGAAGCCGGATGTGGCCCGTAACAATATCATCAAGGCGATTCGTTGGCAATTTGCTTTGTAGTTTCAGTTATTATCCGTATCTTTGCGCCCGATTATTAAAACAAGGTAAAAAGAACAAGAAAATAATGAAGTATATAATTTTTGATTTTGATGGAACCATCGGAGATTCGCAGAGCTTGATTGTGAAGACCTTGCAGGATACAATGCGTGCAAGAAAACTAGAAGTGAAATCGGATGAGGCTTGTGCCAAGACCATCGGTTTAAGACTGGATGAGGCTTTCGTCTCGCTCTTCGGAATGAGTGCTGAGGAAGGAATGGAATGTGCGGCAACCTATCGCGAAATCTTCCTGGATAACAAGAAGACGATGATCGTGCAGCCCTTCCCTCATGTGATAGAAACCCTGAGAGCGTTGCACCGTCAGGGCTATGTTCTGGGAATGGCCAGCAGCCGCAACCATTGCTCGCTGGATGGATACGTGAAGCAGATGCAGCTGGAAGATATTTTCTCTTCTATCGTGGCAGGCGATGATGTGAAGCACGTGAAGCCGGCACCCGATATGGTCTTCAAGGCATTGAAGGAGATGAAGGGAACGGCAGATGAAACCCTTGTAGTGGGCGATATGACCTTCGATGTAGATATGGCGCATCATGCCGGCTGCAAGGTCTGTGCCGTGACTTATGGCAACGGAACCCGCCAGCAGCTCGCCTCTGCCGAATGGATCATCGATGATTTCGCAGAACTCCTGGAAATCGTAAAAGAATAAACTGAACTCTGAATAAAAAGATAATTTTATCCTTGCTGGAATAAAAAAGCGGATAAAGTTATCTTTTATTCATTTTTTTATAGTACCTTTGCACCCGCAATTGGTTCGCTGCCACCTTCTGCCGCCTCAGGCAGGATGAGTGCGTAGTGATTAAAAGGGAATCGGGTGAGAAGCCCGGACAGTCCCGCTGCTGTAAGCGTCTTATTGCGGCAAGCAATATGGTCACTGACATTTTTTCGGGAAGACCGCTTGCCATGAGTTTTGCATCTTTTTATGTTTACATAGAGTGAGATGCTGGGAGGACGCAAGTCAGAAGACCTGCCGTTGCCATCGGAAAGAAATTCCCAAAGAATATCTCTGGGATATAAAAAGAATACGATTCCGATGATTCTATCCAACCCCGTGGGATGGGTTCGTGATGGAGACATACAGATATTTACTTATTATATTTAGGTTTAAGGTATAAGGAGATTAAATGAGAATAGGAAAATTACTGCTGTGCGTCGGGGGATGCATGGCAGCAAATGCTGTATCGTATGGGCAGAGTTTTCGAACCGATTCGGTGCAGGCCTTGGACGAGGTGGTGGTGAAGGCAATGCAGGAGGTTACTCCCCATCAATCCATCAACTATCAGCAGTTGCAGAACCTGCCTTCCAATAATGTGGCAGATGCGCTGAAATATATGGCGGGCGTGCAAATCAAGGACTATGGCGGATTGGGTGGACAGAAGACCGTGAACGTGCGGTCGCTCGGATCTCAGCATGTGGGCGTTTATTTGGATGGGGTGCGCATCACCAATGCCCAGAACGGTACGGTGGATTTGGGAAAGTATTCGCTCTCTACCCTGGAATCGGTTTCGCTCTTCAATGCCAACAAGACGGAGATGCTGATGACGGCTTCGGAATATGCTTCCGCCTCCACGGTTTATCTCAAGACCCATCGCCCCGACAGCACTCAGCTCAAGGCTTCCTACCAGTTGGGCTCGTTTGGAACCCACAAGTTGGCAGCCACTTACAGTTATCGGAATTGGGGCTTCATAGATGCTGCCTTTACCCATAGCAAGGGCAACTATCCGTTTGAATATCATACGGAATACGAAGACACCACGGGAACCCGTCGCAACTCCGACATCACGATGTTCCGCATCGAAAGCTGCGCCTTCTATAAGGGATTGCAATGGCACACGTATTACTTCAATTCCCGACGGGGATTGCCGGGCGGAATCGTGCGCCGTCTCTCGGATACCTACACCGATGTGGGCAGGGAATGGGACCGCAACTTCTTCTCGCAGCTGTCCTATCGCACGCAGATTCCATTCGGAAAGCATCCATCTTCATCGGATTATCAGCCTTCATCGGAATATCAGCATTCGATAGGCATCAGGGCGATATTGAAATACGCCAACGATTTCCTGCACTACCGTTCGGATTATCCGGAGAACATCTCGGTTCATGCCAACAACAGGTATCATCAGCAGGATGTGTATGCGGCGCTCTCGGCTTCCTATCAGATTCGCGATTTCGGCTTCTCAGCTTCCAGCGATCTGCGATGGAGTGACCTCACCACCGATGTGAAGAATTTCCACTACGTCTATCGCCTGGACAGCAAAAGCTCGCTCTCGGCGTTCTATCAGCATGGGGGATTGAAGGCTAGCGTAAGCGGACTCTATACGCATCTCGCCGACCATACCCAGGGCAGGGCAAAACCTCTGCATAAGATGACGTGGAATGCGCTGGCTTCCTATACGTTGGGCGACTGGACCCTCCGCTCGTTCTACAAAACCGTGTTCCGGGCGCCAACCCTCAACGACCTCTATTATACGATGGTGGGCAACCGTAACCTGAAACCGGAATTTACCAAACAGGTGGATGTGGGAATCACCTTCAGCAAGCCTTTTGTAGATGTGCAGGCAGACTGGTATTACAACCGGGTGGAAGACCGCATCGTCTGTTTGCCGCTGAAGGGTTCGTATCAGTGGACGATGCTCAACTATGGCTACACCCGCTGCATGGGTGTGGATATGAGCGTGAATGCGCATTATCGTCAGCATTCCCTGCTCCTTACGGGCACGTATCAGGATGACCGGAACCGCACCAACCCGAAGGAGGATGCCTACAATGACTTCATCGCCTATTCGCCTAGGTGGTCGATGACGGCGGTCTATACCTTATTATATAAGGGCTGGACAGCATCCATCTCCCACATGTTTGTGGATAAGCGATATTGGACGGCGGAAAATGCCATCGAAGACCCTCTGTCGGCGTACAACTGCACCGACTTGAAAATAGGCTACCGATTCCTGCGCCACTATACGGTGGAGGCAGAGTGTCAGGATATCTTTGACGAGCGTTACGAGATGATTCAGCGCTGGCCGATGCCGGGAAGGAGATTTGGCGTAACCTTTAGGGTTGAGAGTTTATAGTTGATAATTTATAGTTAATAGTTTATAGATGATAGATTTTCTGAAAATGAGAATAAAATTTGGAAATAAGATATTAGGAACGTTGGCGATGATGGGATTATCGCTCTTCTTTGTTGCCTGTTCAAACGAGAATGGAGGAGAGGATATTACCCCGGAGATTCCGAAGCCGGAAATCATTGGCGAGAACCTCATTATCTGCAATGAGGGAAACTGGCAGTCGGATAACGGGCAGCTTTCCTATTATGATGGAACGGCGGGTGTGCTCACCAACAAGTGGTTCCGACAGGTGAACGGCAGCAAACTTGGGGATACGCCCAACGACATCATCCAGGTGAATGATACGCTGATAGCCATCGCCGTAAACTGGTCGAACATCATCCAGTATATTCATCCCGACGGAACAGCTTGCGGGGCTACCGAGAATGTGCCCAACAATCGCAGAATGTGCGCAGACGGCAACTATCTCTACATCACCTCCTATGCTCACAAATGTGGCAACCAGACCTTCGAAAAAGGTTATGTGGCTAAGATAGATGTGAAGACCAAGCAGGTGGTTGCCACTTGCGAGGTGGGCTGGGAGCCTGAGGGAGTGCGCCTTTATGAGGGCAAACTCTATGTGGCAAATACCGGAGGCTACGCTTTCTCCGAGAATCATGCGTATGAAACCACCGTGCAGGTGGTGGATGCTGAGACGATGAAATCCGTCAAGACCATCGATACGGGCTGCATCAATCTCTATGGCGAAATGTCGCAGGCAGGTCAGTATCTCTGCATCAATTCCTGCGGAGATTATTACAATGTAAAGCCTAAGACGGTGATAGTGGATTGCAAGACAGATAAGGTTTCTACTTTCGATTTCCCTTGTACCTATAATACCACCGATGGCAAACTGTTTTATACCGTTGGTTCCGAATTCTCGTATAATACGGGGGCGTATGTTTATCAGATCAAGACCATCAATCCTGAGACCAAGGAGGTGAAAGATGGTATCTTCTGTGAAGCCATCACCCAGAAAATCAAGGAGATAACTTCGCCATACGAGCTTTACATCTCGCCTTATACCAAGAACGTGTATTTCACGGATGCGGGCAGTTATGGTTCTGCGGGTTATCTTTATGGCTACACCAAGGAGGGACAGCCGGTGTTTGCGCCGCAGAAAACGTATGTGAATCCGGCACATATCCTGGCTTTGCCGATTTATGAAAACAAGTAAGATGAAAGATATGAATAGAATTTTAATGAGCACATTGCTGAGCCTTTTCATGGGAGTGGCTTCGGCACAGACACAGAATGTGGAAGTTGTGGAGTTGCATCCAGCTCCAGGACAGTTTGTCAACACCATGCCACAGGCTGAGGAGGGAACCACCCACGAGGAGGTTTGCCAGGAGGCTACCGAAGCCTTGAATGATGGTCAGATTGTGCATCTGGGTACTTACGGCGGATACGTAACCGTGAAGTTCGACCACCCAGTACAGAACAAGCGAGGTTCCGACCTCCGCATCAAGGGCAATGGCTTTTATAGCAGTGGTGACCCGAAATATGGCAAGGAGACCATCGGAGGTTCTTTTGAGCCGGGCATCGTGTATGTGGGTGTGGGCGATGATGTGAACACCTGCAAGTGGTATGAGCTGGCTGGTTCTGAGTATTATACAGATGAGATTCACGATTTCTCCATCACCTATCACAAGCCAGTGGCAGAGGAAGGAGAGCATTCGCAGATGTTCTCTTCGTTTGATAACTATATCAAGTGGGAGGCTTCATGGACTGATAAGAATGGTGAACGCCGGGATTCTACGGGCTATCACATGAAGATTTCATTTCATAAACAGTCTTTCTGGCCTTTGTGGGAGGAAGGAGAAACCTTGACTTTCAAGGGAGGTAAATTGCCTAACAATGCCGTGAATTATGGAACAGAGACTTCGCAAAGTTGGGTGCTCTATCGCTACGCCAAGGATGCGTATGGCTATGTGGATGCTTCGCTCAATACGGATGATTACTCCACCTTCGATATTGACTGGGCGGTGGATGAGCAGGGCAACCACGTGGATTTGGAGGAAATCAACTTCGTGAAGGTGGTGAACGGAACCTTCCAGTATTGTGGCTGGCTGGGCGAGACTTCTACTGAGGTAACAGGCTTCCAGGATCTTCATCTGGTAGAAGGTTATGATGAGAATCCTATCATCATCACCCCTCGTACCTCTACAGGACTTTCAGTCATCAAGACCGACAGTAAGTTTGCCGCCAAGGATGATAGCTATTACGACCTGATGGGTCGCCGTGTGGCTACTCCGCAGAAGGGAATTTATATCAGAAATGGCAAGAAGATAATCTTCAAGTAAAGTTCTCTTCCGGGGCGAATTATCAATCAAACAGAAAATTCAGTTATTAATAATAAATAATGTAAAGTATGAAAAAGATTTACTTGTATTCTTTGTCGGCTGCTTTCGTTGCAGCCTTGTTGAGTGTTTCATCTGTAGCGAATGCACAGGATAACAATGCAGCAGTGACTGCTGAGGCTTCGCAGGATGCTGCTGTGGCAACCTTTGAGGATTTGACCTTGGAGCCTGAGAGCCACTGGGCTGGCCCTGCTGATAATGCCGAGGAAGTAGCTGGTGCTTATGGTCCGGAATGGGTTGGTACTTTCAAGAGTGGTTCTTATGAGTTTGTCAACTCTGTAAACCCAGCTTGGGGTTCCTGGATGGGTTGTTCTTACAGCAACATGACCGCAACCTCATTTGAATCTTATGAGAAAGACCAGTGGAATTCTGCTGCAGGTCATGGTGCTGTGGGTTCTACCAATTACGGAGTATTGTATGGAAATTCTCTTCCTAATACACCTATGGAAGTAATCAAGGTGGCTGATGCTCCTGATGGACGAGTAGTAAAGGGTATGAATATCACCAACTCTGCTTGGGTTGTAGAATGCGTGAAGAATGGCAATGGAGCTGCCAATAAGTTTAAGCAGGGTTCTTGGTTCAAGGTAATCTTTACAGGAACTAAGGCTGACAAGTCAACTGCTTCTGTAGAGTATTATTTGGCTGATTACCGTTCGGAGAATGAGTCTGAGTGGACTTGCCTCACAGACTGGGCTTGGATTGACCTTTCTTCTTTGGGCAAGGTGGTTTCCTTGAGCATCAGCTTTGATGGTACAGACAAGAGCTATGGCTATCTGAACACATCTACTTATGTCTGCATCGACAATGTAGGTTGCGAAAAGAATGTTTCTACTGGCATTGCTGCCAACAAGTGGAACAGTGTAGAGCTTCGCGAGGTGGCTCGCTTCTCTGCTGACGGCAAGCGCATCTCTGCTCCTCAGAAGGGTCTTAACATCATCCGTATGAGCGATGGTTCAACTCGCAAGGTAGTAGTGAAATAATTCCGCTTTTTAGCAATCAGTGAAATATCTGAAAAATAATAAGCCCAGAGCAATTGCCCTGGGCTTTTTAAGTTTTTATCTTTTTCGAAATCTTTATCTTTTCCGAATCTTTATTCCTCCATCAACTTGCGGTAGCGACCCTTCTTGATTTCTGTATCGCCAAGGCGGCGCGCCTTGTTGATTTCATACTCAGAATAGCTGCCCTCGAAGAAGAAGACCTCACCATTGCCCTCGAAGGCAAGAATGTGGGTACAGATACGGTCGAGGAACCAGCGGTCGTGGCTGATAACCACAGCACAACCGGCAAATGCTTCCAAACCTTCCTCCAATGCACGCAGCGTGTTCACGTCGATATCGTTGGTAGGCTCATCGAGGAGCAATACGTTGCCCTCCTGCTTCAATGCCAAGGCCAACTGCAGACGGTTACGCTCACCACCCGAGAGAACGCTACAGAGCTTGCTCTGGTCGGTGCCCGAGAAGTTGAAGCGGCTGATGTAAGCACGTGCATTCACATCTCTGCCACCCAGACGCAAGGTTTCGTTGCCCTGAGAAATCACCTCGTAAACGGTCTTCTGTGGGTCGATGTCCTTGTGCTGCTGATCAACATAAGCCAGCTTCACGGTCTCACCAACCTCGAATGTACCGCCATCAGCCTGCTCCAAGCCCATGATGAGGCGGAAGAGGGTAGTCTTGCCGGCTCCGTTAGGACCGATGACGCCTACGATGCCGTTAGGAGGAAGCATGAAGTTGAGGTCGTTGAAGAGAACCTTCTCGCCGAACGCCTTCTTTACATGCTGAGCCTCAATCACCTTGTTACCCAGACGAGGACCGTTAGGGATGAAGATTTCCAGCTTCTCCTCGCGCTCCTTCTGCTCCTGGTTGAGCATCTGCTCGTAAGAGTTCAGACGAGCCTTACCCTTAGCCTGACGGGCCTTAGGTGCCATGCGAACCCATTCCAACTCGCGCTCCAATGTCTTGCGACGCTTAGAGGCAGTCTTTTCCTCCTGAATCATTCGCTTGGTCTTCTGGTCGAGCCATGAAGAGTAGTTGCCCTTCCATGGAATACCCTCGCCACGGTCCAACTCCAGAATCCACTCGCTCACGTCGTCGAGGAAGTAGCGGTCGTGGGTTACGGCGATTACGGTACCCTCATACTGCTGCAGGTGCTGCTCCAGCCAGTCGATGCTCTCAGCATCCAGGTGGTTGGTAGGCTCATCGAGCAGGAGTACGTCCGGCTTCTGCAAGAGCAGGCGGCAGAGAGCCACACGGCGGCGCTCACCACCCGAGAGATTGGTAACTGGCCAATCGCCAGGAGGACAGTGCAAGGCAGCCATCGCACGCTCCAGCTTGGAGTCGATGTTCCAGGCATCGGTTGCATCAATGATATCCTGCACCTCAGCCTGACGCTGCATCAGCTTGTCCATCTTATCAGGGTCTCCGTAATATTCTTCGAGACCGAACTTATTGTTGATGTCCTCGTATTCTGCGAGTGCATCATAGATTTTCTGCACACCCTCCATCACGTTTTCCTTCACGGTCTTGTTCTCGTCGAGCGGAGGATCCTGAGGCAAGTAGCCCACAGAGTAGCCTGGGCTCCAAACCACCTCACCCTGGGTAGGTTGCTCAAGTCCTGCGATGATTTTCATCAACGTAGATTTACCGGCACCGTTCAAACCGATGATACCGATTTTTGCTCCGTAGAAGAACGATAGGTAGATGTTCTTCAGAATCTGTTTCTGGTTTTGTGGGATAATCTTAGATACGCCCACCATTGAAAAGATAATCTTCTTGTCGTCAACTGTTGCCATATATATTATTAAATAATGTGTATTTGTGAATTTGTAGAATTTCTATTTGTCTCCATATTCATCGAAACTTTTGGTCTTGGGGTCGCCAAGAATGTCGATGACTTCCTGTTTGGTCATACCACGTGTCTTGAAACTTGTCAGCCCATTCTAATGTAGTCTGAATACAATGGGAACGGTATAGTGTACGCGTGTAGCCTCGCCCCTTATTTTGCCGGGTGTCCATTTCCCCAATGTGCTCACAACACGGATGCCTTCCTGTTCGAAGAGAGTGCGAATTTGTGAGCGGACTTGGGTTTGCTCAGCTCCTGACAGCTTGTTGAAATCTTTGCCGTTAGGGTTGTCTAACACCTGGTAACTTTGTATTCCGACATCAGAGACGTTTCCATCTTTCTCGACGATAAATTCCACTTTTACTTTGGCTGCGGCTTTATACTTTTGGCACAACTTTGGAAACTTGGTATTGACGGATAGTTGCTTCATCAAGACCGCCTCTCCACCAGGGTAGTGGGGCATCTCTATAAAGGCTGTTAGCTTACCTAAATTGTTGAGCGAGTCCAGTTTCTGCATCATTTCCTCGGCCTTGATGGTAGAGAAGTATACTTTTCCCTCAGGGTCGATGAGATAGGAGGTTGGAATCCATGAGATGTGGTAATCCTTGGAAATCTGAGTTTCCTTCCATTTCTTTCCCTCGCAGTATTGCATCCACTGATCGTAGTGGTTGCTGCTGAGATATTTGTTCATCTTTTCCTTGTCGGTATCGAATGAAATCCCGACGAGCTGTATCTTCGTGAGATATTTTTTTGATATTTCTTTTACCTTTGGCATGTCCTTGCGACAGTCTGGACACCATGAAGCCCAGAAGTCGAGTACGGTCCATACGCCTGGTACCACCTTGCCGTCTGCATCGGTCTTGGTCTTCCAATCGGACAGACGGAATATTTTCTTGCCTGTCTTGTCATTGGTGATTTGGAAGTCAGGTGCTTCAGTGCCAACTGGTAGCAACTCTGTGGTTGTTTGTGCTCTGCCGACAACAGCTGTTGCCAAGAGCAAAAATAATGTTATCTTCATATCTTTTGTCGTTTAAAAAAGGTGAATCATGTATATTGATACGAATATCATTTGTGGCAAAGATACGCTTTTTTTCTTAAATAACCAAAGAAAAATGATGTTTTCGTAATAAAAATGATAGTTTTATTTTGTATAGTCTTCGAATTATATTATCTTTGCAGAAGATAAGCTGCACTCGGCAATTTGAAAGCAAGCTTTCATTGCGCTCGTTTGCATTATCTTTGCAAGCAAACTATAAAAGAAAGGAATAATATGGATGCAACCTATATTGATCTTACCATTCGCCTTTCTCTCGCCCTGCTTTTGGGAGGTGCGATAGGCATTGAGCGAGAATATCGTGCCAAGGAGGCAGGTTTCCGTACTCACTTCCTCGTAGCATTGGGAAGTGCGCTTTTCTGTGTCGTTTCGCAGTATGGATTTGGATTTGACTTAAAGGATTCTTCCCGTGTGGCTGCGCAGGTGGTTTCGGGCATTGGATTTCTGGGCGCCGGAACGATTATCTTCCAGAAGAACGTGGTGAGAGGATTGACTACTGCTGCAGGCTTGTGGGTGACGGCGGCCATCGGTCTGGCGTGCGGTACGGGAATGTATGTAGCTGCAGCTATTACCACGGCGATGGTGCTGCTGGGACTGGAAGTATTGAACTACTGGATTCCGCAGTTGGGAACAACTACCATCGACTTGACCTTCACTGCGCCATCTCGTGAAAGCGTGAAGGAATTTATCAGGCAAATCAAGCAGAAAGGTCTGGAAGTTCATTCCTATGAGCTGAAAGAGCGCCGCTACTCGAAGGAGGAATTCCTGGAAGCGAATATAGAAATCAAGGCGAAGCGCGATTTCCACACCATGGAGATTCTTGATTACATGAACGAGTTCTCAGATGTCACGATTTCAACGATAAGATAAAATGGGTTAGGAGGAAAAAGAGGGTGTGTCACAAGTCTAAATAATGGCAGCTGAAGACGGGCTGAAAGCCCAAAAGCTCCTAGCCCAGGGCAGCGCCCTGGGTAATGTTGGCAAAAACAAGGTCGCCCTGAAAGGGCAAAAGCTTTGAAATTGAAAGCTTTTGCCCTTTCAGGGCGACTTTGTTATATCTATTCTAAAACCCAGGGCGCTGCCCTGGGCTAAGAGCTTCTGCCCCTTCGGGGCGTATGGGATGTGGCTTATGACACACCCTCTTTTTATGATGTTTTTTAGAAAATCCTCGCCAGATAGTCATAATGTTCGCCTTCTGCCACGAGTTCACCATGCAACCCGCAGGTTTCGGCGATGGATTTCAGTAATGGGAAATCTACGTAGAGCCAGTCGAAGCGGTCGCCCTTTACATCCTTGTAGATCATCTGGTAATCTACTTCTCCGTAATAGGCTCCATTCAGATTGATATCGAAACTTCCATCCTCATTCTCGTAAATATATTTCAAATCAGAGGAATCGATGAGAATCTGACCGCCCGGATTCAGCAACGCCTTCAGGCGCTGGAAGAGGGCAGGGAGATGTTCTATCTTTCCGGCAATTCCCGTTCCGTTCATCAGAAGGAGAATCGTATCGAAACCCGTTCCCAGATGATCGTCGAAGAGATTGATGCATTCCGCATCTTTCACCCCTCTCAACTTCATCGCTTCGCAACTCAAAGGCGAAATATCAATCGCCTTCACCGTAAAGCCCTTCTCCTGCAGGGCGAGCGTATGGCAACCGCTGCCGGCTCCGATATCCAGCACCCGTCCCTTGGCTAACTGCAAGGCTTTCTGCTCCAGCGCCGGCATTTCCGGGACGCTTCTGAACAGGTGTTTCACTGGCATTTCGTCTTCCTCAAACATGGAAGAGAGCACTCTCAGTCGGGCTGCTTTCCCATGCTGCTGGAAGTCGAGAATGGCTGCGCCCATCGGGTCTTTATCTGCTGATAATATTTCTGTATTCATTCTTCTTTCTATCTGTTTTATCTTAAGTTTCTTGAATTCTTCTGCAAAAATACAATAAAGTTTTGATAAAACAGATATATTTCTGAAAAAACTGATCAGATTTTTACTCGTATCTGATAGCCTCGATAGGGTCGAGTCTTGCTGCCTTCTTTGCCGGATACCATCCGAAGAACACACCCGTAAAGGTACATACGGCGAAACTCATGATGATGCTCCAAGGCTCTATCTGAGTGGCTATGTGCAGGAAGGCATTCAGACTCAGCGACAGACTCACTCCCAGGATTACTCCGATGATTCCACCGGTTACAGAGAGCAGAATCGCCTCGATGAGGAACTGGTTCAGAATGTCAATTCCCCTGGCTCCCACACTCATTCGAAGACCGATTTCACGGGTTCGCTCGGTAACGGAAACGTACATGATGTTCATGATTCCAATACCGCCTACCAGCAGGGAGATTCCTGCCACACTACCCAGAAGGATGGTGATGGTGGACATGGTGGAATTCATCATGCTGGAGATTTCCTCCTGCGAACGGATGTTGAAATCATCCTCATCTGCCTCAGTGGTCTCGGTGGCATCCTTCAGCTTGTGGTTGTGGCGGAGGATTTCCGAAATCTGATCCTGAGCCGGCTGCGATGCTTCCTCGGTAATGGCAGAACATACGATTCCGCCCAGATAGGTCTGTGCCAGGATTCGCTTCATCACGGTGGTGTATGGGGCGAGCACGAGGTCATCCTGGTCCATTCCCATGGAGTTGTAACCCTTCTTTTGGAGCACACCTATTACACGGAACGGGATGCTGTTGAAACGTACTACCTTGCCGATTGGGTCGCTGCCGTCGGGAAAAAGATAATCCACTACGGTCTGACCCAGGATGCAGACCTTGGCAGCTGCCTTGATGTCGGTATCGGTAAACATTTCTCCATCTGCCACCTTCAACTGGCGGATGCTCAGGTAGTCCTGGTTCACGCCATAGATGGAACTTTGCGTATTGTTGTTGCCGTAGATCCACTGTCCCGAACTGTTTACGGTAGGCGAAATGGCACTGATGTAATTACAATCCTCCTTGATGCTCTGGTAGTCTGCCTGCTTCAGGGTCTCCATCGAGGAAGCATCCTGTCGCACACCGCCTCTCATGTCGGCACCCGGCGAAATCATAATCATATTACTACCCATCTCGGCGATGTTCGCCTTGATGCTCGCCTTACTTCCCTGTCCGATGGCAAGCATCGTAATCACGGCTGCAATACCGATGATGATGCCCAGGGCTGTGAGGAAGGAGCGCATCTTGTTGGCTGCTATCGCTCGAAGGGCTATCTTTAAAAGATTCTGATAATTCATCTTACTTGTTGTAATGTTAAATGTTAAATGTTAAGTGTTAAGTTTCAATGTTAAATGTTGAATGTTAAATTATCTCGCATCCAATATCAAACGAAGCTTTCACTTACCATTTAACACTTAACATTTAACATTGAACACTTAACATTATTAATTACTCGTCCGTATTGGCTGGCAGGGCGGCAAGGCCTTCTGCTGCCGAAAGGATGTGGTCATTATAGGTATCGCTGATGATGTGTCCGTCGCGCAATTCGATGTTGCGGCTGGAATACTTGGCGATATCCGGGTTGTGGGTTACGAAGATGATGGTTCTGCCCTCAGCGTAGAGCTTCTGGAAAAGGACAAGAATCTCGAAACTGGTTCTCGTGTCCAGGTTACCCGTTGCCTCGTCGGCGAGAATCACGGCAGGATTGTTCACCAGTGCACGGGCGATGGCTACACGCTGCATCTGTCCACCCGACATCTGATTACTCTTATGATAGAGTCTCTCGCCCAATCCTACAGCCTTCAGAGCTTCGATGGCACGCTGCTTCCGTTCTTCTGCATTGATGGCAGGATTGTACATCAGCGGCAGCTCTACATTCTCTACGCTCGTGGTCTTCGGCAGGAGATTGTAGTTCTGGAAGATGAAGCCAATCTTGCGGTTGCGCAGGATGGCTCTGTCGTTGCGGCTCATCTTGCGCACGCTCACGCCGTCCAGGTAATATTCGCCCTTGGAAGGGGTGTCGAGACAGCCCAGCTGGTTGAGCAGGGTGGATTTGCCGGAACCCGACTTACCCATAATGGTAACGAACTCGCCCTCGTAGATTTTGAAGCTTACGCCTTTCAGGGCGTGGACGGTTTCATCACCCACAAGAAAGTCGCGACGCACGTTGTCGAGCTCTATCACCACCTTCTTGTTCTCGTTGTTATTTGATGTTTCAGACATAATTATTCTTTTTAACTTCTCCCCTTACTTCTTCTTTCCTCTAGGACCCGGACCGCTGATCAGTCCCTGGCTCTGCTGTGGAGCGTCCTCTTCTTCCGGAACATTCACCACGATTTCCGTAACAATCTTATCGCCCTGCTTCAATCCCTTGGTGATTTCTGTATTGATTCCATCACTCTGACCGATGGTTACCGGATGAGCGGTGAGGGTGTTGCCATTCAATGTCCAAACCTTGTTTTTACCCTTGCAGTCTACAATCTTCATGTCCTTGCCAACGGTTTCCTTGGTAGGGGTAAAGCGGAGAGCCTTGTTGGCTACGGCAAGCACGCCGCTGCGCTCCTGGGTGTAGATAGTAACGTTGGCTGTAAGACCCGGTTTCAATTTCAAATCAGCATTTGGAGCAGAAATCACTACCTCGTAAGTTACTACATTATTGGTTGTTGTAGCTTCCAGGCGCACCTGCTTCACGGTTCCCTCGAAGGTATCATCCGGATAGGCATCTACAGTGAAAGTTACTCGGTCGCCCTCCTTTACATTGCCGATATCAGCCTCGTCCACATTGGCTACTACCTGCATATTGGTCAGATCCTTGGCAATGGTGAAGAGCTCTGGGGTGTTGAAGCTGGCTGCTACGGTCTGACCTTCCTCTACGCTCTTCGAAATCACGGTTCCGTCGATAGGAGAGGTGATGGTGGCGTATCCGAGGTTAGTCTGTGCTCTCTGTACGTTTTCCTTAGAAGACGCAACCTGCTCCTTAGCCTGGCGATAGGTGAGAAGGGCATTCTCGTATTCATCGGCGCTGACAAGTCCCTTCTTGTAAAGGGTTTTGTAGCGCTCCATATTGGCTGCCTGATAGTTCAGACTGCTCTGTGCGCTGGCTAGGTTTGCCTTGGCAGTATTCAGTTCGCTCAAGAGATTGGTCTTGTCGAGTTCTGCAATGACCTGTCCCTTCTTTACCTGGGAGTTGTAGTCCACATAGAGTTTGTTGACAATACCACTCACCTGTGTACCTACGGTTACTGAGGTCACCGCCTCGATAGTACCTGTAGCAGTCACGCTGTTCTGCAAGGTTTTCAGCGCCACCTTTTCCTCCTTGAAGTTAATATCTTCCTCCTTTTTTCCGCCCGACATCGCCCATGCCGCCACGGCAACGATTACTATCACTACGACAGCAATCCAGATTTTGCTAATTCTCAACTTTTTCATTTATATTCAGATTAATTTAATTCGAAATAATAAAACTTTTGTTTGGAAGAGGGAGAGTAAGGAGTTAAGGGAAGTTATCACTCCCTACGGTCGTTCGGGAAGTTAAGGGACAATAGTCTTTTTCGTAAATGTAGGGCATTTGTCCCTTAACTTCCCTCTAACTTCCCTCTAACTTCCCTCTAACTTCCCTATGCCCCTCCTTAAATATGTCCCTCCTTATAGAACTTCAACATATTGATGTTGAGGATGGCAAGGTATTTAGCCTGAAGCTCGTTCTGCTTCGCCTTGAGCAGGTTATCCTTTCCTGTTCGGAGCTCAACGATATTCTTCAATCCCAGCTTAAACTGCTCGCTCAGCAGATTGTAACTGGTCTGAGCACTCTCGCTACTAACCTTAGCCGCCTTGAACTGACTCTGGTTGGTTGTTGCCTGCAACCAGTAATTCTCAATGGTAGAATAGAGCTGAGTCTGCTGGTTCTTCAGGTCGAGCTGGATGCTTTCGCGCTGAATCAACGCCTTGTTCACCTGTGTCTTGGTAGAGCGGTTCTCAAAGAGAGGAATGCTGACACCAATGCCGCCTCCAACATTGAAGTTGGTCTTCAGCTGCTTGCCCAAGCTTGTACTGTTCATGGAAGTATTGCTGGTCGTAATTCCACCGTTGGCGCTGATGGTAGGCAGCTTGCCTGCCTTTGCAATCTTGATGCTCAAATCGTTCTGTGCCAACTGGTTTTGAAAGGTCTTGAACTCAGGTCGATTGTCGAGTGCGGCTTCATAAATACCATTCAGGGCAGGAACCGCAGCGAGTGCCATCTCATCGGTAGTGTTAGGAATCTCGATGTCGAACGCCTCATCGCTTGTAATCTGAAGCAGTTCTTTCAGCTGTCGCTTGTAGTCCTTCACATTGCTTTCAGCCTGTACGATGTTGAATTCATCCTGTGCTCTCTGAGCGGTGAGCTGTGCCAGATCAGCCTGGCTCATCTTTCCAATCTTCACCATCTCCTTGCCTCGCTCTTCGTTCTGAAGGCTCGACTGATAGCTCTCCTTGTTCACCTGGATAGCCTCAGTAGAATAGAGAATCTGAACATAGAGCTGTGCAATCTGTTCCTGCAGCTTGATAGCCTGAGTGGCAGAATCAAGATCGGCAGCCTCGGCAGCAAGTTTGTTCAGCTTAATTTGATTGTGATTCTTGTTTCCGTTCCAGATGGTGTAGTTTCCCGATACGGAATAATTTCCATTGTAATAAACCTTGTCTATACTTGCTCTCGAGAAACCGTCTCCGCTGATTCCGCTAGCTACCCACGGCGTATAGTTCACGCTTTGGTTGGTGCTGGCACTGAGCGAAGGAAGCAATGCCGCTTTCGACTGTAGATAATCTTCTTGGGCGCTGGCCTTGGTAAGTTGCGTCTTCTGAAGAGAAATGTTGTTGGCAAGCGCATAGTCGATACAGTCTTTCAGCGACCATTGTTTTGCCTGCGTAGCCAATGGTGCCGCCACAAGAAGCAGAGCTGCCATTGCGTTTTTTACTTTTCCGTTCATAATCTTCTTCTATTTTCTTTTTACCTGTTTTATTTATTTCAGAAAGATATTAATCTGATTGCATTTAGACGGAAAAGTTTATCTTAAAGTTTCAATTTTAACAATCCTTGTGATTTTTGTGAAAAAATGGGAATGAAGAAAAAGGAATAAAAGGAAAATAAAAAGGAATAAAAAAGAGAAGTCCGTGAACAGGAAACCTTCCTGCCCATGGACTTCTCATTGAGTATTATTTATCTATCTGATTATCTGCTGCTTCTCAATATATCTCCCACCTTCTGCTTTTCGCTTTCAAAGCTGAATTGCTGATAGATGAGACTGGCATTCTGCAAGTCAACAATATGCGGAGCCATCATCCTGAGGGTTTTTATCTTGCCGTCATCAAATGTGAATATCTTCATCATGCGCACAACTTGAGCGCAAGAATAGTAGCAGCCGAGGCTTGCCACTTCTATCAGATCGTACTTGTTGTCATCAAAGCTTGCATTCTTCACTTTATTATACAGTCTGGAGAAAGTAGCATCGTCGAGACAATAGCCATAGTTCATTCCTGGATTGGGATTATAAACTCCGTCGAATGAAGGAGGAACAGGATGTTGAGGCTTCTGAGCATTCGACTGCTGGCTGTTCGGTTCTATGATCCTCGTGTTGTATTGCACCACCTTCCCGTTTCTGTCGAAGAAAACCGTGATGTATTTGGAATCTCCAAACAGATTATTATATTTAGCATATTCCCATTTGTCTCCATACATATCGAAACTGGTGAGTTTAGGTTCACCAAGAATAGCGATTACCTCCTGCTTTGTCATTCCCCGCTCCACGTTTCTTTTTCCCTTAGCCGAAGCCGAGAGGCATACGGCAAACATCAATATACTAGTGGCGATAAGCGCCATTACTTCATTTCTTTTCATAAGCTAAACTGTTTTTATAAGTTATTACATTGTTTTATGGTTGCAAAAGTACAGCTTTCTTTTGAAATAAAAAGAGGAGGATTCCCTAATGTAGAAGGGAAAATCCCTATCTTTGTATAGACAAGAAAAATCCGTGGACAAGAGAAATTTCCTGCCCACGGACTTTTTATATAATATTTGTAATGATAATCTTATGCCTTGAAGCTCTCCAAGTCTTCTGCCTTGAAGTTCTGGATGTATGCTGAATGACCGAGAACTTCCTCCTCTGCCATGCGAACATATACGTTGGCACTCTTCTGGAACATCTCTGGTGCCTTGGTTGCATCGTCGAGGATGAGGAGAGACATTACGATGTCGCCAGTCATATTGTAGAGACGGCGGGCCAGGAAGTCGTGAACTGCCTGATCGTTTGCCTCCTTCACCTTGTTGATGGCTGCCTCGTAAAGATCTACGAGCTTAGCTACACGCTCCTTCAATGGCTTCAAGTCATCTGATACCTCATTCTCCAACATCTCCTTGATAATGCTGAGATAAGTACCGTTGGTGATGTAGCGGATGGCTGCAACAACCTGAAGCTGGGTGGTTCCCTCGTAGATAGAGAAGATGCGGGCATCACGGAACAGGCGCTGGCACTTGTACTCCATGATGAAACCAGAACCACCATGGATGCTGATGGCATCGTATGCATTCTGGTTGGCATACTCTGAGTTCATACCCTTAGCCAATGGAGTGAATGCATCAGCCAAGCGGGTGTATTTCTTCATCTCCTGACGCTCCTCTGGAGTGAGCTTAGTGTCGCGGGCGATGTCTTCCAAAGCCTTGTAGATATCTACGTAGCGAGCGCAGCAGTAGAGGAGTGAACGGCCTGCATCCAACTTAGCCTTCATTCTTGAAAGCATGTCATATACGGCTGGGAAGTTGATGATCTTCTCACCAAACTGAGCACGCTCCTTGGCATAAGCCAAACCCTCGTTGTAAGCCTCCTGCTCAACACCTACACTCTGAGCTGCAATACCCAGACGGGCACCGTTCATCAAAGCCATCACGTACTTAATCAAACCGAGACGGGTGTTACCGCAAAGCTCTGCCTTGGCATTCTTGTAAACCAACTCGCAGGTAGGAGAACCGTGAATACCCAACTTGTGCTCGATGTGACGAACGGTTACGCCACCATCACGCTTGTCGTAGATGAACATAGAAAGACCACGACCATCCTTGGTGCCTTCCTCTGAACGAGCCAGAACCAGGTGGATATCTGAGTCACCATTGGTGATGAAACGCTTCACACCGTTCAGACGCCATGTGCCGTCCTCATCCTGTGTAGCCTTCAGCATCACGCGCTGCAGGTCAGAACCTGCATCAGGCTCTGTCAAGTCCATACTCATGGTCTCGCCAGCGCAGATGCGAGGGATGTACTTCTGGCGCTGCTCCTCAGAACCGAACTCATAGAGTGTATCAATACAGCTCTGGAGCGACCAGATGTTCTGGAAACCGGCATCAGCAGCAGCGATGATTTCAGAAGCCATAGAGAAGATGGCGTTAGGCAGGTTCAAGCCGCCGTAACGACGAGGCATAGACAAACCCCAGAGGCCAGCCTTGCGGGTAGCATCGAGGTTCTCGAATGTCTTGCTGGCATAGATCATGCGACCGTTTTCCAAGTGTGGACCTTCGAGGTCAACATCCTCAGAGTTTGGTTCGATGATGTTAGCAGCTACATCGCCGGTAATATCCAGCAATCGCTTGTAGTTCTCGATGGCATCCTCGTAGTTTACTGGAGCATCTTCAAACTGGTCTTTTTCTACATAATTTCTTTCCTTCAAGTCCACAACACGCTTCATGAGCGGATGATTCAAGTGGAACTCTATTTCAGGATGGTCTGTATAATAATTAGCCATTTTGCTTTTCTTATTTAAATAATGTGTAATGCAGATTACTTAGAATTCTGCTTGTAGTACTTGATGAGCTTAGGAACCACATCTTCAACATTGCCGTTGATAACGTAGTCGGCAATCTTGTTGATTGGAGCATCAGGATCGTTGTTTACAGAGATGATGATGCCTGAATCCTGCATACCGGCGATGTGCTGAATCTGACCAGAGATTCCGCAAGCGATATAAACCTTAGGATGAACGGTAACACCAGTCTGACCAATCTGACGGTCGTGATCTACCCAGCCTGCATCTACGGCAGCACGGGAAGCACCTACCTCACCATGGAGGAGATGAGCCAACTCGAAGAGCTGGTCGAAGCCTTCCTTGCTTCCTACACCATAACCGCCGGCTACAACGATGGCAGAACCCTTCAGGTTGTGCTTGGCAGCCTCTACGTGGTGGTCGAGTACCTTTACTACGAAGTCCTCAGCAGGAACATACTTGCTTACCTCAGGGTAAACTACTTCCTTCTTGCACTCACCCTCGTAGATGCTCTTCTGCATCACGCCAGAGCGGACTGTAGCCATCTGTGGACGGTGGTCTGGGTTTACGATGGTAGCCACGATGTTACCACCGAAGGCAGGACGAATCTGATAGAGCAGACCCTCGTAGTGCTTGCCGCTCTTCTTGTCGTCGTAATCACCGATTTCAAGTTCTGTACAGTCGGCGGTAAGACCGCTGGTCAATGAAGAAGAAACACGAGGACCGAGGTCGCGACCGATAACGGTAGCACCCATCAATGCAATCTGAGGCTTCTCCTCCTTGAAGAGGTTGACGAGAATGTCTGTATGAGGAGCTGAAGTATATGGGAACAATCCCTCAGCATCGAAAACAAATAATTTATCTACACCATAAGGGAGAATCTGATCCTCTACCTGACCCTTGATGCCGGTACCAGCCACGATGGCATGGAGCTCCACGCCCTGTTGGTTAGCGAGCTTACGACCCTTGGTGAGCAATTCCTGAGATACTTCGGCAACGGTTGTGCCTTCTACCTCGCAATATACAAATACGTTGTTCATTGTCTTTTCTAATAAAGCATTTTTAAATGAATCGGAATCAGAATCGATTATCCGATAATACTTTCGTCCAGCAATTCCTTCATCAGTCCGTCGATGTCCTCATCGCTGCTGGTCAAGGTCTTGCTCTCCTTAGCCTGGAACACGATGTTCTTTACGGCCTTCACCTTGGTAGGTGAACCGCTCAGACCGCACTGTGCAGGGTCGCCGTCAACATCGGCAACGCTCCACTGGTTCAGAGTCAGGTAAGGGCGCTCCTCGTAGAGGTTAGCCCAAGGCTCATCACCCTTGCGCTCCATAGGGCAGGTAGCGTATTTATATTTCATCACGAGCTTCACGTTGCATGGGCGACATGGAGCAGCACTTCCGTTTACGGTAATTACCAATGGCAATGGAGCCTCTACGGTCTCTACACCGCCATCGATGAGGCGACGGATAGTAGCCTTGCCATCCTCTACTTTGAGGATTTCCTCAGCATAAGTAACCTGGTTCAAGCCCAGCTTCTGAGCCACCTGAGGACCCACCTGAGCAGTATCACCATCGATAGCCTGGCGACCACCGATCACGATGTCAACGTCACCAATCTTCTGGATTCCGGTAGCAAGGGCATAGGAAGTAGCCAATGTATCAGCACCGGCAAAGAGACGGTCGGTGAGCAACCAGCCCGTATCAGCACCACGATAAAGACCCTGGCGGATGATTTCTCCGGCACGTGGAGGACCCATGGTCAAAATTCCAACTGTAGAACCTGGATTCTGCTCCTTCAAGCGGAGAGCCTGCTCCAGTGCGTTCAAATCTTCAGGATTGAAGATAGCAGGAAGGGCAGCACGGTTTACGGTGCCTTCAGCTGTCATCGCATCCTTACCCACATTTCTTGTGTCAGGTACTTGCTTGGCAAGTACTACGATTTTTAAACTCATATCAATTAATGGTTATTGTTAAATTTTTCCTAAGTTTGTTAGTGCTTGATTCTCAAGATGTCTTTTTTCGAGTTCATAGTCAGACGGTAATCTGTCCGATACAGGACTTTCAAATGTCCATATTGGGTCAAAACACAGCCGCAAAAGTAACACTTTTTTGCGTGTTACCCAAATATTTCGTTAGAAAAATGCACAAAATAGGATAGTTTGTGCGCAAAATGGAATATTTGTGCAGGTTTTTCTTGGAAGAATGAAAGAAAAATTGTAGTTTTGTAGGCAAAAGATTCATGTCTTGGAAACTGAGGGACAGAAGTCTTGGAAACAAAAAGAATAAATCTAAGAAAAGTAGCTTAAATAATAATGAAGAAAGTTTTTGTAAGTGGTTGCTATGACTTGCTGCATAGCGGTCACGTTGAGTTTTTCCGCCAGGCGTCTCAGTATGGCGACTTATACGTAGGTATAGGTTCCGACCAGACGATTCTCGGCTACAAGCATCATAAGACGTTCTATCCCGAGCAGGAGCGCCTTTTCATGGTGAAGTCTATTAAATATGTAAAGGATGCCTTTATCAACCAGGGTGATGGCATTATGGACTTTATTCCGACGGTGGATTTTGTGAAGCCTGACATCTTCGTGGTGAATGCAGACGGCAGCAGCGAAACCAAGCGCAGGTTCTGTGAGGAGCGAGGCATTGAGTATGTTGTGTTGCAGCGCACGCCTGCCGAGGGCCTGAAGGCACGTTCCAGCACCGACATCAAGGATTCCACCTGTCAGCTTCCTACCCGTCTTGATTTGGCAGGCATCTGGATAGACCAGCCTTACGTCAGCTGCCATGCTCCGGGCTGGGCGATAACCATGTCGCTGATTCCTACCTTCGAGGTACGTGAGCGTTGCGGTCTTTCTACTTCTACCCGCAATATGATCAAGAAGATCTGGCCGGTGAAGTTGCCTGATATGAATCCGGAGATTCTTGCTAAGCTGGTGTTCTGTTTCGAGAACGATCCTGAGCGCAGCGATGGTATTGTGAGCGGGGCACAGGATTCCATAGGAATCTGTATGCCTGGACTGGTACGTCATTATTATGACAACCGTTTCTGGCCGGATAAGTTCGAGACCTGTCTTGACGAGGACGTTCTCACCTGGGTGGAGAGTCATGTCTGCATGATTCCGATGGAGCCACGCCGTCCGGGCTGTTCCGTGGTAGAAGGCAAGGACATTACCGAGCCAAAGGTGAAGAATCTTGCCAAGGCAGCCGATGACTGTTGGAATGCCATTCTCCGAAAGGATTTCCCAGCCTTTGCCTCTGCCTTCAAGGCGTCGTTTGATGCTCAGGTAGCCATGTTCCCAGCCATGATTCAGGGTTGCGTTCAGGGCTTCATAGATAAGTATTCCGTCCTTCCTGAGGTTCATGCATGGAAGATGCCGGGAGCTGGTGGCGGCGGCTATCTGGTACTGGTTGTTGATGATGTGAAGGCATTTGCCGAAAAGCATCCGGAGACTATTGATTTGACGATTAGAAGAAAGTAGCGAGGGCGGTTGAACCATCTGCCCTGTGTATAGATTAGGCACGGATTGCACGGATTTTCCTTTAAACTATAAATGCGCTTTTTGCATTATCGTCTAAAATCTCCGTGTAATCCGTGCCTAAAATCTGCTACACCCTCTTATTCGAAGCTTTTCAGTCTTGCAATATATTTGCCGAGAATATCGAATTCGATGTTCACCACGGTTCCCACTTCGATGTTGCAGAAGTTGGTGTTCTCTCGTGTATAAGGAATGATGGCAACGGTGAAGGTGTTGTCGGTAGGCTCGCAGACGGTGAGCGAAACGCCGTTCACGGTCACGCTACCCTTGTCTTCGGTGAAGTAGCCCTTGCGCGCCATTTCCCTGTTCAGTTCATACTCGAAGGTGAAGTAGGTAGAGCCGTCAGCATCTTTCATGGCGATGCACTTGGCAGTTTCGTCTACATGTCCCTGCACGATGTGACCGTCCAGTCTGCCGTTCATCACCATCGAGCGTTCCACGTTCACCTTGTCGCCCACCTTGAGCAGACCGAGGTTGCTGCGGTCCAGGGTTTCCTTCATGGCAGTAACGGTATAAGTACCGTCCTTGATTTCCACCACGGTGAGGCAGACGCCGTTGTGCGCCACGCTCTGGTCTATTCCGAGTTCATTAACAAAAGAACATTCCAGCGTAAAGTCGATGTTCTCCTTATCATGCTTGATAGCCACTACTGTGGCCATTTCTTCTACAATTCCACTAAACATAAGCTTTCTTCTTTATATATTTTATTTGAGGTGCAAAGTTATTGCATTCGATGCAAAAGACCAAATTATTTAAGTTCTTTTGATATTAAAATGTATATGAATTTGCGTATGTCCCGATTTTTTTGTACTTTTGCATCGAGTTAAGTAAGGATAAGTATGACAAGAAAAGAACAGTTTGTATCATTTTTGTAGCAGCATGTGCTGCTTTTGATTTCTTTGTGTGTAATGACCCTTGGTGTGGCAGTGTGTGTAAGAAGTATGTTGGGGTCGAGTGTGATTTCCACTTTGCCGTATGTTTTTGAGACGGCAGGCAAGCAGGGTTTAGGCGTTCCTAAGCTTACCATCGGTCAGTATACTTATATCATGTGTCTTGGTGTTGGGGCAGATACTTGTTTTGCGCAAGAAGTTTGAGTCAGTTCAGTTGTTCCAGCTTTTGGTGGGCTTTGTCTTTGGTTCGCTCATTGACCTGAATATGCTCCTCACTACATGGCTTGCTCCAGTGGATTTGTGGCAGAAGGTTGTCTCCCAAGTTTTAGGTTGTTCTATTCTTTGCATAGGTATAGCCTTGGAAGTAAGATGTGGTTCCGTTACCATGCCAGGCGAGGGCTTTCCTGTAGCTGTGAGCCGTATGACAGGTATCGAATTTCCGAAGGTGAAGATTTGTGTAGATTGCTCGTTGGTTATCATGGCAGTCATCTTCTCATTCATCTTCTTCGGTGCTTGGCAGTGGTACATCGTGGGCATCGGTACCTTGTTTGCCATGGTGTATGTGGGCATGGTGGTGAAGAAGGTAGGCAAGCATCTCGGTTGGTTCGACCGCATCTTGGCATATCAGCCAGGCTTCAGAAGATATGTTTACGGTTTGGCAAGATACTTGTTCAAGCAGAAGTAACAGGAATAGATATAGTGAATGCTATATATAATAAGGTATAAGGGCATGAGGATTTCCTTCTCATGCCCTTATTTCGTATGAATGAGTAGTCGAAATTTTCGTCTATACTCGAAAAAAATCATTAGAATTCGTACTTTTTGCCCAATATCTTATTGATGCTTTGGATGAGGATGTGGTAGGCAGGATTGCCCATGGCTCCGTGCCCATGACCGGCTATCTCATAAAGTTTTGTGTCGGGACGACCTACAAGATTCATCATTCTCCACATATAGGCATTCTCCTCGTATCTGCCAAAGAGTTCTATGTTTCGGTCGCCCGTTATCAGGATGAGTGGGGCGGCATCTTTTCTTACGTGGAAGAGGGGAGCATACTTGTCGATGATAGGCTGGAGGTTGTCGATGCCATTCATCTTGCGATAAGCGAAGTGGCTAATCATCTGACCGCTGAATGGAATCAAACCAGCGATATCGTTGGCATCCACCCCATATCGATTGAGCCATTCCTTGTCCAATCCGAGCATTGCTGTGATGTAGCCGCCAGCCGAATGACCAGAAACAAAAATCTTCTTGTTGCTGCCATTATACTTGTCGATATTTTTGAATACCCAAGCCAAGGCAGCTGCGCAATCATCCAAGCATTGGTCGATGGTGACGGTTGGGAGCAAGCGGTAGTTCACGCCTACGATGGTATAGCCTTGGTTCATCAGTTGTGAAGGCAACTGCTTGCTGCCACTGGTGAGTCCGCCGCCATGAAACCAAACTACGACAGGGCAGTCCTTCTGCTTCTTGTCGTAATAGATGTCGAGCTTGCATCGCTCATTGACGTAAGCATCCTTGTTGCTCTTGTACTGAATGTTGTTCACGATAGTGGCTTCATTCTTGCTTGCGCTTTGTGCGCTGATGCCCAGTGTGCATATAGCCAAGAGCATCGTCAGTAAGATTTTTCTCATTGTTTGTCTATTTAATTGGTTATTTCTATTTTATTTGTTTTATTTTTATATCATAATCGGTACTACTTCCTCTTCCGAAGGCCAATGGGGCAGATAGAGCAGGGGACGAGGAGTCCCGCCCAGCCCTGTCCAGTCTATCTTCTTTACATAGTCGAAGTCGGGAGGACCGAAGTCAAAGCTTCTGCCGTAGAGGACTATGGCTCCCCGACCTTCGTCGATTTTCCATAGTCCACCACCATAAGTGCATTGCTCACCAGGGGCAAGCATATCTCGATGCAAATAGACGTGGCCGAACTTCAGCACTCCGTCTCTATTGATAATGAATTTCTGAAACATGTTTGCAAAAAATGTTGTCTATAAAATCATTTGATGGCCTTTTTAGGGCATACGTTTGAGCACATTCCGCATAGGATACATTCGCTGGATTTCACTTTCTTGCCTTCTGATATGTACGACATCACGTTGACATCCATTGGACAATGCTTGTTGCAGGTTCCACACGAAATGCAAGGGTTGCCTGATGGGGTGGGTTGTATTAACGAAACTTTGGTTTGACATTTCATGAATAAAGACACTGGACAAGCTATTTTGCAAAAAGCTCGCCTCTTCCTGTATTTGAAAGCCAACCAAATTGCCAAACCATAATAGATGGTATTGCTGATGACGAAACAGATGAGAGAGCCAGGCTTCCCTTGCACGAGCCAAATGTGATCGCTCGGCAGTTCGTTGATGTTCATGCTTACCCAGTCGTATCCCAACCATACAAGAGACAGGGGAATGCCAATGTTGATGATGAGGGCAAGATAGCGGTATCGGGTAAGATGTGTCGGAGTCTTTCTGTTTTCCTTGATGGGAAGCCATTCCATGAGAGCGGCTGTCCAACAAGCCCATCCGCAGAAACCTCTTCCCCAGATGAAAGGACCAAAAATTTTGGCAATACAGAAATGGATGAAGACACGCACAATCATTCCTGTTTGCAAGAACAGCAACAAGTAGAAAACGAATTCTTCCAGTTGTAAATTTTCACGTTGACAGATGCCAAGGAACAGTAGAAACAATGGTGAAATCATCAAGAGACAAATTCTTCGTCCCAAGTCTTTCTTGATGCCTTTGCGCTTAATGGCTATCAGGCAACCCAATGTAATACTAAATCCTATCCAAGGGAAGATGAGCAAGAATCCCCACCAACCAGCTAATGTGTATAGTGTCAATCCTATGACAGCTCCAATCAGGAAAGGTATGCAGCATTTTTGCAATTGAAGAAGAGTGGCGCGAGATAATATCATTTTCTTCATTGTCTTGATAATTTATTAATTCTTCATTCATTTGATAGCTGTTGATCATTCATTTCTTAATCATCCAACTTCTTTTTGCAAAAGTAAGGAAAATATTCGAGATAGATTTGTTTTATTGCCATATTTTTTATATTTTTGCACATTATAATATATAAACATTTGAAGACAATGGAAATCAAGGAAGGATATATGCCCTTCATGGGCTATCAAACATATTATCGTATTGTGGGTAAAACGGAGGAGGGCAAGAGCCCTATCATCCTCTTGCATGGTGGACCAGGCAGTACCCACAACTATTTTGAGCTCTTGGATAGAGTAGCGGAGACAGGGCGTGCCGTCATCATGTACGACCAGTTGGGTTGTGGCAATTCTTTTGTAGAGGGACATCCCGAACTCTGGACTCCTGAGACATGGCTCAACGAACTTTGTTCACTCATCGACTATCTCCACATCGACCATTTTCATCTCTTGGGACAGTCGTGGGGTGGCATGCTCGCCATCATCTATCTGATAGAGAAGCAAGCAAAGGGTGTGAAGTCAGCCATCCTCAGCAGCACTCTTTCGAGCAGCAAGCTTTGGGCAAGTGAGCAACATCGCATGATTAAGTTTATGTCGGAGGAAGACCAGCGTGCCATCGCTGAGGCTGAGGCGAAGGATGACTTTTCGAGTGAGGCGTATGCCAAGGCGAATGAGCACTTCATGCTCTTGCATTGTGCCGGTGAGGTGACAGAGGATAGCCCAGAGTGTCTTCGCCGAAAGAAGCGTGCTGGTGCTGAGGCTTATCTCTATGGTTGGGGACCAAACGAATACACCCCGACTGGCACGCTTCGTGATTATGATTACACCGACCGCCTTGGCGAGATACAAGTACCATGCTTGGTGATGAGTGGCACCAACGACCTCTGTACTCCATTGGTAGCAAAGACACTTTATGATGGTATCCAAGATTCCAAGTGGCATCTCTTCGTAGGAGCCCGACACATGCCATTTGCCGAGCAAAACGATGAATATTGCAAGGTGTTGGAAGAATGGATGGAGGAGAAAGAGGGAAAGTGATTTGGCACTTTCCCCTTTTATTTCATGATTCCATTGTCAGTATCAGAGAGGTTGACTCTCTTTTTGTCCAATTGATTGGATAAAATAAGCATAAAACCGTCCAATTGATTGGATGAAATCAATGGAAAAAGTGCTGATAGTGGTGCCAAAAGTGCTTTAAAAAACGACTTTTGGCACCACTATCGGCACTTTTATAGAGAAACTATTCTCGGCTTCTGCCGCATCGATTACACTACTTCCTGTTATTCCCCAGTTGTTGGCTGGTTCTGTACCTCGCAATAGTTGACGAGTCAATTTAATCTCCAGATTCAATACCTTGGCTTTTACTTCGTTTGCACTTTTGTATGTTCCTTTCTCTGCTTCCCAAAAAAGAGAAGGGAGTATGGCATAGTATTTTGCTCTATTATGTAAAGTAGAGATTCCAGGAAACAACTTGTTGGAAAAGGCATCGCGAATGCGCCCCAGTCCAAGTTCGTCAATTGCTTGATGCTCTTGGATGGCTTGCATTACTTGGTGCATTTTAAGTTGTTCCTCTGTGCTGAAGTTTATGAATCCTAATTTCATTCTTATTTCTTTTTTGTTGTGACATGGTTACGGACATAGTTACTTTTTTCTTCATTAAGTAACTTTGTCAGTCTTGTTGTTCCTATTTAAGTGAGACTAAAAGTCCTTTTTCTTTCACCTATCTTACAATCATTTGTGAATCATTTGTTTATGGTGAAAGGAGAATGGAGAAAGCTGCCTTTGTTACTTTAGAAAATAGATAGGCGCATGCTGAGTGCCTTCCTTTACCATGATACCCTTTTCGCAGAAATGGTTGAGCCACTTCTGAGCCATGTATGGAGTCAAGCCGAAGTGGATGCGCATGATGCGAGTTGTGATGTAACGATTCTCCTGGAGGTACTCCTTGATTTTCGCCAATAGCTTTTCCTCAGAGTATTTTGTGGATTGGTTGGAATAGCGAGAGCGGACGAAATGGACGTTGCGCTGTACCTCCTCCATCAGTTTAGCCTCTGGACGGAAGTTGATGCCAGTGATGCGTACTTCCTTGCCCGTAATCTTCTTGTCTGGATTCTCCTCTGGCATCTCTAGGCTAGCCGACATGGAGAAGTAGCCTATCTCTGGGATATAAAAGCGGCGTCCCATGGAGAATTCTTCCACCATAAGGTCGTGAAGCTCTGCCAACACCGCAGCCACATCTCCCTTGGTGAGTGAACAGCGGTTCTGGATTTTCTCTTGCAGTTGCTTCTCGGTCATAGGTTCATGCTGCACTATACGAACGTATTGGCGCTTTTCTCCTGTGCCCTGGGCATTGTTGAGAGTGTAAATGTCGTATTTCAGTTCCATATTTATAGTTGTTTGATGGTTCGTTGTTTCCTATATTCTTTGTCTTCTATGAAAGATGATGCAAATATATGTAATAATGTGATAACTTGTATCTTTTGGTGTAAAATATTAGGTTTATTTATACATTGGTATATGTCATGTGATTATACGGCATTTGCCATCCGACCGTATGATAAGTGTCGTATAATCGCATGACAAATGTCACGCAATCGTAAGAAAGGATTCCTTGCATCGTTATGGTTGCTTCCTTGCATCATATAAGTCACAACATTGTTACCATCCATCTCATCCTTGGCAATTCGCAGGGGGAGGTATGTGATGAGGCTGAGACTATCTATTACACCTTCGGACCTGAGAAGGCGCAGGAAATGGGGTTCAGTGGATGCAAGGTAGAAGGTGAATAAAAGGCGTTTTTCAAGAAGTGCTCATTTAGAATGAGTGGTTTTGCTCAGAATTACTCATTCTGAATGAGTAAAAACGATAGAAATTACTCATTCAGAATGAACAAAAATGAAGATTTATTTGGTTGTTTACTTAAAAAATCGTATTTTTGCAAGCAAATAAATGATTGAACATGAAAGAGTTATTAAAGCAAATTATATTTGAGCAGCAGGAATACTGCAAGAATATAGCACAAGATACGGTTCCGAGAACTATTGAGGAAGAGTGGCTTACCACAACGGAGATACTAATTATTACTGGTATAAGACGTTGTGGAAAGTCTGTTTTGCTCCAGCAAATGCGCAGTAAATTGCCGGAGCAAGACTTCTTTTTCAATTTTGATGATGAGCGACTGGTCAACTTTACTGTGGCAGATTTCCAAACATTGCAAGAATGTTTCTTCGAACTCTTTGGTGAGCAGCATACCTATTATTTTGATGAGATACAGAATGTGAAGGGCTGGGAGACCTTTGTGCGCCGTCTCTACAACGAAGGCAATAAGGTGATTGTAACTGGATCAAATGCCCGAATGCTGAGTAGAGAGCTTGGCACTCATCTCACGGGGCGTTATATCGCAGTGGAGATTTTCCCTTTTTCCTTTCAAGAATACTTGCAGTTGGCAAAGGTGCAGCTGGAAGCCAAGGACTTTTATCTAACCAGCAAGCGTGCCATCCTCTTGGGGCATTTCAAGGAATATTTGGAGAAAGGTGGATTTCCTAAGTATCTCCAGTCGCCATCCACTCGTTACCTCTCGTCACTCTACGATAGCATCATCTTCCGTGATGTGATGGCTCGTAATGGGTTGACCAATGATAAGGAGATGCAGGAACTCATCTTTTATCTCGCCAGCAATGCCACGAAGCGCATTACCTATACCTCACTGGGTAAGATAGTGGGCATTCGTCATTCCGAAACTGTCAAAAACTATTTGGAGTACATCGAGCAAACCTATATGATATTCCAGCTCATGAAGTATTCGCCATCGGTAAAGGTGCAGATGCTGAACCCGAAGAAGATTTACTTCATCGACAATGCCATCGTGAGTCGCATTGGCTTCAATGCCACCGACAATATGGGAGTGAAGTTGGAAAACATCGTATTCATCGAGTTGAAACGCCGCGGATATGATGTTTTTTATCATGCAGATAAGAAGGAGTGCGACTTTGTTGTTAGAGAGGGCATGAGAATCATGAAGGCTTATCAAGTAACGATAGCCATGAATGACGAGAAAACTCGCAAGCGAGAAATCGAGGGGCTGCTGGAAGCCATGAATGCTTATGGCTTGGCTGAGGGATTTATTCTTACGATGGAGGAGAAGGAAGAACTTGAGATAGATGACAAGCAGGTTCATGTTCTCCCTACGTGGGAATGGATGTTGAGAGAGAAATAAATATTATAAAAAAGGTAATTTATGGAAACATTCAATGATGTAATATCTGGCAATCAACTGGTATTGGTAGATTTCTTTGCCACATGGTGCCAACCTTGCAAGATGATGCACCCTGTGTTGGAAGACTTGAAGAAGACGGTGGGCGACAAGCTTCGCATCATCAAGGTAGATGTAGATGCTCACAATGATGTGGCGGCACAGTATGGCATTCGCTCTGTGCCAACCTTGATGCTCTTCCGCAATGGCGAGGTGCTGTATCGGGAGAGTGGTGCGATGTCGAAGGCTGACTTGATGGCATTGCTCGATCCGTTTATGTAATTTTTTAAATTTTCTTAGTCGGCTTTGCTGATTTATCCGAAATTTATTGTAAATTTGCAGTAAATTTCGGATATACTCAGACTAAAGGGCATTCGTATAATTATAGCAAAGGATTAAAAAGTAGGCCAACAAATGGTAAAAAACAAATAATAGAATTATTAAACCTTCTTGGGTTTCGCCAAGATGGTAATATATATACAAAAAAATATAAGGCAGCTCAGCATCCCTTACAGGTTGATGTAGAGAAAGAGCTTATATATTATGATAATAGCAGTATTACAGTTAATCGTAATAACACTTCCAATTTTAGTGAAGATGAAACCTTGTGGTATTAGAATGTGTTGACCGTCTTTTGTCTAAAGGTTACCAAGCTAATCATATAGAGTTGGAGTCTCATTGGAAATGTCTTAACTCCTCAGCGACCGTAGGGAGCGATAACTCCTTTAACTTCATTAACTTCTGAACTTGCGAAACTTGAATATCTTATTTATATTCAATGTTTTAGAAAAGCCATTCATCTTGAAATCTTATCTTTTGGGGCAACAGAGGCGGGGAGGAAGCTGGGAGGTGATTTTCAGCGAGGAGAAGCGGAAAAAGTGATGAGGAGAGCAGAAAAAGTGGCTTCGAGGGCAGGTTTTACTCCTTCTGAAGGCAAAAATAAGAAGGGTAAAAATGCAGTTATGGGGCAGAAATGCACATTTTTCTACCCTCATTTCTGTAGGAAAAGTAAAAAGAATATACAGAAAGAGATGGGAAAAGTGGACGAATTTCAGAATATCCTGAGAGAAAAAAATGCAGGATAAACAAGACAAGAATATATAAGAAAAGCCTTCTAATACGTTTATAATCAAAGGTTTACTAGATGGTTCTCAGTAAGAAAATACCTCTTAATCCTTAACCTTTTTGGGGTCATTAAGGGTCATGTCATTAAGGGTCATTAAGGTTTTCGGGAGAGAAAATGTCATCTATAGTAATAATATAAATATATTTATATTTACTATAGCTCTTAATGACCGAAGCGGATTTTCTTAATGACCCTTAATGACACTGACCCTTAATGACACTTTTTGTTGCTCTGCTGGTATTTTCATCTGTCATTCAGCCTCTTCACAACATTGCTGCAAGAAACTTTGCATAAAATCTCAATAGAACTCTTTGTATTACAGCCACTTATATCATTTCCTGCAAAGAAAGTGAGGGTAAAAGCTTGCAATCGGGGCAAAAATGTTGTATCTTTGCACCGGCAATCGAAGGAAACGCCTTATGTGCCTGATAACGGGCATCTCTTACGACCGAGGCGGGGGATAAATGATGGCAGGCGCCGGTCATCAATGACGACCCCGAAAAGGACAAGAAACGGGGCTATCATCAACCACGCTTGGAATCACAGGCTGAGTAGGCTAGGGGAATCAGAATGACCGCTCGCCTTATCAAAAGGCAGAGCGGCCGTTTATTTATCCCGGGTCATTTCGGGTCAAAGTCATTAAGGGTCATTTTCATTTTCGATTAAATAACCTTCACTCTCTGCTTGCCTTCTCTTCCGTCTACCACAATCTTCTCGAAGATGATGGCAGGGTCGTTAGGGGTCAGGGTGAGCGTATGAACGCCGTCGGCGGTGGCAGGGAGCTCTACTTCTATCACCTTGTCGATGATGCGGGTGGCTACCGTAGGGTAGTAGATGTCGTAGATGTTCTCCGGCTTCTCGTTCAGATTGTGATTGAAGTTGACGAGGATTGGCTCAGCTCCGTCTACACTTACGCCATAAGTCATGCCGCCCTTGTTCTGATAATCCAGGGTTGACTTGATGATGACGTGGATGCGCACCTTGCGAGGCTCCATCTTGAACTGATAGGAGAGGCTGGCACCCTTCACACCCTTGGTGTAAGGCATGAGCGTCATTCCGGCAAGACTCTTGCCCATGAACGGAATCTGAACCCACTTGGCTCCCTCCTTCTCCTTGCCCTCAGGAGCAGCATCGGTCTTCGATGCGAAGAATGGAGCTTCGATTTCTACCACGCCATTGTGCTCGCTGATGACTGGAGCCTCAGAAGCTGATACCCGGAAGAGCTCCGGACAGGTATCCTTCTCGAAATCATCATTCCAGCTCTTGTAGCCGATGTGCTTCTGCGTCATCATGCCGTTCCACTTGCCGCCCGACATCTTGTGGTTGTAAACATCGCAGATGAGGGAATCGCGCTTGAAGAGACGCTCGCATTCATCCGCCCAGATGTTCGCCTTTGGATTGTTCTTCTTGTAGAGAGCATGGTTCTGAGCCTGGGCAAAGTACATCTGATGCAGATTGCTCATCAGCTCGATAGGGAAGAGGATGATCTGGCGATAGGCATCGTGATAGGATGCCGGCAGACTGTTGTACTGGCGCAGCGCATCAGCCTCGAGCTGGAGATACTGATTCACCACCTCCTGCCATTCGCCGTTCTCCAGACTGTAGGTGCTATTGTCGAGCATCTCCGGAGTGCAGCGGCCGTTGTACTTGCAGATGAGGTTCAGGATGCGTGCCGCTTCGTCAGCCTGCGATTCACCAAACTGCTGTGCGCACCAGTCGCGGGTGTGGCGGGTGATGTTGTTTACCGAATATTTATGAGGATTCCACGCCATGTCCATAAACTGGCTGATAGGATATTCCATCGGCTTGAGGTCGCCCACGTTGAGAATCCAGAGGCGGTCAATTCCGTTCTCGTAGGCTAGGGTGAGTTGCTCCCAAGGGTTCTGCACAGGAGTAACGTTGAGCATCTTTGAGTTTCTTGGAGCACCTACGTAATCTACGTGATAGTATAAGCCCCAACCGCCTTTGTGTTTGCGTTCCTTGGCATTCGGCACACGGCGCACGTCGCCCCAGTTGTCGTCGCAGAGCAGCAGGGTTACGTCGTCGGGAACCTTCATTCCCTTGTCGTAGTAATCCAGCACCTCTTTATATAGTGCCCAAACCTGCGGTGTTTCGCTGGCCTTCTTTCCCGTTACATCGGCAATGATCTTGCGCTGGTCGTTGATGATCTGGCTCATCAGCTTTGTATCAGCCTCTGCGCTCATCGCCTCGTCACCGTCGCCACGCATACCGATGGTCACGATCTGCTCGGTTCCCTTCATGCGCTCTATTCCCTCACGGAAGAACTTCTGCAGGTTAGCCTTGTTCTTCTGATAGTTCCAAGGTCCCCATCCCTTTCGGTTGCGGGCGTATTCCTGATGGTTGCGTGCCATCGGCTCATGATGGGAGGTGCTCATCACCACGCCCATCTCATCGGCAGTCTTCTCGTTCTCCGCATCGTCGGCATAGAACGCCCAGCCCCACATGGCTGGCCACATCATGTTGCCCCTGAGGCGCAGCACCAGTTCGAAGACGCGCTGGTAGAAGCGGTGGTCGCCATATCCGGTGCCGTAGGTGTTCTTGACCCACGAAGTGAGACAAGGCGCCTCATCGTTGAGGAAAATGCCACGATAGCGCACGGCTGGTTCGCCATCAGTGTAGGTTCCACGGTTCACGAAGATGGAATCGTGATGCTCCACGGGAACGTCTGCCCAGTCGTACCATGGCGAAACGCCCATCTGCTGGGAGAGTTCGTAAATGCCGTAGATGGTTCCACGGCGGTCGCTTCCGGCGATGACGAGCTGGTTGTCCACCATGGTGATGATGAATTTCTCGCGCTTGCCCTTGAGCAGATTTCCGTTGATGCGTTTCTGTTTGACGAGCTGGTCGATGGCAGCAGAATGTCCGATGGTTCCCACGAGGATGGTTGCCTTGCGGTTGGAGGTGATGGTGGCTTGGGAGCCGCTCACGTTCCTGATGTCCTTGACCAGGGCATTGGCAGCATAGCTCACGCCGCGGCAGTCGTTGGCGTCCATATAGATTTCTACCTTATCATTACCGTTAACGAGCAGGTCGCCCTGCTGGAAACTTACGAATCTCTCTGCTGCGCTCATGCTCATGGCAGAGAGGAGGGTAGCGGAAGCTAAAAATGCTTTCTTGATGTCATTAAGTCTCATACTTATTTAATTGTGTTTGTTGTTTGATAGCTGCAAAGGTAGGAATATTCTCCGGAAAGTTCTTTATCAGATGTCCCCTTTACTTTATTATTTGTTTCATTTTGGCTTTCGGGGCTTTTTCTGTACGTCTTTTCCCCTAAATGTTTTGTGTTTTCAGAGAAAAGTATTAATTTTGCATCATAAAATAAGATAGAAAAATATGATAGACAAACCGACCATAGCCCGTATTATGGACTCCACCAAGATAGAAGAGGTGGTGTCTGAATTCGTGACGCTGAAAAAGCGCGGCATCAATTATATCGGCTTGTGTCCTTTCCATAACGATTCCCATCCGTCGTTCTCCGTTTCGCCAACCCGAGGCATCTGCCACTGCTTTACCTGCGGCAAGGGTGGAAACGCCATCAATTTCCTGATGGAGCTGGAGCAGATGACCTATCCCGATGCGCTCCGATGGCTCGCCAAGAAATACAACATCGAGATTCAGGAACGCGAGATGACCAGCGAGGAGAAACAGAGGGAGAGTGAACGTGAATCCATGTTCATCGTCAACGAATGGGCTGCGAAGTATTTCCAGGACATTCTGCAGAACGACGTGGACGGACGCGCCATCGGAATGCAGTATTTCCGCAGCCGTGGATTCCGCGACGACATCATCCGGAAGTTCCAGCTGGGATTCGCCCTGCCACAGCGCACGGCACTCTTCGACGAGGCGGTGAAGAAGGGATACAATCCGAAATATCTCACCGCCACCGGACTCTGCTTCAAGGTGGACAAGGACGAGGCTGGCAACAGGAGCGGACAGGACCAGTACCTGGACCGATTCTCCGGCCGTGCCATCTTCCCGTGGACGAGTGTGAGTGGCAAGATTGTGGCGTTCGGAGGACGCGTGCTGGACACCCGGACCAAGGGCGTGAACCAGAAATACGTCAATTCGCCCGACAGCGAAATCTACCATAAGGAACGGGAGCTCTACGGACTGTATCAGGCAAAGAAAGCCATAGCCAAGGAAGACTGCGTCTACATGGTGGAGGGCTATACGGACGTCATCTCCATGCACCAGTGCGGCATTGAGAACGTGGTGGCAAACTCGGGAACAGCTCTGAGTATCCATCAGATCAGACTGCTCCACCGGTTCACCAGCAACATCGTGCTGCTCTACGACGGTGATGCTGCGGGTGTACATGCGGCACTGCGAGGAACCGACATGCTGCTGGAAGAGGAGATGAACGTGAAGGTGCTCCTGCTGCCCGACGGCAACGACCCGGACAGCTTTGCCCGTAACCATACGGCAGAGGACTTCAGAAAATATATTGAAGACCATCAGGTAGACTTCATCCAGTTCAAGACCGACATTTCGCTCAGGGGTGTCACTGACCCCGTGAAGCGCAGCCAGGCAATCAATTCCATTGTAGAGAGCATCTCGAAAATCAAGAATCAGATTACCCGTGCAGCCTACATCACCGACTGTGCCCATCGCCTGGGCGTGAACGAGGCAATCATCGTCAACGCCCTGAACAACTTCGTGCGCAACGGAATGAGCGAGCAGGTGAAGGCTGAGCGCAGAGCTGCCGGACTCAGAGAACCGGTGGCCGGAACACCCCAGCCGGGACTGCAGCAGGGGATGAGGGGAACCTCGCCGCTGGACAAGCTGCTGGAGGTGGAAGACCTGCTGGTGAAGCTGATTGTCCATTATGGCGACAAGATCATCACGGTGAAGGATGTGGACGAAAACGAGGTGCAGCTGCCCGTGGCTCAATACATCAGCCTGGATATGGGCGGCGACGGATTCAAGTTTCACAAGGACTTGTATAATCAGATTCTTCAGGAAGCTCTGGATCATCTCGATGATGAGGGATTCGTGGCAGAGACCTATTTCTCAACCCATTCCAATCCTGAAATCAGTCGCATAGCCGGAATGCCTTTGGGCGAACAGGAGATAGCTACGGCCAGTCTGCAGCTGAAACTGAGTCCGGAGAAGCTGCGCCAGTATGTGTTCAAGGACCTGCTCAGCTTCCGCACGCATTATATCGCCCAGCGCATCATCGAAGTACAGCAGGAGTTTGCCAAGAACCCGACCAACCGCGAGCTGCTGCAGGAGTTTGTGAAACTCAAGCAGATGAATGCACTTGTGGCAAGTCAGACGAACTCAGTATTTAATTAGAATAAGGATATGATTTATTTCCATTGGATTTATCTGTTGCTCTATGTCGCAATCATGATTCCTGCGATCATCCGCGTCTTGCTCGACAACCGACAGCCGGCGAAGACGATGGCTTGGATTCTCGTGCTCGCCTTCATGCCGTTCGTGGGAATCATCTTCTACATCTTCTTCGGACAGAACACCCGGAAGGAACGTCACATCAGCGACCGAAGCATGGACCAGCTGACCAAGCGCTCGATGCTGGAATTCGTAGAGCAGGAGAATCTTCACCTGCCTGCCAACAACAAGCCGCTGATGAATCTCTTCACCAACCAGAACTGGGCGTTCCCGTTCAAGGACAACAGGGTGGACATCTTTACCGATGGTTATGAATTCATCTGTTCCTTATTATATAATATAGGTAAGGCCCAGCATCACATCCACCTGGATACTTACATCTTTGAGGACGATGCACTGGGCTATCTGGTGGCTGATGCGCTGATAGACAAGGCGGAGCAGGGAGTGGAAATAAGAGTGATTTATGACGACGTGGGCTGCTGGAAGGTGAAGGACGCCTTCTTCGAAAGGATGAGAGATGCGGGCATTGACGTGCACGCCTTCATGCCCGTGCGCTTCCCGGCTTTTACCAGCAAGGTGAACTATCGCAACCACCGCAAGCTGTGCGTGATTGACGGCAAGGTGGGATTCATCGGGGGCATGAACATTGCCAAGAGATATGTGAAGGGAACGGGAAAGCAACCATGGCGAGATACGCATCTTCGCATCGAGGGTGGCGGCGTCTATGCGCTGCAGCGTGCGTTCCTCATCGACTGGTATTTCGTGGACCGCACGCTGATTACCAACCGCGTCTATTATCCTCCGGTGGATATTCATATCAACAACAGCAGTCTGGTCCAGGTTGTGACGAGCAGTCCTATTGCTCCATGGCCCGACATCATGCAGGGTTACGTGCGCATCCTGTTGCAGGCGCAGAAGTATGTGTATATGGAGACTCCTTATTTCCTGCCAACCGAACCGGTATTGTTTGCGATGAGAACGGCGGCATTGGCGGGAGTGGACATCAGGTTGATGATTCCCCGCAAGGCAGATGCGAAGCTGGTGGAATGGGCTTCGCGTTCGTATGTGATGGAAGCAATAGAGGCTGGAGTGAAGGTTTATCTCTATATGGGTGGTTTCAACCACAGCAAGCTGCTGGTGAGTGATGATAATCTCTGCACGGTGGGAAGTACGAATATCGACTTCCGCAGTTTCGAGAATAATTTCGAGGCGAATGCCTTTTTCTATGATGAGGAAATGGCGCAGCGCATCAAGGCGATTTATCTGAAGGATGAATCGCAGAGCATCCTGGTGGATGATGTTTCCTATTTCGTGAAGCGCCCGTTCATGAAGCGATTGTTCGAAAGCATCGTCAGATTACTTTCGCCGCTGCTGTGATTAGGCACGGATTTTTATTTAAGAATGGGTTTATTTAGGCACGGATTACACGGAGTTATGAGCTAAATTCAATATCCCGAATTTATAATCTCATAAAAAATCCGTGTAATCCGTGCCTAAAATTTGCTTTTATCTGAATATCGAGAAGTTGACGCTTCCATAGCTTCTGTGCTCCAGGAATCGGGGATGCTCGGAAAAATCATAATTCTTGCCATGTTCGAAAACGAAGATTCCATCTTCGTTCAGCAGGTCGCCATTCAGTACGAGGTCTGGGATCTCCGGGAGTTTTTCCAGGGCGTATGGCGGATCGGCAAAGATGAAATCAAACTTCTGCTTGCAGGTCTTCAGGAAGCGGAACACATCGCCACGAATCAGAAGATCCTTGTCTTCGCCCAGCTTCTTGAAACACTCGCGGATGAAGTTGGCGTGGTCGCGGTCTGCCTCTACGCTGATGACGCGCTGGCAACCTCGGGAAACGAGTTCCAGCGAGATGCTGCCCGTACCGGCAAAGAGGTCGAGGGCGGTTGCATCCTCAAAATCGATGTAACCCTGCAAAACATTAAAGATATTCTCCTTTGCAAAATCTGTTGTAGGGCGCGCCTTGAACGAACGTGGAATGTCGAAATGGCGACCCTTATATTGTCCTGTTATGATTCTCATATTTTTACTTTGAACTTATTACTTTGAACTTTGAGCTTTATGATTAGCTATGCTGTTGAATTGGCTTTCCCTTCGGCCGCCGAACGCTGTTTCTTCACTCTTCATTCTTCACTCTTCACTTACTCAAGTACAGTGCCAGCAAGTCGAAAGGCATTCCCTTGATTTCCGTGATAGGGGCACGGTTGAATTCTGCGGCGGGATTCAGGAGGAAAGTCTTCCTGATGTAAAGCTTACTGTTATAAAGGAACCAGTCCTTGTCAGGAACTTCGCCCGAAACGTGTAGCTCGTCCTGCATCTGATCCAATCCCATCTGCTTCCATACGTAGAGGATGAAATAGAGTGCATCCTTGGCATGAGCCGCATTGAACGAATTGAAGAACTTGAAGCGGTTCTTGTCGAAACAGAAGAGGTCCAGCTTCTTGTCGTGGAAATAGGCATAGAGCTTGCGGTGAATGCCCGTGAAACTGCGCTGATGCAGATAGTGCCACATCGGCTGCATGATAGGAGTGAAGCGCACATCCTGGAAATTATCTTCCACCACCATCTTGAAATCCTTGTTGATAGGGAACACAGCCACTACGTTGAGAGCCGGCTGAACACGGTAGAGGATGGCGTCGGAATGATGACCGGCAAAGGCGTGCTGATAGAGCACGTCAAGGTCTTCTTCATGAAATTCCTCTATCGGAACCAGCAGGATAGGAGAGTCGATGTAGACTCGCACCTTCTGATAACCACGTTGCAGGAGATCGCTTTCCTTGAAAGCCTGACGCAAGTTGGCTGCCATGGAAACGCCGCTCTTTACGGTATAAGGCTCGTAAATGACCTGATGCTCAGCTTCGCGGTCAACTACCGAAAAGCTGAGTGTATTCTTGCTCACTCTTATCGTGAGACGTGCCTGAAGTGTTTTATTGCCTGTTAGCTGCATGATCATCTTGTTGTTTTACCAGTTGCCTGCGTTGTTATTATCTGTTGTTATGTCGCCAATCTTCAGTCCCGGATATTCTCCGGAATAGTTGGCCTGCTCGGTGATTTCCTGAATGGCGTTTTCGTCCAGCCCGTCGAGGAAATCTTCATAGGCGGCTCCGCATTCCATGAGCGGAATCTGCTTGCCGCTCTTACTGACAATCGTGGTAGCGGCGAGCGAGAATTTCTTGCCGTCGGAGTAGGGGATGAAGGAATCGGCAGCCTTCAGATACTTGCCCTTGACGAGGGTATTGAAGTCGCCCGTATACACCCCATGCTTGTCCTTGTACTTCTCTTCCGCTTCCCGGATGATCATCAGCCTGGCTTTCACCTCTGCCTCTCTGCCCTTCATCCGTTTCTGGAAGATGAGGGGCTGGCAGATGCTGAGTACGCAGAGGGTCATCATGACGATGACGCATGCTCCCAGGACCACATTATTGTTTATTTTCCTTAATTTCATTCTCATTTCAAAAAGTATTATTACTTTTGCATTTGCATTTGCTTCTGCAAAGATACTGCAAGCGAGCGCAATGAAAGCTTGCTTTCAAATTGCCGAGTGCAGCTTTTGCTTCTGCAAAGATACTGCAAAACCGAGACAACACAAAATATTTGGTGTTGAAATTATTAAATATTAATTATAAATTGTACATTCATGATTGTAGATGAACTAAAATATAAGATATTGGAGCAGTTTGGCTTTCCGCCAACTCCTGAACAGGCGAATGCGCTGGATGTCTTCGCCCGCTTCATGACCGATCGCAATCCTCATGCTGTGATGATATTGCGGGGTAGTGCGGGTACGGGTAAGACTTCGCTTTCGGGTGCCATCGTCCGCACGATGAAGGCCATCGGTCAGAAGGTGATGCTCCTGGCTCCTACGGGCAGGGCTGCCAAGGTCTTCTCCCTGAGTAGCGGTTCTCCTGCCTTCACCATCCATCGCCGCATCTATCGCGAGAAAGCATTTTCGGGCGTTGACGGCCAGTTCAATCTCAACGACAATCTCTATACGGATACGCTCTTCATGGTGGATGAGGCTTCGATGATTTCCAATCTGGGACTGGGTGGAACCACTTTCGGAAGTGGCTGTCTGCTGGATGATCTGGTTCATTTCGTCTATCAGGGTCATAACGACCACCTGATGCTGATAGGCGACAAGGCGCAGTTGCCACCTATCGGCGAGGAGGAATCGCCTGCCCTTCATGCTGCCATGCTCGAAGGCTACGGTTTGTCGGTTTATGAATGCGACTTGAACGAGGTGCTCCGCCAGAGTGAACAGTCGGGCATTCTGTATAATGCCACGATGATTCGTCAGATGATTACGCACGATGACATTACGCAGCTTCCGAAAATCCATTTCTCCGGATTCTCCGACATCCAGCAGATGCCTGGAGCCGAACTTATAGAGGCGCTTGCCGACAGTTATCATCATGTGGGTCTGGACGACACCATCGTCGTGACTCGCAGTAACAAGCGTGCCAACATCTTCAACCAGGGCATTCGCAATATGGTGCTTGACAGGGATGAGGAACTTTCGCAGGGCGACATCCTCATGATTGTGAAGAACAATTATTACTGGATGGAAGAGGAGAGGAAGAAAGTAAGTGAAGAACGAAGAGTGAAGAGTGAAGAAACAGCGTTCGGCGGCCGAAGGGAAAGCCAATCCAATGGTTTAGCTAATCATAAAGTTCCAAGTTCCAAGTTCAAAGTTCAAAGTAACGAAGTTCAAAGTAAAGAACTTCCTGCTTTCCTTGCGAATGGCGACCGTGCCAAGGTCTTGCGGGTTCGTCGCCGCATCGACCTTTACGGTTTCCGTTTCGCCACGCTTCTGCTGCAGTTCCCCGATTATGACAATTACGAGCTGGAGGCAACGGTTCTGCTGGATACTTTGACGAGCGAGGCGCCAGCCTTGACCCATGAGCAGCAGGAGCAGCTCTTCCGTCAGATAGAAGAAGATTATCAGGACATTCCGCTTAAGGCAGATAGGATGAAGGCGATTCGCCAGGACCAGTTCTTCAATGCCCTGCAGGTGAAGTTTGCCTATGCCGTGACCTGCCATAAGGCGCAGGGCGGACAGTGGGCGCATGTTTATGTGGATCAGGGTTACATGACGGACGACATGCTCACGCCCGATTATATCCACTGGCTCTACACCGCCTTCACCCGTGCCACCGAGAAGTTGTATCTGGTCAACTGGCCGGAGACGCAAACCGTTACTTCTTAGTTTCAAATTGGTTCAATATCAGCGATTTCGGCAAATAAACATCAGAATGTTTGATGGTTTGAAAAAAAAATCGTACTTTTGCATCCGGATAAATATGAAGTGTGTTCCGCACGCCATGAAAGGGCGTGTGGGGTTTTTATGCAAAGGTATAAGAAATTTATTAATTTATCATATATAAAAAATAAATGGAAAAAAGAAAAGTAGCTTTAATCACGGGTATTACAGGTCAGGATGGCTCTTATTTGGCAGAGTTGCTGCTGAGTAAGGGGTATGATGTTCACGGAACTATCCGACGTTCATCTACCGACTATCGCGAGCGCATCGCTCATCTGGAAGGTACCCCAAATTTCCATCTTCATTATGCCGACCTCGGTGACTCCATGAGTATCATCCAGGTGATGAACAAGGTGAAACCTACAGAGGTTTACAACCTTGCGGCACAGAGCCATGTACAGGTAAGTTTCGACTCTCCGGAGTTTACTGCCGATGTAGACGCAACGGGCGTTCTCCGCATCCTGGAGGCTATCCGCCAGTGTGGTTTGTCAGAAACCTGCCGCATGTATCAGGCTTCTACCTCCGAGCTTTACGGTAAGGTAGAAGAGGTCCCACAGAACGAGAACACTCCGTTCCACCCTTATTCTCCATACGCTGTTGCCAAGCAGTATGGCTTCTGGATTGTCAAGGAATATCGTGAGGCTTACAACATGTTCTGCTGCTCAGGTATTCTCTTCAACCATGAGAGTGAGCGCCGTGGCGAGACTTTCGTTACCCGCAAGATTACGCTGGCTGCAGCCCGTATCAAGCAGGGCAAGCAGAGCAAGCTCTATCTCGGTAACCTGGATTCTCTCCGCGACTGGGGTTATGCTAAGGATTACGTAGAGTGCATGTGGCTGATTCTCCAGGCAGAGAAGCCAGAGGATTTCGTCATTGCTACCGGTAAGCAGCACTCTGTCCGTGAGTTCGCCCAGCTGGCTTTCCACTATGTTGGAATCGAACTGAAGTGGGAAGGCAAGAATGAGAACGAGAAGGGTATCTGCGTTGAGGGTCCTGAGGAACTCATCGGCAAGACACTCGTTGAGGTTTCTCCTGACTTCTATCGTCCTACCGACGTGGTGAACCTCTGGGGTGACCCAACAAAGGCTAAGGCTAAGCTCAACTGGAATCCTAATTCTACCTCTTTCGAGGATCTCGTCAAGATCATGGTAGAGAGCGATATGGCGAAGGTGGCTGCCGAGGATGCTGGCGAGAAGGTTCGCTGCAACCTCGTGGAATACTTGGAAAAGGGTATTGTTAAGTAGTGAGTAATGATTAGTGATTAGTGATTAATTCCGTTGAAGATATGAGTGAAAGTGGAGATCTTTTATCACATAAATGTATGAAATTTGCTATTCGTATAGTAAAATTATATAAATGGTTATGTGATGAAAAAAAGGAATTTGTAATGAGCAAGCAACTACTTCGCTCAGGTACTAGTATTGGTGCTAATTTAGCAGAGGCACAAGCAGCAATAAGTAAGGCTGATTTTACAGCAAAAATCTTTATTAGCGCTAAAGAGTGTCGCGAAACGCAATATTGGATTGAATTATTGTTTCAGACAGATTATCTGGATAAAAAACAATACGAATCAATTCTGACTGATTCTGTAGAATTAGGGAAAATGTTGTCTTCTATGACAAAGAAACTCCAACCCAATGGCAGGCTGTCATCAACGGAAGATAATCACTAATCAATAATAAATAATAAATGAATAAAGATTCAAAGATTTATATAGCAGGACACCACGGACTTGTGGGGTCTGCTATCTGGAATAACCTCGAGAAGAGAGGCTATCATAACCTGGTGGGGCGTTCTCACAAAGAACTCGACTTGACCGACCAGTATGCAGTAGAGAAGTTCTTTGATGAGGAGAAGCCAGATGCAGTGGTTTTGGCTGCTGCCTTCGTGGGCGGAATCATGGCAAATTCGCTCTATCGTGCCGACTTCATCATGCAGAACATGAAGATGCAGTGCAACGTGATCAGCAATGCCTATTCTCATGGCGTGAAGAAACTCCTCTTCCTGGGCTCAACCTGCATCTATCCAAAGAATGCACCGCAGCCTATGAAGGAGGACGTGCTCCTTACTTCTCCTTTGGAATACACCAACGAGGAATATGCCATCGCTAAGATTGCCGGACTGAAGATGTGCGAGAGCTACAACCTTCAGTATGGTACCAATTATATCGCAGTGATGCCAACCAACCTCTATGGTCCTAACGATAACTTCCACTTGGAGAACAGTCATGTAATGCCTGCGATGATGCGCAAGATTTATCTTGCCAAGCTCATTCATGATGGCGACTGGCACAGCATCGAGGTAGATATGAACAAGCGTCCTATCAACCCTACCGACAAGCTTCGCGAAATCATCGGCGAGGGTAATGTGGATGGCAGCAACTCTCACGAGCGCATTCTGAAGGCGCTGGAGTTCTACGGAATCTACGACAACAAGGTGGTGCTTTGGGGAACCGGCAAGCCTTTGCGTGAGTTCCTCTGGAGCGAGGATATGGCTGACGCCAGTGTTCATGTGCTCCTGAATGTGGACTTCAAGGACATCATCGGCATTGAGAAATACAGCTCTGTATTCTATGGTGCCAAGGTGGATGGTGCTGTGGATAGAAATAATTCTGAAGGTAGAGGTGGTGCAATCCCATCTCTCGGTGAGATTCGTAACTGCCACATCAACGTGGGAACCGGTAAGGAACTCACTATCCGTGAGCTTTCAGAGCTTGTAGTAAAGGCCGTAGGTTTTGAAGGCGAGGTAGAGTTTGATGCCAGCAAGCCTGATGGAACCCCAAGAAAGCTCATTTCAGTAGATAAGCTCCACAGTCTCGGCTGGACTCACAAGGTAGAAATCGAGGATGGTGTACAGAAGCTCTTCGAGTGGTATAAGAATAGTTTGAAAGACTAAATACAAAATATGGATAGGGAAGAGTAGCGACGGTTGGATCGCTGCTCTTCTTTTTGTAACTTGCCCACCCAGTTACTTAAGAAGTTTGATTTATAATAGTGTTGCGGAATTAAGGCTAACATAAATATGAAAAAGATTATTTTATTCTTGCAGTTGATCTTCTCGATAGGGATGTCAGCGCAGACGACTGTAGAATCAGTCCAAGTTGCGGATATGGATGAAGGTGCCCCCATCTGTGGCAAGTCAATAGATTTGCACAAGCGCATTCTCCAGGCCTACAATTGCGATAGTACGCTCATCGTCTTCGCTTGTGATACCACTAAAAAAGGAAAAAATACCGATACTGGCTATCTCTATTCACTAGATGCCAATACCCTGGAAGTGCAATGGCAAAAGTCGCTGAAACTTTCTTTGTCAAAACTCTATGGGGTCTGTTCCAAGGGAGTGCTGCTTTCCTCCACTCTGAAAAGTACAGGCAAGTCACTCTTGACCTTGTCTGATACCAAGACGGGCCAGTCGCTATGGACGCAGTATCTTTATCCTGTCTATTTCAATGATAGCTTGGATATCGTGGTGGGACTTGAGAAAGTGGGAGACAGCAAGACATACGCTTATCGCCTGAGCACAGGAGAGTTGTTGTGGGATGCCGAGATTCCGATGACCAAGAACGTGGGATGGAAAGATGCTTGCATGGTGGATTCCACTCACTTGGTGGTTGTGGGTGATGACATCAACGAAATCAACATCCATTCGGGTGAAATCAAGAAGGTGAAGGCTGTGACTGGCATTCGTGATTCCAAGGGAATGATGGCTATGGCATTGACCAATGTCTTGTCTGCAGCAATCACCATCGGATTTAATTCTTATGTTTATTACTATTATTATAATCTTAATCCATATCTCATTACGGGCTTGACTTCCAATATCCTTCAGGTGGGCTCTGACTTGTATATTAGTGATAGAAAAAGCCTCTATTGTTTGGGAGCGGACAGTTTGCAAACACGCTGGAAGTATGATTTCCAGGACAAGGAGGCTTCTACGGCTCATCTTCTGCTCAGGGATGGCAAGATATTGATGCTCAATTACGGTTATGGCAACAGTCTTATGAGAGGTACGGTGAAGTGTGGCAAGCCTTTCTTGGCTTCTTTTGATGCACAGACGGGAGATAGGGAGAAGATGTTTCCTTTATACGACAAGAAGCATGTCATGAACGACGGAATGCTCACGGAGAGTGGTGTCTTCCTTGCTGGTTCTGATAAAGCTGTATATCTGTCATTTGCTGATTCTGCTGTCATCAGCAAAGATTGGGATCGCAGAGCCAATGGGGCTTTGACTATGGTGTTGAGAAAACCATTCTATGCGTTTCATGGACTTGCACCAAAGCTGACTTTGGTGGAGGCATTCGACAAGGTGTGCCCGATGCTGACCAGTACCAACAAGCTTTTTGTCTTCAATGACAAGTTGGACATTCTTGAATCTTATGATCTCTACGAGACTTTCTCCGTTTGTTTCCGTTTGGATGATGTGCTTTGCATACAAAACAGGGATGACAAATCCAACTTTAGGCTGATTCATCCCGATGGTTCCTCTATCGGAAAACTGAAAGGCAAGCCTGTAGCCGCCCTGCTCAAGGGCAGAAATGTGCTAGCTGTATATGATGATCACCTTACAGTCTTTAGGCTGTAAGGTGCCTAGTGCCCTCTTATTACTGAAATCATGTGGATATATTAAAACGAAAAAATCCGATTCTCTTTCGAAAACCGGACTCTTAAATTTTTTTGAGTTATTTTGGGAAAAGTGGGTAGTGATGGATTCGAACCACCGAAGGCATAGCCAGCAGATTTACAGTCTGCCCCATTTGGCCACTCTGGTAACTACCCAAACGCTTTGTTCTTAAAAGCGAGTGCAAAGGTAGTACTTTTTTTTCATTCCACCAAATTTTTCTGCAACTTTTTTCTGTTTTTCTTCAAAAAAGTTCAATTTCCCCTTGTTTTCCCAGCTTTAATCCATAAAAAAAGAGAATTCTCCACTCTTCACTATTCGTTCTTCACTTTAATAACGTGTCTTCTGCGATGCTTTCTTGACAATCTTCTGTGCTTGTAGTGCTCATATTTCTTGATGGCTACGAAGACAGTCAGGGCAAGGACTACGGCTAAGAGGAAGATGACGATTCCGCCACCCAGGTTGTCGCCCTTCACTTTCGACCACATGTCCAAAACTTCTGGAGTATGATCGCCAGCATCATGAATCATGGCGCATCTCGCCACCACGCTGCTGTCCGGATACATGATTGGGTTCAGGTGCGCCTTTCTGCCTTCCTCTCCGAAGAAGTAAGCCAGGTTTACGGTTTCAGGATAAGCTTCCTTGTCGCTCATCGCTTCCAGCATTTTCCTGCCTGCCACGCTGCTCACATAACCCGTGGTCTCCATGTTGGCAAGTGCCACGTCTTCCTGGCAGAGATAGTTGATGAAGTAGGAGGCTGCCTTCGGATTGCGGGAGTATTTCGGAATCACCCAACCGTCAAACCATACGTTGCTGCCTTCCTTCGGCACTTCATAACCCAAATCAACACCCACGTTTCCGGCTTCCTCTATCGCCCATACGGCATCGCCGCTCCAGGTCATATTCAGGTAAGCCTTTCCCTTGGTCATTGTCTCCTTGCCGAAGTCGGCCTCCCATCCCTCGATGTTCGGCTTCAACGCCTTCAGCTGTCTTTCTACGGTGGCAATAGCCTTTGGCGAATAATCGTTCATCAGTTCCGGAACGGTTACCTTGCCTGCAGCCAGGTCTTTGCGGTGTTCCCAGATCAGGGCTGTGCCGTAGGAATCGCGGTAGGAATCCTTCATGAGCAACTTGCCACGATACTTTCTGTTCCAGAGCGTGCCCCAGGTCTGTGCATCCTGCTGAGGTACGTGTACCTTATTATATAAGATTCCGCAGGTTCCCCACATATAGGGAACGGCATAGTTGTGGGCGATGCGACCGTGATTGGAAGTTGCATCAATCTGCTCCACAATGTAGGGCGAAACGTTCTTCAGGTAGTTCGGGGTCTTGCCGAACGCGGTGTCGATGGGCAGCAGAAGGTCCTTGCGGAGCATTCGCTCGATGATGTATTCCGAAGGACACACCACATCATAGTCTTCATGACCGCGCTCAATCTTGGTCAGCATGACTTCGTTGATGTCGAAAGTCTGGTAGATGACCCGGATTTTCTTTCCGGTCTGTTCCTCATACCATTTCGGGAATTCCGCAAGAATGTCCTCATCGATGTAGTCTCCCCAGTTGTAAACCTTCAGAATCTCCTCCCTGTTCTCCTTGTTGTAGCAGGAAGAGAGCGGCAGAATCATCAGCAGAGTCAGGAAAAGAAAAGCCATTGTCTTAACTCCTTTTACTCCTTTAACTCTTTTAATTCCCAAAAATATCTTGTTCTTCATTTTTTATTTCTTCTTGTTTTTTTCTGAACGACGGTTGATGACAATCAGCATCACGAGCACCAGCACGAAGATGATCGTACTCAGCGGACGGAGTTCCGGTGTCAGTCCTCCCTTTCTTGCATCAGCGTAGATAAAGGTAGAGAGCGTCTCCAGACCTTCGTTGCCGATGGTGAAGATGGTGACGGCGAAATCGTCGATACTCATGGTGATGGCGAGCATGAAGCCCGAAATCATTCCCGGCAATATTTCCGGAATAATCACCTTGCGCAATGCCTGCATCGGTGAAGCTCCCAAATCGAGCGCCGCCTCATAGAGGTTCGGATTCATCTGCTTCAATCTAGGCATTACGCTCAGAATGACGTAGGGCAGACAGAAGGTGATGTGAGCGATGACCACCGTAGTATAGCCCTGAGGAATGCCCAGCGTAATGAAGAGCAGGAAGAGCGAAATACCGATGATGATGTCGCCGTTCAATATCGGAATGTTGTTCACAAACTGGATGGCGTTTCTCGCATAACGGTTGCGCAGATTATAGATTCCGATGACGGTGAGGGTTCCGAAGAGGGTTGAAACGGTGGCGGTAATCAGCGCGATGCTAATCGTATTGACGAGTGCCGCTGTCAACGAATGGTGGGTTCCCTCTACGAAGAGATTCTTGTAGAGCTGCAGGGAGAAGCCGGTCCAGTTGCCCATCACCCTTGCCTCGGTAAACGAGAAGATGACGATGATGAGAATAGGGGAATAGAGCAGCAGCAGGAGCAGCCACAGATACCCCTGACAGAATACTTTCTTCATCATTTCCTTGCTGAATATTGTTTGCATCATCTGATGCCTCCTTCCTGCTTACTGCCGTCGCCGGCAATCAATGTTGATGCGCCGATGAGGAAGAGCATGATGAGCGAGAGGGCTGCACCATAGTTCCACATCGAATTGTTGATGTTCTCCTGGATGGTTGTTCCGAAGAGCTTGATGTTGTTCATCGTCAGCAGTTCCGAAATGGCGAAGGTGGAGATGGTGGGCATGAAAACCATCAGAATGCCACTAGCCACGCCCGGCATGGAGAGGGGAAGGATGACTTTGATGAACTGTTGCCAGGGCGATGCGCCCAGGTCTTCGGCTGCCTCTATATAGCTGCGGTCCATCTTCTGCAGCGTATTATAGATAGGATAAATCATGAATGGGATGAAGTTGTAGACCATACCAAACAGGAGGGCGCCTTCGCCCAACGGGAGGTCGGCGAAATCGAAGAGTGCCACGGTGGCGAGTGTGCGCACCAGGATGTTCACCCACATGGGCAGGATGAAGAGCATCACGATGGTGTTGGCGTATTTCATCTTGGTCTGGGTCAGAATATAGGCAGCCGGATAACCCAACAGAATACAGAGCAGGGTGTTGAGAAAGGCAATGCCGATAGAATACACGAAGGTATTGATGGCTTCCGGGTGCGCCAGGAATTTCTGGAAATTGTAGAGCGTCAAACTCCCGTTCTCATCGGTAAATGCGAACACTACGATGAGAATCAGTGGCAGCACCACGAATATTGCCGCAAAGATGGCGTATGGAATAGACCAGCTTTGTCGAGAGGATATAAACTTGATAATGTTCAATTTATAATTGATAATTAATAATTTATAATTTTTATTCAAACGAAATGCTTTCTCTTGGAATGGTGATTGCCACATGGTCGCCAAGGTCCCAGACATCCTGAGTGTCTACATAGAGCTTCTCGCCCCAGTCGGTGTCTACGGTCAGGTGATAATGGTCGCCCTTATAGAGAATGAAGCTGATGTCGCCGGTAAAGGTTCCTTCGCTCTCGTTGTCGAAAAGCTCAATCTTTCCGAAATCCACGGTTACGTTGATCACTTCCTTGCCTTCTTCATCCGTATGAATCTGGCTCTTCTTCTCTTCCGGAATCTCTATCTGGTATTCGCAGCCCAGGAACTCGATGGTTCCATCACCGTTCACCTTTGCCTGGAAGGTGTTCGTGGTGCGCTCCTTCTTCATGATGTGGATGTTGTCGGGAATCACGCTCATGCCGATGGTCTGTCCCACCTCGAAATGCTTGTAGTTCTGAATCAGGAACTCGCAGCCCTTGTCGCTCTCGGCAAGCATCTCGTAGTGCACGCCCTTGAAGATGGAAGAGGTAATCTTACCCACAAACTGGGCGTGCTCTGTGTCGGTAGAAACTTCAATGTCTTCCGGTCTGATCACTACATCCACTTCCTGGTTGCAGCCGAATCCCTTGTCCACACAAGGAATCTCTGCTCCTGCTACCTTAACCAGACAATCGTGGACCATCGTTCCGCAGAAGATGTTGCTCTCGCCGATGAAGTCTGCCACAAAAGAGTTGGCTGGCTCGTTGTAGATATCGGTAGGGGTTCCTATCTGCTGAATCTCTCCCTCGCTCATCACCACGATGGTGTCGCTCAGGGTCAGGGCTTCTTCCTGGTCGTGGGTTACGTAGATGAAGGTAATGCCCAGTCGCTCGTGCATTTCCTTCAGTTCCAGCTGCATGTCCTTGCGCATCTTCAGGTCGAGTGCTGCAAGTGGTTCATCGAGCAGGAGTACTTCCGGCTCGTTCACGATGGCACGGGCGATGGCAATGCGCTGCTGCTGTCCACCCGAAAGCGAGTTGACGTCGCGGTATTCGTAATCGCTCATGTTCACCATCTTCAAGGCACGCTTCACCTTAGGCATGATCTGGTCCTTCGGCGTGTTCTTGAGTTTCAAGCCGAAAGCGATGTTGTCAAATACATTGAGGTGAGGAAACAGGGCGTATTTTTGGAACACCGTGTTCACGTTGCGTTTGTAGGGTGGCAGGTTGGTAATATCATTCCCTGCTATGGTGATGACGCCCTCTGTGGCTGTCTCGAATCCAGCCAGAAGTCTCAGGAGAGTAGTTTTTCCGCATCCCGAAGGACCGAGAATGGTCACGAATTCGCCCTTTCTCACAAAGAGGTTGATATCGTTGAGGGCTACTTTCTCGCCAAATCTTTTAGACACATTCTGTATGTCAATGATGTGCTGTGCTGTCTTATTCATTTCTCGTTTTAAAATTTGGCTGCAAAGTTACTCATTTTCTAATAAATATGTATGTTTTTCCGGAAAAAAATGTATCTTTGCACTCGTTTTGTAATATGTAGACGATTCGTCTGAATAAATATACGGTAAATATACAGATATGATAGTAACTATAGACTGGATGGAGGAGTGGTTCAAACGTTTTGACCAGGAATATTTCGGGGGTAAACTGCCGTTGCCGGAGCTGGGACTGACTCGTGCCAAGACCCGGTTGGGACAACTTGCCTTCAAGCGTTCTTCCCGATGGGGACGTACCAAGCTTTACGATTTCAAACTCTCCATGTCTACCTATTATGATATGACCGACAAGCAGGCAAAGAGTGTGCTTCTGCACGAGATGATACATTATATCATCGGTTATACGGGACTGAAGGATACGGCTCCTCATGGTGTCGTGTTCCGGGGCATGATGGACAGTCTGAATCGTAAACACGGTTGGGATATTCGGGTGATGACTTCTACCAAAGGCTGGAAGGTGAGCGAAACCGTTGTGGCTAGGAAGAAGGCTGCAGGACCTCAGACCTATCTGATTCTGGCTGTAGAAATGAAGGATGGCAAGCATTTCCTTTCTAGGGTAAGTCCCAGGTTCGCCCGCAGCCTGGAGCGCCAGCTGTTGACGGTCAGTGAGTTAAGTTCGCATAACTGGTACACTACGCAGGAGTCTTATTTCGCAGATTTCCCGCAGGTGCGCAGTCTTCGGGGCAGGCGCATCACGAAGGCTGATTTCGAAAAGCTCAGGAATGTATTGACTCCGTTTGACATGGGTTGATTCCTTCCTGGGGTGTTGCCTCTTTTTAAGAGATCAAACGAAAGGATAAATTAGAACAATAATACAGAAACAATAATTTAGAGAAACAATAATTAGTATTTCGTATGAGAAGACTCGTAACTCTTGCCTTCATGATGACCATGGTTGTTGTGATGGCGCATGCTCAGGGAGCATTGAAGAAAGTGTATAATGAGAGCATTGATCCGATGACTCAGATTGATGAGGCTTTGGTCAAGGCGAAGGCTGACGGCAAGTTCGTGATTTGTCAGGTGGGTGGCAACTGGTGTCCTTGGTGCTTGAAGTTTGCCGATTTCGTAGAGAAGGATACTGCGGTAAACAAGGTGGTGAATGACAGCTTCGAGTACATCCACGTGAATTACAATCCTCGCAAAGCTGCGGGTGCTGAGGCTGTGAAGAAGGCAGAGTCATTGATGAAGCGCCTGAACAATCCTGCCCGTTTCGGTTTCCCTGTCTTCGTGGTTTTGGATGAGAAGGGAACTGTTCTCCATATCCAGGACTCCAGCTTCCTGGAAGAAGGTAAAGGCTATGATGAGAAGAAGGTTCTCCGCTTCTTGAAGAACTGGACTCCTAAGGCGGTAAAATAGTTGATAAAGTCTTATAAAAGAAAAAGCGTCCTCCTGATTTCTCTGGGAGACGCTTTTTTCTTATATGATTTTCTTGTCTTACATTCCTCTTGCCTTCAACAAGCCGGAAGCATCTGGCTGCTTCATGCCGGTGAAGTCGGTGAACATTTCCATCTGGTCCTTGGTGTTGCCACGGCTCAGAATCTTATCACGGAATGCCTGACCCACGGCTGGATCCAAGGCACCATGCTTGGCAAAGTAATCTGCCACATTCACGGCAAGCACCTCTGTCCAGAGATAGCTGTAGTAACCTGCTGCATAACCACCGCCCCATACATGGTTAAAATAGGTGGTAGAGTAGCGAGGAGGAATCTGAGAATTGAGCAGACCTACATTGTTCAGGGCTTCCTTCTCGAAGGCGCCTGCCATATATGGTGAAGGAATCTCGTCTGGTGTCAACTCGTGCCAAGCCAGGTCGAGGCAGGTGGCTGCCAGATTCTCACCCAGGGCATAGGCTGGCTGGAAGTTGATGCTCTTCAGCATGCGCTCCTTCAGGTCGGCTGGCATGGCTGCTCCGGTCTGGGTGTGACGGGCGTAGTGGTCGAAGATTTCTGGAATGCTGGCGAATGACTCATTAAACTGGGATGGCATTTCCACAAAGTCGCGAGCCACGGCTGTTCCTGAAAGCGTATTGTAACCGCACTTTGACAACATTCCATGGAGGGCGTGACCGAACTCATGGAAAAGGGTGCAAACCTCATCCCATGTAATCAGGGTAGGCTGACCCTCTGGAGCCTTGGCGTTGTTGCATACATTATATATAATAGGCAACTGTCCCCACTTGTCGCTCTGCTTGGCAAAGGCACTCATCCATGCACCGCCACGCTTGGTAGGGCGACGGAAGTAGTCGCTGTAGAAGAGGGCGATAGGCTTGCCGTTCTTGTCGCTTACCTCGAACACCTTCATGTCTGGGTGATAGGTAGGAATGTCCTTGCGCTGCTTGAAGTTCAAGCCGTATACGCGATGAGCTGCATAGAACACACCGTTCACCTGCACGCTGTCGATGTTGAAGTATGGCTTGATTTCATCGTCTGAGATATTGAGCATCTCCTTCTTCATCTTTGCAGAATAGTAGAAGCGGTCGTATGGCTGCAACTTGAAGTCCTTGCCCTCAGTCTTCTGAGCATAAGCCTCAATGTCGCGGGTCTCGGCATCAGCCTTTGGCGCATATTCCTTGACCAGCTGCTGCAGGAATGCGTTTACATTCTTGGTGTTCTTAGCCATTGTCTTCTCTAATGAGTACTCGGCGTAGTTGTTGTAACCCATCAGCTGTCCCTTCTCGGCACGCAACTTGGCAATCTCGGTTACGATAGGGAAGGTGTTGAACTCAGGATTGGTTCCGTCAGCACGGTGGATGCTTGCCATATAAACTTTGCGGCGGAGCTCACGGTTTTGGAGATTGGTGAGGATAGCCTGCTGGGTGGTGTTCACGATGACGATGCAGTAAGGTGCCTTGCCTCCACGGCTCTCTGCATCCTTCTTGCATTGTGCGATGTCAGCGTCGCTCAGGCCTGCGAGTTCTTCCTTGCTGTTTACCCAAACCACGGCGTTGTTGGTGGCTGCAGGAAGAAGATTGCCAAACTGCTCCTGGAGTTCTGAGATGCGTGAGTTGATCTGCTTCATACGCTCCATCTTCTCTGGAGAAAGCAGGGCTCCTGAACGGACGAAACCCTTATAGATGACCTCGGTGAGTCGCTTGTCCTCACCCTTGAGCTTCTTGTATTCGTTGTCATAAACATATTTGATGCGCTCGAAGAGTTTCTGGTTGAATGAAATCTCGTTTTCCAGATTGGTGAGCAGAGGCATTACCTTCTTCTGGGTTTCTGCAATGCCTGGAGTCTTGTGGGCACTGGTAAGACCGAAGAATACGCTGGAGACACGATCCAGCAACATTCCGCTGTTCTCGTAGGCGAGGATGGTGTTTTGGAAAGTAGGTTTCTTCTTGTTGCTTACAATCTTGTGGATGTTGGCACGCTGATCCTTGATGGCTGCTTCGAAAGCAGGAAGATAATCACTCTCCTGAATCTTGCTGAAATCTGGAGCTCCGAATGGGAGACTGCTCTTCTGCAAGAGTGGATTCTGACGACTGCCGCCCGCATTTTGGGCGAACGATGAGGCTGGCATCTGCAGCAGGGCAGCAGCCAAACCGAGTGTTAGGAATGTCTTGTTAAGTTTCATCATGTTTTTTGTTTATATTGCAATTAGTCTGCAAAGATACACTTTTATTTCGGATTATCGCACCTTTTATTCATATTTCTTATGAAAAACCAGCAAACAGATAGCTCCAGCCAGTGCCATCGGCATTCCGATGAGGGCTGGATAGTTATAGCCCAATCCCATAGCTACAGGTATTCCACCTAAGAAAGCGCCCACGGCATTGCCCAGGTTGAAGGCGCCCAGAATGCAGCATCCACCCAGCATTTCGCCACCCTTGGCGTGTTTCACGATGAGGAACTGCTCAGGTGAACCGATGCCGAAAAGACAGACGCAGCAGACGAACATCAACGCTACTGATATCCAGCCGAAAGGAGCGAGGAAGAAGGTGAGCAATAACGATGCTGCCGCCAGAAACTGGAGATAACAGGTGAAGCGACCCGGCTTGAAACGGTCGGCAAGCAACGCACTCACCTGGTTACCAACTACCATTCCACCGCCGGCAAGAATCATCAGCAATGAGATGCTGGCTGCGCTGAATCCGCCTTCCATCTGAAGCAGAGGAGAGATGTAGCTGAACCAGCAGAGAATGCCGCCATTGCCTAGGAAGGTGGCTGCGATGATGAGCCAGGGAGCCAAGCTGCGGAGGAAGTGGAACTGTGCTTTCATTCCCTTATTAGGCAACGCTGCCACGTCCGGAACCCATCTGTGAATCATATACATCGTCATGATACCGAGCAATATGCAACTGACAAATGGTACTCGCCAGCTGAACGCATGACTCAGGAAGGTGCCGATAGGTACGCCCACCAGATTGGCTACCGGCATTCCGGCACACATCATTGCCACCGCCTTGGTTCCCTTTCCCTCCTTTGCCATCTTCACAGCCACGATGGTAGCCGTTCCGAAGTAGGCACCATGAGGCAAACCCTGAATGAATCGGGCGCAGAGCAAAAGCCAGTAAGTTGGGGCTACGGATGCGATGATGGCTCCGATGGTGATGATGGAAGCCAGGAACATCAATATCTTCTTAGGGCGATACTTGTGCATGAGTATCAGTGAGAAGGCTCCGGCGCATACGCCCAGCGCATAGATGGAGATGAGGTGGCCTGCCTCTGGAATGGATACGTTCATATTGTGGGCAACATCGGTAATGATACCCTCGATGATAAACTCAGTCATGCCCAGGGTGAATGTACCCAAAGCGAGTGCAAAAAGTCCTTTTTTCATTTGTTTTTGTAATCTCTATATTATCCTAAAAAAGTTTCTCTCTTAATTTTATGTCTTTGTGAGACAATCGTTTCAGAAATTCGTGTGCAAAGTTACTCATATTCCCATTATCCTGCAAGTTTTCCCGCTGGAATATAGTAAAGATTAACAGAAAGTGTGTGGCGATTTTTTCTCTCTGATTTAATGCCACTATTGCCACCTAATGCCACGCAAACTATAGGAGAAGTCATCAGTACCCATGGACATGGGTATTGAAAGAACCGGAATAAGTTGTTGGGATATATAGGATAAGTTGTTGGAAGGTATAGTATCTGTTGTTGTGTAATATACTATCGTGAACCGCACAACAGCTGTTGTGCGCTTGCATATCAGCTGTTGTGCAGACGTCCATCAGCTGTTGTGCGCTCGTCATCCCCCTGTTGTGCGGTAAGTTTACATACAGAAATGCGTCTGTATTTTTATTTATGTAGCGAATCTTTTTTAGACTTTCAAAGAACTTCATGCAGTATGCATATTGTATTTCATCTGCAGTTTAATCTTCCTTCTTCATCTTTTCTCCTCCTATGTCAGTTTTTGTCGCAACCGGATTGTACTTTTGCAGCAGAATTGACAATAACTTTATATTATTAAGGTATGAATGCAGAAAGAAAGAGGGAGTGGAGTCCCTGAAAATAAAATATAAGAGGAATCCATAAGATTTCTTGTTAAAAGTTTGGTGGTTCATCAGATTTTTACTAAATTTGCCTTTGGATTAGTGACAGGGCAGGTGAAAGTCCTTGCTTGAAGTCGCTATGATGCAGAGAAACAAGATTATCTTGTGGACACGAGCAAACTATTCAGTTCTGTAGGTTGAAATCTGGTAAATTGAAACGTAGAAAGAACGAGAATTTGTTTGAGCGAGTCTACACCGTCATATGGTGTGGATTCCTCTTTCACATTTTCTTTTCTACGGGTTTTACCAGAGCCTAACTTACAAGAAAGTGAAGAAAGTAGGGGTTCGCACCATCTTTTTTTTACTTATGGACCATTATGAACTTGTTTGGTTCGCAGATTTTCCTTAACTTTGCAGAAGATTAGCTGCACTCGGCAATTTGAAAGCAAGCTTTCATTGCGCTCGTTTGCATAATCTTTGCCCCTTGAAAGTAAATGATTTACTGTTTCGGCAGAAAAGCAGGAGCAGTTATATATAATGAACTTAAAAACAAAATGCTTATGAGCAAGGTATTTCAAGTAAAGCCTAAGCGCCTTAAACGCTCTAACGGTACCGTCCTCACACCCGATATGGTAGTGACAGTAACAACCATGCAGCACACCGCCACCCCTTTTTATAATGGAGCCAAGGAGGTGCAAGAAGCCTACATGCGCATCTATGCTTTCGATTATAAGAAAGCATGCTGCAATCCGAATGATTTTGAATTTATAAAGTTGGACTAAAAATACAATAATTTTATGGAAAAAATAAATCACTACGTTTCTTTAGTTAATCAGGCTTTTACTGTTGCTAAAGATAATTTAAATAATCCCGAGTCTTTAAAGAAAGCAGAGACTGATAAGGACGCTTTGATCAATAGTCTTGAAAAGGATTCTTTCATTAAAGTTCCTTTCGTTGGTGATTTCAATGCTGGTAAGAGTTCTTTGATAAACAGTATGTTGGGAGTTGATATCCTTCCTACTAATATACTGCCTGAGACCGCAGTGTCTTACGAGTTGTATTTTTCTTCAAATGAGAAGCTTGAAGTTTGGCTTGACGATAAGTTGGTGGAAACAGCTCCTATTTCGCAGCTTAAGTCATTACAGTTGACTCCGAGGAATTTTGTTAAGTTGTATCTCAACAATCCAATCGTAAAGGAATGGAATGACAGAAATATTGTTGTTGTTGATATGCCTGGTATCGATTCGGGTGTAGAGGCTCATAACAATGCCATTCTGCATTACGTGCAGGACGGAACCTTCTTTGTGTTGGTAAGTGAAGTTGAAGGTGGTACATTAAGACTGAGCACTCTTAGCTTCATAGAGGAAATCAAGAAGTATGGTGCACAGTTGGCTGTAGTTGTTTCTAAAATAGACAAGAAACCAGAGCAAGAGGTGTTGGATGTCAAGGCTAATGTAGAATCGGTAGCTAAGAGATTGTCGGGTGACTCAACGTTGGTTGTATCTGCTTCTGCTGTAAACAAGGACTTCAACGGTGTTCTTGATATTTTGAGTTCTATTGATGCCGAGGAATTGATAGTGAACAAGTATAAGGGACAGGTTGTTAACTTCATTGATTCATTCATTATAGAATTGCAACTACAGATGAAGCTTATGCTTTCTGACAAGTCTGATTTCTCTGAAAAGATAGAGAGCCTAAAAAATGCACAGGCTAAGGCTGTGGAAGACTTGAAGAGAAAGGCAGAGTCTGCTCAGTCTGTAGAGGGTTCTGCTGATGATATCCTTGATGATATCTCAGAGGCATTGAGAGAAAAAGCTGGTTATATTGCTACTCTTCTGTATGGTCAGGCTGATGGGAATGCCTTGAATCAGGAGATTCTTACCATCATACGTCCTGTTATTGTTAACTCACTGAAGCGTGAGATTACAGAATATTCCGATGTTGTAGGAGGTGCCCTTCAGGAGTTTATGGTAAATGTGGACACAATCATCAACGATAAGGACAACAAAATGCTGTCTGGAGCAGAGGAGATTATTGGCAACATGCTTGGTAAGGACATTCTTGAAGGTCTGTTAAAGAAGGGACTTGATCAGTTGGCTAAGAAACTTGTTGCTTACAAGGGTTTGGGCGAATTGGTTAAGATGTTGAGCAAGATTCTTGGTCCGCTTGTTACTATCCTCATCAATATCATTCCTGATATTATCCGTATGATCTTTGGAAAGAGCAAGGAGCAGAAGATAGAGGAGATCAAGATGAAGTTTACTTCTGAGATTGTTTCAAAGATTATCGAAGCATTGCGTCAGCCTATTGAGGATATGATCAAGGAACAGCGTGCTGAGGTTTACAATAATGTTTCTGCACTTATTGATTCTGAGACACAAAAGTACAACGAGAACATCAATGCTATAAAGAACCAGCAGCAGGAAGAAGAGAAGGTTGTGGCTCAGAAGGTTGCTGCCCTGAATGCTGTAGTGGAGAACTTGAATGCTTTAAAAACTCAAATTTAATATTATATGGGATTTGATGGTATAAAAAACAAAAGTGCAAGCATGGGCAAAAAGCCCATGTCTGCATTTTTGAAAGTCAATAAATATGAGAATCCACAGACTGTGTTGGATTTGATTTCGCATATCTGTACCTCTGGTATGGATTTGTCTGTGAGAGATGAATTTACGCCATATCGTGATAAATGTAGTCAACTTGAGGAGGATTATTCTAAAATCAATACAAGAGAAGCAGAAAATCCGTTTGTAGATGCCTCTATAAATGATTTGACTGAAAGTTGTGCTGCTCCTTTTGCGATGATGCCGGTTTATCTTGACCATTCAGGTTTTAGTGATGCTATAAATGTTGCAGTTGGTGGAGGCTATAGTTCTGGTAAATCTTCTTTCCTAAATAATATTACGGGAATTGGTGCTGTTCTTCCAACCGGAATAGAACCTGTGTCCATGATTAATACCTATATCTCTTTTTCCGATAAGGTAACAAAGTTGATAGTGTCTGGCAAGAATTGTAAAGGGCATGTCGTGAAACTTAATCGTGAGGTATTGGATTGTATTCAACACTCTTCCAAGTCAAAGGTTTATGTATCTTCCGTCTTAGACGAACTATATATCAAAGTACCCGTTTCTAAGGATCGTGAGCATTTAAAGGGCTTGGTATTCATTGATACTCCTGGATATAATAATTCGGACAACGCCAATAAAGAGAATGGCAAGAAAGACATTGACACAGCTTCTGATGCTTTGGAAGATTCAGATGCTTTGTTTTGGTGTATAGATGCTGAAGCAGGAACTATCTCACAACGTGATATAGAAATGCTGAATCAGCTAATAGATTACAATGATGGTAATTATCCTTTTGTTATTGTATTTAATAAAATGGATAAGAAACCTGCCAATGATCTTGTTAAAATCTTGCAGTCAGCAGAGAAGATATGTAAATCCAAATTGAAGATACAACCAATAGACATTATTGGCTTTTCTTCAATAGGAGAAAGTGCCATATATTCGTTGAAGAATAAGCAAAAGGCAACTACAAGAGGTGGAGTGATGAAAGTCCTTGCTTCTATTCTTTACAAAATGAAGGATGGTTTCTCTAATACTCGTTCTGTTTTTTATTGGACAAATAGGCTTGCATATTGTTTTGATCAGGAGATTAAAGTCTGTGATGAATCGCTTGCTGATTTGGAAAAAAATAGAAAAGAATTGGCAAAGAAAAAGGCTGATGCTTTCTCTAAATCGGCAACTTCTAACGAAGAGAAATTTTCATTTGTAAACGATCATTTGCCTATAGTTGAAGATGTAATCATTAAATCCTATGATGAGATTCTTAATTCAAGAGATGGAATGATCGATCTTTTCAATAGAGCAATGAAGGGATGGTCAATAGCTTTATACCGAGAAGGCCAATGGGCAGAAAAAACCGGCTTCTTTAGTGATGCTTCAAATTTGCAAAGACAATCAAATAATGCCGTAAAAGAGTATAATAGAGTGGTGACGGCTGCAGAGGAAAACTGTGATGAATTTCAGTTTTGGAACACAGAATCACGTAAAAATGATTTGGACCTTATAAGAGAAGCTTATGAACATTATGATTCAGCTGATGAAGATGATCAAGATTCTTTGAAAGAAGATTATGATAACATTGTTGCCTCTAAGGAGACGATTTCTATCTATAAGAGTTTTCTCCAAAAGAAGAAGCAAGAGATTGTTCGTGTATTTACCACGTGTTGCGAGAATGCAATAAAGAAAAATGTGAAGCGCTTGCGCGCATTGCAGAACATTAAGGAGGAAGAAGAGACTGATGTGTTCTCTGCTATTGCCAATGACAATATGAACAGATTCCTTGATTGCTTCTCAAATGGAGTTGATTTGACAATATGTAATAGTCAGGGATATTCTCCATTGACATACGTGGCTAAGAATAGCAATAATGCAATGATGAAGTTCTTTATTGACCACGAGGTTGACCTCTCTCTAAAGGACAAAAATGGTTATAACGCTTTGGAAACTGCTGCTATCTATCATTGTCAAGACATATGCGAACTTCTTATTAATGCAGATAAGGGTTTATTGATGGAGTCGCAGTCGCTGACGAAGTTGGCTGCTAATGATCGATTTGAAAATTGGATCTCTAATTTTTAATAAGTATGGCTATAAATATAAACAATTATAATGATGTATTTGGAAAGTTAACCAAAGCGGTTGACATTGCAAGTGCGTCAGATAATGAAGAGATAAAGAAAATTTTCTCAAAGATAAAAGAGAAAGTTTGCGACATAAAGGAAGGTGGTGACCGCTTGAAACGTGACAACGAGATATTGAAAATAGGTGTCGTTGGACAGGTGAAGGCTGGTAAGTCATCATTCCTCAACTCGCTGTTGTTTGAAGGTGAGAATGTGTTGCCAAGGGCATCTACGCCAATGACAGCCGGCTTGACAGTGTTGGAATATGGTGAGAAGAATGTGTTCTCCGTTGAGTACTACACGGCTAAGGAATGGGAAAAGTTTGAGGACAAGGCCAAAGAATATGACGACTTCGTGAATAACGTGAAGTCGATGAATCCTGCGTTGACGGATGAAGAGGCAGCAAAGATGGCGAATGTTCCAGATGAGCTGTCTGCTGCTAAAGAACTTATATCACGATGTACTCGTGTTGCCAAAGGCAAGGTCGGGAAAGCTTCTGAAGAGAATGACTTTACTGATATCAAGGATTTGCAGGATATTCTTGAGAACTTTGTCGGCGCAGACGGACAATTCACATCTGTAGTGAAGAGTCTTACTATTCGTCTGAATGATGAGCGACTTAAAGGAATGAGAATCGTGGATACCCCAGGTGTAAACGACCCCGTGGTGTCTCGCGAGCATCGTACACGTGAGTTCTTGCGTGAATGTCATGGCGTGTTTTTCTTGAGTTTTGCTTCTCGCTTTTTTGACAGCACAGACGTTCATTTCCTTACTAATCGCATTGGTTCACAGGGAATAGGTACTGTGGTGCTTATTGCAAGTAAATTTGATTCTGTTCTACAGGATTCTGGTTCAAAGTTTGAAGACGATTTGGGTAATGCGATAGAAGATTGCCAAAGACAGTTGAAAGCTCAGTTCAGACGCAACCTTTCTGGTTCAGATTATAGGGGTGAAGAACCTCGTTTTACGATGAGTTCCGGTATCGGTTATTCTATTGCTAATAAAAAGCCGTCAGACTGGGACAGTATGGAGAGCCATGTAGTAAAACAGATGAAGAGATTCTATCCGAGTTTCTTTGCTTCTGACAGTGACATAAAGGCTACGTTCAATGAGCTTTCACAGATTGATGATATCAGAAAGGATTATCTGGATGGTGAGTTCGTGAAGAATCGTGATAAGATTATCTCAAGTAAGGTAAACAGCTATTTTGGCAATGCTACAAGCGAAATCAAAGCAATCTTAAGTGATGGCAAAGCCAATCTAAACGAACGTAACAATGCTCTTTGTAAAAAAGATATTTCTCAGATAGAATCAGTTCGTAATGCTACTCTAGAGGTAGTTGAAAAGATTGTGAAAGATATAAACTCTTTGGCAGAAAAGACTGATAATATGGCGGAGCAGGCAATGAAGGAGTGTTGGAATCGTTATCAGACACCTTCTGTTAGAGTTCCCACTAAAGAGGAGGGAATCACATTCGTACGACAGTCTACTTTTTGGGGTAGAGATAAAGATGTTTCCTGCTCTTACAAGAAAATCGATGATCAGAAACTTGTTTCTGAGGCAGAAAGTCAAGTTCAAACTGCGGCTGAAAAATTGTCAACTGATTGGAATAATAAGTCGAGCGAACTTATGAATTCAATAAAAGATACAATCGGAAGCCTTATTGCGGAAGCTGAGCTAAAGGATTCAGAAGCTAAGTTAGATGCTGATGGCTTACGTCGTATCCTTGGCGAGGTTCTTGCCTCAATGAGCAATTCCACTGTTATGAATGTCAAGGATCTGACAAATAATGTCGTTGGACGTATTATGGATGTTGCACAAGACTGCGATGTATCTCTTATTGTAGGTTCTGTTGATGAGGCAACCGCAAAGAATAAAATATCTTCAAGAGCAAGAGAAACGCGTCATAAGGTTGAAAAACGTTTACAAGTTTTGTTTGATGAGTTCAATACGGATTTAAACACGGAACTTAAAAAGTCGGTGAATGAAGTTAAAGATATTTTTAAAAGTCGTAAGGACGAGTTGATCACTAAGGCAAAAGTCTCTGTTAAGGGTTATCTTGACTCTCTTGAAAAAGAATTAAAGGACAAGAAAGCCCAGCTCGAGAATTATACGAGAGCTATTGCAAGTATTAACGAAATAGAGAAAATATTATGAGCGTAAAAGAAAAATATATAGCAGCTCTGAATGACGAGCAAGCTAAAATGGTTTCGTATGTTAAGCAGATGACGGCGAAGGTCGCTTTTCCTGAGACTGCTGTAACTACAAGCTATGTAAAGCCAGCTAAACACACTATTGTTTCGGCGGCTTGTTTAATAGGTGGTGCTATTACCATAGCAGCAGGTTTGTGTTTAGAGAAGAATGGCATTTCTACAGCCGGTGGAGTTGCTGTTGCTTGTGGTGCAGGATTGTGGGCTATAGATAGAAATAAAAAGCCTGTTGTACAGCGTGATGTTGCTTTTTATAAGGTCACAAGTCATTACTATAAGTCTCTTTCTGATATCTTTAAGTATGTGACAAATAGCTGGTCTGATTCATTAGTGGAATTGAAGAGTAAGTTGAAGGCAGAAATCATCCAGCAAAACATATCTGAGGAAGAGAAAAACTCTGCAATTCAGAGTGTACTGACTACTTCTGTTGTTGATTTGTCTATGGCTGATTTGTCTTCAAAGCTTGGCAAAATAGAGCATGATCATAATGAAGAAGGCTATAAGCGTTTTGTTTCTATCTTTGAGAAGAAATGTATAGAAGCAATAAATACTGCTTATGAAGAGCAGAAGGCTGTTTACGAACGACTGCAGTTTTAGTTGATATAAACTAAAATGCAGAATATAAGTATGTTTCTTTCATGCCCATTCACATGAAAGAAATACACTATTTAGGATAAGAGGGTAGGGCGGAAACGTCTTTACTCTCTTATTGATATTTTAAAACGTTATAGCAATCATGACTGCTATAATAAATATGAAGTTAGCGATTGAAAATCGTTTTTGAAAAACTGGAACTTCAAGGATGCAACAACTGGTGATATAACAACCTAAAAAATGCAGCATTATGGCAAAGAATGAAAATAAATTATTGGATGAACTGAGACGAAGAGGCAAGATTTATGAAGATCCTGCTCCTGAAGTCGAAGGCTTTACTGGCTGGTTGATAAGCTTGTTTACCAAGAAAAAGTAAGCCGCATATACTTTTTTCTTGATGTTCTGCCACCATTTGACATATCTATATAGTTAATTTGCAGCCGAAATCAAATGTATAACTATATAAGGTAATGTAACAATGGAAAAGAACATCAAGAAAAGAGTGTGTGGAGGGGCATTGGCATTGAGTGCCGTGCTGGTAGTATTATTTGGCTATTGGTTCTTCTTGAACCCTCATGGCTATTTGCAAAAGAAGAAGGAGGCAGAGAAGAATGAATATATGGATAGGAGGATGCTTTGGCGGAAGTCGGAGAAAATGACCATGCAACAGATGTTGTCGGACATGACGCTAATGGCTAAGGGGGATTCGGTCCTGGTTTGTTGGCTAACCGGTCTCTCGCTTCCTGTTTATCGTGACTTCATTCATGGTACTGCACAACCTACAAGGAACGCTTGGGCTGAGACGAGTATTGGTATATGTCTTCTCTCGCTAAAGGCAGAGAATGGATGGAGGAACGTGCCAAGACGAGGATTCACAAGAGCCTGATCTTTGTGGAAACGAGTAGATTTCAGGTGCAGAAGGATTCCTTGAAGGATTATCGTAAAGAGAAACTTACTCCAACTGAGATTAGAAACAACAAGATGTATCTAAAAGATAATTGTCTGTATAGATGAAATCATAGCATAAATAAAGTATAACGAAAAATGAATAAAATTATAGGGCTTCTTGTAATGGTTTTCATGTTCCTACCCTGGCGACCAATCGTTGCAATAGTGGCAGCAGTATTGTTTGTCAACATCAATGGTACGGAATTGTATGGATGGCAAGCTGGATTGGCGCATGGATTGTTCTTCCTGCCTAATCTGGTAAGGCATCTCTTTGACGGCGATGTCCTTTTCAAGGCTACCAATTGTACTACAGGTTATCTTGTTGCCTGGTGGATAGCTACAGTCGGCTCATGTATCGGTTGGCTCGTTGATGCAACCTTCTCTTTTATGAAGGCATCGGCATTCGTAGGTAGTGATAAAGAATAAATGAATATAAATACGATGAACAGTATGGCTGATAATCAAAAAGTATATCAGGCAATCAAGACGATTGCTGATGAACTCTGCAAGGAGAACAAGACGTATCTTCGTGCAGATTTGGCTTTTGAACTGAAGAAGTATGGTATAGCTTCCGATTCCTCGGAGGTGAGTAAGCTGGTATTTGATGCCTACAGATATTTCCATGATAATGGCAATATCGCCATTGCTTTTGTTTCCAATAATTCACGTACAACCCTTGTGGCTGAATACAAGTTGAATGACAGCCTGGAACAGGGCAACAAGGAGGAGGCTTTGAAGATAGCTGAGACGGAACTGGCGTTGTCTTCATCTGCTTTGGAGCAGTTGAAAGAGCAAGTGGAATTGAACCTTAACCTGGTTCTTGCTAAGGGAACGTCGAAGATGGCTGATATTGTCATGGGTACGAATGGCGTGAAAGATGTAAGAAGCAAGGCTTCCACCATGTTCGATAAATATACCAAGATGGTGGAGGCTTATCACTATGCTGAGGATAGCGTTCGTGGAAACATCGAAGATTTTACCTCCTTGCGTAGTGATATCGGGACGGTTTATCGTGATTATGCCCTGAAACTGATTGATATCTATGGCGACTCCATCAAGATGGTTTCACCAGATCTGTTCGACTTCAAGCGAATAGAGTGGCTGGATGTGGATGAGATGCTTAAGTATGTGGAGCTGGAATATAATAAGCTCACGGAAAAATGTGCAGCTCTGATTGGTGAGATTTCTGTTAGTTTCCGTACTTCCTTGCAGGGTTCTTTGCAGGCTTATAAGTCTTTGTCGAACGGCAACAAGTCCTTGGGATTGGCGATGGCAGGACTGACCATGCTCGAACACTATATGGGAGCAAGTGAACGCGCTAATCGTTTGAAGTCTGATTTATCAGTTTTCCAGATGAGCGTGAAGCATGATGCCACTCGCATCAAGGCTGATATGGGACGATTGTTGGTGATCTGCAAGACGCTCAATGATGTGGTAATACCGAAGGCGAATGTGTTCTTGCGCTATGGAGAAAAGCTGTTGGCTTCAGACTTGAAGGCGACGCTTGATGCTTTGTATGCGGATGAGACTATTCGTCCATTGGAGGAGCAACGAAAATGTCTGCTTCAGCAGATGAAGGTGCTGGACATGGAAATGAACGACCATCTTCAGAACATCGATGTCTATACCTCGCTGATTAATGACATCACCGCTACCTTGGAGTCTAAGCAGGGAAGCTATATGGACGCGAAGGCGAAGAAGCCTTCCAAGCCTTTCTTCCTCGTCAACTGGATCACCTTTGGTATGGCCAACAAGAACTACTATCGTGACTTCACCGAATGGAATGCGGTATGCTTCCCTCTTGTGAGAGAATACGAGAGCTATCAGGTAGATTTGAAGTTGGATAAGGAGGAATTGGAATCGCATCGTGAGGAACAAACCCGTATCAAAAATGAGTATGCCAAACTCTCCAGTGAACTGGATAAGGTTTCTAAGGAGATCAGAAGCAAGATAGTTTGTTCTGATGACTTGAAGTTGAAGATGCTGAAACATCTTCGTGATATGGTTGCCATGCTGAAACTCGGACGTGAAATCATGGAGAGCAAGATAGACGAGAAGTTGGTGCATACGGTCGATATTCCTGATTGTCGGGAGGCTGCCAAGCTTCCTGCTGATGTGGAGCAAAACCTTTCTCTGTTTACAGGAATGTTGGCAGACAATCTTCATGCCGACAAGGATATGGCTAAGAATTTGCTTGATGGAGTGGAAGCATATACGAAAGACCATAAGAAGATAGAGGGCAAGACCGCACAACAGAACAAACCTGCTGAGTATAGCGAGGAAGACTTGGCGATGACGACAGAAGCTATGGAGCAATCTTTGCAAAAAGGCATCGTTCTGTTTGATAGTTTCGCTAAGCTCAAAGCGCAGCAACTCAACGGAAAGCTGGCTTCTGCTGCTTACGATAAGGAGTTGAAGAAACATGCTGATGAGTTTAAGCGTGAAATGGCTAAGATAGACAACAAGAGTGCTTATCTTCGTGAGGTGTTCAAGCGTATCAATCTGGCTGGTAGTGAGGAGGAACGTAAGCAAGCTATGGAGTTGATGAGCGACTTGAGCGGTTTCTCTCTTTCGGAACAGGAGTTCACAGAATTTATAAATGGTAAGAAACAAATAGAATTATAAGGCGTATGGAAAGTTCAAGAAGACAACAGGCCCAGGCTGATTTGGGCATGGATTTCGCTAAGGAAGACCAAAAGCGAGAGGCGGCTCTTGCCAAAGAACAGGCGAGGGCTGATAAAAAAGCTGCAAAGCGTGAGAAGATGATGAACATGCCATCTTATCGTCTGATGGTAGGTATGGCGAAGTATATGGACAAGTGGTTCTTGGATCCTATCCTTGGCTTCATCCTTCCTGTCGGTATCGGTGATGCTTTGACGAGCGTGTTTGCATTCCCATTCATCTATTACAGTCTTTGCGTGGTTAAGTCGATTCCGCTGACTTTGGCTGTCATCTATAATATCTTGATGGATGTGCTGATAGGTGCCATACCTTTTTATATAGGTGATGTGCTGGATGTATTCAAGCGTTCGTATGTAGAAAACCTGAGATTGGTTACCGGGTATATCGAGGATGATAAGGAGATTATTAATAAGGTGAATAAGAAGGCATTCTGGACGGCTGTGTTCATTGTCGTGCTTTGCTGGTTGATTTATGTGGTGATTTCATGGGCCATTCGCTTGGGAACCATGGCTTATGATTGGATAGTTTCATTATTTTAAAATATGAATAGCAACATTTTCTTTCAGCCCTTCGTTGGCAAGGATTATGCCAACGGGGGGATATTCGGCAAGCGAATCATGATATTGGGCGAGAGTCATTATTGTGATGAGAGTTGTGTGGATTGTGGAGATTGCCGTCTGCATCGCGAGTGTATGAACTTTACGCAGCAGGTGCTTGATGATTATCTCAATGAGAACAAGGAACGGCAGAACTGGATGCGGACTTTCCTGAAGTTTGAACGTTCGTTAGTGGGTGAGGAGACCAATCAAGCGATGAGGCTGAAGATTTGGAACTCGGTCATCTTCTTCAACTACCTGCAAGCAGCGATGGGTGGTCCTCGTGAGGCTGGCGCAGCCGAACAATATCACCAGGCAGGCAAGGCTTTCTTTGAGGTTATCGAAAAGTATCAGCCCGAGTACATCATCGTATGGGGTAAGAGGCTTTGGAATAATTTGCCTGGCGGTCACTGGCGCCAAGAGCAAGTTTCGGATGTTCACTGGGTGGATTGCAATGACATGGAAGTGGAAGGCACTTGGGTGCCTAATGGATTCTACATGATGCCTGGTGGCAAGCATGTTAAGGCTCTTGTGGTGAATCATCCTTCCGTAGGCTACTCCTGGGACTATTGGTACAAGGTGATACAAAGATTTTTGAGATAATTTTCTCGCTTGCGTCACGATTTGACACACCTGACCTGTAATTTTGCAGCTGTAAACATAAAACAAGGAATTATGACACAGATTACAATCAATATCCAGACGTTGGACTGGACAATGGGGGAGACCGTAGGCTTGCACTTGATGCTGAAGAAAGGCAGCAAGGCAAGAATCGCTTGGGGCGATGGAAAGGTACAGGTCGTGACAGGTAAACAGAAACCTGCTTCCGAAAAGTTGGCTTGGGTGGAGGCAGGTCATGCCTATCCTGAGAAGGGCATGTACTACACCATTACCATCTGTTCGGAAGAGGAGGATGCCATTATCGGATTTGATGGATGTGGCATGTTCGAGGTGAAAACCTTAGATGTGATTCTCACGGAATGTCCTAACTTGCGTATCTTGGGCTATTCTGGGTATGGCGAGGAGAAACTCGACGTGAGCAAGAATCCTTTGCTGGAGTTCATCGACTTCCACGAGATAAGAAACGAGAAGTTGGATTTCTCTGCCAATCCACTCTTGGAGGAGTTGCATATTGATGGAGCCAAAGATTTGGTGTCTTTGAATTTGAGCAAGAACGACAAGTTGCGTCGCTTGGACATCTTCATGTGTCACAATCTTCAGCATCTCGCCCTGAGCAATCAGTCGCAACTGAATGAGGTGGATTTCGCTCTCACTCATCTCCGTCCCAAGGACTTGGAGTATTTGGAGAAGACGTTGAAGCGAAACTCTCCCTACAAGATACGGGGAGGAAGCTTTGGCGATGATAAGATAATAGAAGTTAGTAATGGTGAAATCGTAGGTGAAGATGAAGGAAAATTGGATTCAACTTATCGATACAATTGAGAAAGATCCGTTTGAAACGGAGGCTTTCTTCGCTTTGATGGATTATGTGGGCGAAGCGTCGGATGATGACAAGCGCAGAGTTGTACAAGAAGTAGAGCGTCGCATCAAGATGATTGCCAGTTATGATACGGACAAGAGTTTCCGCTTCCGTAAGTTCAGTGAACAGGAGCGGGAGGTGCTTGATTCCCTTTGGAGTACTCGGGTAAAGATTCTCAATGTGATGATGTTAAATCCTACAGAGGAAGAAATCGAGCGTTTGGGACATCAGAACGATAAACTTCATGAACTGTCGAAGGATGCCTTTGCGCAAGGTCGCAACCTCTGGAAGTCTTTGTTGCACTCACCGAGTTTGATGGCAAACGAGGATTATTATGATGTGGAGGAGCACGTTGATTTCAGTTGGAATGATGAGGATTCCGTCCTCAAGATGGATAATGATGACTATTATGGCTCAGACTTCGAGTATATGCTCCATTTTCATTGCAATTTTAGGGATAGTGGGCGGTATTCGTATGGGGAACCTTTAGTGGCTGATGATGGGACCAACTGGAATTTGGATTATCTCGACAATCAGGTTTTCGACAGATTTTGCATCTGCCATCTCCTTCACTCGCTCCATAGTCATGAGCATTACTCTTTGCCTGACATCCTCCGTATGGATGATTTTTGGACGGATGTCAGCTTGAGATATGAGCGAGAGGTGTATCAATGGAAAAAAGGAAACGTAATCTTTAAAGAGGAAGTAAATGGAAAAGGAATGGAAAAAACTGATTGATGAAGTTGAGAACAACCGTAGCTATAGTTCGGAGCCTCACTGCAATTTCGTTGATTTTATAAGAGAAAAGTCAACGATAGAGGACAAGCGTGCCATCGTGCAAGAGGTGGAGCGTCGTGTCAAGAAGGTGGTGAATCGGGAAGAGAACAATCCTGACTATTTCTTCAGAAACTTCAGTGAGTCGGAGCGAGAGCTCTTGGACGACTTGCTCGGGCTTCGTGAGGTGACGCTCGACGAGATGATGCTTCATCCTACTGCTGCCGAGGTGGAACGATTGAGCCAGTTGAACGACAAACTCTACAAGCTCACTTTGGAGTGTTTTGAGCAGTGCCGTAACCTTTGGCTTACGCTCTACCGTTCGCCATACAAGGTGGACGACCGTTTCTGCTACGACTTGGACAGTACGCTTCGATTCGGGTATGCTGACAAAGACTCGGTCTTGCATCTGGAGAATGATGACTATTACGGTTCCGACTTCGACTATATGATTCATCTGACAGATGAGTTGCTCAGTACAGGACATTGCAAGATGGATACCATCGTGAATGGTGCGTCTGCCAACTTTTTCGGCAACGAAGAGGATACGTTGAGAGAGTTGACTGATACGCTCGACGATGGCACGTCGTGGGCGGAAGGCTATCTGCACAACAAGGCGTACGACCATTTGTGTATCTGTTATGCGATGCATGCCTTGCATACTCATGAGCCTTGGTGCCTGCCAGACATTCTTCGTATGGATGATTTCACTATCAATGTGAAATTGAATTATGAGCGCAGCGTGTCAGAGCAGCGAGATATTCATTATCCTGATGTAAACGAGAATGACTCTCATTGGCCTGAGGGTGTACCTTGTTTGGAAAGGTGAAAAATAATTTGTGATGCAATAAAAATAAAATTAGAACGTCATATATAAAAAATAGAAGATTATGAAGTTAGCAGAAGCATTGAGCATCAGAGCCGATTTGCAGAAGAAAGTGGCTCAACTGAAAGAACGTATCAAGGAGAGTGCCAAGGTACAGGAGGGCGATGAACCTTGCGATAACGTGGAGGAGTTGTACAAGGAACTGGATGACGTACTCGTCCAGTTGGAAGACTTGATTTATCGCATCAACATCACCAACGTTCAGATAGTTCAGGACGGAGAGTCCTTGACTCGATTGATAGCCAAGAGAGACGTCTTGTCGATGCGTGTCAAGGCATTGAAAGAGGTGGTGAACTACGTAGCTGCCAACGATACTCGCTTTGGCAGAAACGAACTGAAATATGTTAGAACCATAGATATAAAGGCTCTTCGCAAGGAGGCTGATACCTATGCCAAGCAGTATCGGGAGCTCGACCTGAAAATTCAGAGTTTGAACTGGACTGTAGATTTGGTAGATTTGCAAGACTTGCCCCGATAATGGAGCGAGGATTGAAATTTTCATTGAGTAGATTAAAATTTTCGGAGAAAAGATAGAGGCAGCAAGAGGCTGACATCAGGCAATAGGTCTGTGTTAGCATTATTAAAAATTCATGTGTTTCATGCAAAGAGACGAGTTTGTTCACAGTTCATTTCAAGCATTGGGCACAAGTGTATCGCGCATTGGTATATGACAAAAGTCAGAAACGCCAGCATTTAGCATTACCATTTTGTTGGCTATCTTTTCTCCTTTTCTTTTAGGCATTTCTCGTAAATATTCATTAGATTTTTAGAGATTATGGACAATCGTGTAAAATTCTATAGTTGGCTGATAGGCCTCTTGGATCGTAAGCATCTTACCTTTGAGGAGATTGCTAATGAGTGGCGTGATGCCAACGCTAATCAGGATGAGGATGAGCTGGACAAACGTACCTTTCATCGTTATCGTGAAAATATCCAGTCGCAGTTTGGCATTACTGTGGAATGCGACAAGAGCAACGGCTATCGGTATTATCTGAAGCGTGATCCGATCGCTAATGATGATGTAACGGAATGGATGCTGAGTTCCCTGCGGCTGGCTTCGTTAGGTGATATGCTGAAGTTTCACAATAAGGTGATGCTCGATACGCCGCCATACAACACGGAATATCTGGATGATATTCTTGCAGCGATAGATAAGCAATATCTGCTGAAGTTTAAGTATGTTTCGGGTTTCGGAGCAGAGAGTGATATCGTGCTGCAACCGGCTTTCGTGAGATACTTCAAACAACGGTGGTACGTTGTGGGAGTGAAGAAACAACGTTCGGCGTCCGAAGGGAAAGCCAATTCAAATGCAGAGGTAGATGTGAGAAAACTCGTTCGCTGTCTTCCTTTCGACCGCATCAGTTTCCTGAAGCTTATTTGCGAGAAGCATCCGTTGCCGGCAAAGTTGAAGAAGTTCCTGACTCCAGAGAATTATTATGAAGATTGCTTCGGTATCTATCGGATGGAAGATGTACCCGTGGAGAAAATCCGCATCCGTGCCTTCTATCCGGAATACAATTATATCGAGGAGGTTCCGCTGCACGAGAGTCAGCAGAAAGTGAAGGAGTCGAAAGACGGAATGTATCGGGAATATACCCTCACCATTCGCCCCAGCCGTGATTTCCTTCAGGAACTGTTATGGCATGGCAGAAACCTCATCGTGCTGAAACCCGAGAGTCTGAGGCAGGAGATGATTGGTATCTTAAAGGATATGACGAAGAGTTATGAGACGGGCGAATGCCTGAATGGGGAGGAATAAAAGAATCCTCAGATTGGGAATACACTGTGTGTCCAATCAGAGAAATTCGTGTTATTTATATTCCTTCAGTCAGGAACTTGCGAAGATGCAGGTGCGTGATGCCGTCATCATCATTTTTGGTGAGCAGAGGAGTCATGGAGATAACGTACTTCGGGTAGTTGTCCTTGATGGCACGGAGATTACCAAACTCACGCTCTCTGGTTGCATCGTCGGCTATGATGTAGGAAGCTTGAACGTAGATGCGTTCGCCTCCTGGTTTGGTGCATACAAAGTCGATTTCTCCAGCTTGCAGTTGTCCTACATATACTTGATAGCCCAAGCGTATGAGGTTCTGATAGATGATATTTTCTATCACTTTCTCAATGTCTCCTTCACGTGTTCCCCCGGCAATGGCATTTCTAATGCCGTTGTCTTCAAAATAAAACTTATCGTTGGTATCAAAGATACGTTTGCCGTGGATGTCATAGCGGTTCACCTTGTGTAGGATATAGGCTTCACAAAGGAAGGAAATGTAATTGATGATAGCCGTGGACGTTATAGATTCGCCTTGTGATTTCATATATTTGGCGATACTGTTGGCGGAAATCAACTTACCGGTGTTGTCTGCGAGAAAACGTACTAAATTCTCTAAGAATGGCACGTTTCTTATCTGGTTGCGCATAATGACATCCTTAAGTAAGACGGTATGGTAAATATCCATTTGATATTCACGTGCATCATCCTCTTCAAGACCTATCTTTGCCAGACCAGGCAGACCACCATACTGAATGTACAGAGCAAGTGCTTCGTCATTATCTGATAGTTGATGAAATTCCAGAAACTCGTTATAGCTCAGCGATTGGATATAGATTTCCTTATATCTGCCACCGATGAGTGTGCTCAGTTCATTGCTCAGCATGCGAGCATTGCTACCTGTGATGATAATGTCGGTGTTGGGTTCTGTGCGATAACTTCGGATGGAGCGTTCAAATTCCCTGATGTCTTGTATCTCATCGATAAGGATATAGTTATGTTTATCGGATAAAAAGTGCTCTCCGATATAGTCGTTGAGATCCTGATAGGTCTGAATGTTGTCAAACTCTCTTTTCTCCTTATCTATAAAGATGATATTGTTGCAGTCATCTGCCTTCTTGCGGTCACGAATCATTTTCATCATGCAGCTTTTACCTACACGACGTTGACCTACTAATACGATGATGGTCTCCTTTCCAAGATACCTTTCTATCTTGTCGATATATGATTGACGAATAATAGTTGCCATATTTTTATCATTTATAAATGAAATTTTCTGCAAATATACGATTTTTATCTTTTATAATGGATGAAAATCCTAAATATTTTGCTTTTATCTTCTATAAAAGATAAAAAATGACGTTTTATTCTCATTTTATGATAATCATAAAGTGATTATTTATCTTCCTTAAGATACCATCCTTGTCAAGCACGGTGGCATTCTGTCATATTTTATTCCGATTATTATAAAGTGATTATCATAAAATGATAAAGAAATGAGAATTTTTACACAAAATCCATTAAAGATTATTAAATTATGGGGGGTATTAAGTTCTTGTTCTGATGGAAATGCTTAATTTTGCAACTTGAGAAAAGAAAGGTGCAAAAAAATAGGTATGAAACGTTCGCTCAACATATTGATGGCTTTGATGCTCTCGCTCATGGTGGTTTACCTGAGCGTGGGTACTACCGTCATGCACTGCCTTCACTATGACAAGGTGATGGTGGGTATGGTGACTGACTGTTGCGTGAAACGTAGCATGCACCATGATTGTTGCCGAGGTAAGCTGGGCGCACAGGTGAACAAACATTGCATGGAAGTGGAGCTGGTGAAACTATCGCCTACGGTCTCTATCCAACACTTGGATTTCGATGCAGCACCAGTGTTTGCAGGCATCGCGCCAGCCCTTTGGCAGACGTTGCCTCGTCCTGTTATCTGTAGCATTCAGAAGGCAAGATATTGGAATCTGAATGTTCCGCATTCGCCTCCAAGGGCTTATCTTGCCCTCCTTAACTTCCTGATTATTTGATTTTTCCATATTTGCAAATAGGTTGCAAAAGATTTATTGTACTTTTGCAACCAAGATTGTCGTATGCCTATCCCTATCAGTAAAATCTTAGGGTTGCATACATATATAAAAAGGTAAAATCATCCGAAGCGAAGATTTAAGATTCGGATAAAAGGAAATATATTTATGTATTCAAAATATCTATTGCTCAGTGCCTTGCTGGTTATTGGTGCTGAGACTTATGCAAAAAATAATAAGTCAGAGGTTGAGTCTCTGTTGTCATATCACAATTCTGTAAGAAATAACTCTGTAGATTCCTCCTCTCAGGATTCTGTCTTCAAGGACGAGACCTTGCAGGAGGTGAAGGTGGTGGCTCGTAAGCCGGGCACTTCCCGATTGGCTGGTGCTGTGAATGGCATCGCCGTGAACAAGGATGAACTCTTCAAGGCGGCTTGTTGCAATCTGGGCGAGAGTTTCACGACCAACCCTTCGGTGGATGTGGCTTATAATGATGCCACGACGGGCGCAAGACAAATCAAACTCCTTGGTCTTTCGGGCACTTACGTACAGATGCTCACCGAGAATCTCCCTAACTTCCGTGGTGCAGCCATCCCTTACGCCTTGGGGTATGTGCCGGGACCTTGGATGAAAGGCATTCAGGTATCGAAGGGCAGTGCTTCGGTGAAGAATGGCTATGAGTCGATTACGGGGCAAATCAATGTGGATTACTTGCAACCTGAGAATGAGCAACAGGTGGAGGTGAACCTCTTTGGCGATACCAAGAGCCGAATCGAGGCAAATGCCGATGCTAATGTTCATCTGTCGGATAAGTGGGCAACGGAGATATTGTTGCATCATGAGAATATCCTCAAAAACCATGATGATAATGGCGATGGCTTCTATGATATGCCAGGCAGGGAACAATATAATGTGCAAAACCGTTGGGTGTATAAAGGCAAGAACTACATCTTCCATGGCGGACTTGGGGCTTTGAAGGAGATTCGTACCAGCGGGCAGGATGAGGAGCATGTTCATAGTGATGATATTTATAGAATCAAGCTCCATACCAACCGCTATGAGGGTTATATGAAACATGCCTTCATCCTCAATCACGAGTATGGCACCAATATTGCCTTCATGTCCTCGGCTTCGATGCACCAGCTCGATGCCCAGTATGGCAACAGGTTCTACGACCTCAATGAGAAGAATCTCTATGGCTCGCTGATTTTTGAGACCAATTTTACTCATCAGCACAATTTGTCGGTAGGTTTGAGCGTCAACCATGATTACCTGGGACAGCGCGCCAATGTGAATGTTTCTCCAAGACCGACAGTAGGGCAAGAAAACTCTCCTTATCTTTTGTCGGAGATGCAGAGAATGAACGAGAAGGAGACGACTCCTGGAGCATACGCCCAATACACCTATACGTTAGGCACGAAGTTGACAGCGATGGCAGGTGTCCGTTTCGACCATAGTTCGCTTTATGGCAATTTCTTCACCCCTCGTTTCCACGTGAAGTATTCGCCTGTCGATGCCATCAGCATCCGCTTGTCAGCAGGTAAGGGCTATCGCACGGTATTTGGCTTGGCAGAGTACAACTATCTCTTGGCGAGCGGCAGGGAGTTTCAGATTGCGGGTGATGGACTTAAGCAAGAGGAGGCTTGGAACTATGGACTGAGTACCGCTTTCTACATCCCGATGTTTGGCAAGACCCTGAAACTGAACGCTGAGTATTACTATACCGACTTCAAGAATCAAGCGGTGGTGGATTATGATGCCAACAAGGGGCTTATCTCCATCTGCAATCTGATGGGCAAGTCTTATTCGCACACCTTCCAGATAGATGCCTCTTATCCATTGCTGAAGGGCTTGGAGATAACAGCGGCTTATCGTCTGAACGATGTGAAGTGTACCTACGATTATGGCAAAACCTTGAAAGAGAAGCCATTGACCAGCAAGTATAAGGCGCTCTTCACAGCTTCCTATAAGACTCCACTTGGCCTATGGCAATTTGATGCCACCGTGCAGTTGAATGGTGGAGGCAGAAATCCTGAGCCTTACCAGTTGGCAGATGGAAGCCAGTCATGGTCTCCTCGTTTCCATAGCTTCGGGCAAGTGAGTGCACAGGTTACGAGATGGTTCCGCCATTGGAGTATCTATGTGGGAGGCGAGAACCTGACTGGTTTCAAGCAGAAAACTCCTATCTATGGTGCCAGCAACCCATGGGGAAGCGATTTCGAGCCAACCTTGGTTTGGGGACCTGTAGAGGGCAGGATGTTCTACGCAGGAGTGAGAGTACACTTTTAAGAGAGAATGTTGAATGTTAAATGTTGAATGTTGAATTATTAAAGCAAATAGAAAAGTTATGAAGAAGATTTTAGTAATGTTCACAATGATGATGGTGGCAATGGTAACCTTTGCCAAGGACATCAAGACTGTAGTGTTCACCACAACCCCACAGATGCACTGTGAGGCTTGTGAGAATAAAATCAAGAGCAACCTTCGCTTTGAGAAGGGAATCAAGAGCATTGAGACTTCTGTGCCAGACCAGACTGTCACAGTACAGTATAATGCCGACAAGACAACCCCAGAGAAGCTCCAGAAAGGTTTTGAGAAGTTTGGCTATAAGGCTCGCATCCTGAAAGATGGCGAGAAGGTTGAGAAGAACACTGGGGAGAAGTGTGACTTGATGTAATTTCTGCTGCTCATTTGATAGAAGCTTAACCATTGGCACATTCGTTGTTTTTTGGAAAACTTCGGAGAGTTTGTCTGTCCAAAGGGTAAGAAGATAATAGTCAATCCTCTTTATGCTATTTCCTACTTATTTTAGGGTGTTTGCGAAGATGAATGTGAGTGATGTCATTGTCTTCTGAATAAAGCAAAATCCGAGAGTGTAAATTACGCAGCCAAAAATCCCAGCAAGAGAATAGCTGCATGCTATCTCCTGCCGGGATTTATTATTTTATGAATCAATCTTTCCCTACTTATGCTTCTGGTAATAAGCAATGCCACGCTTTACATTTTCCTTTACTGCTTTGCTGGAAAAGGTGGCACCCGTAACGCCATCTACCTGGACAGTAGCTGCCTTGCTGGCTTTCATGCCATTCCATTTGTTGAGCAAACCCTGTTTTACCTTATTGAAGTAGTTGGGAGTCTCCTTGTTGGCAAGCGGCTTAATCTCTACTATTTTTCCTTTCTTGATATAGATAGAAAGGGGAGTATTGCCACGAAATCCTTTTACGTCTTTACACAGCGTGGTGGTATTGATGATGTAAGTACCGTCAGCTTCCTTGGTCATTACCTCAGAGTGTGAGCTTCTGGTTGTTGCAATCATGCTGCTAACCATTCCCATGCTTAGTATTACCGCTAAAAACAATGTTTTTTTCTTCATAATTGTATTTATTGTATCCTATAATAATATGGCGCAAAATTACAAAATTATTCTGTAATAAGCAAAGCGGCATTTGAAAATCATCATTTTTAGGTATTCCCTAGTTCGGTATTCCGTGGGTAATCTTCTTGGTATCCCATTTATCTTTTGGCTGCTCCGGCTCGTCAGGATAACCGATGATGATACCATTTAGTGGAATCAGATTGCCAGGCAAATTCAATGTTCTGGAAATGACATTCACTTTCTTCTGGATAGGATAGATGGTTGTCCAGCAGGCTCCCAATCCCATGGCATGGGCTGCCAGGAGAATATTCTCGGAAACTGCCGACAAATCCTGTACCCAGAGTTCCTTGCCCTGTCCCTCTGCCATACGGTTGGTATCAGCGCAGACAAAGATGAAGAGAGGTGTCTTCTTGATATCCTCTGCATGATACTTATTGGATTCTGCATATTTTTGATTTTTGAAAGTTCATACCAAGCAAAAACCGGCCGTCAGAATGCATCGTTTATCATGCGTTCTAATGACCGGTTTGTTTTTATTTCTTTTTCTTTAAAATAGAGAATTGGCTGTATTTAATGAGTGATCCCGTAGGACATACAAAGCGGCAGTATGGTCGCATAATTACCGTAGAGAGTGCCACGAAGGTTATGGCGATGGCAATGACAATCCATGATGCTGATTGGAATACAAAGGCTGAGAAGGACTCATAATCAATCCAGTCGAACCATATACCCGTCCACAAACACAGCATGAGTATGACCCACAGAATCTGGCGGAACATATCCAGTCGTCTGGCTGTCGTTGGTTTCATTCTGACTTTATATCCAACGCATTTTCCTGCTAGTTCCTGCAAAGAACCGAAGGGACACACATGCGTACAATAGTATGATTTCTTGCCGAAGAGAGGATATACGAATGCCGTGATTAGCATGATTACCGGCACAATCAATGCCACTACGTTCATGCCATTTGACATATAGCTGATGATTGATGTGTAGTTCAGAAAAGAACCGCACTAGAATCCAAGCACTATGACATTCAGAATTTGCTGAGCTATCCTATATCGTCTGTTCTTAATGAAAAGCGGTACGATGGCTGCCATGAGCACAACAACCAGTCCGGCTATAGCCTTGGCAGAGAAATCAAACTCTGACCATACTGATGTCTTTACAGGATTCTTGGCTGCATATTGAAGTCCTCGCTGTACGTTTCCGATGATAGCCTTTGATGAGAATGTTGCACCAGACACGGCGTCCACCTTCATCTTCTGAGCGTCTTCTATCGTCTTGCCATTCCATTTAGTAAGAAGGGCAGAAGCCTCAGTAAAGAAATCGGGAGTCTCAGAATTGGCAAGTGCTTTGATACTCTTTACCCTGCCATCCTGCAAGGTAATCTCCAATGGCACAGTGCCTCCGTAGCCTACAATGTCTTTTCCTAGTTCTGTAGTATTCAATTGCACAGAACCATCCTCAAGTACAGCCATTGGCTCTGTCTTTGGTGCTACTGCCTGTTGCTGATTCACATTCTGTCCTACCACCTTGCCATCTCTACGGATACTGACAGCCGCAATCATCAGTACACATGTCAGCAAGCAAAGCAGTTGTTGCAGTTTCTCTGAATAATTTCTCATAAAATTTTTCATCGGATTTTCTCCTGTTATTCTTATTATTAATTTATATACCCAACAAGTATGACACTAAAATGGAATTAATTCGACACGAAGTGAGTCATGGTTTCTACCAAAACCATCATTTGGACTTCTAAAATCCGAGATGATTTATTGTATTAACGGTATTTAACAGCAAAAAAGAATGACATTGTTTTGCAAAAGTAATAAAAACTGGAGCCCACATAGGATAAAGGGTGAAAATATGGATTAGTTTTTCTGCTAATGAATGAAACGGTTTGATAATGAGATGGTTATGGTTTGATGTGCGAGATAAAAAAGTGGATGTAAAATAGTGGAAAAAGGTAAAATATTATCCTTAAGTTTTGGCGTTATCTGAAAAAATGATTATATTTGCATCGGCATTCTGAAAAGAAAGTCCAAAAGTTGAAAATGATTTTAAAAAAATCAAACCTATATACAATTTCGTAAAGCGTAACAAATAATGAAGAATAGATGGTTCTTACTGATATGCTTGTTGCTGTTGACGCATATAGCCAATGCTGCAAAGTATAATTTAGATTCTCTTTATCAATGTCTGGATGAAGCCATCCTGCAGTCGCCTCGTTATGTGGCAGTGCGTGAGCGCCGTATAGCCAAACTTGCAAGTCAACTGAATGCTTGCAAGAATGATGGAGCAAGGTACCAAATGAGTTTTGCTCTTTTTCAGGAGTATCGGGCTTATAAAAACGATTCAGCCGTGAGTTATCTGAATCGTTGCATTGCCTTGGCTGAGCGTATGGGCGATCAGGCAAAAAAGGGCAATGTTATATCGCTGCTTGCTTTTCAGAGTTCTACTACAGGTGATTATGTGGAATCGTATAGTCTGCTGAACAAGATAGATACTACTAAGCTTGATGCAGAAGGGTATCGCAACTATCTTTGGGCTGGTCAGCATCTTTATGGAGAGCTGGCTCTTTATAGCAATGTGCCGTCATTGAAAGAGCATTATGCACAAAAGGCGCAGGTGATGAAGAAACAGATAGCCAGGATTTTTTCGCATACAGACGATAGATACCTGCAGATGATGGAGGAGGACTGTCGTAGTGCTAACGACCTGAAGGGTGCTTTGTATTATAGCAATTTGCGTATGAAGCAGGTAAAGCCTGGAACGCATGAATATGCTATCGTGGCTTACTATAGGGCGGTGATCTGCAAGCATCTCAATAAGGATGAGGATGCCATCTATTACTTCCTTGCCTCGGCTCTTTGTGATGTCCGTACGGCAGTGATGGATCAGGGCTCAATGTTGGAACTTGCCAATCTTCTGAATCAAAACCAAAAGGAGTTTGCCCATACCTATACTTACATCAAGTTTGCATGGAATGCAGCCCGCATTTTCAATACCGCTCTTCGAAGTCGCCAAATCATGCCGTTGCTCTCTGCCGTTGAGGGTACTTATCAGAAGGAAATTACGCAGAGTAACCGGCAGCTTAAACTGATGATAGCAGTATCTGTAGTACTTTTAGTATTAGTATGTACCCTGCTTCTGTATGTGAACAAGCAGCGCCGTCGTCTTGCCTTGGCTCATAGGAAATTGGAAAAAGCGAATAAGAATCTGGAACAGACCAATAGAGAATTGCAGCAAACCAACAGACACTTAGAGCAGGCTTATGGCAGCTTGAATGAGAGTAATAAGATGAAAGAGGTTTATATAGGCCGATTCTTGCGTCTCTGTGCAGTCTATGTGGATAAGATAGAAACCATGCGCAAGCGCGTGGTGAAGTTGGTCAAGCAGCGTGAGTTGGCCAAATTGATAGATATGATGCAAACCGATCATGAGTATATCGGCGAGTTATACGATTACTTTGATGCTGCGTTCCTGAAACTCTTCCCTGATTTTGTAGAGGAATTCAATGCTCTTTTGAAGCCAGAGGAACGTATCGTCTTGGAGGATGACAGTAAACTTTCTACCACCATTCGCATCTTTGCTCTTATTCGCCTGGGTATCGAAGATAGTTCTAAAATCGCCGAATTTCTGCATTATTCGGTAAATACCATTTATAATTATCGTGCCAAGGTAAAGAATGGAGCCATCTGTGAAAGAGATGAATTTGAAACAAAGGTAAAGCTGATCGGAATGAGATGATATTCGGTATAAGTTTAGCGCAAACTTATACCGGTTACAAAAATAAAAGGTTCCTTGATGGAGTTTGATAATCTCCAAAGGAACCTTTTTTTGTTTTATTTCAGTTCAAACGCCTTTTTGAGTTTCAGCTGATCGGAAGCATTTCCGACGAGCGCCTCAAACTTGCCTGCTTCTGCCTTCCAGGATGCAGCTGTTTCATCATAGAAGCTGAGTGCCTGCTTATTGATGGTGATGTTTACATCCTTGCTCTCTCCCGGCTGCAGGTATACCTTCTGAAATCCCTTCAGCTCCTTGTAAGGGCGATCAACCGAAGCCTTTACATCATGGATATAGAGCTGGATGGTTTCTGCACCGGCACGTTTGCCAGTGTTCTTTACATTCACGGTAAAGGTGATAGAGTCATTCTGATTCATCAAATTCTTATCACTGCGAAGATTAGAGATGGCAAACTGAGTGTAGCTCAATCCATGTCCAAAGGCGAATGCTGGCTTGATGTTTTTCTTATCAGTCCAACGGTAACCTACGTAGATGCCTTCCTTATACTCCTCATCAATGATGTTGCCCTCAGTCTTGGCTCCACCTTCCTTGCGCCAGGTGCCCGGATAGGTATTTAATGCGTGGGCACCCACTTCCTGCAATGAGTTTACCCATGTGAATGGTAATTTGCCGCTAGGATTCTTGTCGCCGGTGAGGATAGAAGCCAGAGCTTCACCGCTTTCGCTACCGATATACCATCCCTGAATGATGCCAGCCACTTTTTCTTTCCAAGGCATAGCCACAGCATTACCCGAGATATTCACATAGATGAAGTTCTTGTTGGCTTTAGTCAAAGCCTCGATGAGCTTGTCTTGAGAGTATGGCAATTCAAGCTGTTTGCGGTCGTGACCTTCGCAATCCTGATAATCACTCTTGTTCAAGCCGCCAAACATCACCACGTAATCAGCATGCTTGGCTTTTTCTACGGCTTCGGCTATCAGCTCTGCCTCGCTGCGTTTGTCATCCAGATTCTGTCCGGTAGTTACGCCATTGTAATTTCCGCTTACATCGCCTACATAACCTCGGGCAAACTCCACTTCCACATTATCTTTTTCCAGTCGTGATTTTAATCCGTCGAGTGGCGAAATCTCCCGCTGTACCTTGAGAGAAGAGCTGCCTCCACCCACGGTCATCATCTTCACGGCATTTTCTCCTACTACCAAAACACGTTGTGCTTTCTGGATATTGATAGGAAGCACATTATTCTTGTTCTGGAGCAGTACGATGCCTTCTTCGGCAATCTGTCTGGCTGCGGCATAGTGGCTTTCTGAACAGAGGAAACCGTGATGACGGTTCGGATTCATTGTGGTGCGATAGAAGAGGCGCAATACGCGGCGCACCTTTTCATCCAATTCCTTGGTGGTGTATTTACCTTCCTGGATACCTTTTATATATGGTACGGCAAGGTAGTAATTATCGTAGGCATTGCTGGCACCCATGGTCAATCCATTCGTCCATGAACCAAACTCCATGTCGAGTCCGTTCTTCACGGCTTGGTCGGTATCGTGTGCGCCTCCCCAGTCGCTTACTACTACACCGTCATATTTCCAGTCGCCCTTCAGAATCTTGTTCAGAGACCACTGGTTGTGGCAGTTGTGTTCGTTTTTGTAGAGATTATAAGCGCCCATAATTCCCCAAGTCTTACCTTTCTCTACTGCAGCCTTGAAGGCTGGGAGATAGATTTCATGGAGGGCACGGTCGCTCACGATGACGTTTACCTGATGACGGTATTCCTCGTCGTTGTTGAGGCAGTAATGCTTTACGCAGGCTGATACTCCCTTAGACTGTAATCCTTGGATATAAGGTACAACCATGATGCTTGCCAGGTAAGGATCTTCACCCATATATTCGAAGTTGCGTCCGTTCAATGGGGTGCGATAGATGTTCACGCCAGGACCTAGAATCATGTCTTTTCCTCGATACAGTGCCTCTTCGCCTAATGCTTCTCCATAGATTCTGCTCATCTGTGGGGTCCAGGATGCTGCCAGGCAGGTGAGGGCTGGGAAGGCAACGCAGGAGTCATTGGTTTGGCCAGCCTGCTCCCATTCGTCCCACAGTACATCAGGGCGAACACCATGAGGACCGTCATCTGTCCAGAAGTCTGGAAATCCCAAACGGGGAACTCCTGCAGAGGAAAATTTACTCTGTGCATGAATGATGCGAATCTTCTCTTGAAGTGTCATTCGGGCAATGGCATCGTCGATGCGTTGTTCTACAGGTTTGGTGTTGTCGAGATAGACGGGCAACTGACCAATTTGTTGTGCGCTGGAGGTGGCTATAGCCGCCATCGACAGTGCGCAGGATAGAATGAAGTGTTTCATGTTTCTTGTGAATATTATTTCTTATGAATATTAAATTGTTAGTTATGAAAATGCGTATCTGTCATTTTCGGATGCAAAGTTACGAAATAATGAGGCATAAACCGAGTGCTTACAAAGAAAAAGTGGAAAAATATCATCTGTGATTTTTATAAGTGCTTGATAAAAAGTGAGGTATGAAAAATAGAAATGTGGCTAAAAGTGGAAATAAATGAAAATGAAGAAAGCGTTGTAGAAATAATTGATGGATAAAAAGGGTGCAAAATACAATTTTTATTCTATCCACTTTCAATGGTATGGAAGATTATGAAAACCTGTTGTTAATGAGGTTGTTATTGCATTCTTGGGTCGTTTTTGTTCCACTATTCTATTAATGAGGTTAGGAAAACTCGAAAAAAACTATTAAATTTGCAATCGCAAAAATGCCAACTACAAGACCAATTCTCAGGCTTATGTCATCACCAAGAAGACTGTGACCAGCAAGTCTGTCTTGAAGTTGAACTCTGTTGCAGGTGGCGGATTTGCAATTAGCATTCTTGCACAATAACACAATAAAATGCAGAATTTTGAGTTATTATGAAAGAAAGTTTTTTTTGAATTAATAATGTTGCTTATGAAAAGAATGAATAAAATGCTGTTGGTTGCTGCTTTGGCGGCAACCACACTTTCTGTTCAGGCAGAACAGAAGAAGGGACCGGCTTGGTTGAGTGATGCACTTTTCTATCAGATTTATCCATCTTCCTATATGGATACTGATGGCAACGGTATTGGCGATCTGCCGGGTATCACTTCCAAGTTGGATTACATCAAGTCTCTGGGTGTGAACGCCCTCTGGCTCAATCCGATCTTTGAGTCGGGATGGTTTGATGGTGGCTATGATGTCATCGATTTCTACAAGGTGGATCCTCGATTCGGTACCAATACCGATTTGGTTACTTTGGTCAATGAGGCCCATAAGCGTGGCATGAAGGTTTGTCTCGACCTGGTGGCAGGACATTCCAGCACCAAGTGTTCCTGGTTTAAGGAGTCTTCCGAGAAAGATCCTAACCAGCGTTACAGCGACTATTATATCTGGATGAATGATATCCCTGAGAGCGAGAAGAAAGAAATAGAAGCCCGTCATCAGGAGGCAAGTCCGGAGTCTAGTACCCGAGGCAGATATGTGGAGGCGAATGCTCCTCGTGCCAAGTATTATGAGAAGAATTTCTTCGAGTGCCAGCCTGCCTTGAACTATGGTTTTGCTCATCCTGATCCAAATCATCCTTGGGAGCAGGGCGTAGATGCTCCAGGACCACAGGCTGTCCGCAGGGAGATACGTAACATCATGGCTTTCTGGTTTGATAAGGGTGTGGATGGCTTCCGTGTAGATATGGCGTCATCGCTTATCAAGAATGACCCCGACAAGAAGGAGGTTTCCAAACTCTGGAAGGAGATGCGTGCTTGGAAGGATAAGTATTATCCAGAGACCGTCTTGATTTCAGAGTGGGCTAATCCGCAGCAAGCCATTCCTGCCGGCTTCAACATCGATTTCTACATCCATTTCGGTCTTAAGGGCTATGCCTCTCTGTTCTTCGACCGCAAGACTCCATGGGGCAAGTGGGAGCAGAGTTACCAGAACTGCTATTTCGACAAGCAGGGCAAGGGTTCGCTTAAGGAATTTAGCGAGAACTATACCAAGGCATTCAATGCCACCAAGAATCTCGGCTACATCGCTGTTCCATCTGCCAACCATGATTACCAGCGCCCTAACATCGGTACCCGCAATACGCCTGACCAGTTGAAGGTGGCGATGACCTTCTTCCTCACCATGCCAGGTATTCCGTTTATCTATTATGGGGATGAGATTGGTATGAAGTATCAGATGAATCTCCCTAACAAGGAGGGTAGCAATGAGCGCTCTGGTACTCGTACTCCGATGCAGTGGACCAAGGGCAAGAATGCCGGATTCTCTACGAGTGCACCCGATAAGCTTTACTTCCCTGTAGATACGGAAAACGGAAAGTTGACCGTTGAAGCTCAGCAGGGAGATCAGAATTCTCTGTTGTCATATACCCGCAAGCTGACCGCTTTGCGTCATTCAGCCAAGGCTCTTGACAATGAGGGAGATTGGAAGCTCCTGAACCAGAAGGGGCAGGAATATCCGATGGTATATGAGCGCACTTTGGGTGAGGAGAAGTATGTTGTTGTCGTGAATCCTGGTGCCAAGGCAGCCTCTCTCAATATCAGCTCCGTAGGTGGTAAGGCAGTTTCTGTTCTTTCCACAGGAAAGGTTGTGTATAAATCAGGAAGAAAGACTGATGTGATTAAAGCTTCAGGCATAAGTGCCGCCATATTCATGGTGGAAAGATAGAGCTCTATCTTCTATGGGAGTGCTTTCTCCTGCCATCGCCTAGAACAAACAGAACAGGAAGCCTCGAAAGAAGCTGAAGAAGGGAGTATCACTGCTGTTCTGCTGTTGGTGGTAATTTTATAAAAACAGAAATGCGTCCGTATTGTGCGGGCGCATTTTTGTTTTACGGTCACGAATCATCTTCATCATGCAGCTTTTACTACACGTCGTTAACCTACTAATATGATGATAGTCTCCTTGCCAAGATACTTTTCTATCAATCTTCCTTCAGATACCAGTCTTTGATGTATCCGGAATAATGTTTGGCAAACTCCTCGGCTTGTCCAGGAGCGCAGGCCTTTACCTTCCTGGCTGGAATACCTGCCCATATTTCATGTGCAGGAACCTTGGTGCCATGGGTAACCACAGCACCTGCAGCAATGATAGCTTCTTCGCCGATATCAGCCTTGTCTAGCACGGTGGCATTCATGCCGATGAGTGCGCCTTTTCTGACTGTGGCTCCGTGGACGATGGCCCCATGTCCCACAGATACATCATCCTCTAGAATGCAAGGCATCGTACCGGTTTGATGGATGCAGGCGCAATCCTGCACATTTACCCTGTTTCCACATCTGATGGCATCCACGTCAGAGCGCAATACTGCACTATACCAGATGCTACAGTCATCGCCAAGAATACAGTCACCTGTCAGTACGGCATTCTCAGCGATAAAACAATTCTTTCCCCATCGGGGAGTCTTTCCCTCTACTGTCTTTATGATAGCCATATTAAATATGTATATGTTTTACAATTCGGGTGCAAAGGTAATAAAAATATTGAAATCATACGCAGCATTTTACAGAAAAAGGGTTGCAATCCTCGAAAAGATGGATTGCAACCCTTTATACCTTATTATATATAAGAGTTAA
>ERZ791902.65-NODE-65-length-90520-cov-35.161543_pt1 | contig 90520 bp, 56 predicted proteins | sample MGYA00510149_ERZ791902 | MGnify/ENA primary metagenome ERZ791902 (study PRJEB30046, sample SAMN00792060) | human gut metagenome | study: EMG produced TPA metagenomics assembly of the A metagenome-wide association study of gut microbiota in type 2...
GTGCACTTGTCTCCGCTCGGCTTTGCCGCTTGCCAGAGCAAGAAGTGCACCAACAGAGCAGAAGGCACCAACAGAGCAATGACCCACGCAACCGAAATAATCCTCCCACAGATTGCACAGATTTTCACAGATCCACTGGGGGCGTAGGAGGTCCCACGGAACACGCAGAACACACAGAACTCCAAACACACACCATCTGTGAGAATCAGTGAAATCTGTGGGAGAACATCCTCTGCCAGTCTGTTCTGTGAATTCCGTGAAATCTGTGGGAGAACAAATATTCCCACGGAACACGCAGAACACACAGAACAACTTACTTGGTTGAGGGTGTGTCAAAACTCAATCAATGCGGGCTGAAAGCCCAACAACCACATAGCCCAGGGCAGCGCCCTGGGTGTTGAGTGTATATATTGAATAGTGCGCCCTGTAAGGGCAACAGCTTAATAATTAGGCTTTTGCCCTTACAGGGCGTGGGGTTAGTGTGGCGCATATTTACCCAGGGCGTTGCCCTGGGCTATGTGCTTTTGCCCCTTCGGGGCGTCCTACTCGTGAGTTTTGACACACTCTCCCCTGGAAAAAAACAAGATTATGAAAACAACAATGATACTCCTCGCCCTGCCCATGCTGGCAGCGGCACAGACAACACAACACGTGAAAGTGCTCGAATACTGCCCCGCACCGGGTCAGTTCGTGGGCACGCTGCCCGCCATCGACGCCACGATGAGCAACGCCGAACGCCTCCAGGCATGCGAAGCGCAATTCGCCGACAACCTCCCCATCACGCTCGGATCCTTCGGCGGTTACATCACCTTCGGCTTCACAGAGCCGATAGCCAACAAGCGCGGCTCCGATCTGCGCATCCTCGGCAACGCCTACTACGCCGCCGCCGACCCCATATACGGCGCAGCCACCATTGGCGGGTCGATAGAGCCGGGCATTGTGTACGCCGGCGTGGGCACGTCGCCCGAGACAGCCGAGTGGTACGAGCTGGCTGGATCAGAATACTACACCACGGCTACGCCGAACGTCACTGTCACCTACCAGCGTCCCGACGCCGAGCAAGGCGAGCACACGCAGCCCTACTCCGTGTACGACCGCTACATACGGTTCCGCGCCGAGTGGACCGACCGCAACGGCGCTGAGCGCGACACCGTGGGCTACATGATGAAGAACGTGTTCCACAACCAGTCGTACTATCCCACGTGGGCGGACGCTGACGAACTGACGTTCAGCGGATCGCGACTGCCCGACAACACCATCAACCGCGGAGGCGACGGCACAGACCCAGACAATCCGCAGAACTGGATAAGCTACCGCTACGCTGCCGACTCGTACGGCTACGCCGACGCTGCGCCCACAGACGACCCGACGTACAACACGTTCGACCTCGACTGGGCGGTAGACCGCAACGGCAAGCCCGTGAAGCTCGCTCACGCCGACTTCATACGTGTGCAGACCGGCGTGCTGCAGATGTGCGGATGGATAGGCGAACAGTCTACGGAGGTATGCTCCGTAGAGAACCTCCACCTGCTTGAGGGCTACGACGACAACCCCGTAGTCATCACGCCGCGACCGCAACCTACAGCCCTCAACCCCACTACCGCCGACCCCAACCGCCGAGAGGTGGCGCGCTACACCTTGGACGGACAGCGCATCACTACGCCGCAGAAGGGCATGAACATCGTGCGCTACTCTGACGGAACGGTGAAGAAGGTTGTGCTTCCTTAAAAAGAATGTCAATTTATAAGTATAATGCTGTCAAAATAACGATTTTGACAGCATTATACGTTTTAATGATAATTTTTGTCTGCAAAATATCGTTTTCTTAATTTAAATTCAATACCTTTGCCTACGTAATGTTACCTACCTACATGTCCGAACATTAACCTACATGTAGACGTTTTATGATTTTTAATCCTAAACATAAATATATGGAGAGAACTTTACTTTATGCCTGCGCAGCAGTTGTTTGTGCTGTCACGGCTCCTACCATGAACACACAAGCCCAGCAAGCTGTGCCTTACACAGTAGACTTCAGTCAGAGTCAGGAAGGCTGGACAAGTATCAACCAGCTCACCACCGGCGGAAAGACCTGGGAGGCAAAGACCAAAGCACACGGCTTCTACGACGGAGGCAAGTATTACGACTGCGTCGGACTGAGCAGTACGTTCACGCCTAACACCAACGCCTGGTACGTATCGCCTTCGCTACAGCTCGAAGCGGGCAAGACCTACGAGGTGACGACCTTTGCGGCGTGCAACAGCGAGATTACGCTGACGCTGAACATCGGCACATCTGCCGACGATGTTACGACTTACACTTCCCTGGGCGAACTCACGCCTATTCCTACCACATACGACCCGAGTGCTGCCATCACCACTGAGTTGAAGGTGGACGCAAGCGGCGACTACCACTTCGCCCTTAACGCTACTACTACGGAAAACTACGCTCCATACGACTGCAACCTTTTCACTTTCTCTGTTACAGAAAAGGGTGCGTCTGAACCCGACAAACCTCTTGTTGTAAATTCTTTCCCGTACGTTGTCGACCTCACGGCTTCTTGCGACGGATGGACAGCGTGCAACTATAACGACGACGGCGACACATGGCAGTTCTTCTCTGAAGCGGGTGTGGGCATGGCGTCAACACAGTCGGATGCCGACGACGCTTACGTATCGCCTGCCGTGCAGCTCACTAAGGGCTGCAAGTATAAGGTGGCTACAAACGTGCAACTCTTCGGCAATCCGTCTGACAACTACCACATGACACTCAGCGTGGGCAAGGGCGAAAGTCTGGAGAAGGAGAACTTCTCGCCCGTGCAGATTCTCGAGCTCAAACAGCATGGCTATAACGTGAACGAGGCTACTTTCGAGCCGGCGGAGAGCGGCGTCTACCGCTTTGCGTTCCTCAACACTACAACCGCAGAGATGACCAACAGCGCCGTAATAATCACGGCGTTCGGCATCGACGAGACGAAGAACGAGGTGGTGGAGACCGGCACAACCGTGTTCAGCGACGACTTCAGCGCGGCTGACGCTATGGACAAATGGACTGCCGCTGACGCTAACGCCGACGGAGTGACGTGGGGCGTGAGCGAAGGCATCGGCGGAATCACCTACGACAGCGGCAAGCCGGCGGCAAAGAGTCCGGCTGACGACTGGCTCTTCTCGCCGGCTGTGGGCTTGGTTGAGGGTCAGAACTACTTCCTCACCTACACCGTGAAGCGTCAGGGCGCCTTCGACGACGACAACATTACCGTGGCTATGGGCGAGGCTGCAAAGGCTACGTCGATGACTACCGTGCTGGGCGAGCAGACCGTGAGCGCCAATGCCGAGAACGTGACGACTACCATGCGCATCGTGGCTGAAAAGAGCGGCGACGCCTTCTTCGGATTCCATGTCACTACGCCGTCTGCCGACAACGGACAGTTATCGCTCGTGAGTATCGAAGTGAAGGCTGCCGACAAGGCTAAGCCGTGCGCTGTGGAGAACTTCGAGGCTAAAGCCGTCGTTCCAGAACAAGAAGTGACATTCTCTTGGACCAACCCCGTGCTCGACACCGAGGGCGTGGCTCTCAACAAGCCTTTCAGCGTGCGCCTCTACGATGGCGAAAATCTCGTGGCTACGGTAGACAACCAGAAGGCTGGCGAGACGGGCAGCTATGTCTACACTCCGTCGCAGTTCGGCGGTCACGTTACATACAAGGCTGAGGCATATATGGACGGAAACGCCTCGGAAGCGGTGTCTACAACCGTCAATCTCGACGACTTGCAGGGCGATGTAACGCTCGTAAAGAAGTTCGACGTAGACCGTCAGAAGGCTGCCGACTGGGTTATCGAAGGCGACTGCCAGGCATGGAAGTACGACTACTCTGATATCTTCACCTACGACTACCGCAAGGGCACCAAGGTGGCTGACGAATGGCTCATCTCGCCGGCTGTAGAGCTTAAGGCTAACGAGCGCTACGTGCTGAAGTACGAGCTGAAGACCAGCATGACTTACGGCAACAACCTCTTCGTAACCATCGGCAACGGACAGACCAAGACCGCTCAGACCAAGACCGTGGCAGAATACTACGGACTGGAGCAGAACGGATTCGCAGAGTATCAGACCGACCAGTTCACTCTCAGCGAGGACGGCAACTACAACATCGGCTTCCACGTAACCAACTCCAACTACTACGTGAGCATGCACAACCTCCGCATCTACCACGTGAGCGCTACTACCGGCTTGGAGCAGGTAGAGAACGGCGCTGCTGCTGGCTTCAGCCGCGTCGGCGTTTACGACGCTTCGGGTCGTCTGGTTTGCAACAAGACTGCCACTTCTGTTGCAGAGGCTGTAGAGGGTCTTGCAGACGGCATGTACGTCGTTAAGACCGTAGGCGCAGACGGCAAGACTTCTACCCTGAAGGTGCTGAAATAGTAGGTAAGCGTATACGTTTCATCATATCAAACCACACACATACAATATTGAGTATATGAAAGGACACTTCAACTTCATGGCGGGCGCAAAGAAAGCGCTCGCCGTTGTGATAGCATTAGGCATGTCGGCAACAGCTTATGCGGACGACTACTTCAAGCGCATCAGCATGGAGGGCGTCGAACTCGTAAGTTCGGTAACATGGGGCAAGGTAGACATCGACACATACATGACTCCGGGCCTCTATGAGTTCGGATACGACAACCGTTTCGTGCCCGACAAGACGGCTCCGCTGCTCAGTATCGACGCCTTGGGTGGCTGCGTCTATCACGACGGAAAGATATACGCCAACGAGTTCAGCAGCAGAAGCCAGTACGAGAAGCCCATGTGGCGCATCTATGACGCTAAGACATACAAGCTGCTCTCAGAACATACGCTGAAGGACAACTGCGAATGCACAACCACTTCGCTCGCATACGACCCCACAGCCGACTGCATCTACGGCTTCGACGAGACTTATACCGAGACCTACGTGGTGCGCGTCGACCCCGAAACGGGCGAGATGACACGACTCGGCGATATGCAGGACCGCAACTACAAGTTCTTTGCTATGGCGTGCAGTCCGAAGGGCGAGCTCTTCTGCACTTATCTCAACAAGCAGACCAACGATGTCTATCTGGGTCGCATACGAAAGAGCGACGGAAAGGTGGCAATGATTCGCGGCATCAACGCTACGAACCTGCTGCCCGGCGACTCGTTCATCAACTCTACGTACGATCAGGCGATGTTCTTCAATAATTCGACGGGCAAGCTCTACTGGATGTTCCAAAGCTCGAGCATGTATCTCTACAAGTCGTACGTGGCTATGTTCGAGGTGAACACCACAACAGCCGAAGCCAGTCTCGTAGCTTATATCGAAGACGAGCTGCAGGGTCCGGGCGCTTTCTTCGTCGAACCGGCCTTGAAGGCGCCGGCAATCGTCGAAGACTTCGATTGGACTACCGACTCGCCGGGCGCTAACTCGGGCACTATAAGCATGACAATGCCGAAAACCGCTTACGACGGCACTCCGCTCACCGGAAAGCAGAAGCTGGTTATCCTGAAGGGCAGCATTCCGTTCGTTGAGGAGGAGCTCGAACCGGGAGAGAAGTTCAGCAAACGCATGGAGAATATGCGCACGGGCTGGCAGGATCTGAACATATACGTGAGCAACGCTGAGGGCGACGGTCCTACCGTCCTGCGCCCTATCTTCGCAGGCTACGACACACCGAAGGCTCCGTCTAACGTGAAGCTCACTGCCGAGGGTCTGCACACCACACTCACTTGGGATGCGCCTACCATCGGCGTCGACGGACACGTAATCGACAAGGCTTCGCTAACGTATACCGTGGTGCGCTATCCGGGAGAAATCACCGTGTCTGAAAAGCAGAAGGAGTGCAGCTTCGAAGAAGACCACCCCGGCGATATGACTCGCTATGTATATAAGGTGACGGCGTGGGCTGGAAAAACCAAGGGCGAAACGGCTATGTCGAACAACATCGTGATAGGCACACCGCTCGACGTGCCTTACGACGGAACGTTCAAGACGGCTGCCGATATGTACAACTACTTCACGATTCTCGACGAGAATCAAGACAACTACACATGGGCTTACGACATCGACAACCGACTGGCTGTGTATTCGTACAGTCAGGAGAACAGCGCCGACGACTGGCTCATCTCGCCTCCTATCAACTATAATAAGGGCAAGTCGTACACGCTCAGCTTCAGCGCCTTCTCTTCTTCGAAGACATACAAGGAGTCGCTTGCCGTAACCTTCGGCGCTGACAAGACGCCGGTGGCGCAGGAGAATGTATTGCTCAGCCTCAACGAGCTTGCTGCCGACACTGAGGAGGACGCTCCGCAGAGCTATTCGGTAGACTTCACCGTGCCTGAGGACGGAGTTTACTACTTCGCATTCTACGCTTGCTCGGAGCGATTCCGCGAGTATCTCAGAGTGAAGGATATCAAGGTAACGGAGAAGGGTTCAACTGCTGTGCACAACCTTGCTTCTGACGGCGATGTAACGGTTAAGGGCGGCGACGGTGTGCTCGAAGTGCGCTTGGCAAATGCAGCCAACGTGAGAGTTTACAACCTCGCTGGACGCCTCATGGCCGACTATACCGGCACCGAACTGCACATGCCGCTGCCTAAGGGCGTCTACATGGTGGTTGCGGGCGACAACCGCACGAAGGTGGTTGTGAAGTAACCGAACACAAACAAACACATACACGTATCATGCTAAAATCGAGAAACATTTTATCATTAGCATTCTCAATAGCCGCCTTGCTGTCGCCAGTCAGCAAGGCGGCTGCAATGCCTGCATACCCTAAACCGATTAGCGTAATGCAGCCGAACGGCAAGTCGGTAACAATCTGCCTCAAAGGAGACGAGCATTTGCATTGGGCACAAACAACGGACGGCTACACGCTGCTGCGAAACACGGAGGGCTATTGGTCGTTCGCACGTCAGGACAAGAAGGGCAATCTCGTAGCTTCAGACCTGGTATACGAGAACAGTTCGGCGCTTGCGCTGAAGCATGTCATAAAGAAAAACCTGCGCTTCTCTGCCGAACAGATGAAGAAAGCGCCTTCGAGACATAACAGTCGCAGCGAGATGCTTGTCGACGGCACTTTTCCTGCCACCGGAAAGCACAAACTTCTTCTGCTGCTCGTAAACTACAACGACACGAAGCCAACTTTCACCAGAGAAGACTTCGACAAGATGATGAACCAGAACGGATATAAAGGCATCGGAAGTTTCCGCGACTACTATCTGCAGCAGTCGTATGGCAAGCTCGACATCGATGTTACCGTCACCGACTGGATCAATCTGCCAAAGACTAAGGGCACATACGGACCAGACGGTGCGCCATACATGATATATGACGCTCTGAAACTCGTCACCGACACGCTCGATCTGAGAGACTTCGACAACGACGGCGACGGCATTCTCGACGGACTTGCCGTGATTCATCAGGGTACGGGCCAAGAGGCTTCTGCCGACGCCAACGACATCTGGTCGCACAGCGCCATCATCTACGGACAGACGTTCAACGGCGTATCCGTACGACGCTACACCATAGAGCCTGAATGTCTCGCCAAGAACATCAGTACGATAGGTGTTATATGCCATGAGTTCGGACATGCTCTCGGCGCGCCCGACTTCTACGATACCGACTACGCCTCGTCAGGCGGAGAGTTCTGCGGAACGGGCGTTTGGGACCTGCTCGGAAGCGGCGCATGGAGCGGCGAATATGGTTCGCGTCCTACGGGCATCAACGGATGGCAGAAGTATGTGTGGGGATGGACCAACCCTGTGACGCTCAACAACGACACCGTTGTGGCTGACATGCCTGCCGCAGACGTGCAGCCCGCAGCCTACCGCATGGAGACGGGCACGCCGGGCGAGTATTACTTCATGGAGAACCGCCAGAATACGGGCACCTTCGACGGCAGTCTGCCAGGACACGGACTCATTGTTTATCACGTCAGAGAGAATATCGTTAAGGACAAACTCATCGCAAACACTATCAATGCGACATATCCGCAGGGAATTTACACGGTATGTTCCGACGCTGGAGTAGATCCTGACGAGAATGCGTCGTCTTACGGCGACGTTAACAGCGGTGCCTGCCCGTTCCCTGGCGAATACGGACACACGGCTTTCGACGACAACACGCTGCCTTCAGCGAAATCGTCCGACGGCAGATCGTCTTATCGCCAGCTCAGCAAAATCAACGAACGCGACGGAAAGATCGGGTTCAGCTTTACGCATCTCGCAGAGCCGGTGAAACCGCAGCAGCTGCAAGCTGTAGCGAACAGCGGCAATGTGGTTCTGACCTGGAAGCTGGAAGGGGTGGACGCAACGAGCGTAGATCACTTCAACGTCTACAGAAACAACAAGAAGATTGCCGAGACAACCGCAATGACGTACACGGACAGCACGCCGCTTGGTGGCACAGAGATGACTTATCAGGTGGATGTAGCATATAAGGACTCGCGACTTTCGCACCCGGTTTCGGCTACTATAATGGTGCCGTCGAACAAAGTGGAGTCGGTGCAGGCGTCTGTTGACGGCAACACGGTGCAAATCTCTTGGAGCACGGAGGCAGCACTCTCGCGCGCCGACATATTCAGCGGCAACATCGTCACTACCGACTGCTACGGCGAGACCGTGGAGTTTGCCAACTGCTACACGCCGCGCGACCTCAGCACTTATGTAGGTGCAAAGATTACGCGCATGGCGTTCTTCCCGTCGCAGGGTCCGTCGGAGCTCACGGCTTCGTTCAGAATATACGAGGGCGATGCCGACGGAAGCAACATGACGCTTGTTTCGGAAAGAAGCATTAAGGAGTTTGCCGCTGGACAGCGCCGCGACCTCAAGCTCACAACGCCCGTAACGATAAAGGCTGACAAGACTTACTGGACTGCTGTGAAGTGCGTAGGCACTCAGGGCGTGGTAAGCGTGGCGTGCGACAAGACCAGAGAGGCTACACCGGCGCTCGGCAACCTGCTCATGCGCGACGGACGCTTCGTGGAGTCGGCTGACGCCGCAGGCAACTTCTATGTCGGAGCCACACTAAGCATGCCGGCTGCTGACAGCGGCGTAGACTACGCAGAGGCGCCCTCGTTCGAGTTCAACGCATCGACAGACCTCTTCTACCCTACTTGCTTCTTCGTGGAGTGCGACGGAAAGGCGGCGGCTTACACCACAAAGCACGAGAAGACTTTCACCGACGTAGCCAACGGAACACACGTTTATAAGGTGTCGAGCTACTATAACGGCGGCAATCTCTCTACCGGAATATCGAAACTCGTGACCGTAACCGGCGTTAGCGGCATAGAAAGCACCGGCTGCAGCGAAGCAACCATTAGGGCTGAGCACGGAAACATCGTCGTAGAGGGCTATAGAGGCGCTGTACGCGTCTGCAACGCTACGGGAGCTACAGTTTACCGCTCTACCGCAAACGGCGCAACAGAGCGCATTTCTCTACCCAACGGACTATACGTTGTGTCGCTTGATATGGCGGACGGCGTGCATAGCGTGAAGGTAATGGTGGAATAACCCACTGAGAAGAGCGGAATAATACACAAAGAACAGCGGAATAATACACAAAAAAGGCATGGCTTTTATTGAGCCATGCCTTTTTTTGTGCGTTATTGTTCTCTCCACACCCTCCGCTTTAACCACATTTGTAGTATAGGATCGCTTATTGCCAGAGTTTTTGGAGCAACAGTTGTAATAATATCCTTTTCAGTAAGCGACTTCTTCAGTCGGGTGATGTTGGCAGCAGTTCCGAGTTGGTATTTCTTTAGAACAGCAGATTGCGTGAATCCCGTGTTAACGCCATTGGCAATGGCATGAAGGAAGTTCATTTGATATGAAGACATATCTTCTGTCTGTTGTATAAAGAGCGGCTCACAAGCATCAAGAAGTCGGTCTATAGCATTCTGCAGGTCGGTCTCAGTCGCTGTATCATCAGTATGAAGCCACACAAGCCATGCGAGCTGTTGCACATAAGAAGAGTAGCGGTCTGTGACACGGCATATCGACTGCGCCAGTTGCTCTGGGATATGCTTGCCAGTAACCTCAAAACGCTGGCATATAAACTCTGTCCAATCGGCCTCGCTTATCTTGCCCAGATAGAACAAGTCGCCAAAGCGATAGAAAGGATAACTGCTGTTTTGGAACATTCGCTCCATCATGTGTTTCTTGCTGCCATACAAGCAATAGCTTACATGCGACTGCAACTGCCATACGCCACGCAACTTTTTCTGGAATGTCAGCGAATCGGGGTATTCTCCTATTTGCTGGAACTCGTCGATGCACACCACTATTCTATAACCCTTCTCCTGTGCTATCAGCTCCGGCAGACGCAACACCTCCTCGGTTGTGTTGTTGCTGGCATTGTACTCAAGCGATACAGAGAAATCATTGTAAGGATCCATGCCGAAACTAATCTTAGGAACAAAACGGCTAAGAAACACCTTGGCGTTCTCCATCCATTCCTCCCATTTGGAGGAAGTAGCACGTACAACAGCTGTGGCAAACGCATTTATGAAGTCGGCTTCCGAACGTGTACCAAAAGCATCTATACGCGCAATACGAATATCATCGCTACCAACAAGCGAGCACACGCGGTCGACAAGCGAAGTCTTACCCATACGACGCGGAGAAATAAGTATGGTGTTCACTCCGTAAGTGAAATTGGCTTTAAGACGGTCGGTCTCTATACGGCGATCGGTGAAAGTGTCGCCTTCTACACGTACGCCAAAGACAAAGGGAGATTCGAATTTATTTGCCATAAAAAAAATTTGCATTAACGGTTAGATAATGCAAATTTACACAATTTATTCGTTTTAAACAAGGTTGTTTAAAACAACCTTGTTTAAAACTGTATTTAATCATTGCTTTGCTGTATATTGTCAGCAATGAAACGGGTGATAGTCAGAGTTTTATTTCTTCACGAACTTTCTTGCTCCGAGGTCGGTCTTCACGATGTAGAGGCCGGCAGGAACGTTGCTCAGACTGAGTGCTGTGCTTTCAGCAGAAGCCTTCGCTGTGGCTACGGTCTTGCCTGCGACATCGCTTACGAGAACAGTCTCGCCGGCGTTCGCCGTCCAATCGGATTGCGTCCGCCGTCCAATCAGATTGCGTTCGCCGTCCAATCAGATTGCGTCCGCCGTCCAATCGGATTGCGTTCGCCGTCCAATCAGATTGCGTCCGCCGTCCAATCGGGTTGCGTCAGCCGTCCGATTGTATAATCATAGAATGTACACACTCAGCATCAAGTCGGATAGTAATACGTATTGTTGCTTGCTGCGGAGGCCGGAGACCTCCGCTACGGCTATGGCACATATAGATACAAATATTGCTGTCCGCTTTTACCGAACAGTAAGGTTCATCCAACATTTGAAGTGAAAATAATTTGTCTTTTATTGCAAAAACAAAGATAACCAAAAGGGCTGACACCTCGTGAGAAGTGTCAGCCCTAATTTATGTTGCTTGCAAAAGTTTCACCAGACAGCAATAATATGCGCATTTACTATCTGCGGATAACAACCTTTTTATTATTGATGATGTATGAACCAGAGTGGAGGGCTGGCATTCTCTTCAGATTTCTACCAATGAGTTTGCCATCAATAGAGTATATTGTATAACTGTCACTCTTAAGCTCGGTTATGTCCTCAATACCAGATGTGTTACCTACATATACTTTATCAGACGCATTTGACTCTCCAAGATTATATACTACGGATACCTGGTAGCCACGACGCTCTTCGCCAATGTTCTTGTCGGTAAAGTTTGCCGATTTAACAGTTTCCCCGTTTATCTTCTTGCCATTGCAGAACACATTAAATCCATCGACAGACAGAGCATAGAGCACAGATACATAACTGATATCATCTACCATAATACCATCTTTGAGTATTCCAGTATAGTGGATGGCAAAGTATTTTGCATCTGCAGGCATTGTGACCTTGACCTGCTGCCATTCGCTTGGAGCCTCATCGGCTTTGAGCACATTGAAGGCTGACGGATCCTGCGTTGTTGTAGAGTACATGATTTCGTATGTCTCTCCCGAGATGTTCTTGTCTACCTTCTTCAGATAGAACGACACTTCGGTGCCTCCCTTTATTGCCGGAGAGATAAGATAGTCGTCGTTGTACGGCTGTGCGCCATCCATACTAATGTTTGCATACCATGCTATGAGGCACTTGTCCCCGCTGTAGGGCATGAGGTTAGAGGCCGACTCCTCGTCAAGATCGAGTTCTTTCGGACACCATACCTGGAATGCCTTGTTATCGTTTTGATAGTCGAAGTACGGGAGGTAGCTGAGTTTGCCGCTGCCGAGCTTATCGCCGTCATAAGTAATCCATTCGCCGAAGTCAGATATTGCAAACGAATCGTAGTCTTCCATTCCGTCTACCGTTGCCTCATCGGTTTTAGGCAAGACTGGAGCCGTCCATGTGAGGTTCGCATCGTTACCCTCCTTCTTCGCTTTCAAATTGGTTACACAAGGAAAGCTTGAAGCCTTCACGTCAGTGTATATATAAGCAGAAGAGTTATTGTCGACATCCTCATCCTTATCATATACCACCTCAGTCATGAACTCTACAGACTTTCCTGCTGTTGGTGCATTAACGTTGGCATGAAGTTCCAATGTCTTGGTCTCGCCTGGTTTTATCTCATCGCCATCAATGGTGCTGACAACCTCGCTGTTCTGCTTCAGCACTATGGTGTAGTCCTTTGCACTCTTGGTTCCTCTGTTCGAGTACGTCACAGAGAAAGCGCAGTCGTCGTTGATGTTTGCATTCTCCGGTCCAGAGAAAGCTGTCACAGCCAGGTCATTGTCCTTCTGTTCGTCAAAGTGAATATTGTCCACATAATAGTACATCCAATCGTTGTTGGTGTATCCTCTTAAGGCCACCTGGATGTATTTGCAGTTCTTGTATTTTTCGAGTGATACGCGGTGTTCTACCCATCCGTATTTATCGTTTGCAGCCGTGAATGTGTCTATAGGCTCTTCGAAGTCGCCACCGTCCGGCGCTACCTCAATCATAAGCTTTGTCTGCTTGTTGTCAGATGCGACAGAGTTCGCTTCCCAATGGAACATGTAGAAGCTGAAAGTAGGCTTTGTAGTGCCTTCCATAGACACAGCCGGAGTGATGAGTCGGCTGTCAACACAACCTTCTCCCCACTTGTTTGTAAACTTTACGAATCCGCGGTCGTTGTCCTGCGGCGAGCCGCCACCGTCGTCAGATCGCATGGTTTCCCATCCAAGAGAGCCTTGCACGTTCTTGTACGACCAAGGATTAAGGTTGAGACGGCCGTTCGAGAACGATTCGTCAACGGGGAACGTGTATGGCTTGCCGACACCAATGAACTGTGTGGCGCCCTTGCTTCTACCGGCCTTGTTGTCGGCTGTCACAGCATAATAGTACACTTCCTGCATATCCTTCACCTCCTCCTCTATGCTTATGTCGGTGTAGGTGAGGTCCTTGATGTTGGTGGCAATAGGCGTGAAGTCATTCTTGCTTAAACTGCGCCATATAGTGTATGAGATATCGTTAATATTGAAGTATCCGCCGTTTTCGCCCTTTTCAGGAGCTTCCCATGTGAGCTTCACGTGCATGTTTCCGTCAACAGTTTTGATCTTGAGATTTTTCACTGGTTCAGAAATGTCAAATCCTGCCCATACTGACTTGCTCACGTCAATACCCATCTTGCCATTGTATTCTGCTACAACCTTGTAGGTATTATTGCCGTTCACTGCTTTTACGTCCTTAAATGATATAGGCTGTCCTGCATCGAGGGTGAGTTTCTTTATCTCGGTGTCTTCGGTCACGGTGTTCTCCTCATCGCCATCCTCGCTCTCCAGCGTTTTCACTGTGTATATGTGAATGTTCATGCTGCCGCTGATAGCCTTTCCGTTGAGCAACTTTTCAGGAGCCTTGAAATGCAGATTGACAGCGTTGGCGCCGTTCTGGTCTGCCGCTACGACAAATTCGCTTACAGCCTCCGGCACGTCCGACTCTATGCCCTGCTCTATATTAACGTTGAAAAGATTGAGGTAAGAGCTGCTTGCATCACTGTAGTTGAGGAAACCGATATAGTAGTTGCCGTCCTCTTCCACTGTGAATGTGGTATCGTGTGTTGTCTGCCATGTGTCGTAGACCCCGTTGAGATCGATTATTTCGGTCTGCCCATCGGGTGTTGCTGTCTTGCCAACAGTCACCTTGAGGTTCGAGGCCGCGCCCATATTGACGTCAAACTTGAGCTTGTACATGTGCTTTCCGTCGAGGTGTATTGCCGGTGTGAAGAGCCAGTCGTTTCCCTTGTTCTTGCCGTTCAAACAATACTGCATGAGTTTCTCGTCTTCTTTCCAGAACCATGTGGCCTGGTTGTTCTCTCCGTCGTTGTCCACATCTACAATAGTGTAGAGCTGCTTGCACATATCTCCGTCACTAAAATTCTCCGAGTAAGGCAGTTCGCACGCGCCTATAGAAAGCACGTCGTTCGATGTGGCGCTTCCGCCTTCAATGCCGTTGCTGTATGCAGTCACTGTATAGCTGTATTTTCCGGTAGTGTTCGGCAGAGTTTCCTTGAAGGTCGTATTCTTAATATTCTTGGCAACGACAGTAGAAGAAGAATCGCCCATGAGTCTCGTCACATTGTAGGTTACTTCGTCAGGATTGATATATCCGTCGTTAAAACCCACCGTAGGTGCATCCCAAGTGAGGGTTGCCACCTTGTTGTTGAGTGTAAGATTCACGTTTGACGGTGATGTTGCTACGTCCTTACCGATGAACACGGTAGTTGTGACCTTGCTGCTCTGTCCTGCTTCATTAGATGCGTTCGCGAAGAGCGAGTAGAGCTTGTTGGCGTCGAAAGACACGTTTTCTTTCTTCACTGTAGCACCTGGAGCCACGGTCTGTTCCGTCAGTATCTCGTCGCCTGAGCAAATCTTCACCTTCACCTGCCCGTTGAGGGCAGTGCCATCGGCAGCCTTTGTTGGAGCCTTGCATTGGATAATGCCAACGGTGCCACCGTTTACATTGGGCTTGAATGACAGTTCTGTTACGGGCATCGGAGCCTTATCTGCAATTTCAGCCTTCTTCACGTACAGTCCGATAAACTCTTCGTGATTCGGCATGTCGCAGATCTTGTATGCCGTGGCAGTTGTAGTGTTCACCTGAAAGAGTGCAGAACTGTCATCGTTCATAAAGCCCCAATAGAGCAGTCCTGAATTCGGGTCAAATGTCATCGACTGCGAGAACTTCGGTCTCTGCTTCGTGTCGCCGATGAGTGTTGAAGCGCCGGTGGTCTTGTCTATCTTGTAGAGCATACCGAAGTCGGAGATGCCGTATAGAACACCGTTCGGAGAAGCAGCCAGTGTGAGGTACGAACGCTCCAGGTCTGCAACCTTCTTGAAGTTGCCGTCCTCTTCATTCATTGTACTAAGGATATACGGACCACCGTAGTTCTCGCTTGTCACGGCATATATCTTCTTTGTCTGCTCGTCGTAGGTTACAGCCGACGAATTTACATAGTTCTCCCACTCAGTGGAAGGCTCCAGAACCTTTTCCACTTCCCATGTCTCCGGATTATATATGCTGCATGCCGCATACATCACCCATCCCCATGCTTCTTCCATGTAGAAGGTGTAGTATTTGCCGTTTGCATATACAGCTGCCTTCGACTTAAATCCAGCATCTGTCTTCACTGGACTGACGGTTGTGGATGGCATTGCCTGGAAGCTATAGATACCATACTGACTTTCTGCGGTCATTGTCTCTGAGAATACAAGATTGCCGTAGAGATTGCTGTTGTCACCAACCGATTTGATGAAAGCAGGTCGGTTGTCGTTGGCGACTTTGAATTTTCTTTCTCCGTAGAATGGAGAGTATGACATGGTTTTTACCGTTGTGATTTGCTTTGCATTAGCCCTACCTTCATTCGGCTTCGGATATTTACCCAATTGCCCTTGACCGAATGCTGTAGTACACAACAAAAGGAATGCAGAAAATAGACTCTTTCTCATACGCTATCATTTTAATTAATAGATTATATTGGTACACAAGAGTAAAAGAATCACAAATATTTCCAATAAAAGAAATAGATAGTTTCAATAAATCTCCTAAAAAAAGAACAGACTACAATGTCTGAATGCTAAAGACTTATGATAGGTTTTAAGAAAAATCCTTAGCGGGGGCATGCACCCCTGCTAAGGATAAAAGAGTTTTTTTATTTCTTCACGAACTTTCTTGCTCCGAGGTCGGTCTTCACGATGTAGAGGCCGGCAGGAACGTTGCTCAGACTGAGTGCTGTGCTTTCAGCAGAAGCCTTCGCTGTGGCTACGGTCTTGCCTGCGACATCGCTTACGAGAACAGTCTCGCCGGCGTGTGTGCCGCTAACGATGAGAAGGTCGCCGTCGAGACGAGCGTCGAAGGCTACGGAGCCGTCAGAGGTGAGAGCTACGGATGTCTCAGAACCCTTCACGTTTGCCCATGCCACGAGGTTGAGACCTACACCCTTGTACTCGGCGTCGAGAGCGTCAACCGGACAGTAAGAACCGTCGGGAACGAAGGTAGATGTCTCGGGAACGGCTGTAGGCTGAACGTAGAGCGTTGTAACCTTGCTGCGGTGAGTGAATCCACCGAAGCCAACTTCTGTGCGTGAGAGGTTAGCATCAGGCTCGTCGAACCAGAGTCCGTCAGAGAATTCGAAGGCAACGTAGAACGGTCCGTCGGCAACGATAGGCTTGTCGAACTGTATGCCGCGCATCTCAGCCTCAGAGAGTCCGAGTGTGCCGAAGAGTCCCTTCATTGTAGAGGTGTAACGTCCGAACTCCTTCGAAGTGTCGGGCTTGCCGTCATTCTCGCCGTAGAGCACGATGCTAACGGGCTCGTTAGCCTGCTCGTTGTAGCAGCGGCTTGCCAGGTTGTAGTAGCAGAGATAGAGCGTGACGCTCGTCACGGCGTACTCGTTTCCTGCCGGAAGGTCGAAGCGCTCGGCGAAGTGCTTGTAGTAATGGTTAGCGCCCGTCACCCAGTCGCACGATGCTGTAGCGAACGAGGGCACCTTGCTGCGTGTCCAGAGCTGGTCTTCGTTGGGGTTAGAAACGCCTATCGGCAGCTGTGCTTTCTCACCTCTTACAAGCTCTACGCTCACCTTCTCGGATGTAGAGCTTTCGCCGCGCTCGTTGGTTACGGTGAGCTTCACGTTGTAGTCGCCGTCCTGCGGGAACATGAATGTCGGGTTAGGCTCGGTAGAAGTCTCGGGCTGTGCGCCCGGCACCTCCCAGAGATAAGTGTCGGCGTCGGTGCTCTGGTTCACCATCTGCACCTTAGAGCCTTCGAAAGTGATGAGCTTGCTGTTCATAAGGTCGAAATAACCATTGAACGAGAACACGGCTCTCGGCTTAGCCTTAGCTTCGGGCGATGTAACGGTGAAGAGATCGATGCACGCCTCACCTGCGTATGTGTCCTCGCCGCCGAGTGCGAACGAGAAGCAGTAGTCGCCGTCTTCATCAGGCGTGTACTTCACGGTGTGCTTTGTCCAAGCCTCGTTGGTGTAGCGCGGGAGCGTAAGCAGCGGTGTATGGAACTCGGAGTCCTGCTCGTCGCCTATGGTGAAGCTGAAGTCGCTGGCGTGTCCGTAGTCGAGGTTGCCCGGCATGTAGAGGTAGAACGACGCGGTGTACTCTACGCTTGCCTGCATGTGGAAGTAAGGCGTATAGATGCGGTCGTCGCGCTGCACGCGGCTCTCGGGTGCTATGAGATAGTAGGAGCCGTCGGCAGCCTTGAGGTCGTCGGTGTTGGCTGTGATGAACGTAGACGTACCCGTTGCGAGCCATCCCTTCGGCACGTATGTGGTGCCGTCGTAGTCCTTATTCTCGTTGTCGAACGACTGCGAGTAGGGCAGTTCGCAAACCACCTTGTCGGGGTCGCCTGGGTCAACGGTGCTACCGCCCGGCTCGTCGCCCGTAATCTCAAAGTCGTCGAGTGCTACGTAGCCCGAGTTGTAGAGCTGACTGGTTATGTTTATCGCGAAAGCATATTCGCCGTCGGCTTCTGGGGTGAAGGTGTATGTCTGCTGTGTCCACTCGCTGAGGACGGTCTTGCCGGTCTCGCCTACGAGCGTTGTTGCAGCCTCGCGTGTCTGGTCGGTGCCCACGTATAGCGCCACGTTATTGTTGTAGGCAGCAGGAGCCACGCCGCCCGGCATGTGCAGCCAGTAGCTCACGGTGTATGCTACGCCTGCCTTCAGCGTCAGCTTGCGGGTGTATACCCAGCTGTCGCGTCCCATGCTCGATGATGCCATCGTGCCGAGCACGTACGAACCGGAGTGGTTGCCCGATCCGAGATACGCTCCCTCGTAGCGCTGAACCGGAACGGCTGAGGCGTCGCCGAGCCATCCGTCGGGCAATGTAGCGCCTGCGCTGAACGTGGCGTCGTCGTCAAAGGTTTCAAGATAGGAGAACTCCTTTGCTTGTGTGGATGTTGCAAACAATCCGAAGAACAATGCAACTGCTGCTTGTCGTGTAAATATTTCCATACGCAACTTACTTTTTGTTAATGATTTATTACTCTCTGCTTACAAAAGTAGTGGTATTATTGGGTTTAAGATTAACAAACTGCGTTAATAAATATTAATCACACGGTTTTTAATAGATAACGATGCAAATAGTAGGAGGCTACGGCATTAGCTTTTTACTTTTTTACTTTTAAAACACGCAAATATCAGCCAAGCAGATGCGCTATTTCTTGCGAATAAGCGTCAGTCCGTCGCGCATTGGCAGTATGAGCTGCTCCACGCGTTCGTCGGCAGCCACATAGTCGTTGAAGCGGCGTATGCCAAGCGTCTGCTGGTCGTGGTCGTAGGCTGGATCGGTGACGTGTCCGTCCCAGAGCGTGTTGTCGGCGAGTATGAATCCGCCGGGTCGCAGCAGCGCGAGCACCATCTCGTATGTCTCCACATACGTGCGCTTGTCGCCGTCGACGAACGCCATGTCGAACGTCACGCCCAGCTCGGGCGCCTTCTCGTTGGCGTCGCCGATGATGAAGCTTATCTTGTCGGCGTAGGGCGAGCCTTCTATCCACGGGCGGGTGAAGTCTTCCATCTCGTCGTTTATCTCGAACGTGTAGAGATGTGCACCTTCGGGCAGACCCTCGGCGAGGCAGAGAGCGCTGTAGCCCGAGAACGTACCCACTTCGAGCACGTTCTGCGGCTGCACCATCTCGACGAGCATCTTCAGCAGTCTGCCCTGCAGGTGTCCCGACGCCATGCGTCCGTGTATGGTGTGTATGTTTGTGGCACGATAGAGGCGATAGAGATAGTCGCCCTCGGTAGAGGTGTGTTCGCGTACGTATTTGTCGAGTTCTTCTGTCATTTTTTCGTTGTTGTCTGCTATGTTGTGTGTCAGAACTAAATATTTAACTGTAGGAGGCTACTCTTCCTTCATCGGGTCGCGCTCTGCGGTCCAGTCGAGTAGCGCTTCGAGAGCCAGTCGGTACGAGTTCATGCCGAAGCCGCTTATCACGCCGAGGCACGCCGCTGCCATCATCGACTTGTGGCGGAACTCCTCGCGCTTATGCACGTTGCTGATGTGCACCTCGATGACCGGTGCGCTTATGGAGCGGATGCAGTCGAGCAGCGCCACTGAGGTGTGTGTGTATGCGCCGGCGTTGAGGATGATACCGTCCGACTCGAAGCCTGCTTCCTGCAGCTTGTCGATGAGCACGCCCTCGATGTTGCTCTGATAGTAGTCGATATCCACGTCCGGATACTGACGGCAGAGCTGGTTGAGATACTGTTCGAAAGAGGTGTTGCCGTAGATGCTCGGCTCGCGTGTGCCAAGCAAGTTGAGGTTCGGTCCGTTGATGATTGTTATTTTCATATAGGAGTTTTGAATTTTGAGTTTTGAGTTTTGAATTGTGCGCTTCGCGCATTTTGAATTTTGAATTTTGAGTTTTGAGTTGTTGTGTTGAGAGTCGCGAATTCAAAATTGAATAATTCTTAATCGGCGCAGCCGACAATTCAAAACTCAAAATTCAAAATTCAAAACTCATTACCATCCCGACGTTGCGCCACCGCCTCCCGTCGAACCGCCACCGAAGTTTCCGCCGAAGCTGCCTCCGCCGTAGCCTCCGCCGCGTCGTCCCATACCGCCGAGCATTGCGCCGGTTATGAAGGCGGCAGCGTTGCCCGAGTCGTCGATGTTCTCGTCGCGAGTAAAGGTATGTCCGCAGTGGGGACAGATGAATGTAGAGCGGCGCACGCGGCGTCCGTTAGTGAGTCGGAGCGTCTGGCGAGCCACGCACTTCACGCCCTTGTGGCGGCACTTCGGGCAGCGTTGCTTCTCGCCGAGCAGTGCGATGAAGAAGATTGCCAAGCCCACCATCACCGCCACCGCGATAAGCGCCCCAATCATGCCGTCGTCGTCAGCAGGTTCGGGCTTCATCGTGCCGTCGAGCACCTTCGCCGCAGCCCTCACGCCGTCAACCATGCCACCGTCCCAGTCGCCCGCCTTGAAACGCGGCACCATGCGCTGCATCTGTATGCGCTTAGACATGGCGTCGGTCATGGTGCCCTCCAAGCCGTAGCCCACGGTGAAGCGCACCTTACGCTGGTCGGCGACGAAGAGGATGAGCAGTCCGTTGTCGCTCTTCTTCTTGCCTATGCCCCACTGGCGGAACAGCTCGTGACCGAAGTTGAAGATATCTGCCTCGCCAATGCTGGGCAGCATCACCACAGCCGTCTCGATGCCCGTGCTGGCTTCGAGCCGTCCGAGCACGGCGTTGATAGAGTCGCGCGCCGGGGCAGAGAGAATGTGCGACGGGTCGGAAACGTACTGGCGCACGTCGCTCAGACGCACGTTGGGCACGTCCTGCAGCGTGTATTGCTTCGCCTCGCCCGCCGCAAACGTCAGCGTTGCGACGAGAGAGAGAATCAGTAGGCTTATGACTCGTGTTATTTTCATATTATTATTAACCCGTTTACTTGTCAACTCGTCAACTTAAAAAGATGTAATCTCCTCGTCAACTCGTCAACTATTAAAACCTAAAACTCCACCTTCGGAGCCTTCTCTGCACCAGCCTCAGCCTCGAAGTAGTTGCGCTTCTCGAAGCCGAACATCGAAGCGATGATGTTGCGTGGGAAGCGGCGGAGCGATGTGTTATACTCCTTTGCAGAGTCGTTGAAGTCCTTACGAGCCACGTTGATGCGGTTCTCCGTGCCTTCGAGCTGCGACTGCAGTTCGAGGAAGTTCTGGTTAGCCTTCAGGTCGGGATAGTTCTCGGTGATGGCGAGCAGCTTGCCGAGCGCTGTCGTCACGTCGCCCTGCGCCTTCTGATAAGCCGCGAGCTGCTGCGGAGTGCAGTTAGACGGGTCTATCTTCACCTGCGTAGCCTGCGAGCGTGCCGCCATAACCGCCTCAAGAGTCTGACTCTCGTGCTTAGCGTAGCCCTTCACGGTGTTCACGAGGTTAGGGATAAGGTCGCTGCGACGCTGATACTGCGTCTCTACGTTAGCCCACTGGTTGCTTACGTTCTCGTCCATTCCGACAAGTCCGTTATACGATAATATGCCCCAAAGAGCTACTAACACTATCACCACGATGGTGATGATCAATCCTTTGTTCTTCTTCATAAATTATAATGTTGTTAATGGTGTGTGTGTGGTGTGGTGAGGTGTTGAGGTGGTGAGATTTGTAATTCAACATTCAAAAACTCCCCACCAATTAATAATTAAAAATTAAAAATTAATAATTACTCAGATTTGTCCTGCCTCCACTTGTCTTACTATTCGCTCCGTGTATCGGTCTACGCCGTTCGGGTCGTACTTCTTCATGAGCGAAGCACCGAAGAGCGCCGCAAAAGCCTGGTAGAAACCCGCACGTATCGGACCGAGGAACGCCTGCACCAGCTGATACGACGACGAGTCGCACTCGCGGTAGACCAGTTTGATGAGCAGTTTGCCCTGCGAGTAGGTGAGTTTCTTCATTCGCGGCGTGTACTCGGCTCTGATGCCTCGTTCCACACGCTTCAGATGCTCGTCCTTCGCCTTCTTGTTGGGCAGCGTCTGCAGGAAGTCGTACGTCTCGATGATGATGTGGTTCACCTCCTTAGCTATCGGCAGCACCTTCTTCACGTTAGCCACAAGGCGGTTGTAAGCCTGGCGCTGCTTGTCGTTCTTGAAAACCAGTTGCGGGTAGACCGCGAGCGGATTTAGCTCTACATACTGTATGCTGTCGCCCTCGTACAGAGCCTTGCCCACCTTCACGAGCGGCACGAAGGCAGGCAGATCGGTGCCGTCGCCGCCGTCGGTCTCGCCGGAAACATCCAAACCTGCCTGCGCCATCAGCGCAAGATGGCAGAAGATGAATATAATAAGTAGTGATATCCTCTGTTTCATATACGACAAAAGTACATAGAAAAATCCAAATAAATAAAATTATGACTCACTTTTAAGCTATTTTTCAGTACCTTTGCATCTTATAGGCATATAAATTAATGTGTAAATTTTAATCTCTTATGATACACAACACAACTCTTTCGAGATTTTTCTACCTCTTATTGGTCTGCTTCGCTATGCTCACTCCGTCTGCTGCGCAGGCGCAAGACGTGGTTATAGAATGCGATTCTGCCGCTATTCTGCCGCCCGACACAGAGGCTGTGGCATCGGGTTGCGACGCCGACACTATATTCAGCGTGGGCACAGCTCCCACAACGGCTGAGATAATGCCGCGCCGCGAGTATGTCACCGTTACCGAATACAACGACCCAACACACCGTGTGCGCCCTGCCGAATGGATTGTGCCCGGAGTGGCTGCCGTTGGCGGCGCCCTCTGCGTGAAGACAGCGTGGGGCAAGCAGTTTCGCAAGTGGTCGCAGGAGAAGCTCTCTGACGAGAAAAGCAAGAAGGTGAGCGTAGACGACTATCTGCGGTTTGCGCCCGCAGCGGCGGTCTACGCCTTGGATGTCTGCGGCGTGAAGGCGCAGCACAGCTTTCTCGACCGCACCATAATGCTCGGCATGTCGGCTGTTACGATGGTTGCCGTGACGAAGGCGGCGAAGTTGGCGTTCAAGGAGCATCGTCCCGACGGCACCGACGACGACGCATTCCCGTCTGGTCACAGCGCCATCTCGTTCATGTGCGCCGAGTTTCTCTGGCAGGAGTATCGTGCTTCGAAGCCGTGGATAGGCTATACGGGCTATGCGCTCGCTGCCGGCGTGGCTTATCTGCGCATCCACAACAACCGCCACTGGGTGAACGACGTAGTGGCTGGTGCGGCTGTGGGCATGCTCTCCACAAAGTTCGCCTACTGGCTCTATCCGAAGCTCTTCAAGGAGCACAAGCGCGGCGTGAAGAAAGCCGTAGCTTTCGGCGCTCCGTTCTATAGCGGCAAAGAGGCGGGCGTGAACTTCGCACTCGTTTTTTAGTTGAGGTTTTCTTGCTAAATGTTTGGATATAACAGAAAATAATGGTAGCTTTGCGTTAGATACTTTAATAAAAACGGATTATGAGTAATACAATTAAACTTGACGAACCGCAATTGTTGGTGTCTGTTTCTGATCCTGCATTGTTGGGCAAGCTAAAAAATGCCATAAAAATGTTGAATGGAGTAAAGTCTATATCTGTTCTGAAATCAAAAAAAACAGAATTGGACATGGCTCGTGAAGATGCAGCTAAAGGAAATGTTACACAGTGGAACTCTGTAGACGAAATGTTTGACACTGTTTTAGGTACCAATGTATAAGTTCTCTACTACAAAACGATTTGACAAGGCTTTAAAGCTTTGTCAGAAACGTGGCTACCCAATAGCTAAGTTGAAAAAAGCCATTGAATTGTTGGTTGAAAATGGAAGTTTACCTCCACAATACAAACCACATACTCTTCATGGAAACCATAACGGAGAATGGGAGGCTCATATAGAGTCTGATTGGCTCCTAATATGGGAACAAAATGATGAAGAGCTAACCTTGCTTATGCTTACAACTGGCACTCATTCCGACTTGTTCGGTAAAACAAGACGATAAAAAAACTATTACGGGTTCTGTATAAACAAAACAGAACCCTTTTATTTATTATAACATTCTGCGGCTCCCAAACGCCGCAACAAACAAATAAAAAAACTCAAGACACATGGCTCAGAAAAAGAACGACGACGGACTTACGCCGATGATGCGACAGTTCTATACGTTTAAGAAAGAACACCCAGACGCATTGTTGCTGTTCCGCTGCGGCGACTTCTACGAGACATACGCCGACGACGCTGTGGAGGCGTCGAAGATACTCGGCATAACGCTGACGCGACGCTCCAACGGCAAGAACCAGAGCGCTGCGGCGTGCGAGATGGCGGGCTTTCCGTACCACGCGCTCGACACTTATCTGCCCAAGCTGATACGTGCCGGAAAGCGTGTGGCGATATGCGACCAGCTCGAAGACCCGAAGCTCACGAAGACGCTCGTGAAGCGTGGCATAACGGAGCTGGTTACGCCGGGCGTGGCTATGGACGACACCGTACTCAACTACAAGGAGAACAACTTCCTGGCGGCGGTGTGCATGGCTAAGACGGCGTGCGGCGTGGCGTTTCTCGACATCTCTACGGGCGAGTTCCTCACGGGTGAGGGCACGTTCGACTACGTTGAGAAACTTCTGAGCAGCATACAGCCTAAAGAGGTGCTATACGACCGACAGCTGAAGCGCGAGTTTGAGGAGCGCTTCGGCTCGAAGTGGTGCGTGTTCGAGCTCGACGACTGGATGCTTACCGAGCAGAGTTCAAGACAGAAGCTGCTCTCCCACTTCGGCACCACAACGCTGAAGGGCTTCGGCGTAGACCATCTGCACCTGGGCGTGACAGCGGCTGGAGCCATCCTGCAGTATCTTGAGATGACGCAGCACACGCAGATTGGCCACATCACGTCGCTCGCTCGCATCGACGCCGACCGCTATGTGCGCCTCGACCGCTTCACCATCCACTCGCTGGAGCTGCTGCAGTCGATGCAGGACGACGGCGTGTCGCTGCTCTCCGTCATCGACCGCACCTGCACGCCGATGGGCGGACGTCTGCTGCGCCGCTGGACGATATTCCCGCTGCGCGACGTGGCTTCTATCAACAAGCGCCTCGACGTGGTGGACACGTTCTTCCGCAAACCCGACTTCCGACAGACCGTTGACGAGCATCTGCACCGCATTGGCGACATAGAGCGTATCATATCGAAGGTGGCTGTGGGCAGAGTGTCGCCCAGAGAGGTGGTGCAACTGAAGTACGCTCTCGGCGCGCTGAAGCCTATAAAGGCAGCGTGCCTCACCAACGACAACGCCGAGATACATTCAATCGGCGACCAGATTAACCTCTGCGAGGCGCTGTACGAGCGCATCGACCGCGAACTGCAGCAGGATCCGCCGCAGCTTGTGGCTAAGGGCGGCGTGATAGCTGCGGGCTTCTCGCCTGAGCTTGACGAACTGCGCTCCATCTCGCGCGGCGGTCGCGACTATCTGCTGAAGATTCAGGAAGAGGAGGCGCAGAAGACCGGCATACAGTCGCTGAAGGTGGGCTACAACAACGTGTTCGGCTACTATCTTGAGGTGCGCAACACGTATAAGGACCAGGTGCCGCAGGAGTGGATACGCAAGCAGACGCTTGCCAACGCCGAGCGCTACATCACCGAGGAACTGAAGCAGTACGAGCAGAAGATTATGGGTGCCGACGAGCAAATTCTGGTGCTCGAGACCCGTCTCTTCACCGAGCTTGTCACCGATATGCAGGCGTACATACCGCAGATTCAGGCCGACGCCAACATCGTGGCGCGTCTCGACTGTCTGCTCTCGTTCGCAAAGACTGCCGAGGAGCACCGCTACGTGCGCCCGGTGGTTGAGGACGACAACGTGCTTGAGATACGCGCCGGACGCCACCCCGTCATCGAGACGCAGCTGCCGCTTGGCGAGGAGTACGTGCCCAACGACATCGAGCTCGACACCGAGCAGCAGCAGATAATGATAATCACCGGTCCGAACATGGCTGGTAAGTCGGCGCTGCTGCGCCAGACGGCGCTCATCACGCTCATGGCGCAGATGGGTTGCTTCGTGCCTGCCGACTCGGCTCATGTGGGTGTCGTCGACAAGATATTCACCCGCGTCGGAGCGTCTGACAACATATCGCTCGGCGAGTCGACCTTCATGGTCGAGATGACCGAAGCGTCTAACATTCTGAACAACGTGACGCCGCGTTCGCTCGTGCTCTTCGACGAGCTGGGCCGCGGCACGTCTACCTACGACGGCATCTCCATCGCCTGGGCTATCGTGGAGTATCTTCACCAGAACCCGAAGGCGCAGGCGCGCACGCTCTTCGCCACCCACTATCACGAGCTGAACGAGATGGAGAAGAACTTCAAGCGCATAAAGAACTACAACGTGTCGGTGAAGGAGCTTGACGGCAAGGTTATCTTCCTACGCAAGCTGATGCGCGGCGGATCGGAGCACTCGTTCGGTATTCATGTGGCTGAAATAGCGGGTATGCCGCGCTCGGTCGTGAAGCGTGCCGAGCACATACTGAAGCAGCTCGAAGCCGACAACGCCAGCGTGGGCGTGGAGTCTCACAAGATTGTCGGTCAGCAGAACAGCAACGGCATGCAGCTCTCGCTCTTCCAGCTCGACGACCCTGTGCTCTGCCAGATTCGCGACGAGATTATCGGTCTCGACATCAACAACCTCACGCCGGTAGAAGCGCTCAACAAACTGTTCGAGATAAAGAAGATAGTGACGGGGCGCAGCTGAGTATAGCTTTGTTTTCTTTAGGGGGTGCACTTTTTAGGGGGTGCACTTGTCTCAAGTGCACCAACCAAGATAAAACTGCACCAAGCAAGCAAAAACAGAACAGCTACAATGGGAAATGAAAGTCAGCAGTGCATAGCGGAAAGATAAGACCAGTAGCTTGGTCGGTGCACTTGAGACAAGTGCACCCCCTAAAACAGCACCAACCGAGCTAAAAGTGCACCCCCTAACTTGTTCCAGCCTTATTTTTGTATACACATTGACACCTATCCATAGCTTTTAGTGTTATTTTTATATCAAACCATACAAAATACGATTCTTTTAGATATTTATATTCACAAAAACACTTCACATATCTAAAAAAATAGTAAATTTGCAAAACTTGATTAATTTTTAAACAACCTATAATAATAACACTAAAAATTCAATGACATGAAACAGCCCTATTCTTTTAAGACATGGCATGCATTGATTTCAATGCTGTTCATATTGTTGTGCTGTCTGCCCGAGACGGTGGCGGCGCAAGTCAGCTTCAGTGACGATTTCAACTATCCTTCAGGCAACCTGCACGAGCAAGGTGGATGGGTGCGCTACGGCAAGAACGCCGAAGGCCCTATCCAGGTGCTCGACAAGCAATTGGTATATGCCGGATACAACGACGACGCGCCGGCTAAGTGCGTGAAGATAGGCTCTGCAAAGCAGGGCGAAGACCTCATGGTGAAGTTCACCGACAACGCCGACGGCGTGAAGAGCGGCAACCTATACTTCTCCGCTCTCATCAACGTGGAGGCACAGCCGAAGGGCAAGGTCTACGTAATGTCGTTCGTGCCCAGAACGAAGGCGTCAGAGATAGCCGAAGGCATTGCGCCCACCGAGCTGGGACGACTCTACATAGGCGAGAGCACGAACGCCGACGAGGTGTTGGTGGGCATAGAGCGCGGAGCTGCCAACCCAGTGTTCGCCACCGCTCCGCTGAAGCTCAACCAGACCTATCTCGTCGTGCTGCGATACGAGATAAACGCAGCCAATCCGCGACAGGACAACATCTATCTGTACGTCAACCCTACCGACTTCTCGCAGGAGCCTAAGCTGGACAAGGCAAGTGCCGTAATCGACGGCGTGAACAAGACCGGCAGCGGACTGGGCAGCTACGGTCTGCAGGGTCTCGAACTGCGCCAGGGAACCACCTCCTCTGTCACTTCGCCGGAGATGTACGTGGCTTCGGTGCGCGTCTCCGACACATACGCCGGACTGTTCGGCACACCTGCCGTAGACACAACGCCGAAGCTCAGCGTCTCGAAGAAGACTTTCGTGCTGGGCGAGGTGTACAGCGGCGACGTACACGAGGAGACGGTGAAGGTGACGGGCGAGAACCTCAAGGGCGACATCACCGTAGAGTCGTCTTCGGAGGCTGTGAGCGTAGAGCCTGCCTCGATATCTGCTGACGACGCCATGAGCGCCAGCGGAGCCGAACTGAAGATAAAGGTGACGTACACCGACGGCGAGCAGCACGCCGTGCTGACGCTGAAGAGCGAGGGAGCGGACGATGTGCAGATAAAGCTCTCGTGGACGGGTTATTCCATACCGGAGATAAGCTCTATCAAGGCGCTTTACGACGAGGACCCTGAGGCTGGTATGACGTACAAATATACGGGCGAGGCTACGCTCACGTTCGTCGACCGCGGCGGAAGCCGACCGGTGTTCTACCTGCAGGACAAGACGGCGGCGATAGCGCTGAGCGACGACTACGAGATGCTCACCAAGACCGACTATGAGGTGGGCGACAAGATAACGGGCACCATCCTCGGTGTGCAGAGCGCGTTCGGCACCACCAGCGCAATGGCTCTCGGCGCCGACCTCGGCACAGTTGTGTCGAAGGGCAACGCCGTCACTCCCGTAGAGGCTACGCTCGCACAGCTGAAGGTCAATCCCACAAGCTACATACAGCAGCTCGTGAGGGTGAAGAACCTTAAGTTCAAGGACGTGGCAGAGGGCGCTGTCTTCGCCGAAGGCACGGCACAACCGGTGGTAACCGACGGCACTGAGGAGGCGAAGGTGCGCATCTTCAAGGGCACAACGCTCATCGGCAAGAACATTCCTACAGCCGACATCACGCTCACCGGACTGTTCACATCGAGCAAGACACTCATCATCGGTCCGCGCGGCATAGAGGACATCGCCGAGCAGCAGCCGGCAGGCGACCCTGCCATAACCATCACTCCCGAAAAGATAGAGCAGACAGCCGGCAAGCTGGGAGAGACCGTAAAGGTGGCTACGCTGCACGTGTCGACGAAGAACATGACCCAGCCTACCTTCTTCGAACTGGCAGGCAAGAACACCGACCAGTTCGCACTCTCGCAGACAAAGATAGAGAAGGGATCGACAGAGACCGACATCGTCATCACGTACACGCCGACAGATGTGGCTGTACACAGAGCATACATACTCGTTACCTGCCCAAGCATAGAGGACTACGACAAGTCTATCGCCTTCAGCGCATACGCCATCGACGAGCAGAACCCGCCGACGATAACGCTCAACCCGCAGAAGCTGGAGCAGTTCACGGCGAAGATAAACGAGAAGAGCGAGCAGACCATAGAGGTGACAACAGCAAACATGCCCGACTACACCTACGTGAAGTTGAAGGACCCGGGAGCGTTCGTGCTCAACAACACCATGCTCATACGCAACATGACGAATACGCTGAAGGTTACGTTCCAGCCTAAGAAGGAGGGCACCTACTCTACCTCTATCGTCTTCTCTGCACTCGGCATGGACGACGTGGAAGTGGCTATAGAGGGCGTTGCCACCGGCGAAACGCCCGACGAACCCAAGGAGGGCGTAGACCTCGTGCTCAGCGAGGAGAATGCACGCAGCGTGCTCGACGAGAAGTTCAACAACATAGAGCGCAACAAGCCGCTCGACATCGAAGGCTGGACCAACTCGGCGCTCAAGGGAACACGCGCATGGTGGGGATTCTCGTTCCTCGACTACGACTCGGAGTCGCCTAACGAGAAGGTGGCTAAGGTGACGCCGTACGACTCGAAGATGGAGACTGGCACCGGCACACCGGCACAGATGATGCTCGTGACGCCGCCGCTCGACTTCAAGAACGCCGCTTCAAAGGTATTCACATTCAAGGTGCGCGGCGACTATCTGCAGGACAACCAGCCCGACCTTCTCGAACTCTGCTACGTCGACATCGCTGACGGATCGCTCTACGTGCAGCCGCTCGCAGAATGTAAGATGCCATGCACAAAGGACGAGAGCGGAAAGTGGTTCCCGTACAGCATCGACCTCACCGGACAGCAGCTCGCCGACGTCTTCTTCATGGCGTTCCGCTTCACCAGCACCCGCGGATGCGACAACACCGCCACATACTACATCGACGACGTGACATACGGTCTCGAAACGACGGCTATAAAGACTGTTGGCACTACAGAAAAGGCACATCTGACGGTGTATAACCTCGCAGGAAGCAAGGTTGCGGAGAAGAGCGGCTCGTCGGTTGCCGACGCTCTGCACGGACTGCCTCGCGGCATGTACATCGTGAAAGCGGTGACTGCCGACGGCGTCAGCACAAGCAAAGTGCAAGTGAAGTAGTCGTGCTATCTACTTAAACTACAACGTATATCCATTTAAACAACAACGGTTATATTGTTACCGCGGACTGGTAACAATATAACCGTTGTGCTGTAATGATGTTTTTGCTACGCGGTAATCGTGTTTCAGCTATGCTGTAATACACAACCGCTGCAGATTTTCCTCAAAACTATCCTTGTCTATGGCGCCGTTCTTCAGCGCCGAACGATAGTTGTATATGGTCTGCGGCGAGTAGGACAGTATGCCGGCTATCATCGAACTCTCGGTAATGCCGAGCCTTATCAGCGCAGCCACACGCAGGCTGGGTGTCAGCTCGTTGTTCTCCTTCAGCTCTACCTGCGCCTCGGGCGTGAGCAGCGTGTTCAGCTCCGTGACGAACGTGGGATAGAGCGAGAGGAAGATGCTGTCGAACTGCGAGAAGAAGGTATGGTTCTCCTCGGCGGTGCGCTTCGACGAGGAGAGGATGCTCAGCAACTCCTTCTGCTGGTTGGCTTTTATCTTGCGAATCACCATCTTGCGCTGATTCTCCATCTTCTCTATATACAGATAGCACAAACTGATGTAGGCTTTCGCCATATACTCGCGCTTGGTGTTGGTCTGCTCAAGCTCGTCGTTCAATTTCTCAAGTTCTTCATTAGCCTCCTTCTGCTTGCTGTTGATGGCGCTCAGCTGTTCGGTCTGAGCCGTCAGGTTTTTCTCGTTCTGCTGCATCAAGTTGTTTTTACGTTTGATGCGCATCGTCTCTACAACTATCACCACCAACAGCACTATAATGGATAACATAAGTACGATGTGCCACTTGCCTGCGTTTTCCAGCGCATGGTTGTAGGCAGAGAGAATGGTGTGCAGATTGGAGTAAAGATCTATGCGTCGTGGTCGGCTGCTGAACACGTTAGCGTCGTTCAGCGAGACGTTGATATACCGTTGTGCTTTGCGCACATCGTGCTTGTATAGCCTCAGAGCCACCTCCTGCAACGCCATGTTCTCGTTGGTTGCCGACATCACGTCGCTGATGGCTGCAAGCAGCAGGTAGCGCTCCTGCAGCTCCGGCTGATGGTGTCTGCCGTAGACCTTCGCCAGAATGAATGCCGACTTGCCGTACAGCCGACTGTCGGGCTTCAACTGCGACATGGCTTTGCTCAGGCACGCCTCTATATCCTTGACGCCGCCGTTGGAAAAGGCGAGCTGCACACCCTTCATATAGTAATACTGCGCGTCTTTCTGCGGACTATACAGCAGAGCGTTGTCCATATACTTATGGAAGAGCCGGTCGTAGCGCGGACCGTACTCGGTGTCGTGGGTCGAGAGTTTCAGATTGAAGTAGAGCGCACATTGAGCACAGTTGTAAAGGTAGTTGAGTCGGCGGTCGGATGGCGGCACCTCGATATTGTCGAGTATCTCCTTCGCCTCTATGTAGAAGCTGCGTGAGACGAGCAGACGCGCCTTTATAATCTGAAACTTCTTGTAGCAATCAGAATCGTTGGTCTGCCTTGCCAGATAGATACCCTTCTGCGTGTACACCATAGCCGAGTCGTAGATGTACGGAGAGTATTCGTTCACCAGTCGCTCGTACATCTGCAGCTTGTCTTTCTTGTCGGTGACGTATGCAGAGCCAAGTTTTATCTGCTCTATCTTCTTATCCTTCTGGACATAATAATCCGTACGATGAGCTATTACAGAATCCAAACGTTCGTACAGTTCATCGTTGTCAGCGTGCAAACAGAGAGTTTGTTTTAGTACGGGGGGGGGGGGGGGGGGGGGGGGGGAAATTAACTACTCCAAAGGCTTGCGCGCAAAAAGTTATCACTAAAAATAATAGTTTCATAGCGTTTGTTTCAGTATTGGGGGAATTAACTGCTACAAAGTTATGTAATTTCTTCTTATTTTAAATAATAATATAGAGAAATTTTTTAGTACTATTGTATTTAATGTCTACTATTGGTCTTTTTACGAACAGCATAAACAGCTGATTGTTCGACAGATACGCTTCTTGCCATTATAAAAATCTACCTAAAGACTACCATGAGGCTACCAAGCGCGCAGTTACTCGGAAAAGCTTGATAATTTTGCACTCAGAAAAAGATCATTACCCAAATGAAAAGATTTTAGGACAACGATTTTCAGTAAAAAGATTTTTCAGAATAAATGCAATTTTTAGTAATTCTAACATAATTATGAAGTATCTTAAGTCATTGACATTAAAAATGTGTGTCATTGCAGCTGCCCTCTTGTTGGCATCGCCTGCAGTGGCTGCAAACTCGAATGGGAGGGGTACTAAAGTAAAGACTGTATATCAGGATACAGACCCTTCAGCTACTAATTATCTTAAAAATCGTAGAGCCCTCGTAGGTCCGGGCTGCACCGTGAACAGCGTCGGCGACGGTGTGAAAGTGCTTAGTGGGGTGAAAAACCTGCAAAACATCTGCAACGACGACTTGGACGACTATGCAGAGTTCATAGGTCTTGCTGACGCTGCTGTAGCAGGAGCACCGGTGTTCAGCGTGAAAGACAACCAACACTACTATGCCGGCGGCATGGAAGCAGGATTCACTATCTGTGCAAACTCAAAGAGTGGTTTGCTTTCGCTTGATCTGGCAAGCTTCTTTAAAATCCAGTTCCTCAAGGACGGAGAGGAAGTTGGCGGACTTTGCGACATCGAAAATGCAAAGAATGTCACAGGTATCGGCTTGTCTTTGATTACGATTCCGGGTTCTGATCTCATAACGAAGTCGTTCATAGCGAAGGCTCCCGGCGACTTCGACGAAATCAAGCTAGTTCGTTTGGGCGTGGTTGCTGATGCCCTCGCTACATTCAATGTAAAGTATGCTTTCGTAGGTTCGGCTCGCGAATATACTATTACTAATAATAAAGAGAATGGTATATCGAAATATGCAACAGACTTTGGAAGAAGAGAAATCAAGTTGGAAACAAAAGAAACCAGTCCAAGTGGCATAGATCCCATTAATGGCGATAACGTTATCAATGAGGATTTGAAAGATTCGTATGACTTAATTTATAATCTGCTTCTTGTAGCAACTCCTCGCCCTATCACAGTGGTAAGCAAGCCTTCGGACAACAAAGAAACTTTCCCTGCCGGCACGGAAGTGGGATTCAAATATAACAGCAAGTCTTTATTAAGTGTTGACGTTGCAGGTGCTGTTCTTATTACATTGTATGACAAGGATGGAAACAAGGTGGGTGGACCATATAATGTTTCCCTTTCTGTTTTGAAACTTGGACTTTTGGAGTTTAATGATGGAGTTGAAGCTGTTGTAAAGTCACCAGTGCCATTCTCGTCAGCAAAGATAGAATTGCAAGGTCTTAAGGTTCTCAAGTTAGGTGCGGAAACAGTAAACTACGCCTTTGTGCGCATGGCTCCCGATTTAGCTACCCACCACTGCCCTATCGAGGCAACAGCAAGCCACAACGTATGCGGATGCGAGAACGAGTATCAGCTGCAGCACAGCGACAAGGTGAGTAACATCACATGGAGCATCGTTTCGCAGCCTGACGACTCTAACATCTCGCTCGACGCACAGACTGGCAAGGTGTCTAACATATACGTGCCGGGCGACTATACGTTCATGGCTACAGCAAAGGACGGATGCTCCGAGACTACAACAATACACTACGCACCCTACTATAGCCCTGCCGAGCACGGCGTAACGCTGCTCGTAAACAACAAGAACGAAGCTGACAAGTACGCTCTGAGCGACAAGAAGGGCGGCTCGCTGATTCAGATATTCGGTGGCATAGAGAACGCTTCCAACGTTCTCAACTCGTCGCTAAACGACTATGCAAGCGTTAAGGCTAGCGTAGCGCTAGTAGAGAACACGGGCATCATCGGCATCAAGTCGGTAGACAAGTCGGCACTCAACAAGAACATCGACAAGACACACGAGATGCAGGCAGGCTTCGTAGTTACGTTCAACTCTACCGTGCTTGACCTGAAGGCTCTCAATCTGTACAACATACAGCTCTACAAGGACGGAAAGAAAGTTGCGGGCGGCGTAGCTACCCACTGGGGAGCTATCTCGGCAGGACTCATCGGTTCTGAGAACACACAGAAGATGCGTATGAGCATCGACGTGCCGGCTGGCACCGACTTCGACGAAATAGTGCTCTTCAACAGCGGAGTGATCGATGCCAAACTCGCTAAGCCGAACATCTACTATGCATACGTTTGCGACGACGAGATGGACAACGCCTCCAACAATGCGCTCTACGGCACAGAACTGGTGTCTATGGACGGCACAGACGCTTCTATAAACTGGGATAAAACTAACATCCTCTCGCTGGCAAACATCGGAAACGGCTTGAACGGAATAAGCAATCTGATTGACAACAGCATAGAAACCGGTCTGACATTCCCGCTCGGCATCAGCGCAAATGGAGCTTACGTAACTGTAAACGTGGGCAAGGTTGTAGACAAGGGACAGAAGATAATCATGGTGAGCGAGGATAAAGAGCTGGGATTGGGCGTAAAGCTTATCAAGGCTATAAAGCTTACCACTTGCCTTAACGGCGTGGATCAGGAGGAGCTGACCGACTGGAAGGTGCTCGGTGCAGATGTAATCGGTACGGGCGGAAAGCAGTACGCTACACTCAAGCCTACAAAGTCGTTCAATCAGGTACGTCTAACGGTAGTAGGCGGCTTGAACCTCGCCGACAATATAAAGGTATACGGTCTGGCGCTGGGTAGCGACATCAACGAGGACGGCACATCAACCGACTGCCCTGAGGAGTTCCTCGTGCTCGATGAGGACGAAACACTCGACGACAACCGCTCTCTCACCAAAGCAACAATGGTGTTCCACCGCACATTCACCCGTGGCGAGTGGAACTCGCTCATTCTGCCGGTTGATATGACTGCAGACCAGGTGAAGGCGGCATTCGGCGCAAATGCTAAGATTGCAAGATTCAACCGTCTGGAGGACAAGTGGATATACTTCTTACCGGTAGAGCCTGATGCTGACGGAAACATGCTCAAGGCAAACATTCCGTACATCATCAAGCCGACAAAGGAGCCGACAGCTGTAAACAGAACATATAATGTAGGCGGCGAGAATACGAAGCACATCAACGGTCTTGTATATACCGTGACCGGTATCGTCTACGAAGGATTGCCAAACCTTCAGCAGGAGGACATAAAGTTTACAAGCGGTATGACGCACTACGGTTCGTACACGAACCCGACTGTCGTTCCTGCCGACTCATACATACTGCATCGCTCAGGAGACATGGTTCACACAGCTGTAGAGCATCCAAACATAAAGAGCTACCGCACATGGCTGCGCGAGACTACTCCGTCGGGTGAGACTCTGCAGATGCGTGTTGAACAGAATGACGGTCCGTCTACCGGCATCAAGGTGATTGAGGAGACTGCAAAGAACGCAAACGCCGTATACAACGTGAACGGCATGCGCATGAACAGCAGCAACACCAACAACCTGCCGAAGGGCGTCTACATCATCAACAACAAGAAAGTGGTTATCAAGTAAAAAAAAAACGATAATTATGAAGAAGAAATATATAGCTCCTTCCATCGAAATCATAAACATGGAGCCGACAAGCATCATGGAAGTGTCTGGTTGGACTCCTTCAGGAGACAAGGATAAAGATGGTTTCGGCGTGATCGAGGAGGACAAAGACAATCCGTTCAAAGACGACGAATTCTAAACAAGGCAATACTAATATAATATTGCATATAAATCATTTTGGTAAAATCTAATAGAAAATCAAGTTGAAAAGGGAGGCCTGGGAAGGTCTCCCTTTTTATTGTCATTAGAGAGCGTGTTTGGTTAGCTCTGCCGCATTTAAAATGATATGATGGGTGGTAATAGGTGTGACGGCTGGTAGATGGATGTAGAGGCTGGTAGATGGATGACAGATATGGCACGTTTAATCGGGTTAATCCGCTTTTAATTCCTACGCACCCTAAATTCTGTGGGTTCCGCGTATTCTGTGGGAGGTTCTTTGCCTGCTGCGGAGGCCGGAGACCTCCGCTACGAATAAAAAACGGAGGCTCTTTCGAGTCTCCGTTTAAGTTGTCCTAGGCGGATTCGAACCACCACAATTTTTCCTTTATCAGGATTACTAAATACTTTGTATACCTTTTGCTTGGTTGGTGCACTTGGGACAAGTGCACCCCCTAAAATTAGGATTGCAAAAACAAAAACGGAGGCTCTTTCGAGTCTCCGTTTAAGTTGTCCTAGGCGGATTCGAACCACCACAAACAGAACCAAAACCTGTTGTGCTACCATTACACCATAGGACAATGCGACTGCAAAGATACGCATTTTTGTAAAAACAGCCAAACGAATCGGCTGTTTTTTTACATATATGGGGTAGAGCGAACGAGTCGCCCTACCCCACATTTTATATCGTTAACCGTTGTTTCGTAACTACTACTTCACAGTGATGAGGTAGTAGTTCTTCTTGCCACGCTGCACGAGCAGATACTTGCCGTCGATGAGGTCTTCGGCAGTAACCACCTGGTCGAACGCTCCGAGCTTCTCCTTGTTGAGCGATACGCCGCCGCCCTGCACGAGCTTGCGCATCTCGCCCTTAGAGTTGAAGATCTTCACGTCGTCGCGTGTGAAGAGGTCTACAGCGGGCTGTCCGAGCTGATCTTTCGGCAGCTGGAAGTGGGGCACGCCCTCGAAGATTGAGAGCAGCGTAGCCTCATCGAACTTCTGAAGAGTCTCCTTTGTACCCTTTCCGAAGAGGATGTTTGAAGCCTCCTGAGCGGTCTCGAGGTCCTCACGAGAGTGAACCATTGTTGTCACCTCCTCAGCCAGACGCTTCTGCAGAACGCGGCGTCCCGGGTCTTCGTTGTGCTCGGCTATGAGCGCTTCGATTGTTTCCTTGTCGAGGTCGGTGAATATCTTGATGTACTTCTCAGCCTCTGCGTCGCTCACGTTGAGCCAGAACTGGTAGAAAGCGTACGGAGTGGTGCGAGCCGGGTCGAGCCAGACGTTGCCGCTCTCGGTCTTGCCGAACTTCTTGCCGTCGCTCTTGGTGATGAGCGGGCAAGTGAGGCAGTAACATTCTGCGTCGTTGCCGAGTGTGCGGTGGATAAGCTCTGTACCAGTGGTCATGTTGCCCCACTGGTCGTTGCCGCCGAGCTGCAGGCGCACGCCGTACTTCTGGTACTGGTAGAGGAAGTCGTAGCCCTGGAGCAGCTGGTATGTGAACTCTGTGAACGAAAGACCGTCGCGAGCCTCGCCGTTGAGGCGCTTCTGCACGCTGTCCTTCGCCATCATGTAGTTGACGGTGATGTGCTTGCCCACTTCGCGAGCGAAGTCGAGGAAGGTGAAGTCCTTCATCCAGTCGTAGTTGTTGACGAGCTCAGCCTTGTTAGGCTCTGTGCCGTCGAAGTCGAGGAACTTAGACACCTGCTTCTTGATAGCCTCCTGGTTGTGGTAGAGGGTAGCAGCGTCGAGCAGGTTGCGCTCCTGGCTCTTGCCAGAGGGGTCGCCAATCATACCGGTAGCACCGCCTACGAGCAGGTAGGGCTTGTGGCCGCAGCGCTGCAGATGGCGCAGCATCATGATGCCACAGAGGTGACCGATGTGGAGAGAGTCGGCTGTAGGGTCGGTGCCCAGATACGCAGACACCATGTTGGCATTGAGATACTCCTCAGTGCCGGGCATAATCTGCGCGAGCATACCGCGCCAGCGCAGTTCTTCAACGAAATTCTTTGTCATTATTGCTGTTGTTTTTTTGATGATTGCTATTGCTTTAGGGAGCGCTTAAGCCGCCTTTTGGGGAGTACTTAAGCCTTTCTAAGCCTCTTTAGGCCTCTCTAAGCCTTGGGGAGGACTATTTCTTGGAGGACTTATTGCTAAGCCTTTGAGGACTTATTGCTGCTAACTAAGCCCTCCCCGACGGGGAGGGTTGGGAGGGGCTTTTTAGGGCACGGGGTCGTAGCCTGAGCCTCCCCACGGGTTGCAGCGCAGGATGCGCCAGATGGCGAGCGCCATGCCCTTGAAGAAGCCGTGTTTCTGCAGTGCCTGGCGAGCATACTCTGAGCATGTCGGCGTGAAGCGGCAGGATGGCGGCGTGTAGGGCGTGATGCAGACCTGGTAGAAGCGTATGGGGAGTATGGCGAGCCATACCAATGCGCGAGAGATGTAACGGGCGCAGCGCGAGAACAAACGTGAGATTTTCATTACTGTTCTACGTTTTCGGCTTCTTCTGCCATGTCCTTGCCAATCTTCTCTGCTATGCGCTGCAGCAGATTTGCTGTCTTGCGCTCCACTTCCTCGTAGCTGCGCAGGTTGTGGTCGGTCCAGATGAAGCAGAGCGAGAGCGTCTTGCGCTGTTCTACGGTCTGGAGGGTGTCGATGAGCACTTGCTTGTTGCGTCTGTAGGCTTCGCGTACGAGTCGCTTCACAAGGTTGCGCTTCACGGCGCGCTTGAAGAAGCGCTTCGGCACACTCACCATCATCTGTGCGAGCGGTTCGTGTGCGTCGCCATCCTCGGTCATGAACACCACACGCAGCGGAAAGGCAGACATCGACTTTGCTCCGCCTCCTTTGAAGAGGCGGTCGATGAGCTTCTTGCTGTTTATGCGCTCACTCTTTGGGAGCTGTTGTGATGATGTCATAAGGTGGTGGTGTTATGTTGAGATGTTGTGGTGTTGAGATGTTGAGATTTGATGATGAAATGGTGTTATGGTGAGATGTTGAGATTTGTCTATACCAATAAAAGGTAATGTCACCATCTCACCATAACAACCCAACAACATCTCATGTCAACATCTCACCATCTCAACCTATTTATTATTCTCAAGATAGTAGCGCAAGGCGCTTGTCATCGACGGGTGTTCCTTTGTAGGAGCCTCGAGGTCGAGTCGGTATCCGGCGTCGGTTACAGCCTTGGCTGTAGCCGGTCCGAATGTGGCGATGCGCACGTCGTTCTGCTCGAAGCTGGGGAAGTTCTTCGTGAACGCCTTGATGCCAGAAGGGCTGAAGAAGACGAGCATGTTGCAGTCGAACTTGGCTGCTTCTTCCTCGGTGAAGTCGTTGCTCACGGTGCGGTACATGACGCACTCGGTGTGGTTGAGTTTCTTCGAGTCGAGCAACTGCTTTACGTCGTCGTTGTGAACGCTGCTCATTGGCACGAGATACTTCTCGCCCTTGTGCTTCACCATTGTGGGGATGAGCGAGTCGAGCTTGCCGGTGTTGCCGAAGAACACCTTGCGCTTGCGATACTGCACATACTTCTGTATGTAGAGTGCGATTGTCTCTGTTACGCAGAAGTACTTCATGTCCTCGGGGATAGTGATTCGCATCTCCTTAGCGAGTTTGAAGTAGTTGTCGATAGCGTGGCGCGAGGTGAACACCACCGCTGTGAAATCGAGAAGACCTATCTTCTGCTGTCTGAATTCTTTTGGGCTGAGCCCTTCTACTTTGATGAACGGACGAAAGACGAGTTCCACGCCGAAGTCCTTTGCGATGTCGAAGTAAGGCGACTTTTCGCTTGACGGTTCAGGCTGTGATATCAGAATCTTCTTTATCATTTTTATATCTTGAAGCTTAAATATTTATCATTTTTCGGGGGTGTGGTCGCTTTTGTCTTAGAAATTCACTTTCAGGCAGTTGGCAATCATTGTCAGCGAGCCTATCAGCGCCGCGAGAGGTGCGAGTTCAAGCGTGCAAAAGTACAAAAAATTTTGCAGAAAACCGCCTCTGTGCCTAAAAAAGATGATGTACGACTTGTAAAGGGAGAGCAACTTGAAGAGTGCTATCACGAGGAATGTGCAGACGAGCGTGGTCTGTACCGGCATCTTGAAGTAAGCCTGGAGCATCACCACGGGGAAGAGGCATACGCCCTCCATTCCGAGGAAGAAGAGGTTTGACTTCATCCAGAACTCGTTGTTGCGCTTGTTGAAGAACACCCATCCCACAAGCCAGTAGAACAGTGTCTTGAGCGTCATGTAGGCGAAGACGGTGAGCGAGAATATGGCTATCACCTGGTAGTGGTCGACGACGAACGTGTCGGCGACGTATAGCTGCGTGTAGAAGAAGTAGACCAGACCCAGCAGCAGACACGTCTGCAGCACGAGGAAGAACTGGAAGCGCAGCTCTTCGGATGTCTCGGTTACGGCGGTCATGTTCTCGCTTACGGGCGGTCGGAAGAACTCCTTAGCCTGTCGCAGTATGAAGCGTCGCGACTTGGTGTATGCTATGAGCGCTATGCAGAAGCAGAAGATGAGCAGCAGTGTGATGATGTTGTCGCGCGCTATGGTGTAGGGCACGGGGTCGCCAGCCACGCCGATTCGTCCGCCGAAGAGGTCGGGGTTGAAGAACGGCTTGCCGGTGAAGTACGACTCGCGGTAGTATTGCGGCAGGTTGACGTCGCGCCACGAGTGTCCGCGTGTGTGTCCGGGCAGGTGCAGCGTGTCAGGCTGCTGACTCCATGTTATCTCCGACGGGCGTATGTGAGCCTGGATAGCGGAGTCCTGCTGTGCAGGCGTGGCGTCCTTGGGCAGCCATCTCAGCACTTCTGCCGGCGTGAGCTGGTGGTGCTGGGATACGGGCTTGGCGCCGACGGGCAGTCCGTCGGCGCCAAGAACTATCTCCTCTGTATGTATGGAGTCGGTTGTTATCATGTCAATATTATTTTTGTTGAGGTGTTGTTGTGGTGAGATGGTGAGAGTTCTATGTTGAGGTGGTGTTGTGGTGAGATGGTGATAGGAGGTTGTTGTGGTGAGATGGTGAGATTTGTCTATACCTATAGAAGGTAATGTCACCATCTCAACACAACAACATCTCACCACCTCACCACCTCAACATTCAACATTCTTTAGATACCGAATTCCTTGCGGATATCGTCTACGCGGTCGAGTTTCTCCCATGTGAAGAGCTCCACCTCCATCTCCTTTGTCTCGTGATAGCGCGATGTGAAGGTCTTCTTCACTACCTCGTTCTTGCGGCCCATGTGTCCGTAGGCAGCAGTCTCGCGATAGATAGGCTGGCGCAGCTTGAGATCCTTCTCGATGGCCTTCGGACGGAGGTCGAAGAGCTTCTCAATCTTCTTTGCAATCTCGCCGTCGCTCATCTGCACGCGGCTGCGTCCGTATGTGTTGACGTAGATGTTCACCGGCTCAGCGACGCCGATGGCGTAGCTCACCTGCACGAGCATCTCGTCGGCAACGCCTGCCGCTACCATGTTCTTTGCGATGTGGCGTGCTGCGTATGCTGCCGAGCGGTCTACCTTAGAGGGGTCTTTGCCAGAGAAGGCTCCGCCGCCGTGTGCGCCCTTGCCGCCGTATGTGTCGACGATAATCTTACGACCGGTGAGACCGGTGTCGCCGTGGGGGCCTCCGATTACGAACTTGCCAGTCGGGTTGACGAAATACTTGATGTCGTCGCCGAAGAGTGCGAGCACCTTCTCGCTGTGTATCTCTGCCTTGACGCGCGGCATGAGTATGTTGAGCACGTCGTCCTTGATCTTGGCGAGCATACGCTCGTCGTCGGTGTCGAACTCGTCGTGCTGTGTAGACACTACGATGGTGTCGATGCGCTGCGGTATGCCTTCCTCCGAGTATTCAACGGTTACCTGGCTCTTTGAGTCGGGGCGCAGGTATGTCATCTGCTTGCCCTCCTTGCGTATGTCGGCGAGCACGCGCATGATGAGCTGTGCGAGGTCGAGCGTTACGGGCATGTAGTTCTCGGTCTCGTTGGTAGCGTAGCCGAACATCATTCCCTGGTCGCCGGCGCCCTGGTCCTCTTCCTTCTCGCGGCTCACGCCACGGTCGATGTCGTCCGACTGCTCGTGGATGGCTGTAAGCACACCGCATGAGTTGCCGTCGAACTGATACTCCGACTTTGTGTAGCCAATCTGGTTGATGGTCTTGCGTGCGATGTTCTGCAGGTCGATGTAGACGTTAGAGCGCACCTCGCCCATGATTACTACCTGACCGGTTGTCACGAACGACTCGATGGCGCAGTGTGCGTTTTCGTCGTAAGCGAGGAACTGATCTACTAAAGCGTCTGAAATCTGGTCGGCCACTTTGTCCGGATGGCCTTCTGAAACTGATTCTGAAGAAAAAAGATAATTCATTTTTCCAATTTTTAAATTTAAATAAGTGGAAAAACACCAAATTACCGCTGTCTAACCGTCGTTATCCTTTTACGTTTCGCGTTCTTACATTCGCGGTTAGCGTTGCAGTTTTAGCATTTTTTTGTGTGGTTGCAAGCAGCCAAATTCTTCCACAGGGTTATACATGTTTTGTTATCGGGTGCAAAGGTACGGCTATTTTTCGAGAGAGCGAAATAAAAACGCATAAAGTATTAGGTTTTAACGCAAAATTACCCTTTTTCCCTTTTTCGGTATACTTATTACGGATAAGCGGCGAAGGGCGTTGTGTATTATGAAAATTTGTAGTAACTTCGCAAAGCGATATCAGCAAACTGAGACAGTTCAATAGGTATATATACACACACAGATTCATATATGAAATCAGACAAAAAGAAAGACGCGTTACTCTCGATGATACGTCATGGCAAACCTATGACGCTCGGCGAGCAGGCGCGACTCGTGATGTTTCTCGCCACGCCGGCTATTCTGGCGCAGCTCACGACGACGATGATGCAGTACATCGACGCGTCGATGGTGGGCAGCATGGGTGCACAGGCGTCGGCTTCCATCGGACTGATGGAGACGACGATGTGGCTGCTGGGCAGCATCTGCTCGGCGGCGGCAGCCGGATTCTACGTTCAGGTGAGCCATCAGTTGGGCTCCAACGACCCTCGGCGGGCTCGCAACACGCTCAGACAGGGCATAATGTCGGTGCTCGTGGTGAGCGCGCTCATAGGCTTGGTGTCGCTGGCGGTGAGTCCGTTCCTGCCCGTGTGGCTGGGCGGCGGCAGCGACATCACGTCCACAGCTTCGGCTTACTTCGCCATCGTGGCTACGGCTCTGCCCATATTCCAGTTCTCGATATTCGGCGCCGGCATGCTTAGGAGTTCGGGCAATATGGTTGTGCCGAGCGTGATGAGCGTGGTGATGATGTCGCTCGACGTGGTGTTCAACTTCTTCCTCATCTTCCCCACCCGACCCGTGCAACTGTTTGGCGCAGAAGTAACTATACCGGGCATGGGTATGGGCGTAGTGGGTGCGGCGATAGGCACCGTGTCGGCAGAGCTGGTAGCTGCGTCGATCACGATGTACATACTCTGTTTCCGCTCGAAAGAGCTGTCGCTGCGCATCGACACGGGGCGCTTTCTGCCCACATGGGGCGTGGTGAAGCGCGCGCTGCACATCAGTCTGCCTATGGGATTGCAGCAGACCATCATGTGCTCGGCTTACGTGATGACGACCATTATCATTGCGCCGCTGGGCACGTTCGCCATTGCCGCCAACTCGTTCGGCGTAATCGTGGAGAGTCTTTGCTACATGCCGGGATACGGCATCGCCGATGCTGCTACGACGCTCGTCGGACAGAGCATCGGAGCCGGCAGACACGAACTGATGAAGCGCTTTGCGTGGCTGTCGGTGGGCTTGGGCGTGACGGTGATGGCTGTGATGGGCGTGGTGATGTACGTCGGAGCGCCCGTAGCAATGGCTATGATGACGCCGGCTGAGGAGGTGCGCCGTCTGGGCGTGGAGGTGCTGCGCATAGAAGCGTTCGCCGAGCCTATGTTCGCCGCTGCCATCGTGAGCTACGGCGTGTTCGTGGGCGCTGCCAAGACGCTCGTGCCGAGCATCATGAACCTCGTCTCGATATGGGGCGTGCGCATATCGCTCGCCGCTCTGCTGGCGCCGTCGATGGGACTGCGCGGCGTGTGGATAGCTATGTGTATCGAACTCTGCTTCAGAGGCTTTATATTCTTAGTGAAACTCAAATTCTGGAACATTCAAACTTCATGCAATCATTATGGAAAAGATCAGTAACAAGGTTTTCGGCGGAGAGCGTCCGCTCTTCGAAATACACAACGTGGAGCTCGACCATGTGCGCATCACCTTCGGCGAATCGGGCGTAAAGGAGTGCAGCAACATCGTCTGCCGCAACTGCTACTTCGAGGGCAAGTACCCGCTGTGGCACGTGAAGAAGTCGGACATACGCAACTGCTATTTCGCTCCGGGCTCGCGCTCGGCGATATGGTACTCGGACGATATGCACATGGAGGACTGCGTGATAAACGGTCCGAAGTTCTTCCGCGAGATGAAGAATCTGTCGCTGAAGAACGTAACCGTGAACGATGCCGACGAGACGTTCTGGGGCATCGACGGACTGAAGCTGGAGAACGTGGTGCTGCACGAAGGCACGTACCCGTTCATGCACTGCCGCAACGTGAAGGTGGACGGACTGGTGTCGGACGTGAAGTACGTCTTCCAGTACTCGCGCGACATAGAGATTCGCAATGCGAAGATAGACACGAAGGACTCGTTCTGGGAGGTGGACAACGTGACTGTGTACGACTCGGAGCTGAACGGAGAATTCCTCGGATGGCACTCGCGCGGACTGCGACTCGTCAACTGCCATATATCGGGCGAACAGCCGCTCTGCTACGCCAAGGATCTGGTGCTGGAGAACTGCACGTTCGACGCCGAATGCGACCGCGCATTCGAGTATTCTACCGTGCAGGCTGACATACGCGGACATATAAAGAGCATAAAGAACCCTGCGTCGGGACGCATCGTGGCTGACAGCATCGGCGAGATAATACTCGACGAGAATATCAAAAAGCCTGCCGACTGCGAGATTCTCACGCGGGCTTAGCCACAAAACAGATTGTTTATAGACCCAATAACAATGGTCTATAAACTAAACATCGTTTGTCTATAAACATAAAACAAAAGACGTAAGCTATGGAATACGACTTTTCAAGACCCACCGACCGACGCGGCACCGACTCGTACAAATGGGATTCGGCGCCAGAGGCTGACATCATTCCGCTGTGGGTGGCGGATATGGACTTCGAGACTTTCCCTGGCATCACCGAAGCCTTGCAGCGACGCGTGGCGCACGGCATCTTCGGCTACACACGTGTGCCGGAGGCGTACTACGAGGCGGTGTGCCGCTGGTTTGATAAACGTCACGCATGGCACATCAACCGCGAGCATATCATCTACACGTCGGGCGTGGTGCCGGCTGTGTCGGCGGTTATCAAGGCGCTCACGCTGCCCGGCGACCAGGTGATAGTGCAGGGACCGGTGTACAACTGCTTCTTCTCCTCAATACGCAACAACGGATGCGAGATGGTATCCAACTCGCTTATATATAATAAGGAGGAACTGCGCTACGAAATCGACTTCGACGACCTCGAACGCAAGCTCAAGCACGAACGCGCACGACTGATGCTGCTCTGCAACCCGCACAATCCGGGCGGACGCGTGTGGACGCGCGACGAACTGACACGCGTGGCGGAGCTTTGCCGCAAGTATGGCGTGCGCGTGGTGTCGGACGAGATACACTGCGAACTGACGCTCTACGACAACGAGTACGTGCCGTTCGGTTCGCTGCCCGACGAACTCAGCCGCGATTCGATAACCTGCTGCTCGCCGTCGAAGGCGTTCAACACCGCCGGACTGCAGATTGCGAACATCGTTTGCCGCGACGCTGAGGTGCGCAACCGCATCGACCGCGCCATAAACATCAACGAGGTGTGCGACGTGAACCCGTTCGGCGTGATTGCTCTGCAGGCTGCTTACAGCGACGAGGGCTACGAATGGCTCACGCAGCTGCGCAAATACATCTCCGCCAACTACGACTTGCTGCTGGAACGCTTCGCTCGCGAACTGCCCAAGTGCAAGGTGATGCGCATGGAGGGCACGTATCTGGCGTGGATTGACTGCTCGGAACTGCATATCTCGTCGGACGAAATAGAGGAGATGCTTATGCACGAGAATAAAGTGTGGGTGAATGCGGGCAGCATGTACGGCGCTGAAGGCGCGGCGTTCATACGCATCAACATGGCTTGCACCAGCGAACTGCTCAACGAAGGCATAACACGAATAGTGAACGGACTCGGCGCTTACTGATTTCTGCCAACTAAATAATAAAGAAAAACATACTCTATTATAAACAAAACATAATAGGGTATACAACAAAACAGTAGCGGAGGTCTCCGGCCTCCGCAGCAGTTGAAGAGAACACTTCTTTTTAGTTTGTGTCGTTGACTGCTGCGGAGGCCAGAGACCTCCGCTACGATTATATAAGAAATAATTATCCTACCTGCGAACCAGGCTTAACGTTGCCATTCACGGTGGTTACGTTGAGTGTTCCGTCGAAGTTGACGGCAGAGAGAATCATACCCTGGCTCTCGATGCCCATCATCTTGCGCGGAGCGAAGTTGGCTACGAAGAGCACATCCTTGCCGATGAGCTGCTCAGGCTCGTAGTAAGCCGCGATGCCCGAAAGGATGGTGCGGTCTACGCCCGAACCGTCGTCGATAGTGAACTGCAGGAGCTTCTTCGACTTCTTTACCTTCTGGCAGTCCTTGATATGACCAACACGGATGTCGAGCTTCTCGAATGTGTCGAAGTCAACGTTCTCCTTGACAGGTGCAGCCACATAGTTGGCAGCCTCGTTAGCCTTCTTTGTGTCCTCCAGCTTCTTGAGCTGAGCCTCGATAGCCTCGTCCTCAATCTTCTCGAAGAGCAGAGCCGGTGTGCCGAGCTGATGACCCGGCTTGAGCAGCTCTGTAGAGCCGAGCTGAGCCCAGTCGGTGTCGGTAATGTTGAGCATCTCGCGCAGACGTGCCGAGCTGAACGGCAGGAACGGCTCGAAAGCAATCTCGAGGTTAGCCACGAGCTGCAGAGAGAGGTAAAGTATGGTCTTTACGCGCTCCATATCGGTCTTTGCCACGTGCCACGGCTCGCAGTCGGTGATATACTTGTTGCCGATGCGTGCGATGTTCATAGCCTCCTTCTGTGCGTCGCGGAACTTGAATGTGTCGAGCAATGCCTCCACCTTCTGCTTCACGTCCTTGAACTCCTCGATAGCCTTGAGGTCTACCTCCTGAAGCTCGCCGCACTCGGGCACTACGCCGTTGAAATACTTCTTTGTGAGCTGCAGGGCGCGGTTGACGAAGTTGCCGTAAACAGCCACCAGCTCGTTGTTGTTGCGGTCCTGGAAGTCCTTCCATGTGAAGTTGTTGTCCTTTGTCTCAGGCGCATTTGCCGTGAGCACATAGCGCAGCACGTCCTGCTTGCCGGGGAAGTCGACGAGATACTCGTGGAGCCATACAGCCCAGTTGCGCGATGTAGAAATCTTGTCATTCTCGAGGTTGAGGAACTCGTTAGAGGGCACGTTGTCGGGCAGGATATAGTCGCCGTGAGCCTTCAGCATGGTCGGGAAGACGATGCAGTGGAAGACGATGTTGTCCTTGCCGATGAAGTGGATGAGGCGCGATGTGGGGTCCTGCCACCACTTCTGCCACGGTCCCCACTTCTCGGGCTGTGCGTCGCAAAGCTCCTTGGTGTTGGAGATGTAGCCGATTGGCGCGTCGAACCACACGTAGAGCACCTTGCCTTCTGCGCCCTCTACCGGTACGGGGATACCCCAGTCGAGGTCGCGTGTCATAGCGCGCGGCTGCAGATCCATGTCGAGCCACGACTTGCACTGTCCGTATACGTTAGGACGCCACTCCTTGTGGTCTTCCAGAATCCACTGCTTCAGCCAATCCTGCCACTTGTTGAGCGGCAAGTACCAGTTCTTTGTGGCTTTCTTCACGAGTCCGTGACCCGGGTTGTTCTTGTTTGTAGGGTTGATAAGCTCATCGGGTGAGAGTGTGGCGCCACACTTCTCGCACTGGTCGCCGTAAGCGCCTTCAGCGCCGCAGCGCGGACATGTGCCGACGATGTTGCGGTCGGTGAGGAACTCGCCAGTCACCTCGTCGCAGAACTGCTCTTCTGTCTTCTCCACGAGCTCGTGCTTGTCGTAGAGCGTGCGGAAGAAGTCGCTTGCGAACTTATGGTGAATCTTCGATGTAGTACGGCTGTAGATGTCGAACGAAATGCCGAAGTCTTCGAACGACTTCTTGATAAGGTTGTGATAGCGGTCTACCACCTCCTGAACCGTGATGCCTTCCTTGCGTGCGCGGATTGTTACGGGCACACCGTGCTCGTCGCTACCGCCGATGAACATCACTTCCTGCTTCTTCAGGCGCAGATAGCGCACGTAGATGTCTGCAGGCACATACACGCCAGCCAAGTGACCGATGTGTACTCCACCGTTGGCGTAGGGCAAAGCCGCTGTCACGGTGGTGCGTTTGAACTTGTTCTCTTCCATTATATTATGTTTTTATATTTTCGGATGCAAAGTTAGTGCAAATCGAAGACAATACAAAACAAGGTTACTTGTTTTTATTGTTGAGATGCAGCCTAACTTATTCAAAGTTAGTGAAAATCGTAGAGAAATACAAAAAAGCGCAGCTCCTTTATGGAGTTGCGCTTTTATTATAATTATGTAGGCGATGTCTGTTACTTCACTTCAACAGCCTCTGCCATTGCTGCCTCCTCGTGCTTGATCTTGCGACCGAGTGTGAGGTAAGCCACCGGAGCAGCCATGAAGATAGAAGAAAGTGTACCGAAGATTACACCGAGCAACATTGCGAACGAGAAGCTGCGAGTGCTCTCACCGCCGAAACAGAAGATACAGAGCAGCACGATGAGTGTTGAGAACGATGTATTGATAGTACGTGCGAGGGTCTCGTTCAGCGACTTGTTGAAGAGCTCCTGCAGATCCATCTTCTTGTGGAGTGTGAGGTTCTCGCGGATACGGTCGAACACAACCACCTTATCGTTAATAGAGTAACCGATAACGGTAAGGATAGCACCGATGAAGGTCTGGTCGATCTCGAGTGAGAACGGCACTACGTCCCAGAGGAGTGAGAAGAATCCGATAACGATTGTTGCGTCTACGGCGAGGGCTACTGTAGAGCCTACTGAGAACGCTACGTTGCGGAAACGTACGAGGATGTAGAGGAAGATGGCTGCGAGGGCGAAGAGCACGCTGATGATAGCGCCGTGTGTGATGTCCTTAGCCACTGCCGGACCTACCTTTGTAGACGATACGATAGAGCCGCCTGCGCGTACGTCAGGGTTCTTGAATGCCTCAACGCTGCCCTGAGTTACGAGACCTGCGCCGTGGAGACCCTTGTAGAGGATGTCCTCTACCTCGTTGTCGATGGCGGGGTTGTTCGACTCGATCTTGTAGTTGGTAGAGATACGGATTGTCTTGCCGTCGGTACCGAGTGCGAGAGCGTTTACTGTTGCGCCCTTGAAGAGCGGTGTGAGGGCTTCCTTCACCTGCTCAGGCTCTGTCTGCTTCTCGAGCACTACTACGTAGTTGCGACCACCGGTGAAATCGATACCCTTGCTCAAACCGCGTACGAAGAAGCTGCCGAGCATGATGAGGATTACGATGCCGAACACTGTGAACGATGTCTTGTATGACGACATGAACGCGAAGTTCTTGTTTGCCATAAAGTTGCGTGACACGCGTGTAGAGAAGTTCTGCTTTGTCCACTTGTCGTGCTTCAGACGGTTCTCGTAAACGAGGCGTGTGAGGAACACTGCGGTGAAGAACGAGCAGCAGATACCGATGATAAGTGTGGTAGCGAAGCCGCGGATTGGACCTGTACCGAACACGTAGAGGATGATACCGGTGATGATTGATGTCAAGTTAGAGTCGAAGATGGCTGAGAAGGCGTTGCTGTAGCCGAGCGAGAGTGCCTGCTTTGTGCCGAGACCCTTCTTGAGTTCCTCCTTGGTGCGCTCGTAGATAAGCACGTTGGCGTCTACAGCCATACCGAGGGCGAGCACGATACCGGCGATACCTGGCATTGTGAGTGCTGCCTGGAACGATGCCATGATACCCATGGTGAAGAAGAGGTTGAGGAGGAGGGCGCCGTTAGCTACCATACCCGGGATGAAGTCGTACATCACTACCATGTAGATCATCAGGATGATGAAGGCGAAGATGAACGAGATGAAACCCTGCTGGATTGACTGTGCACCGAGTGTCGGACCTACTACTTCCTCCTGAACGATGTGTGCCGGAGCCGGCATACGACCAGACTTAAGAGTGTTAGCCAAGTCCTTTGTATCTTCGATTGTAAAGTTGCCAGAGATTGACGACTGACCGCCAGAGATTTCGCCGTTTACGCGCGGAGCAGAGTATACTGTGCCGTCGAGCACGATGGCGATTGCCTTGCCTACATTAGCCTTTGTGAGGGCTGCCCAGCGGCGTGCGCCGTCAGAGTTCATTGTCATTGATACCTCAGGCGAGCCTGTAACGTTGTTGAACTGGTCCTTAGCGTCTGTCACTACGTCGCCCTCGATAGGAGCGCGTCCGTTGGTGGTTGTCACCTTAATGGCGTGGAGCTCGTAGATATTCTTAGCCTGGATACCGTCAGCCGGCTTAGCGCTCCAGAGGAGGCGGCAGTCGGCGGGGAGAATCTGCTTGGCGAGAGCCGAGTAGATAATCTTGTTTACCTCTGCTGTGTCGCGTGCCGAAGCGTAGCCTACGAGGCTGAGCGCGCCGTTGCCCGAGGGCTGGAAGATAGAGAAGAGCGGGTTCTGCTTCTTAGCCTCAGCCATAGCTGCTGCGTCGTCTGCCTTAGCGTTCTTCTTTGTCTTGAAAGCTGCCTTTGCCTGAGCCTTAGCTTCTGCCTTCTCGGCTGCTGCTACGGCTGCTGTGTCGTTAGCTGCCGAATCGGCTACTTCCTCCTTGGCGCCAGAGCGGTGGTTAGCCTCGCGCTGGTTGAGCTGTGAGAGGTAAGGGATGATTTCGTCTGAGTTGTATGTCTCCCAGAACTCAAGGTTTGCACTACCCTGGAGGAGCTTACGCACGCGCTCCGGCTCGTTGATACCCGGCATTTCTACCATGATGCGGCCCTGCTGACCCTCGAGCTTCTGGATGTTAGGCTGTACGACGCCGAACTTGTCGATACGTGTACGCACTACGAGGAATGAGTTGTCGATGGCTGCCTGCACTTCTGTGCGGAGCACCTTCTCTACGTCCTTGTCAGAAGAGTTGGGCGAAACCTTGCCCTGAAGCTGCTGTGTAGCGAAGATCTCTGAGAGATGGCGTCCCGGAGCGTTCTTCTTGAAAGCGTTGATGAAGAGTGTGATGAAGTCGCTCTGCGACACCTCGTGCTCTGCGCGAGCCTCTTTCATCGACTTTACGAAAGCTGCGTCTACCTTGTGGTCGGCGAGGTTCTCGAGTACGTCGGGAACGCTCACTTCGAGGATGACGTTCATACCGCCCTTGAGGTCAAGACCGAGACCGATCTGTGTTTCGAGACACTTCTGATAAGAGTAGATGCCAAGATACTTCACGGAGTCCTTGTAGTCCTGCTGTGCGATAGGATCCTTTATCTTCGCAGCCTGGCTGTCATAGTATTTTGTGGCAGCCGAGAACGAGAGATAGAAGATACTTGCAAGCGTCAAAAGGACGGCTGTTACAATTACAATACCTTTGTTCTGCATTTTTTTGATTTATTTTTTTGTTATTATTATTTTTTCGCTGTGTATGTGTACAGATAGCGTGCAAAGTTACAGATTTTTTCAGTTAAACCGAAATTTATAGCTTTATTTCTTTGTTTTGCAAAGGTTTAAGGGTTTAATTAGGGGAAAATCGGGCGGTTTTTTAAAGATTTTTATAATATATAAGGTGAAAACGGGCGCTAAAACGCCGCACAAATATAAGACAAGAGGCTTCGACCAAAACTCTCAATTCTCAACTGAACAAACTCTCAACTTTCAGTTCTCAACTCGACTGAGTTTGCAGACAATTGGATAATGATCCGACGCCTTTATCGTGTTGTCCACACGACACTCGTAGGGCGTCCAGTGCTCAGAGCACATGATGTTGTCGATGCGCACGTAGAAGCAGTTGTAATGATACGAGATGCCCGGACCGTTAGCCGACGCTATGTAGCAGTCGGTAAGCTCGGAAGCCAGTCGGCGGTGAGCATAAGATATCGGCGAATCGTTGAAGTCGCCGGCGAGTATTATGCTCTGTCCCTTATGCTTCGCCACGTAGTCAGCCACAGCGTCAACCTGTGACGCACGCTTCGCCGACGACTCGCCCAATATGCTCCACAGGCGGCGCGTCTCCTGTTTGCGCTCTTCGCCCTCCATGTCGCCCTTCAGCATCGACTTGAAGCGCGTGCGGTCTTCGGGTGAAAGGCCCGTGGTCTGCAGATGCGCCACAATGACGAGCGTAGTGTCGCGCTCGCCCGTCTTCACCTTGTAAGCCATAGCGTTATACGTCTCCTTGCCCGATATGCGCTCGTGCCCCACAATGGGCAGTTTGCTGTAGATGCGAATCAAGTCGCCGCCCTCCGGACCGTCCGATGCGTGCTGCTCGCTGTACTCGTAGTGAGCGTTCATAACAGAGTCTACCAGTTCGCGCACCCTACCGTAACAGTCGCCCTCCTGCATGCAGACGATGTCGGCGTCCTCGCGCACGAGATAGTCGAGAATCTCAGACGACTGAGTGAAGTCGGTCCATGTCTTGAAGCAATAGACGTTGTACGATATCACCTTCAGCGCATCCTCCGGCGCCGACGACGGCACGTTAAGCGGCGCATACGTGCGCACCGGACCGAAACATACCACCAGTCCGCCCAGCGCTATCAGCGCCCCACGCTTGCAGAACACCAGCCAGAACACGAGGAATGCCATATTGAGCACGAGGAACACGGGGAAAAGCAGCCCGACGTTAGCCATGAGCGGATGAGCCACAGGGTCTACCCTATCGCTGTAGCCTACAGCCAACATAAAAAGCACCGTGACTACGTTGAACGCTGCCACGATGCGAAGTATTACAGATTTTATATTTTTCAATTTCAGTTCAGAAGTAATGTGTTGTTTACTTTCGGTTGCTTGCGTCGAAGAGCTGCTGCTTCTCCTCACGCGTGAGCGATTCGTATCCGTTGCGGCGTATCTTGTCAAGAATCTCGTCAACGCGCTCCTGCTCAGCCTTGCGGCGAGCGTTGTAGTCCCAGTCGCTCTCGGGTCTGCCGGCATTGCCTCCGCCGCGCACGGGTCCGTTGTCCTTGCGTCCGGTGCGGCGCTCCCACGAGGCACGCATCGAGTCGAAGAACTGCTGTCCGCTGCGACGGCTGTAGCGAATGTCGGGATGGCGTCGCCAGTAGCGTATGAGGAAAAAGCCGAACACCATGCCGCCCAAGTGAGCCAGATGAGCCACTCCGTCGCCCGTCGTAGAGAATGCCATGAACAGCTCTATCGCAGCATAGCCCACAACGAACCACTTTGCCTTGATAGGCACAGGCAGCGGGAAGATGAAGATGCGCTCCTCGGGATAGAGCATGCCGAAGGCAAGCAGAATGCCGTAGACGGCGCCCGAAGCGCCAACCGTTGTCCACATGTTGAGGAACGAGGCGTTAGCGTTAGCCACGAGCATCGTCTTGCCTATCGAGAAGTTGCTCATATTCTCGCTCGCCAGCAGGTAGAACTGCGCGTACTGCGCCAGCTCCTGGAACAAACCCGCACCCACACCGCACACGATATAGTAGAAAAGAAACTTCTTCGGCCCCCATGTGCGCTCAACGATACAGCCGAACATCCACAGCGCAAACATGTTGAAGAAGATATGGCTGAAGCCTCCGTGCGCAAACATGTACGTGAAGAGCTGGTAGATGTGGAAGTCGGGTGCGAGGAAGAAGTGCAGACCCAGAACAATGTTCAGGTCTACGCCAAAACTTCTGAACAAATACGTGGCGACGAACACCGCAACGTTTATTATCAGAAGGTTTTTCGTTATAGTCGGAATATTATTCATATCACATTAATATATTTGTAAAACACAGAAATTACGGCGGCAAAATTACGAAAAATCCACGTAAATAGGCATAAAACAGGCTCTCGGCGCCTTTTTTTTCAATTAATTATGCACTTTTTTCTGTTTTTTGTTTGATTTATGAAAGGAATAACCTAAATTTGTCATTGGAATTGTGTGAGTTACGCAATTTTTATTGGTTAACAACAAAAGAAACTAACATTTATAAACAAATAAAATATAGAAAATTATGAACAAGACAGAATTGGTAGAGAAGATAGCAGTAGGTGCTGAGCTCAGCAAGGCAGACGCAAAGAAGGCTCTCGAGGCTGCAGTAGAGGCTATTAAGACAGCTCTCGTAGAGGGCGATAAGGTACAGCTCATCGGCTTCGGCACATTCAGCGTTAACGAGCGTCCGGCACGCGAGGGCATGAACCTCCGCACAGGCGAGAAGATTCAGATCGCAGCTAAGAAGGTAGCTAAGTTCAAGGCAGGCGCAGAGCTCACAGCAGCTCTCAACTAAGCCGAGACAAAACTATCAGCAACAATACACAAAGACAGCAGACGCAACATCTGCTGTCTTTTTTTGTTTGCATATTGTTGGTTTTGCCCCAAATATTGTTATTATCTGTAAGATTAACACATGTATGGTTAATTAAACATAATAATAACCCCTCGTTTTTTGCGACTCTGATTTTAGTGATTAACTTTGTAATGCTTATTTAATATAAGTACACGCATCGAGCGTGTATGTATGAACACTAATAGAATAAAACAATTAATATTTTTTCATAAAGTTATGCAGAAAAAGAATCTTCTTTTGTTATCAGCAGCTTCAGTGCTGTTCATGACATCTTGTTCGAAGCTTGGACCGCTCTCAGCGGACAACTTCACAGTAATCCCTAACCCACTCGAGACAACAGCAGGCGAAGTGCCAGCTACTGTTAATGGTACTTTCCCAGAGAAGTACATGAAGAAGAAGGCTGTCGTTACTGTTACTCCGGAGCTCCACTACGGCAATGGTCAGGTAGCTAAGGGCCAGAGCGCTACATTCCAGGGCGAGAAGGTGATGGGCAACGACCAGACTATCTCTTACAAGGTAGGCGGACGCTACACAATGAAGACCAACTTCAAGTACGTTCCTGAGATGCAGAAGAGCGAAATGTACCTCGCATTCGACGCACGCATCGGCAAGAAGCAGTTCAACGTACCTTCAGTGAAGGTGGCTGACGGCGTTATCGCTACATCTGAACTCTACAAGAATACCGTTACATCTGAGACCGGATGCATCGCTCCCGACGCTTTCCAGCGCGTAAACGCTCAGAAGCAGGAGGCTAACATCAAGTTCCTCATCAACCAGGCTAACATCCGCAAGAGCGAGCTCAAGAACAACTCTGTTAAGGAGTTCGTAGAGATGCTCAAGAAGATCAACGCCGACAAGGAAGGCTACAACGTAGAGAACGTCGAGATTCAGGCTTACGCTTCTCCTGACGGCGGCGTTAAGTTCAACGACAAGCTCGCAGGCAACCGCCAGAACGAGTCGGAGAAGTACGTTAAGAACACATTGAAGAAGACAAAGGTGAACGCTAACATCGACGCTCACTATACAGCTCAGGACTGGGACGGCTTCCAGAAGCTCGTTGCAGCTTCTAACCTGCAGGACAAGGAGGTTATCCTCCGCGTACTCTCTATGTACACCGACCCGCAGGAGCGCGAACAGCAGATCCGCAACATGTCGGCTGGCTTCCAGGAACTCGCTAACGGTATCCTCCCTGAGCTCCGCCGCTCACGCCTCATCATCAACTATGAGACAATCGGACGCAGCGACGACCAGATCAAGGAGCAGTACAGCGCAGACGCTACAAAGCTGAGCGTTGACGAACTTCTCTACTCTGCTACTCTCGAGGATTCGCAGGCTAAGCAGGAGGCTATCTACAAGAAGACTACAGAGGTTTACCCGAACGACTACCGCGCTTACAACAACCTCGCTGCAATCGCTCTCGCTAAGGGCGACAAGGAGGCTGCTAAGCAGTACGCTCTCAAGGCTACATCACTCGGCGCTGCCGCTCCTGAGGCTCAGGCTAACCTCGGTATGCTCGCACTCGCAGAGGGCGACGTTCAGGGTGCAGAGCGTCTCATCGCTAAGGCTTCTGGCTCAGAGAACGTACAGTCGGCTCTCGGCGCACTCAACATCGCTAAGGGCAACTACGCTCAGGCTGAGAAGGACTTCGGCAAGCAGAACACCAACACAGCTGCTCTTGCTCAGATCATGAACAAGAACTACGACGCTGCTTCGAAGACTCTCGACAAGGTGGAGAACCCGAACGCTATGACCGACTACCTCCACGCTATCGTGGCTGCTCGTCGTGGCAACAAGTTCGCTGCTAACTCTTACCTCAAGGAGGCTCTCCAGAAGGATCCGTCTCTGAAGCAGTACGCTGAGCAGGACTTGGAGCTCTCGCTTCTCAAGTAAGACTTAACATGCCCCGACAAAGGGTGTTGACAGATATTTGATAGAGGGTGTGGCTTTTGAGCACACCCTCTATTAAAAAACTCTTTTTTCTAAAATGAGAAAAACTATTATAGCTACATTACTCGCCCTGATTATGGTGTCATGTGGAACCGACAAACGTCACTTCAAGATAGACGGAAGGCTCCTGAACCTTAATCAGGGCGAGTTTTATGTATACAGCCCGGACGGAAGTCTCGGCGGAGTAGACACCATCAAGGTGCAGGCAGGACGCTTTACGTATAAGGTAGAGTGTAATAAGGAGATGACGCTCATGATTGTGTTCCCAAACTTCACGGAGCAACCCGTCTTCGCAGAGCCAGGAAAAAGCGTAGACATAAAGGGCGACGCCTCGCACCTGAAGGAGATGACCGTAAAGGGAACGAAAGCCAACGAACTGATGAACCAGCTGCGCGAACAGATTGCAAACGCTTCGCCGGCAGAGATACAGAAGTACGCGAAGCAGTTCGTGGAAGACCATCCAGAATCGATAGTAAGCATGTACGTAGTGCGCAACTTCTTCCTGCAGAAAGACAACCCCGACTTCGCTACTGCGCGACTCCTTATCGATAAGATGATAGAGAGTCAGCCCAAGAACAACGCGCTGAAGACGCTGCAGCAGACCGTGCGCAACCACACGCCCATAGCCCACAACAGCAGCGTGCCGAAGTTCGCAGCTTACGACATCAACGGCAAGCAAGTGAACAACGCCATGCTCGCAAAGGCAGACACGGCGGTGGTCATAGCGTGGGCAACGTGGAACTATAACAGCATGTCGATGCTGCAGACCGTAGCGCAGATTCAGAAGGAGAAGGGCAGCAAAATGAAGGTGCTCGGCGTTTGTCTCGACTACTCGCGCTCCTTATGCCGCACAGCGCTGCGACAGAGAGATATGGACGACATACCTACCGTATGCGACGGCAAGGCTGTGGACGGAGATGTATACAACCGACTCGGCATGTCTAACCTCCCCGACAACATCGTTATAGAGAAAGGAAGGGTTACGGCTACCGGACTCACGCTCGAACAGCTTAGAAAGAAACTCGGAAAGGAGTAAATAGGAGCCTACGGCATTCTTGCCGTAGGCATTGTTATAAATAAATGTAGACAGAATAAATAAAAAACCGAAACAAGAACTGATGAAACGTTTATCAAGACTCGCGGCTTTGGCTCTCGCTTTGCTGGCTTATACAAACGCCGGAGCGCAGACCGGCGCACCTATCGACTCGCTGCTGTTCGAGACAGACCACCGCATCGACACGGCAGCCTGCGGCGAACTGCGTCTCAACTTCGACGCGCTCTGCTTCTTCCGCGACAACGAGTACAAGGGCTACCTCACAAAGGGATACACGCTGCCGGGCTACCGACTGCAGCCTACCGTGAGCTACCAGCCGCTGAAGAACCTGCGCGTGGAGGTGGGCGTAAGCATGCTCCACTATTGGGGAGCCAACAAGTATCCGAACCTCAACTACAGCGACATCGCTACGTGGAAGGGCGACCAGACGCAGACCGGATTCCACATGCTGCCGTTCTTCAACGTGCAGCTGGCGGTCAACTCAAGGTTCAACCTCATACTCGGCAACATATACGGCGGATCTAACCACCGGCTTATCGAACCGATCTACAATCAGGAGAACGCCCTGTCTGCCGACCCCGAGATGGGCGTGCAGATGCTGTGGCGCGGAAAACCGCTCGACTTCGACATGTGGGTGAACTGGGAGAGCTTCATCTTCGACAAGGACACGCATCAGGAGGCGTTCACCTTCGGTCTGTCCACACGCTTCAAGGCGAACCGACCGGAGCGACGCACGCATGTCTACTTCCCGCTGCAGGTGGTTATGCAGCATCGCGGCGGAGAGATTAATCCCGATGCCGAACAGCGCCAGGTGAAGACCTGGATGAACGCAGCGGCTGGCATCGGCGCTACCGTGCACACCGACAACAAAATTCTTACGCGTCTGAACGCCGAAGCCGACGTGGCTTACTACCGCCAGGTAACGGGCAATCTGCTGCCATACGACCAGGGAAATGGCCTCTACGTGAAGGCTGAGGCTGACATCTGGCGCTTCTGTCTGCGCGGAGCTTATTGGCACAGCTCTAAGTTCATCAGCATCTTCGGCAATCCGCTCTACGGATCGGTGGGCATCCACGAACGCGACTTCCAGATGAAGCGCAACCGCACCGTTTGTGCGCAGCTGAGCTACGCGCAAGAACTGGGCAAGGGATTCTCGTGGGGCGTGCAGGCTGACATTTTCAACACGCTGCCCACGGACGACTTCACCGTAGGCGACAAGGTGTACCGCAACAACAACCAATTGAGTCTTGCTGCCGGCATCTATCTGCGCGTAAAGCCGTCGTTCCTGCTGAAGAAGTTTTAGGAAGTACACTCCAGGGGGTGCACTTGTCTCAAGTGCACCAACCAAGAAGTGCACCAATATTAAATCCTCCCACAGAATTCACGGAATTCACAGAACAGACTGGCAAAGAATATTCTCCCACAGATTTCACAGATTTACACAGATATTTACTCCCACAGAATTCACGGAACACACAGAACATTTTGCTTACATCTGTGTAAATCCGTGAAATCTGTGGGAGTTTCTTCTCAACAATAAACTTCCGCCTTCCAGGGGGTGCACTTGTCTCCGCTCGGCTTTGCCGCTTGCCAGAGCAAGAAGTGCACCAACCTATTAACAACCTATTATTGATTGGTGCACTTGAGACAAGTGCACCCCCTGAGAGTTCTCTGTGGGAGTTTCTTCTCAACAATAAACTTCTGTGTAAATCCGTGAAATCTGTGGGAGTTTCTTTTCAGCAATAAACTTCTGTGTATTCCGTGAATTCCGTGGGAGTTTTCTTTTCAGCAATAAACTTCTGTGTATTCCGTGAAATCTGTGGGAGTTTCTTTTCAGTAATAAACTTCTGTGAAATCTGTGTATTCTGTGGGAGTCTCTTCTCAGCAATAAACTTCTGTGTAAATCTGTGAATTCTGTGGGAGTCTCTTCTCAGCAATAAACTTCTGTGAAATCTGTGTATTCTGTGGGAGTTTCTTCTCAACAATAAACTTCTGTGAATTCTGTGGGAGTCTCTTCTCAGCAATAAACTTCTGTGAATTCTGTGAATTCCGTGGGAGTCTCTTCTCAGCAATAAACTTCTGTGAAATCTGTGAATTCTGTGGGAGTCTCTTCTCAGCAATAAACTTCTGTGTAAATCTGTGAATTCTGTGGGAGTCTCTTCTCAGCAATAAACTTCTGTGAAATCTGTGTATTCTGTGGGAGTTTCTTCTCAGCAATAAACTTCTGTGTAAATCTGTGAATTCTGTGGGAGTTTCTTCTCAGCAATAAACTTCTGTGAAATCTGTGAAATCTGTGGGAGGATTTAATATTGGTGCACTTGAGACAAGTGCACCCCCTGGGAGTAAACCTTAGGAAAGCTCCAGCATGCGCTCTATTGGCTTAACGGCATCCTTGGCGATAGATTCGTCTACCGTCACCTCCGGAAGCTCGTAGCGCAGCGTATTGTATATCTTCAGCAGCGTATTCTTCTTCATGTACTCGCACTCGTTGCAAGAGCAGCCTACCCCACCCTCAGACACTTCCGGCGGAACCGGATAGAACTTCACGTCGGGACAGTTGCGCTGCAGCTCGTGCAGTATGCCAGCCTCGGTAGCGATGATATACTCCTTCGTCTCCTTGTGCTCCTTGGCGTAGTTGAGCATCGTAGCCGTAGAACCCTTCACGTCTGCCACGGCGAGCACCGGCGCCTTGCACTCCAGATGAGCCATCACCACAGCCTCCGGATGCTCCTGCTTCAGTTTCACGATTGCCTCTACAGAGAATTTCTCGTGCACATGGCAGCCGCCGTTCCAGAGCAGCATGTTGCGACCCGTCACGCTGTTGATATAGTTGCCCAGATTGTAGTCGGGACCGAAGATGAGCTTCTCGTCCTTCGGCAGACTGTCCACCACCTTCTTCGCGTTGCCCGAAGTGACAACCACGTCCGTCAGCGCCTTCACCGCAGCTGTAGTGTTCACGTAGCTCACCACCTTGTAGCCAGGGTGCTGCGCCTTGAACTCCTTCAGGTCCTCAGCCTTGCACGAGTCGGCAAGCGAGCAGCCGGCTGTGAGGTCGGGGCAGAGCACCTTCTTCTCCGGCGAGAGCAGCTTGCATGTCTCAGCCATGAAGTGCACGCCGCACATCACGATGATCTTAGCGTCGGTCTTTGCAGCCTTGCGCGCCAATGCCAGCGAGTCGCCGATGAAGTCGGCCACCTCCTGCACTTCGCCCACCGTATAGTAGTGAGCCAGCACAACAGCGTCCTTCTCCTCACACAAGCGACGTATCTCCTTCTTCAAGTCAACGGATCCATCAACCGGCTCGTCGATGTAACCCTTCTCTTTCCAATCGTTGTTCATATATCTTTGTTTAATATTGTTTCTTTTTATATTGCGGGGCGTTCAGACTGTCTTGCTTTAAGGCGCCTTCTGCCTGCACCCTACTCTATCCGTACTGTCACACCTTCGCCGCCTGTCCCTGTTCTGTACACGTTTGAAAAGACCAACAGGCGCCGCTTTCAAATCTCACCACAACACCATCTCACCACAACACCCCTTCAACTTCTCAACACCTATCTATATATTTATTTCTTTTTATTTTTAAAGAAAAGAAAAAGAATATGAGTATGATATGCTGTTAGTACGTTGAAAACTTTCCGCCTGTTTCTTTGGTTATTTCGTTATTAACCTGTGGTACAGGCCTCTCAACAGGTCATGTTGATATCTTCTCTTTGAAAATGAACGATATACATGAGTTATTCACAAAAGTGCCGTTACACCTGCAAAGTTAATAAGTTTATATCTTTTTCTTTAAAAAACCTGTGGAAAACTTTAGAATATTAATTTGATAACGCACACAGTTATCCACATCTGCCCCACTCCGCCTGTTTACCTGTTGATAATCTCCGAGTTGTTAACATAGTTGTTAGTAGGTTATTCACAGGTTATCAACAGGTTTGTGAATAAGTATCGCAGATTATTAACTATGGCAGCAGGGAGTATGGTCAAAACTTGCAAGTGACACGCCCCGAAGTGACAGCACCACATAGCCCAAAGCAGCGCCTTGGACTAATAGACACACCTCTATCCTACTGTTAGTCCTTCTATTTATTATTGCTGTCCGGTAAAACTAATAATGTGGTCAAAGACGGGCTGAAAGCCCAACAATCGTATAGCCCAGGGCAGCGCCCTGGGTAAACTGTATACCCCACATCCCCCTTCGCCCTGCAAGGGCAAAAGCCTAATTATTAAGGTGTTGCCCTTGCAGGGCGCATTGTTTATTATATACACCATTATACCCAGGGCGCTGCCCTGGGCTATGTGCTTTTGGGCTTTCAGCCCGCGTTAATTGAGTTTTGACACCCCCCTCCTACGATGGAATTGTTTTGCTATTCAATCCATTATCCTAACATAGTTATCAACAGGTATGTTGATAACTTTCTGTTGTTTATCAGTGTTTTACAGCAGTTATCAACAATATCAACAGGTTTTGTGAATTTTTCGTGTGTTTCTTCGCTATAGTCCTTGTCGTGCTATTGAATTACCACGTAGCAAGAACGCCATTACCGCAGTTCGGTAACTTTATTACCGCGCAACGGTAACAGCGTTACCAGTTCACGGTAATAAGATGGTTTGTGGATATCAGTCCTGTTTTATGTTGATTTTAACCTTGTTTCGTCTGAATACTAACAGCATAACCAACAGGATATGTTGATAACTTCTTGTTGTAAATCAGTCTTTTACCTGTGTTATCAACATTATCAACAATAATACAGGCGTTTTTCAATATAGCCCTGTCTTGGGAGTTGTTGATAACATGTGCAGCGGTTGTTAGTGCTATGTTGGCTGTTGTTAGTAAGATTATGATAGATTGTTAGGATGTATGGGTTGATTAGTAGGCTTGTACAGACTCAAACCAACAGGTTTATCAACATGTTTGTTAATACTAATATGCTAAGAGTTAGTATGTTATGGAGTTATCAACAGGTTGTTGAGAATTGTGGACAACTCGGTTGTTTGGTAGGAGGGTGTTGTCTGTCTATATTGTCAGTTTGGACAGGTTTATGCCAGTTGCTTCTCCGTAGAGTGTGTGTCTAAACTATGAAATTGCCCATAAACCTAACAGTAGGAGACTACGGCATCGTGATTCTGGATTTTGCTACAGGCTGCCTGTTTAGTATAACCTGTGGATAAACCCTGTGGATAACTCTGTTAGAAGCCTGCCTGTATGCAGCAAACTAACGTAGTTATACACAGGTTTGTTGATAATTATATATTGTGAGTCAGTTTGTTACAGAGTTATCAACAGTTTCTTGTAAATTGTGGATAACCTGTATTATTTGAAACTGAATAGTAGCGGCGGTCTCTGGCCGCCTCAGCAAGCTGCAATGCTATTAGTAGAAACTATTTGGCTTGGTGCTGCGGAGGCTTTTACCTCCGCTACTGTTAGGGTAAAAAAAAAGCAGAGGCCACAGTGATGTGACCTCTGCTTTGTTGATAGTTGATATTTTGAAAAATAGTTATTTCTGCATCTCGTGCAGCTTCTTGTAGTAGCCGCCGAGCGCTATAAGTTCTTCGTGCGTGCCACGCTCTACGATCTCGCCCTCGTGCATTACGCATATCTCGTCGGCGTTCTTGATGGTAGACAGGCGGTGGGCGATAGCCACCGTTGTGCGCGACTTCATAAGGCGCTCCAGCGCGTCCTGCACGAGGCGTTCGCTCTCGGTGTCGAGCGCCGATGTAGCCTCGTCGAGGATGAGTATGGGCGGGTTCTTCAGTATGGCGCGCGCTATGCTCACGCGCTGTCGCTGTCCGCCAGAGAGACGTCCGCCGCGGTCGCCGATATTGGTGTCGTAGCCGTGCTCTGTCTGCATGATGAACTCGTGAGCGTTGGCTATGCGCGCCGCCTGCTCAATCTGTTCCTGCGTGGCGCTCTCGACGCCGAACGTGATGTTGCCGCGGAACGAGTCGTTGAAGAGAATAGCCTCTTGGTTGACGTTGCCGATGAGCTGTCGCAGGTCGTGTACGCCGAGGTCCTTCACGTTGATGCCGTCGATGAGCACCTCGCCCTCCTGCACGTCGTAGTAGCGCGGGATGAGGTCGACGAGTGTCGACTTGCCCGAACCGCTCTGTCCGACGAGCGCCACGGTCTTGCCCTTCTCTATAGTGAGATTGATGTCGCGCAGCACCCACTGCTCGCCGTAGCGGAACGACACGTGGCGGAACTCTATCTGATGATCGAACGAAGCGATGTGCTTCGGCTGCAGAGGCTCCTTAATGGTGTTCTCAGCCTTCAGAATCTTGTCTACGCGCTCCATTGAGGCGAGACCCTTCGGTATGTTGTAGCTCGCCTTTGAGAACTCCTTCAGAGGGTTGATGATAGAGTAGAGCATCACGAGATAGTAGATGAACGACGGACCGGAGAGTATCTTGTTGTCGAGCACCAGTATGCCGCCCACCCAGAGCACGATGATGATGAGCACCGTGCCGAGGAACTCGCTCATAGGGTGCGCCATCTGCTGGCGAATGTTCACGCGCTGCACGGCGTCGCGGTATTCGTTGTTGATGTTAGAGAAGCGTGTGTTCATCTTCTCCTCAGCGCAGAATGCCTTCACGATGCGCAGTCCGCCGAGCGTTTCCTCCACCTGCGACATAGTGTCGCTCCAGAGCGACTGCGCCTTTATCGACTTCTTCTTGAGCTTTCTGCCCACGAAGCCCATGAACCATCCGAAGATAGGCACGAAGACGATGGTGAAGAGCGTTAGCTGCCACGAGATGAAGATAAGCGCTCCGAAGTAGAACGTGATGAGAATAGGGTTCTTGAAGAGCATGTCGAGCGACGACATTATCGAGCTCTCTATCTCCTGCACGTCGCCCGTCATACGTGCTATGATGTCGCCCTTGCGTTCGTCTGAGAAGAAGCTCAGCGGCAGCGATGTTATCTTGCGGTAGAGCTGGTTGCGTATGTCGCGCACCACGCCCGTTCTTACCGGAATGATGGTGGCAGACGAGAGGAAGTAGGCACCCGTCTTGAGGAACGTGGTGAAGGCGAGGAACAGACCTATGATGAGTAGGGTAGTGGTCGGTCCGACGTTGGCTATGAGCTGCGTCACGTAGTAGTCGGCGTTGTTCGACAGCACCTCCTTTATGTTGTCGAAGCTCCACGGCATGAGATGCGTAGCGCTGCCTGCGCCTTCTGTGCGGAAGAGAATCTGAAGTATAGGTATGAGTGCTGCGAAGGAGAAGATGTTGAGCACAGCCGACAGGATGTTGAACGTGGCTGTCAGTGCTATATACTTCTTGTAGGGCGGCACGAAGCGCCTCAGTACCTGTAGGAATTCTTTCATATCGTTATGCGGTTATGCGTTGTTTTGCGATATAGTTATGCGTTGTTCTCTGCATGCTACGTTTATTCGGCTATAGTGCCCAGCAGCGTAGCCGATGTAGCGTCCGTAATCTTCACCATCACGCGGTCGCCGATGTGGTACGTGCCCTTGTCGAACACCACAGCCTTGTTCTGCTCGGTGCGTCCCATGAGCTGCTCGCGCGAACGCTTCGAGTAGCCCTCCACGAGCACCTCGAATGTCTTGCCGATGTCCTTGCGGTTCTGCTCTGCGCTCACCTCCGTCTGAAGGCTTATAAGCTCGTTGAGGCGCTCTATCTTCACCTCCTCCGGCACGTTGTCGGGCAAGTGCTTTGCGGCGTACGTGCCCGGACGCTCCGAATACTTGAACATGAAAGCCGAGTCGAACTGGCACTCGCGCACCAGCGAGAGTGTCTCTGCGTGGTCCTCCGGCGTCTCGTCGTGATAGCCCACGAAGAGGTCGGTAGAGAGTCCGCAGCCGGGTATGATGCGGCGTATAGCCTCCACGCGCTCCAAGTACTGCTCGCGTGTGTACTTGCGGTTCATCAGCTTCAGTATCTTTGTCGAACCGCTCTGTGCCGGGAAGTGGATGTGCTTGCAGAGGTTAGGCTCTTCGGCTACGGCGTACAGAATGTCGTCGGTCATATCCTCGGGGTTCGACGTGGTGAAACGCACGCGCATATCTGGCACGCTCTGCGCCACCTTGTGCAGCAGTTCGGCGAACGAGCAGCCGCCCTCGATGCGCTTTCCGGCAGGCGTCAGACCGTAGCTGTTCACGTTCTGTCCGAGTAGCGTCACCTCCTTGAAGCCGCGGTCGTGCAGGTCGCGCACCTCGCGCAGGATGCTCTCCACGTCGCGCGAGCGTTCGCGTCCGCGAGTATAGGGCACGATGCAGTAGTGGCAGAAGTTGTTGCAGCCGCGCATGATGCTCACGAAGCCGCTCACGCGGTTGCCGCCGATGCGCTGCGGCACAACGTCGCGGTAGGTCTCAGTGGTGCTCAGCTCGATGTTCATGGCGTTCTGTCCGTTCTCGCACTGCGCAATCATGTCCGGCAGGTTGAGGTAGGAGTCGGGACCGCAAACGAGGTTGGCGAAGTGATTCTGTATGAGGTCTTCGCGCACACGCTCAGCCATGCAGCCGAGCACGCCGAGTATCAGCTGGCGTCCCTTCTTCTTCTCTGCGTGCAGAGTCTCAAGTCGTCCGTATATCTTGTTCTCTGCGTTCTCGCGGATAGAGCAGGTGTTGAGGAAGATGGCGTCAGCCTCTGCCTCGTTCTTGCACAGTTCGTAGCCTGCCATCTGCATAATGGAAGCCACTACTTCAGAGTCTGCCACGTTCATCTGGCAGCCGTATGTCTCGATAAAAAGTTTCTTCATTTATATAATTATGTATGTTTCAAGTGGATATAACGCTGCAAAGTTACGAAAAAAATAACAAATAGAGTTATAATTATTAGATAGTGAGATGCTTATAAATAATCTGTTGTGTTTTCTTATGAAATTATAAAAAATAAAAATACTGTTTGTGGTATTTGTTTTTAATTTGTACTTTTGACCAAAATATGATTTTAGTGACTGTATGAATAAAAAGTAATTATAAATGAAAAGGCTACATGAATTATTTAGTTTCTCTTTTTATATAAGTGGATTGATAACGTATATCGGAGGAGTTAGTTGGATGATTTATATAACTTGGATATTTTTTTTCCTATATGCTTTCAGTACTGTTTTTTTAATATATTCTCATAAGCAAGAGACAGGAAGGTATAAACAAGCTTTTAAAAAATATTCAGGTGATTTATTTGTAATATTGGGTCCATTTACACTTTGGATAATATTTACAATTATTGATTGCATAATAAATTGATTTAGCAGAACTCAATGGTATATAGTTGCGTATATACAATAAAAACAATGTAAATTGTAAGAATAATTAGTATTTCTACAATTTGCATTGTTTTTTATTGTTGTTAGCAAAGAATATTTTTAAAAAGACAGACTTAAAGTTTAAGCCTTTCCAAGAACTGCTTTGCAACCTCCCATATCACGATGCCTGCCGTCACGCTGACGTTCAGCGAGTGCTTTGTGCCGAACTGCGGTATCTCAAGACATCCGTCGGCAAGGTCTACCACCTCCTGGTGCACGCCTTTCACCTCGTTGCCGAACACCACGGCGTAGCGGCGGTCGGTGTCCAACTGTAGGTTCTGCAGCTTCGTGGAGCCTTCCACCTGCTCTATAGAATAGACGAAAACGCCCTCTTTCTGCAGTTCTGCCACCGCCTCGGTAGCCGTCTCGAAGTAGCGCCAAGTCACGGAGTCCTCGCCTCCGAGCGCCGTCTTGTGTATCTCGGGGTGGGGCGGAGTAGCGGTGATGCCGCAGAGGTAAACGGCTTCTACGCGGAAAGCGTCTGAGGAACGGAACACCGAACCTACGTTGTGGAGCGAGCGCACGTCGTCGAGCACCACGATGAGCGGCAACTTGTTCGCCTCGTGAAACTCGTCTACCGACAGACGCTGCATTTCTATTGTTCTGAGTTTGTGCATTATTCTTTGAGTTATTTGTTTTTTTAGTAGCGGAGGTCTCCGGCATCCGCAGCACCAAGTAGGGTAGCAACCGTAGACTCCTACGGCATTGTAGCTTACTGCGGAAGCCGGAGCCCTCCGCTACTATCAGATATATCGTACAAAGGTACGAATAATTAGGCAAACGGCGGAAAACAGCGGTGCAAACTGCTTGTTATACACCAAAAATGCACGAATTTATAGGGTAGAAGTGTTATTTTTCTCGCTTTTTATTGTTTCATATTATTAAAAAGCGTACATTTGTGGCGCTTAAATATTTAATAGTATCAGCACGCGACGTAATGTTTCGTGTAGTAATCACTAAAAAATCAAACAATTATGAAAAAGATTATGATGACTTTGGCTACTCTCTTTGTAGCCGTATGTGCAAGCGCTCAGGTGTATATCGGCGGCGGTTTCAGCCTTGCTAACACCAGTGTTGACGACGATTCGTATTTCAGCTGGAAGATAGCTCCGGAGATTGGCTTCCAGTTCGACAAGAAGTGGGATGCAGGTGTTTCTTTAGGCTATACAGGCGTTGAGAACGGTCAGAAGGTCTTCGAGCTTGCTCCGTACGTACGCTATACCGTTTGTGGCTCAAAGGTTGTTGACTTCTTCATCGAGGGCACAGTAGGCTATGCTCACTACGACAACAAGAAGCCGTTGGATGACTACGACGCTTTCGAGATCGGTCTGAAGCCGGGTCTTAAGGTGAACCTTTCAAAACACGTAGCTTTCGTCACAAAAATCGGTTTCCTCGGCTATCAGCGTGTTGACGAGGCTAACACATGGGGCTTCGACGTAGACGGCAGAAACGTTTTGTTCGGAATCAACTACAAGTTCTAAGGATTCGAAAATATAAATCGGATATAATAACGAACACGAATAACACAAATTTCACGAATCGAAGATTTATACATTCGTGAGATTTGAGTTATTCGTGTTCGTCTTTTTTATACTATTGCTGTCCAGATCACTTTACGCCGAGCTCTTCGCACAGGCGTTTCATTCCTTCGCTTGCTCCGCACTGGAAGTGCTTGAAGTTCTGTCTGCCTACGCCAATCGACGGTTCGGGGTCGATGAGGTATACGGGTGCAGAGGGGCGCACATAGTGGATGAGGCCCGCAGCGGGGTAGACATTGAGCGATGTGCCTATAATCACGAAGATGTCGGCTTGCTCTGCAGCCTCCGCTGCAACGCTTATCATCGGCACCGACTCGCCGAAGAACACTATGAACGGGCGTTCGAGCGATCCGTCGCCGGCGAGTGTGCCGGGCTTCACCTCACAGTTGTCCTCGGTCAGAGTGCGCTGGTAGCGCGGGTCGTCCACGTCGCGTGAGGAGCATACCTTCGTCAGTTCGCCGTGCAGGTGAATAACATTAGTGGAGCCGGCTTTCTCGTGCAGGTTGTCCACGTTCTGCGTGATGACCGTCACCTTATAGTCTTTCTCCAGCTCGTGAATGAGGCGGTGGCCCTCATTGGGCTGCGCTGCGTAGAGCTTTCGGCGCAGCATGTTGTAGAAGTTGGTTACGAGTGTGGGGTCGGCAAGCCATCCCTCGTGCGACGCAACCTGGTCGACGGGATAGTTCTCCCACAAGCCGTCGTTGCCGCGGAACGTCTTGAAACCCGACTCCACGGACATGCCGGCGCCAGTAAGAAATACTATGTGTTTCATACGATTTCTGTTTTAGGGGTTATTCCGTAGCGGAGGTCTCTGGCCTCCGTTACTTTTATTACTGCTTCTTCAGCTGCAGCACAGCCTTTCCGCTGCCGTTCGTGAGTTCAACGCAGCCTTTGCCAGCAGCCTTGTATCCCTTCACGCTTTCGAGAGCCTTCAGAATCTGCTGCTCATACTCCATGTGGGCGCAGAGCATCAGCGTGGTGCCTATCTCCGAGAAGCTGATGGTCTGCTTTGTAGCATCCACCTTTGCCTTGCCGTTGATAGAGTTGCATCCGGCGCATCCGAACACGTTGTCCTTTGCTGTTTCGAAGCCCAGTGTAGGGCGGAACTCTGTCTTTGTGGTGTCGACAGCGGTGCCGTCTACGGTTACGATGTCCCACTCGCCGTTGAGGTCAACGGCTGCGTCTGTTGTCTTTGTTGCCGAGCAGCTGCAGAGAGCGATAGCTGCGGCGATTATAGATATTTTCTTCATTGCTTTTTATTATTTTGGGAGCGTTTAGGCCTTTCTAAGCCTTCTTAGGCCTTCTTAAGCCTTTGCTAATGCTAATTCAAAATTCAAAACTCTTATTTAAGCTTCCAGGTAGCACCGTCCTTGGTGTCCTTCACCTCGAAGCCAAGCTCAGCCAGTTCGTCGCGGATGCGGTCGCTGGTAGCCCAGTCCTTGGAAGCCTTAGCCTTAGAGCGGAGGTCGAGCACCATGTCTACGACCTTGCCGAAAGCCTCCTCGCGATGCGATGAAGAGCCGGCGTTGTCGGGGCGCAGACCGAGCAGGTCGAACGCGAAGAGACGCATTGTCTCAGCCAGTTCCTTAAGGTCAGCCTCAGAGATGGTAGCCTTGTGGTCTACGAGCTTGTTCACTACGGAGCAAGCCTCGAAGAGATGAGCTATGACGAGCGGCGTAGCGAAGTCGTCGTTCATGGCGTCGTAGCACTTCTGGCGCAGCTCGCTCACAACCTTCTTTGTCTCGGCGTCGCTCTCTGCCGAAGCAGCGATGCGGTCGAGGTCGGCGATGCCGTTCATGAGTTTCTCAAGACCCTTCTGCGAAGCCTGCAGCGCCTCGTTAGAGAAGTCGACTGTGCCGCGGTAGTGAGCCGAGAGGATGAAGAAGCGTATGGTCATCGGCGAGTAGGGCTGCTCAAGGTTCTTGTTGTTGCCCGTGAAGAACTCCTCGAGTGTGATGAAGTTGCCGAGCGACTTGCCCATCTTCTGTCCGTTGATTGTGATCATGTTGTTGTGCATCCAGTAGTGCACCATCTGGTCGCCCTGCGAAGCCACAGCCTGCGCAATTTCGCACTCGTGGTGCGGGAAGACGAGGTCCATTCCGCCGCCGTGTATGTCGAAGTGTGCGCCGAGATACTTGCGGCCCATCGCCGTACACTCGCAGTGCCATCCCGGGAAGCCGTCGCTCCAGGGGCTCGGCCAGCGCATGATGTGCTCAGGCGACGCCTTCTTCCAGAGTGCGAAGTCTGCCTGATTGCGCTTCTCGCCAACACCGTCAAGAGCGCGCGAAGCGTCCTTCACGTCGTCGAGGTTGCGACCAGAGAGAATGCCGTAGTGGTGCTTCTCGTTGTACTTCTTCACGTCGAAGTAGACAGAGCCGTTGCTCTCGTATGCGAATCCGTTGTCGAGAATCTGCTGCACGAGCTGCTCCTGCTCGATGATGTGACCCGTAGCGTGCGGTTCGATGCTCGGCGGCAGCACGTTGAGCGCTTCCATAGCCGCGTGGTAGCGGTTGGTGTAATACTGCGCAATCTCCATTGGTTCGAGCTGCTCCAGGCGAGCCTTCTTCTCGATTTTGTCGTCGCCTTCGTCGGCGTCGTGCTCCAAGTGGCCCACATCGGTGATGTTGCGCACGTAGCGCACCTTATAGCCGAGGTGCTTGAGGTAGCGGAAGAGAATGTCGAACGTGATAGCCGGGCGCGCATGACCCAGGTGTGGGTCGCCATAAACGGTAGGTCCGCAGACGTACATGCCCACGTTAGGGGCGTGCAGCGGCTTGAACACTTCCTTGCGACGCGACAGCGTATTGTAAATCCAAAGTGCTTGTTCCATTATATTTTTGTTTTGTTTTTTGTTATTCGTTGTTGTATAGAAGCGGTATGCACCTAATTAATATGCAAATATAGCAATTATAATTGAGAGAGATGGGGTGTTTGCCGGCAAAAAGTTGCAAAAGCATGATTGAAATGCTGGAAAAAAGTTGCAAAAGTATGGTTGAAATGCTGGAAAAAAATTGTAAAAGCTTGGTTAATGCTGGCAAAAAATCTCACCATCTCACCACATCACCATCTCACCATCTCTGCAATTTCCGCGAAATCGTCGACAATGGCGTCGGCGCCGGCTTCTACGAGGCTTTCTCGCGAACCGTTGCCGTACGTAACGCCGACGGTCATGCAGTGGGCGTTGCGACCCATGAGAATGTCGAAGTGGGTGTCGCCTACGACGACGGCGTCCTCGGGCTTCAGGTTGTAGTGCTTCAGCGTCTTCAGCACCGGCTCGGCGTCGGGCTTGGCGTGGCGCACGTCCTCGGCAGCCACGACGAGCGTTATGACGTCGTCGAGCTTGAACGAGCGCACGAAGTCGACAGCCGACTTGTATCCGCGGCTTGTAGCGATGGTCACTATGCATCCCTTTGCGTGCAGCAGTCGCACCGTGTCAGCCACGTGCGGGAACATAGGCACGCCTATCTCGCGGTTCACGTCCTCGAATATCTCACGGTACTTGGCTGTACACTCCGCAGCCTTCTCCTTGTCCATCGGCTCGAGCACGGGGAACGCCTCCACGAGCGGCAGACCTATCGTTGCGGCTATCTCCTCATCGCTGTGCTGCGGCAGGTGCATAGCGTCAAAGGTGCGGTGGAAGGTGTTAAGTATAACGGGCTTCGTGTCGGCGATGGTGCCGTCGAAGTCGAGAATCACGATTTTCTTCATATTGCTTGTTTTTATAGTTATGTGCAGCTTTTTATAGTTCTGCACTATCTTCTGCAAAGTTACTAAAAATTAATGAAACCAGTTGCTATGGCGGAGGCAGGATACCTCCGCTACTATTAAAAATCGGTTTAATCCGCTTTCATTCCTACGCACTCAAACCATCTGTGCAATTTGTGGGAGAATATCGATTTTGTTTGTTTGGTGCACTTCTTGATTGTTTGGTGCACTTGAGACAAGTGCACCCCCTGGAAGGCAGCCTAACTTCTGTGAGTGCAATCTGTGGGAGAAAATCCACAGCAGAAAGTTCTGTGAATTCTGCGTATTCTGTGGGAGAATAATTATAGCAAGAGGTTCCGTGGATTCTGCGCGTTCTGTGGGAGAATATACTCTGCAGGAGGCTTGCTGTGGCGGAGGCAGGATACCTCCGATACGATGAAAAAAAAACGGACTCCGCCAAATGTGTTTGGCAGAGTCCGTTTTTTTAGTTATTCTGTAGCTGACGCTTAGAAGTTGCCCTTGTTAGCGTTGTCCCACCAGAGGTGTGTGCCGCCCTTATCGCCAGAGATACCCTTCTTGCTGGTGTTCTCCTTGTCGAGAAGCTCGATGCCACCCTTTACGCCTTCAGCGTTGGTGTCGTAAGCATTGCTGCTGTAGATAACACGGCGAACGCCTTCCTGAGTGTCGACAGCACCGTTGCTCTTGTTTACCAAAGCTACGAAGAACTTCGGATAGCCGGTGCGGCGCTGCTCAGCCCAACCTTCGTTAGAGAGCGGGAAGAGAGCGATGTACTTCTGAGTCTGGATGCGTGCGAGCTGGTCTTCCTTGCTTGCAGCGTCGTCCCACTTCACGCCGAGCGTGTTGACAGCCTTGCAGTTGTTAGCCGAGTTGCCCGGATCAACGTAGTCTGCCTGACCGGTTGTGCCGTTGATGTAAGCGTCGATGTCGGCGTCGCTGATGTTCTCGATGCCAGCGAACGATCCCTTATAAGCAAGCTCGTTCTTGATAGAGAGGCGGATGCCCTTCTCGTAAAGAGCCTTGACGCTTTCAGAGCCGATGTTCCAGCGCAACTTGGCTTCAGCGAGGAGGAAGTAAGCCTCGGCAGCCTTGAAGATAGGCAGCGGAGTGTTGTAAGCGCCAACCCACTGCGACATCTTGTAGCCGTACGAGCCGTCAGAACCCTTCTGAGGCATGCCGCTTGCGTAGCGGATGCCGCAGTAAACAGAGTTCTTAGGTGTCACTTCGCCCTTCTCGTTCTTAATCTCGTCAGCATTCTTTGTCATGTACAGAGGCAGACGCGGGTCGTTCATGCCCACCATAAGGGTTACGAGGTTAGCGTTCATGCCGCAGTCCTGCCAGTCGAACATACGCTTCAGCTCGTTGCTCTGGTCCTTAACGACGATGTCCTTGCCCGAAACGGCGAGGGTGTTGGCAGCAGCAGCCGTAGCGATAGCCTTGAGGTCGTAGCCGTCGGCAGCCATCTCGCTCTCGCGCTTAGAGAGACGCAGAGCTATACGCAGCTTCATGGTGTTTGCAATCTGCACCCAGATAGCCGGATCGCCACCGCCCCATGTGTCGTATGTAGCGAGCGAAGCCTTCTCTGTGTCGTCCATCTTCTGCAGTCCGGCGATAGCCTTGTCGAGGTCGTCGAGCATCTGCTCATAGAGCTTCTGCTGGCTGTCGAAGCGGTAGGTAGACTCGCTCTCGGCGTTGATGATAGACGAGTAGGCGAGCGGTCCATATGCGTCTGTAGCCTGCATTGTACCTACAGCCTGCACGATGCGCATTGTGCCAGCCAGTCCGGCATTCTCCTGCTTGTCGAGGTTGGCGATGTTGCGGCGTGTGTTGTTGAAGATATGCAGATAGTAGTTCTCGTACATACCGCCACTGTGTCCGCGGTTCTCACCCATATCGCAGTTGGTGAAGTTGCCGTGAGGTGTCTGGAAGTAGCCACCGTAGAGGTCGATGGTGAGGTTTGTCCAGAACTGGAACATATTCTGATGAGGCGGGTAGCAATAGTTCATTGCCTCGGCACACTGTGCTGCGAACGGCAAATCGCCCGGGTCTACCTGCGTCTTGTTTGTATTCAGATCTTCGAAATCGTCTGTGCATGAGCTTAACATTCCGTTGCTCATCACAGCCAGTGCCAGCATTGATGACACCGCGAATATATTTCTCTTTTTCATATTTCCTTAGATTTTAAACGGTTGTAAAACTTGTTTTTACTCGCTCAAAAATTAGAAGTTCAACTTCAGGTTCAGACCCAAGCTTGTTGCCGATGGGAGGTTGAAGATGTCGACACCCTGCACGCCGTTGCCGGTACCCATTGATACGTCCGGGTCGCAAGGAGCGTCCTTGTAGAAGAAGAAGAGGTTGCGTGCGATGAGCGCAGCAGTGAGGTTCTTGCCGTTGCCGAAGAGGTTGCGGAAGGTGTAGCCGAGGCTCATCTCGCGCAGACGTACGTTCGTGCCCTTGTATACGTAGAACTCTGTAGCGTAAGAGTTGTTGAAGTTAGAAGAGCCTGTTGTTGTGTACCAAGCCTGCGGGTCGAACTCTACGCCGTCAACCACAACCTTGCCTGCGTTGCGTGCGATGCCAGAACGCTTTGAAACGCCCCAACCGTCAAGAGTAGCCTCAGTTGCAGAGAGCACTCTGCCACCGAACTTACCGTCGATGAGGAATGAGAATGTGAAGTCCTTGTAGTGGAATGTGTTTGTCCAACCGAAGTTCACCTTTGCGTTCATGTTGCCTGCATACTTCATCTCGTCAACGTTGTCGCCCATGAGGATAGGTTCGCCCTTTTCGTTCTTGACCGGCTTGCCTGCCTCGTCGCGCTTGATCTGGCGTACGTAGAGGTCGCCGTAAGAGCCGCCCTCGTTGAGCACTACCTTAGCGCCCTGCCAAGAAGCGATGGTAAGACCGTTCTCCAAGCCCTCTACGAGCTCCTTGATCTTGTTCTCGTTGTAAGAGATGTTGAAGTTGGTAGACCAAGAGAAGTCGGGGTTGAACTGCTGGTGCCAGCCGATAGATGCCTCGATACCCTGGTTCTGTACGTTGCCGGCGTTGACGTAACGGTTGCGCAGACCGCTCTCGTAAGGAGCCGAAACAGAGAAGAACTGGTTCTTGGTGTTTGTCTTATAGTATGTAAGAGAGAAGTCGAGACGGTTGTTGAAGAATGTACCGTCGAAACCTACCTCGATAGAGTGGGTCTTCTCTGGCTTCAATGTGCGGAACGCAGCCTTGTCGGGAGCTGAGATAGAGCCCGACTCGCCGAGAGTGTAGCGTGGGTTAGACATGTAGATAGGCACGTCGTTACCTACGATAGAGTAGCTGCCGCGGAACTTGAAGAGGTTCACCTGCTCGCCCATAGGCACGAGCTTGTTGAGCAGTACGCTGGCGCCTACTGACGGGTAGAAGAACGAGCAGCCGTCGGTGAATGCGAGAGCTGACGACCAGTCGTTACGTGCAGAGAGGTCGAGGAACACAGCCTCCTTGAAGGCTACCTGAGCTGTTGCGAACACGGCATTGAGGCGCTTTTCTGTCTCCATAGCGTCGCCGCTGCCCAGCTTAGACATGTTGCCGTAGAAGTTGTTCGGAGTGAAGATGTTCGGGTAGTAGATGTTGCCGTCGCCCGGCGACTTGTACTGTTCGCCCTCGCCCCAGAGGTCTACGTGTGCGGTCTTGGTCTTGGTGAAGCTTGAGCCTGCTGTAGCTGTGAGGCCCCAGTCGTTCCAAGTGTGGTTGTAGTTGATGAGAACGTCGCCGTAGAGCTGGTCGCTGAAGTAGCGGTTGTTCTTCATGCGTCCCATCTTGTAGAGGTTGCCTACAGACGAAGCGTATGCGTTGTGGATGAACTGCTCTTCGCCGCGCTCGTAGCGCATACGTCCCTGGATGTTGAGGTCGGCAGTGATGTCCCACTTGATAGAGCCACCGAACTCATAGCGGTTGCGCTTAGAGATAGGAGTCTGACGGTTGAGCATCCAGTACGGGTTGCCGAACTGCTGCAGCTCGGTGTTGGTCCAGTTCTGTACGTTGCAGCCGCGTGTGGGGTCGTAAACCTCGTAGTTGTCCTTGTAGTGGTCCCAGTCGATGCCGCGCGGAGCGAGGTATACGCCTGTGAGCGGGTTCCAGAGGTAGCCGGCAGCAGCCTGGTTCTTAGAGTACTGGTTGCTGTACTTAGCCGAGAAGTCGATGTATACGTTGTTGAGCACCTTGAAGTCTACCTTTGTGTTGAGGTTGTGGCTGCGGAATGTGTTCTCAGGAGTCATGCCGTGAGAGAACACGTTGCCGTAAGAGAAGTAGCCCTTGAAGTTCTCGCTACCGCCCGAGAGCGATACGGTGTTGTTGGTTGTGAAGCCTGTGCGGAAGAACGACTCTGCGTAGTTCTTGCAAGCCTTGCTGAGCTTGTCGCCCCAAGAGAATGTGCCGTCAGCGCCTGCACCGTATGTGTTCTGGAACTCAGGCAGAATCATCGGAACCTCCATTGTGGTGTTGCTCGATACGTTCACGTTCACCTTGCCTGCCATGCCCTGCTTTGTGGTGATCATGATGGCGCCGTTGGCAGCCACCGCACCGTAGAGTGCTGAAGCGGCAGCGCCCTTCAGAAGTGTGATAGAAGCGATATCGTCGGGGTTGATGGTAGACATAACGTCACCTGCGTCGCGCTCGCCACCGTAGTCGCTTGATACCTGAGAGGTTGCGGTATTGGTCATTGTCGGCACACCGTCGATGACGATGAGCGGCTGGTTGCTACCAGAGATTGACTTGTTGCCGCGGAACAGAATCTTTGAAGAACCGCCCGCACCGGTAGAGTTAGGCGTAATCTGAAGACCTGCGCTCTTGCCCTGCAGCGAGTTGATCATGTTGATTGACTTGATGTCGTTGACGTCCTTTCCGCCTACGGTCTGAGCCGAGTAGGTAAGGGTCTCCGACTGACGCTTGATACCCATGGCTGTCACTACGACTTCGCCGAGGCTTTCTGCGTTAGCTACGAGAGTGACGTTGATAACCTTGCGGTTGCCTACTGTCTCCTCTGCATTTTTCATGCCGACATACTTGAATTCGAGTACGTCTTTCGGGCTGGTTTGAATGGTGTAGTTGCCGTTCAGGTCAGTCATGGTTGCATTCTTCGTGCCTTTTACAGACACGCTTACTCCAACAAGGGGTTCACCCATTTCTTTGTCTTTCACCAGACCAGAAACTGTGTGTACTTGTGCGTACGCCCCCGTCATAAACATTCCTATCAGGAACATTACGACTGTAAGAAACGATCTTTTCTGCATAGTCTTTAAGGGTTAGGTTAAATAATATTGTATTTGTAAAAAATTTATAAGCGTCTTTAGATTTTGCAAATATAGCTAAATGTCTGTTTGGGTGATATTTTGAACGTGTAATTAACGTTAAAATCTGTTGCATTTACGAATCAAAAAAAATGTTTGCGCAAACATGTGCGCAAACATTACGTGTTATAGTCCTATGTATGTCTTTTTGTATGCAACACCTTTGGCTTACATATTTATGTTCTTCACGACGATGGCTATGGTCTTCATCATCACGTACTGCTCCGAGAGGTACATGAGTCCGCCGTACTGGTTGCCTGTTCCCCACGAGTTCTTGGCTATGTAGTAGCGTTTGCCGTTCTCGTCGTGGGCTATGCCTATGAGCACCATGCAGTGGTCGTCGGTGGTGTGGTGGTTCTCAAACTCTATCTGTCGCTGCTTCTGCGTGTAGGGTTGCTGCTTGGTGAGTTCCGCCACGCCGCGCTTGAAGTCGAAGCCCACTTCGCTTGTGTCGCCTTCCCAGCATACGGGGTGTCCGGTGCGCAGCGAGCGTTCTATGCGCTTCATCATCACGTCGATGGGCACGTTGTAGTATAGCTCGTTGCTGTAGTTGTCGGGCACTTCGAGCACGAACGCCTCGCCGAAGCGGTGGTGGGTGAAGCTCGTCATGGCGAGATATTCGCCACGCATGCAGACGCTGTGGGCGAACTCGAGCGGTGTGTATTCGGCTCCGAGCATGTACACCTTCTTGGGCAGCGCTCCTATGCGCTCGTCGAAGAGTCGTTCTGTGCGTGCTTTCATCTGGCTCAGGTTGCGCGACGAGTTGGAGAGCATCTCCAGGCGTTTCGTGAGGGCGTTGTAGTTGATGTCGCGTGCATGGTATGAGTCGTAGGGCATGATGCCGTATTCGTCGAGCAGGCGCAGCAGCAGCGGCGCCGTTCCGTGCAGCGTCATGCGGTTGAAGCCTTTCGAGAGGAAGTGGAAGCGTGCCTGCTCGTCGAGCTGGTAGCGCGCTATGTAGTCGACGGAGAGGTTCACCGAGTCGCCCATCTGTATGTGTTCGCTCTCGATGGTGGCGAGCATGGCGTACGCCCAGCAGAGCGAGCTGTGGCCCTGGTCCTTGACGGGTGTGTAGCCGAGCAGCACTTCGTTGGTGAAGCGCTTCTTCGAGGAGTTGAAGTTCTCGCGTTTCAGGTCGCAAGAGGTGATGGTTGCGAGTGTGACGAATAGTATAATGAGTTTGCGCATCTTTTCGAATTGAAAATTGAGAGTTGAGAGTTGAGAGTTTTTTCGAATTGAGAGTTGAGAGTTATGATATGCTGTAGCCTCCTACGATATGTCATCGTTACCCGAACGCCGTCCGATTGGATTCCGAACGCCGTCCAATCAGATTCCGTTCGCCGTCCGATCGGACGGCGGACGCGATCGGTGGTTACTTTACGCCCTTCATGCCTGAGAGGAACGCTTTTGCGACGCCGAACTTCAGGAACATATCCAGTCTTACCGGCACATGATGTACGTCGTCCGTAACGTAGAAGCGCGTAATCTCCTTCTCCTTATTGCCTTCGTTCTCGATATACGAGAGTTGCAGGCAGCGGTACTTCACGCCGTTGTCGGCCTTGACGGTGGTCTTGCCCTTGTATTCGAGTATGGCGTTGATGATCTTCGGTCCGTCGGTGATGGGTATGTGTATGCGCTTGCCCTTCTTCCAGCTCTCGGGGTTGAACGAGCGTGCGCGCAGGAAGATGCTCATCATGTCGTAGGCGCACGCCGTGCGGTTGAACTCGTTCCATACGTGTTCGCCGTTGTTCTTCTGTCGGTGCAGCTTCACGTGCTGATGGTTGTTGCTGTACGAGTAGAACGCCTCGTCTACGGTGTAGCGTTTGCCCTCGCGCGCTCCTTTGCGATAGTAGAGTGGTTCGAGGTCGAGCGTGTTGTAGCAGAGCAGCGTGTCGCGCATCACGAACATCTTGTCGAGCGTCTTCGACGTGCGTGTGATGAGCGCCATGCGCAGCGCCGGCTTGCCATGATAGTTGCTCTTCACTACCGACATTGATGCCGTGCCTGCCTTCACCCATACGAACTGCCAGTTGTAGTAGAGGTTATACGACAGGAACTCGCCCGGCTTTACTGCTGTGTTGCGGTACTTGCATTGTGCCGTTGTGGTCTGCAGACCTGCCAATAGCAGGGCTACGACGAGGAGGAAGTGTCTGGTCTTCATATTATTTTTATTTTTATGATTTATATGGTAATCATAACTCTCAATTCTCAACTCTCAACTGTCAGAACGGATACGCAATGCCCATTTTCCGCGCTCTTTCCATGTTGCGCTGCTGTATCTTGCGTTGGCGTTCGCCCTTTTGTTTCTTTATCTTCTCGGGTTTCTGCTGGTCGAGCGGTTTCTCGTTGATGTTCCAGTTGAGCGTTACGTCCCACTTTGCCTTGCACTCTATCTCGTACGGATAGTAGAACACCTCTTCGGGTTGCAGGTTGGCGCTGTAGTCGCCCGTGTCCCACACGCCGTTGTTGTTGCGGTCGACGAACAGGCGGGCGTAGTATTTGCCGGGTCGTACGTAGTAGAACGCTGCCGTTGAGTTGGTTGTGCGCACGCTCTTCACCGCCTTGTCTTCGCTCGTGAGCAGTTCGACGACGAGGTTCTCGCCCTTGAACTGAGCTATATTGAGCACCAGACTGCTGTAGTCGTCCATGGCGCCCACCTTGAAGCCCTTCTTCAGCTTTTTCGACGCGTTGCCGTAGATGTCGGTGAAGGCGAGCGAGTCGATTTCGAGGCTGTATTCTATGCCCGGACGCCACTCGGCGCGCAGTATGTACTGGCGCTTCGACTCTGCGGTGGCTATGCTGTCGCCCCACATCTTCTGCTTCACTGGCTCGAAGCGCAGCGGCGCTACGTACCATAGCGTGTCGTGCTTGGCGTAGAGGTGAATCTTAGACGTGTCTGCTGAGGCGAGCGGCGTGTCGAACTCGAAGTGCAGGTTGCGGTCGGGGTCGAGTTTTGAGTCGACAGCCAGCTTAAACTCCAGTTCCTTCGGCGGCATCACGGAGTCGTACTCCTCGCCGCGCTTGCGCTTCTTCTCCTGTTGCTTCTTCCAGCTCTCCAGCTCCTTCTGCGCCTCCTTCAGGCGGCGTTCGTAGGGCTGCTTAGAGAGAATCTGCAGCGTGTCGGTCTGCGGCACGAGGTTGCCTAGCGTGTCGGTCATCTCGTAGGTGAGGGCGAGGCTGAGCGTGTCCTGATTGACGAGCGCCGTGTCGCGCAGCCAGTAGGTTATGGTGTCGCGTCGCACAGACGGTTCTATAAGGAGTCGGTCGGTAGCGTCGAAGTTGAGCGGCTTTATCACGGGCAGCTTCTTCGAGCCGTAGCTGAAGAACAGCGTGAAGCGGTCGGGCTGCTGGCGTTCCGACTTGAGGAAGAATCGGTCGGTCTGCACGTGTTCGAACGCTCTGAGCACGAGGTCGTCGGGCGTGAAGCGTATGTATCCCGTCTGCTTTATGTCCTTGATATGCAGCGAGTCGAGCCAAAGCGTGTCCTGTCGCACGGCGTCGCAGAACGCGGGGCGTATGGTGTCGTGCGAGAAAGCCATCTGCTCGCTCTTCTGCGAGAACATATAGTTGCCGTCCTGGTCGTTGAGGGCGTAGATGCGGTAAGCGCCCGGCGCCACGCCCTTTATGACGAAGTGTCCGCGCGAGTCGGCACGTGCCACGCGCAGCATGGGCATCTTCATGAAGCACGAGTCGCCCATCTCGGCGTACAGACCCACGAGTATGCCCTTCACCGGCTCGAGGTTCTCAGCCGCCACCACGGTGCCAGCCACTTCGAGCGTGTCGATATGGTCGCCCGTAGAGAAACTGTAGGTGTAGTTGCCCATCGGGTTGCCCTCGTTGTTGTCGGAGATGGCGTCAGAGAAATCGACGGTGTACGTAGTGTTGGGCTTCAGCGAGTCCTTCAGCTCCACGCTGATCTTCTTGCCCGAAGCCTTTATCTCCGCCTGCTCGAGCTGCGGCGGCGACACCACCACCTTCTCCGACGCGTTGTCGAGCTTTATGAACTCGTCGAAGTAGATGTTCACCTTCTTCGCCTGCACGTTAGTGCTGCGGTCGGCAGGTGTCGAGCCTATCACATGCGGCGGCGTCTCGTCGTACCATCCTCCGTCGGGGCGTCCCATGCGGGCGCACGACGAGAGCAGCGCGATTACACCTATTATATATAGTATGTTTCTTAGTTTCAGCATTTGGCTTAACTTCTTGTTTTTTTAATTTGTTTCATACAATACGTTGGTGCACTTCTTCAGGGGGTGCAGCAGTCTCTGCTGCACCAACCAAGCAAACGGTGCATTTCTGCTCGGTTGGTGCACTTGAGACAAGTGCACCCCCTACAAATGTCACCATCTCACCACCTCACCATCACACCGCCATAATCTCCTCAATGGTCTTGCGGTTGTTGGAGAGGCGCGGTATCTTGTGCTGTCCGCCCAGCTTGCCCTTAGAGCGCAGCCAGTCGTCGAACTGACCTTCGCGCGCAACGACAACCTCAAGCGGCTGCAGTGTGATGTCGTGGAAGCGCTTCGCCTCGTAGTCGGAGTTGATGGCTTGCAGCTGTCGGTCGAGGATGTCGGCAAACTCGCTGAGGTTCTCAGGCTTCTTCGCGAACTCGATGAGCCACTGGTGGCGGCACTTCGCATTGGCGTCCATGAACACCGGCGCCGCCGTGTACTCCTTCACCTCTGCGCCGGTCTGCTGGCAGGCATAGGCGAGGCCCTTCTCGGCGTTGTCCTGGATAAGCTCCTCGCCGAAAGCGTTGATGAAATACTTCGTTCTGCCCGTTATGACGAACTTGTACGGGCGCACCGACGTGAACTTCACCGTGTCGCCAATCATATAGCGCCACAGACCGCACGACGTGCTGATGAGCATGGCGTAGTTCTTGCCCGTCTCCACGCCCTCGAGCGGCACGATATTCGGGTTCTCAGAGTCGAACTCGTCCATAGGCAGGAACTCGTAGAACACGTCGTAGTCGAGCATCAGCAGCATCGACTTGTCCTCTGGGTCGTTCTGTATGCCGAAGAAGCCCTCCGAGGCGTTGTACGTCTCCATGTAGTGCATGCGGTCGCTCTTTATGATGTGCTCGTACTGCGAGCGGTATGGCGTGAACGCGATGCCGCCGTGGAAGAACACCTCCAGGTTGGGCCACACCTCGTCGAGGCGCTCCTTGCCCGAGAGTTCGAGCACGCGCACCAACACACTGAGCATCCATGAAGGCACGCCAGAGATGTTAGTCACGTTCTTGTTGAGACATTCGCGCGCAATGCGGTCGCGCTTCACCTCGAAGTCGCTCAGCAGCGCCGTCTGCTTCTTCGGCACACGCACGAGGTTCACGAGCGGGTTGATGTTCTCTATGAGAATGGCGCTGAGGTCGCCCACGAGCGAGCCCGCCACGTTGTAGTTGGGCGAGTGCGAACCGCCCAGAATCAATCCCTTGCCGTCGAACATGCGGCTCTTCGGGTTGTTCTGCAGGTAGAGCGCCACCACGTCCGTGCCGCCCTTGTAGTGTATGTTCTTCAGTCCTTCAGCCGACACGGGTATGAACTTGCTCTTGTCGTTCGTAGTGCCCGACGACTTGGCGTACCACTTCACCTTTCCCGGCCACAGCACGTCAGCCTCGCCGTGTCGCATACGGTCGATGTCGGCCTTCAGCTCCTCGTAGGTATTCACGGGCACGTTGCGCACGAAGTCGTCGTAGCCCTTTGTCGTAGCGAAAAGATGGTTTCTGCCGTACTCGGTGTTGGCGGCAGCGCGCAGGAGGTGCTGCAACACATTATGCTGCAGAGCCTCCGGCTCGTTGAAGTGTTGTTCCAGCTTATGCTGTCGGGGTGCGAATGCGTATCGTGCAATGCCAGTTAAACTCATTATTTTTCCTTTCTGTCTTCTTCTATAAATCTGAGCAGATGTTCCACTGCCTCACTCTCCGGTATCGCCTTCTCCACGCACATCTTCTGCTTGTAGAGCGAAATCTTGCCCGGTCCGGCACCAACATAACCGTAGTCGGCGTCAGCCATCTCGCCAGGTCCGTTCACTATGCAGCCCATGATGCCTATCTTCAGGCCCTTCATGTGCGCCGTAGCCGCCTTTATCTTTGCGATGGTAGAGCGCAGGTCGTAGAGCGTTCTGCCGCAGCCAGGGCATGAGATGTATTCGGTCTTCGATGTGCGCAGACGAGCCGCCTGCAATATTGCGAACGCCGTGTCGGTAAGGTCGCGCACCGCGATGTCGCCGTTGTTCATCAGCCATACGCCGTCGCAGAGGCCGTCAATCATCAGCGCACCCATATCGGCTGCCGCCTCAAGCTGCAGGTCTGCCTTCTCGGCGTTGCTATGACTGTACATCTGAGCGAACACAACGGGGTTGAACAAGCCGTTCGACCACAGTTCGTGGGTAAGCGCACGCTGCTCGCCGAGGCGGTTCTGCTGATTTGACACAGCAACGACCACTACCTCCGGGTGGGCCTTCAGGCAAGCCATGTACTCCTCCGACGGAGCGCCGAGCTGCAGCACGAGGAACTTAACATCTGCCTTCACTCCGCCCACGAACGGCGTAGCGTTGTACGGGAAGATAGGGTAGGTGTTCGGCTCGCCGGTGTATGCGTTGAAGTCGACGATGTATTTCTGTCCGTCGCGGCGGTTCTTGGGCAGCTTGGCACCGCAGTAGATATAGTCGGGTGTCATATTGGGGTTGAACTCAACGCTCTCTGCGTCGTCGTTCTGTCCGAGCGAAGCTATCACAACCGGCACATTCGAGCCGCCGATGTATCCCATAGCGCGAGTGGGGCGGCGCTCAGGGCGCACCCAAGAGAAGTCCTTAGCCTCGGTGCCTGGCACGAGAGTGTGTCCGGCACGCTTCGTGATATAGTCGACGAGGTGGCGCGCAACGGGTATCTCCGCCTCCGGCTCCTCGCTCAGACTCACGCGGATAGTGTCGCCGATGCCGTCGGCAAGCAATGCGCCGATGCCCACCGCACTCTTGATGCGTCCGTCCTCGCCTTCGCCAGCCTCGGTGACGCCGAGGTGAAGCGGATAGTGCATGTCAGCCTGGTCCATCTCGGTGATGAGCAGACGCACCGTGCGCACCATGATGACGGTGTTCGACGCCTTGATGCTTATCACTACGTTGTCGAACTGCTCCTTCTTGCAGATGCGCAGAAACTCCATGCAGCTCTCGACGATGCCTTCCGGCGTGTCGCCGTAGCGCGACATGATGCGGTCGGATAGCGAACCGTGGTTCACGCCGATGCGCACCGCGGTGTGGTGCTCGCGGCAGATGTTGAGGAAGGGCACGAAGCGGTCCTCCAGTTTCTTGAGTTCGTCGGCATACTCTGCGTCGGTGTACTCAATCTTCTTGAACACGCGCGCCGGGTCTACGTAGTTGCCCGGGTTCACGCGCACCTTCTCTGCGTACAGCGCAGCCACGTCAGCCACGTTGGCGTTGAAGTGAACGTCGGCAACGAGCGGTGTGGTGTAGCCGTCGGCACGCAGTTGTGCGTTTATGTTCTGCAGGTTCTCAGCCTCTCTGCGGCCCTGCGTAGTGAGTCGCACGAGTTCGCCGCCTGCCTTTATGATGCGCTCAGCCTGAGCCACGCACGCCTCCGTGTCGTTGGTGTTGGTTGTGGTCATCGACTGCACGCGTATCGGGGCGTCGCCGCCAAGCTGTATGTCGCCTACCTGAACGGGTGAGGCTTCGCGGCGGCGGTAGTTGAAGAGATCAATCATGATTTTTGATGTTGTTGTGTTGAGATGTTGAGGTGTTGAGAGATGTTGAGGTGTTGAGATGTTGAGGTGTTGAGATGGTGTTGTTGTGTTGAGATGGTGAGGTGTTGAGAGATGTTGTTGTGTTGAGATGTTGTTGTGTTGAGAGATGTACTATTCTCACCATCTCACCACAACACCACCTCACCATGAAATTCTCACCACCTCACCATCTCAACATTTATATTCAAACTTCACCTCAGCGAGCTCCTTGTTCGCCTTTTCAATCTTCTCTCCCAAGCCAGCCTTGTACTGAGCCATCTTTTCTGCGATGCCTTCGTCGCAGAGCGCAATCATCTCGCAAGCGAGGATAGCTGCGTTCATGGCTCCGTTTACGCCTACTGTTGCAACGGGTATTCCCGGGGGCATCTGTATGATAGAGAGCATGGCGTCGAGACCGTCGAGCATACCCTTGATAGGCACGCCGATGACGGGCAGAGTGGTGCTTGCTGCGATGACACCGGGCAGAGCTGCTGCCATGCCTGCTGCGGCAATGATTACCTTAACGCCACGCGCCTTTGCGCCCTTAGCGAAACTTTCAACTGCGTCCGGTGTGCGATGAGCAGAGAGGGCGTTCACTTCAAACGGCACCTGCATGTCGTTCAAGAACTTGCATGCCTTTTCCATAACGGGCAGGTCTGATGTGCTGCCCATGATGATGCTAACTAATGGAGTCATAATATTATATTGTTTTTTTTATTGTTTAATGTCTAAGCCGAACTAAGCCTCTTTAAGCCTTTCTAAGCCTTTGCTAACTAAGCCTCTTTAGGCCTCTTTAAGCCTTTGCTAACTAAGCCCTCCCCGACGGGGAGGGTTGGGAGGGGCTACAGCCCCAGTATTATCACGAAGGCGATGAGCACGCCTACGCCGAAGCCTGCCGTCACTTGCGAAAGGGTGTGCTGGCGGAGTATTATGCGGCTGGTGCCGACGAGCCCTGAGAGCACGAGCGAGAAGCAGAGCCACGTGATGGGGTTGAACATGAATATGAACGAGAAGGCGAGCAGAGCGCCCACCACGCCACCGATGGCTGCGGTGTGCGTCGATATCTTCCACCACACGTTTATCAGAGCGCACACTATCTGTATCACGAGCGCCGCCATGAGTATGTTGCCCATGAAGTGCGGAATGTTATACAGTCGCATTACATAGAAGCAGGCGTAGTAGCTCACTATCGAGAGCAGATAGGGCACCACGCGGCGCTCCTTGCGGCTGAGCTGTATGAGTGTCCAGCCGTGATAGTTGCGGTAGAGCTTGATGAGCATTGTAGGCATGAGAATGGTGAAGAAGTAGACCATAGCGAGCACGCTCAGTTTGTACCCCCACGGCATCTGACTGAGATAACTGAACGTGAAGAGTACGGTCATCCCTACCAAAGACAGATAGAACGGGGTGAACACCGCGCTCAGGGCGCGGGCTGCGAGGATAATGTTCTTTTCTTTCATAGTTTTAGCTTTTCTAAGCCTTTGCTAATGCTAATTCAAAACTCAAAATTCCTAATTCTTTCTCATTCTTGCCACCGGTATGCCCAGTTGCTCGCGATACTTCGCCACGGTGCGTCGTGCGATGGGGTAGCCGAGCTTCACGAGCGCCTCTCTGAGAGCGTCGTCGCTGAGCGGTTTCGCCTTGTCTTCCTTGCCGACGAGGTCTTTCAGCGCAATCTTTATCTTGCGTGTAGACATCTCCTCACCGTCTTCGTTGGTGTAGCCGTCGCTGAAGAAGAAGCGCAGCGGGTAAGTTCCCCAGTTGGTCTGCGCGTACTTCACGTTGCTGACGCGCGATATTGTGCTTATGTCGAGCCCCGTACGGTCGGCGATGTTCTTCAGAATCATCGGCTTGAGGTCAGCCTCGTCGCCGTCCTGGAAGAACTTGCGTTGCCAGTCGATGATAGCCTGCATGGTGAGCGTGAGCGTGCGGTAGCGCTGCTTTATCGCTTCGATGTATCCCATTGCGCGCTCCACCTTCTGCTTTGCGTAGAGCAGCGCTTCCTTTTCGCGGCGCGACATCTTCTCCTTGTTGTTGCGATAGGTCTCCATGAGTTCGCTGAACGATGAAGAGACGCGCAGCTCCGGTATGTTTCCGTTGTTTATGTAGAACGACACGTTGCCGTTGTCGTCGGTGTCGATGATGAAGTCGGGCGTAATCTGCTGCACGTTTCTGCCCTCGGTCTCGCCGAGCGAAGCGCCCGGTTTGGGGTTGAGTCGGCGCAGCTCCTCCAGCACGCGCTGTCCGGTATGCTCGTCCACGCCCAGCAGCTGCGGAAGTTTCTCGAAGTGTTTCTTCGCGAAGTCGTTGAAGTGCTTCTTTACGACTGTCGTCATCAGTTGCTTCATTCTGTCGTCGGGTCGGCGTTCTATCTGCAGCAGCAGACACTCCTGCAGCGAGTGCGCTCCGATGCCAGCCGGGTCGAAGGTCTGCAGGATTCCGATTATGCGGTCGATGTCCTCAACGTCGCAGTAGACGCCCTGATAGATAGCCAGTTCGTCGCATATCGACTGGCTGTCCTTGCGCAGCAATCCGTCGCTGTCGAGCGACCCGATGATGTATTCCATTATCTTCTGGTCGTTCTCCGAGAGGTCTATCTCGCCCATCTGCTCCTTCAGCTTGTCGTAGAACGAGCGTGTGTCGCCGTAGACCATCTCCTCGTAGTCGGCAGAATCGGCTCCGTAGGCTCCGGTGTAAGCCGCCGTAGGCATGTCTTCGTCGGAACCGGTCATACGGTCGAGCGCATTGTTCAGCGCCGACTCGCGCTCCTCCCGCTCTGTGTGAGCGGCGAAGGCGTCCGCCTCGGTGTCCACCTCGTCCATGTCGCTGCCGTTGCTTTCGCCGTTGCCGCCGTCGTTGTCTGAAGAGGAAGCGTATGCGGGGCTTTCCTGACTGTCGTATGATGTGTTCGAGTCGTAGATGTCGTCGTCTGCCTTCACGAGCGCAGGGTTGTCGTCGAGCTCCGCGTTCACGTTCTCTTCAAGCTCCGTGACGGGCATCTCGAGCATGTGCACCTGCAGCATCTGCTGTTGCGTCAGGCGCTGCAACTGCTGCTGCTTCTGTTCCTGGGTTTGTATTAGTTTCATAATATTTCTGGTGGCGTTTAGGCCTTTCTAAGCCTCTTTAGGCCTTTCTAAGCCATTGTTGACTAAGCCTCTTTAAGCCTTTTTAGGCCTTTCTAAGCCAAGGCGTAAAGAGGCTTAGAAAGGCTTAGTTCGGCTTAGGCGCAGCCTTTGAAGTATTCCTTTAGCCTCTCCACAGTAGTGGTCAGCACCTCGGGCGCTTCGTTGCTGTATCTCTGCCAAACCAGCTTCGCCTCGTCGTTGAGGGGCGAGTGGGGCAGCGGTTCGCGTTTCAGAATGGGGTCGAATGTCTGGTATATCTTCAGCACATCTACCACCTCTTCGGGCTTCAAGCCCAACAGACGCGCCATATCCTGCACCTCCGGCGTCTCGCTCACCATAGTGTTCGTCATCAGCTGGAAGTAGAGGCTGAGGATGATGGTGAGCATCACCGGCGTCAGCTTCTGTTCTGCGTCGATAGGCAGATAGTCGTGCTCGAATGGCAGCGTCATATCCATGCCGCTGTAGAAGGCGTTGCCGAAGCCGAACCCCGCCATCTGCCTGAGCCGCTTCACGTCGCGTGCCAGTCGGCGTGGGTTTTCGGCGTATGTGTCCCATAGGCGTTGCAGCGAAGGCGTGGCGTGCTCTTCGAGCGCCACCATCTGCTCCTGCAGCGTCTTCGGCGGAATATGCAGCTCGAGCGCCAGATCGACCACGGGGCGCGAGTATTCCGACTTAACGCCTGCCGGACTCTTCTGGTAGAGTTGCACGATAAGCAGCCAGTAGTCGTCTGTCCAAAGAGGATGAATTGCCATATATTATATTAATAATGTATTGTTTAATGCTTGCAAAGTTACAGAAAGTCTTGCACATAAGGGCACGCCCGCCATACTTTTTTTGTGTAGGAGTAAAGAGTTGTTAAGGTGTTTTATGGTGCTCTGAGCGCTTTTCGGGGGCTGTTTCCAGTAAAATCGCAGTTTTTCTTGCAATTTTACAGCATAAAAAGTCAGTTTGGTTGAATTTTTTAAAAATTTATTGCAAAACATTATCGAATTGCAATTTATTTTGTACTTTTGCGGTAGATAATTTTAAAACTTATAGACTATGAAGAAAACTTTACTCTCATTGGCAGCAATGTTGCTGCTCGCAGGTGGTGCTTCGGCACAGACAGCAAAGTCGGCTACCGTTTATACTGACAAGGTAGACGCAACTCCGGTTAGCGTTGTAAAGAAGGCAAAGGCTCCTATGATGAAGGAGGAAGAATCTAAGTATGTGGCTCTTGGCTTCAATGGTTCTGAGAATCCGTCACAGTCGAATGGCTTCCCGAAATGGGAGTCTGCTTCTATGGTATTGTCACGGTTGGATAATGGCGTAGATGTCGATTTCTCTGAATACGCAGGCTATAAGATCATAGGTCTCCAATTCGCTGTAACAGCTAACTTGGGTGAGAAGGCAGGTGCGGTAGCTGTTGTTTTTGAGTCTAAAACAGACCAGAATGGCACAGAGCTCGGTTCGCCTTATCTTGTTGAGGACGAGAACTATAAGGTCAGCGCTGTAGAGAACCAGCAGCTTAATTTGCAGTGGAACGGTGTAGCTTTTGCTGAACCGTATGAGATCACAGGCGACGAGTTTGCTTTCTTGTATGGTTTGGCATACGAGCAGGTGAAGGGTAATGGCACTACTCAGGAAGAGTTCCCGTTCCTCACTGGCGTGAGCACAGATACGGGCGTTGAGGGCATGTTCATCGCTTATGGTAAGCCTTCTTCTACGTATAAGGAGGGTATGTACACGCTTAACAATCCTGACGATAACTCAGAGAAGCGTTGCCCTTGCATGCAGCTCATCCTCGAGAAGCCGAATGGCGCAACAGTTATCCTCGGTCTGAATGGTTCTGACAAGCCGGTTGCTATGCAGTACTTCTCACTCGACGGCAAGAAGCTCTCTGCTCCTCAGAAGGGCATCAACGTTGTTAAGATGAGCGACGGCACATCTAAGAAGGTGCTTGTTAAGTAAATATCGGAAAAACATATATAAAATGGAAATCCCAACAGAGGGCTGCCTCTGTTGGGATTTTTTTTAGGGGTGCACTTGTCTCAAGTGCACCAACCGCGCAGAAATGCACCATTTACTTGGTTGAGGGTGTGTCAAAACTCTCTTATTCTAAAAAAATCACAAAG